>Ga0194110_10003662_pt1 | contig 18922 bp, 17 predicted proteins | sample TA2Kig1200mmetaG_FD_146192 | JGI IMG/M metagenome (GOLD analysis project Ga0194110, IMG submission 146192) | Freshwater microbial communities from Lake Tanganyika, Tanzania - TA2015032 Kigoma Deep Cast 1200m | ecosystem: Environmental > Aquatic > Freshwater > Lake | place: Tanzania: Lake... | reverse complement strand
GCACTACGGCAGCGAGCACATCAAGCAGACCTACCTGCCGAAGATGGCCAGCGGCGAGATGATCGGCGCCATCGCCATGACCGAGCCGGCCGCGGGCTCCGACCTGCAGGGCATCAAGACCACGGCGCAACGGGTAAAAAGTGCGGAAGGCGACCACTGGGTGCTCAACGGCTCGAAGACCTTCATCACCAACGGCTGGCATTCCGACCTCGTCATCGTCGTCGCCAAGACCGACGCGGCGAAGGGCTACAAGGGCATCAGCCTGTTCGTCGTGGACACCACGATGCCCGGCTTCTCGAAAGGCAAGCGCCTGAAGAAGCTCGGCATGAAGGCGCAGGACACGGCCGAGCTGTTCTTCGACAACGTCAGGGTGCCGGCCGCCAACCTGCTCGGCGACGAGGGCGCCGGCTTCGTGTACCTGATGCAGGAGCTGCCCTGGGAGCGCATGCAGATCGCCATCGGCGCGGTGGCGAGCGCCGAGGCGGCACTGGCGTGGACCGTCGCCTACTGCCACGAGCGCAAGGCGTTCGGCAAGGAGGTGATGGATTTCCAGCACACCCGCTTCACCCTGGCCGAGCAGAAGACCGAAATCCAGATCGCCCGCGTCTTCGTCGACCGCTGCATGGAGCTGCTGCTGGAGAACAAGCTCGACGCCGTCGACGCCTCGATGGCGAAGTACTGGACCACCGACCTGCAGTGCAAGGTGATCGACGCCTGCCTGCAGCTGCACGGCGGCTACGGCTACATGTGGGAATACCCGATCGCGCGCGCCTACGCCGACGCCCGCGTGCAGCGCATCTACGGCGGCACCAACGAAATCATGAAAGAGATCATCTCGAGGACGCTTTGACCATGGCTGATGCCTACATCTACGACGCCGTGCGCACGCCGCGCGGCAAGGGCCGCAAGGACGGCGCGCTGCACGGCGTGACGCCGATCGCGCTGGCCGCCACGGCGCTGCGCGCCGTGCGCGACCGCAACAGTCTCGACACCGCGCTGGTGGACGACGTCGTCCTCGGCTGCGTCGAACCGGTGGCCGAGCAGGGTGCCGACATCGCCCGCGTCGCCGCGCTCTACGCCGACTACGCGCTGACCGCTTCCGGCGTCACCGTCAGCCGCTTCTGCGCCTCCGGGCTGGAAGCCTGCAACCAGGCGGCGGCGCAGATCATGTCCGGCCAGTCCGACCTCGTCGTCGGCGGCGGCGTCGAGTCGATGTCGCGCGTGCCGATGTTCTCCTCCGGCGGCGCCTGGCCGACCGACCCGCAGGTGGCGGCGAAGACCTACTTCGTGCCGCAGGGGATCTCGGCCGACACCATCGCCACCAAGTGGGGCTACTCGCGCGGCGAACTCGACGCCTACGCCGCCGAATCGCAGCGCCGCGCCAAGCAGGCCTGGGACGAGGGCCGCTTCAAAAAGTCCATCGTGCCGGTGAAGGATGTGAACGGCCTCACCATCCTCGACCGCGACGAGTACATGCGGCCGGAGACCACGCTGGAATCGCTCGCCACGCTGAAGCCGGCCTTCGCCGAGCAGGGCGAGATGTACGGCTTCGACTCGGTGATCCTGCAGCGCTACCCCGAACTCGAGCGCATCGAGCACGTGCACCACGCCGGCAACAGCTCGGGCATCGTCGACGGCGCCGCCGCCATCCTCTTCGGCACGAAGGAAATGGGCGAAAGGCTCGGCCTCAAGCCGCGCGCCCGCATCCGTGCCTTCGCCTCGACCGGCTCCGAACCCTCGATCATGCTCACCGGCCCGGCGCCGGCCACCGAGAAGGCGTTGAAGCGCGCCAAAATGTCGACGAAGGACATCGACCTCTACGAATTGAACGAGGCCTTCGCCGCGGTGGTGGTGCACTACATGCGCCTGCTCGACATCGCGCACGACAGGATGAACGTCAACGGCGGCTCCATCGCCATGGGCCATCCGCTCGGCGCCACCGGCGCCATGATCCTCGGCACGCTGCTCGACGAGCTCGATCGGCGCAACCTGTCCACCGGCCTCGCCACGCTGTGCGTCGGCGCCGGCATGGGCACGGCCACCATCATCGAACGCATCTGAGACGGCAATGATCAACACCAACATCGATTCAGAAGGCATCGCCACCCTCGAGTGGGACCTGCCGGGACGCTCGCAGAACGTCTTGAACGAACAGAGCATGGCGGCCTTCGCACAGGCCGCGCAGAAGGCGCTGGCCAACCCCGCCGTGAAGGGCATACTCGTCGCCTCGGCGAAAGCCGACTTCATCGCCGGCGGCGACCTCGAGATGCTGCTGAAAGCGAACGACGCGCAGGTCATGAGCGACAACCTGAAAGAGTGGCACAAGCTGTTCCGCACGCTGGAAACGTCCGGCAAGCCGGTGGCGGCGGCATTGAACGGCACCACCCTCGGCGGCGGCCTGGAACTGGCGCTGGCCTGCCACTACCGCGTCGCTTCAGACAATCCGAAGGCGCGTTTCGGCTTCCCCGAAGTCACGCTGGGCCTGCTGCCGGGCGCCGGCGGCACGCAGCGCGCGCCGCGCCTGATGGGCATCCAGGCGGCGCTGCTGTTCCTCACCGAAGGCAAGCGCATCAAGGCGCAGGACGCGCTGAAGCAGGGCCTGATCCACGCCGTCGTGCCCGCCGGCACGGAGCGCGAGGCGACGCGCGCCTGGCTGCTGGAGCAGGCGGGGAAAGGCGGCAAGACCCTGCAGCCCTGGGACCAGAAGGGCTTCAGGATCCCGGGCGGCGGCGTCATGACGCCCGGCGGCATGCAGACCTTCATGGCCGGCAACGCCATGCTGCGCGAGAAGACGCAGGGCAACTACCCGGCGCCGAAGCACATCCTCTCCTGCGTCTTCGAAGGCCTGCAGACCGACATCGACACCGGGCTCGCCATCGAGACGCGCTACTTCGTCAGCCTGGTGAGAAGCCCGGAAGCGAAGAACATGATCCGCAGCCTGTTCTTCTTCATGCAGGACGCCAACAAGCTGGCGCGCCGGCCCAAGGACGTACCGACGCAGAAGTTCACGAAGATCGGCATGCTCGGCGCCGGCATGATGGGCGCCGGCATCGCCCACGCCGCGGCGAGCGCCGGCCTCGAGGTGGCGCTGCTCGACAGCACGCAGGAGAACGCCGAGCGCGGCAAGACCTACTCCGCCAAGCTGCTGCAGAAGCGCGTGGCGAAAAGTCAGCTCACGCAGGACGGCGCCGCAGCCATCCTGGCGCGCATCCGGCCCACGACCGACTACGCCGACCTCGCCGGCTGCGAGCTGGTAGTCGAGGCGGTGTTCGAGGACCGCGCCCTCAAGGCCGACGTGACGAAGAAAACGGAAGCCGTCATCTCCAAGGACGCCATCTTCGCCTCCAATACCTCGACGCTCCCCATCACCGGGCTGGCCGAGGCGAGCGGCCGTCCCGCCAACTTCATCGGCCTGCATTTCTTCTCGCCCGCCGACAGGATGCCGCTGGTGGAAATCATCCTCGGCAAGCAGACCTCGCCGGCGACGCTGGCGCGTTCGATGGACTTCGTGCGCGCCATCGGCAAGACGCCGATCGTCGTGAACGACGCGCGCGGCTTCTACACCAGCCGCGTCTTCGGCACCTACCTGTCGGAAGGCATGGCCCTGCTGCAGGAAGGCGTCACGCCGGCGCTGATCGACAACGCCGGCCGCCTCGCCGGCATGCCGGTGGGCCCGCTGGCGCTGGCCGACGAAGTCTCCCTCGAGCTGGTGCACAAGATCGCCAGGCAGACCCGGGCCGACCTCGGCGACCAGTACGTGCCGCGCGCCGCCGACCAGGTCGCCGCGCTGATGGTCGAAAAGCTCAACCGCCTCGGCAGGAAGAGCGGCCACGGCTTCTACGAATATCCCGCCGAGGCGAAGAAGCATCTCTGGCCCGGCCTCGTCGAGCATTTTCCGGCACGTACGGAACAGCCCTCACTCGAACAGGTCGTCGAACGGCTGATGCTGATCCAGTCGCTCGAAACCGTGCGCTGCCTGGACGAGGGCGTGCTCACTTCGCCGCAGGACGCCGACGTCGGCGCCATCCTCGGCTGGGGCTATCCCCCTTTCCGCGGCGGCCCGATCGGTCAAATCCACACCATGGGCGTGGCCAATTTCATCGCCGCCTGCGACCGCCTGGCGGAACAATGCGGCGAGCGTTTTCGCCCGAGCGAAAGTCTGCGCAAAAAAACTGCAGAGGGTGCACAATTCTTCCTGGTTTAAGTCATAATCGCCGCACATCGAAATAGCGAAAGGCCGTTTTGCACTGCGGAACGTCCTGAACAAATAAAGAAGGCAGTCGGAGGAGAGGGCTTGCTGCAATTCCTGCAACTCGTCGCGAGCGGCGTCGCGCAAGGCTGCATCTACGGCCTGATCGCGCTCGGCTTCGTCCTGATCTACAAGGCGACGGAGACCGTCAACTTCGCACAGGGCGACCTGATGATGGTGGGCGGCTTCCTCGGCCTCACCGGCACCCTGGCGATGGGCATGCCGTTCTGGGCGGCGTTCTTCGCCGCCCTCGTCGTCATGCTCTTCTTCGGCATGGCTCTGGAGCGCGCCGTGCTTCGGCCCCTGCTCGGCCAGCCGGCGTTCACCGTGGTGATGGCTACCATCGGCATCGGCTTCCTCGCGCGCGGCATCGTCACCATGATCCCGGAGTGGGGCACCGACACCCACGTCCTGCCGGTGCCCTACAAGGACCAGGTCGTGCATGTCGGCGGCCTGGTGCTGTCGATGGAGCACATCGTCATCGTTGCCGTCACGGCGATGCTCATCCTCGCTCTCTACTTGCTTTTCAAGCACACCAAGATCGGCATCGCCATGCAGGCCACCTCGCAGAACCAGCTGGCCGCCTTCTACATGGGTATCCCGGTGCGGCGCATCAACATGCTGGTGTGGGGCATCTCGGCCGCCGTGTCGGCCGGCGCGGGGCTTCTGCTTGCGCCGATCACCTTCGTGCACGCCAACATGGGCTTCATCGGCCTGAAGGCCTTCCCGGCCGCAGTGGTCGGCGGCTTCGGCAGCATCCCCGGCGCGCTGGTCGGCGGCCTCATCATCGGCGTGGTCGAGACGCTGGCCGGCTTCTACCTGCCGGAGGGCTTCAAGGACGTCGCCGCCTACATCGTCGTGCTGATCATGCTCGCCGTGAAGCCGAACGGCCTGTTCGGCGAGAACCTCAGGAAGAAGGTCTGATGAGATTCCTGTTCAAGACCGATTACCAGCAGGACATCCGCCTGTTCAAGCATGGCGGCCAGGCGTTCTGGTATTCCGCGCTGGCGGTGGCGCTGCTCGCCGCGCCCTGGCTGCTGAGCGACTACTGGATCTCGCAGCTGGTCTTCATCTGGATCTATTCCATCGTCAGCCTCGGCCTGATGATCCTGGTCGGTTTCACCGGGCAAGTCTCGATCGGCCACGCCGCCTTCCTCGCCATGGGCGCCTACACCGAGGCTTACCTGCACGCCCACGGCTGGCCCTTCGTGCTCTCCCTCGGCTTTTCGGCTCTGGTGGCCGGTGTCACCGGCATCATCGTCGGCCTGCCGGCGCTGCGCGTGAAGGGCATGTACCTGGCCATCGCCACCATGGCCTTCGGCTTCATCGTCGAGGAGGGTGTGGCGCGCGCCGAGCACATCACCGGTGGCAACGCCGGCAAGATGCTGGGGGCCCTGGAGGTGTTCGGCATCCCCATCGACAGCGAGCTGCGCATGTATTTCCTGACGCTGATCGTGCTGGCGCTGGTCGTACTCGGCGTCATGAACCTGATGCGCAGCCCGACCGGGCGCGCCTTCGTCGCCATCCGCGATTCCGAGATCTCGGCGCAGAGCATGGGCATCAACCTGGCGCGCTACAAGACCACCGCCTTTGCGCTCTCCGCCGCCATCACGGGGCTAGCCGGTGCGCTCTACGCGCACAAGCTGCGCTTCATCTCGCCCGAGCAGTTCACCTTCCTGCAGTCTATCGAGCTGCTCATCATCCTGGTGGTGGGCGGCGTCGGCTCGATCTACGGCGCCATCTTCGGCGCCGCCTTCTGGATCGTCGTGCAGCAGTTGATTGTGCTGGCCAAGGACTGGCTGCCGCCCGGCATCGGCCAGCAGACCGGCCTGCAGCCGACCATCTTCGGCCTGATCCTCGTCGCTTTCGTGCTGTTCGAGCCGATGGGCCTCTACGGCCGCTGGCTGAAGATCCGCACCTTCTTCCAGCTCTTCCCCTTCTACCGCAAGGGCCTGTTCAGACGACAGAAGAGCTACATGAAGTCCGAGAGGCTGAAGTGACACCGCTTCTCACCGCCAACACCCTGTCGGTGCAGTTCGGCGGCCTCAAGGCCGTGAACAACGTCAGCTTCGAAGTGTGGCCGAACGAGGTGTTCTCGCTCATCGGCCCCAACGGCGCCGGCAAGACCACCATCTTCAACCTCATCAGCGGGCTCTACCGGCCGACCGCCGGCTTCGTCACCTTCGAGGGCGAGAAGATCTCCCACCTTGCGCCCTACGAGATCGCGAGGCTGGGCATCGCCCGCACCTTCCAGAACATCGAGCTGTTCGAGCACGCCACGGTGCTGCAGAACCTGCTCGTCGGCCGCCACTGCCACCGCCATACGGGCTGGTGGCAGGACCTGCTGTTCACGCCCATGGTGCGCCGGACCGAGCTGCAGTTCCGCCGAACCGTCGAGGAGGTGATCGAGTTCCTCGACCTGCAGCACTACCGCGACCAGATGGTGGCGGGGCTGCCCTACGGCGTGCGCAAGGTGGTCGAGCTCGGCCGCGCACTGGCCATGCGGCCCAAGCTGCTGCTGCTCGACGAGCCCTCCTCCGGCCTCAACGTCGAGGAGACCGAGGACATGGGCTTCTGGATCGAGGACATCAAGCACGACCTCGGCATCACGGTGATCATGGTCGAGCACGACATGAGCCTGGTCTCGCGCGTCTCCGACCGCGTCTTCGCCCTCAACCAGGGCGAGGAGCTGGCCACGGGTACGGCGATCGAGGTGCAGTCGCACCCGGCCGTAGTGGAGGCCTATCTCGGAGGGGCCGATGACTGACGTGATCCTCCAGTTGAACAACGTCGAGTCGGCCTACGGCCCGGTGAAGGCCATCCGCGGCGTCTCGCTCAAGGTGGCGCGGGGCAGCATCGTCACCGTGCTCGGCGCCAACGGCGCCGGCAAGTCGACCATCCTGAAAACCATCTCCGGCATCATCGACCCGCAGAAGGGCAGCATCCTCTACCACGGCGAGCCGATCCAGAAGCAGGACCCGGCCTGGATCGTGCGCCAGGGCATCGCCCACGTGCCGGAGGGCCGCGAGATTTTTCCGCTGCTCACCGTGCGCGAGAACCTGCTCATGGGCGCCTACACGCGGCCGCTCGGCGACAAGGCCGCCGTCGAGCAGGAGATCGAGCAGGTGTACGGCTACTTTCCCATCCTCCAGGAGCGCGCCGGCCAGCCGGCGGGCCAGCTCTCCGGCGGCCAGCAGCAGATGCTCGCCATCAGCCGGGCGCTGCTGGCCAGGCCGACGATCATGCTGCTCGACGAGCCGAGTCTGGGCCTGTCGCCCAAGCTCACACACGAGATCTTCGAAATCATCAAGCGCATCAACCGCGAGCGCGGCGTCACCATCCTGCTGGTGGAGCAGAACGCACGCGTGGCGCTGAAGTACGCCGACTACGGCTACGTGCTCGAGGTCGGCCGCATCGTCATGGAGGATCCCTGCTCGGTGCTGCGCGAGAAGGAGGATGTCAAGGAATTCTACCTCGGCATCAAGGACAGCGGCGTGCGCGGCACGCGGCGCTGGAAGAAGAAGAAGACCTGGAGATAGGAAGGGAAGCGCGGCCCTATGTGGTGGAAACCCGAATTCGCCAACATGATCGCCCCGCAGGGCATCGTCGTCCCCGGCGAGACCCTGCCGCGCATGTTCGCCAACGCCGTCAGGGCGCGCGGCGACCAGGTCATCTTCCGCCAGAAGTCCTTCGGCCTGTGGCAGACGACGACCTGGAACGGCCTCGATCGCATCGTGCGCGAGATCGGCATGGGCCTGATCGAGCTCGGCTTCGCGCCGGGCGAAACGGTTTCGATCCTCGGCAACACGCGCCAGGAATGGCTGTACTCCGACCTGGGCGCCCTTTGCGCCGGCGGCATCAGCTCGGGCATCTACCCCACCGACTCGGCTTCCCAGGTGCAGTACCTCTCGGAGGATTCGCGCTCGGTCTATCTCTTCGTCGAGGACGAGGAGCAGCTCGACAAGGCGCTCGAGGCGCGCGAGCATCTGCCGCTGCTGCGCAAGATCGTCGTCTGGGACATGGAAGGCCTGCGCGGGCTGGACGACCCGAGCGTGATCAGCCTCGACACCCTGCGCGAGGTCGGCCGCGCACGAATCGAGAAGCTAGGTGCCGCCGCCGAGGCCGAGTGGCAGGGGCGCATAGACAGCCGCGCGCCCGGCGACCTCGCCATCCTCATCTACACCTCCGGCACCACCGGCAGGCCCAAGGGCGCCATGCTCTCGCACCACAACGTGATCTACTCCCTGCACGGATTCAACACCATCCTCGTGCAGGACGAGACAGTCGAGCGGATGTGCTTCCTGCCGCTGTGCCATGTCGTCGAGCGCGTGCTTGGCGCCTATTTCGGCCTGTACACCGGCGCCGTGCTCAACTTCGTCGAGAACCCCGAGACCATTCCCGAGAACGTGCGCGAGATCCAGCCGACGGTGTTCATCGCCGTGCCGCGCATCTGGGAGAAGTTCTACTCCGGGGTGATGATCGGCATCGCTGAGGGCCTGCTCATCGAGAAGCTGGCCTATAAGTGGGCAATCGGCGTCGGCATGCGCGCCGTGGCGCTGCACGAGGCCGGAAAGCCGGTCGGCCCCGGCCTGCGCGCACAGTTCTGGCTGGCGCGCTTCCTGGTGCTCAACAACATCCGCCGCCTGATCGGCATCAACCGCTGCCGCGTGCTCGTCACCGGCGCGGCGCCGATCTCGCCGGACCTGGTGCGCTGGTACATGGCGCTCGGCGTGCCGATGCTGGAGGGCTGGGGCATGACCGAATCGAGCGGCGGCGCCACCCTGACCCCGGCCGGCCGAATCAAGCCCGGCATGATCGGCACCAACGTGCCCTACTGCGAGGTGAAGGTGGCCGACAACGGCGAACTGCTCATCCGCGGCGGCAACGTCTTCATGGGCTACCTCAACCAGCCGGAAAAGACCGCCGAGGCCATCGATGCCGAGGGCTGGCTGCACACCGGCGACGTCGGCTTGGTGGATGCCGACGGCTTCTTCAAGATCTCCGACCGCCTCAAGGACATCATCATCACCGCCGGCGGCAAGAACATCACCCCTTCGGAAATCGAGAACCAGCTCAAGTTCTCGCCCTACGTCACCGACGCCGTGGTGATCGGCGACAAGCGTCCCTACCTGGTCTGCCTGATCATGATCGACCAGGAGAACGTCGAGAAATTCGCCCAGGACCACGACATCCCCTTCTCCAACTACGCCAGCCTGTGCCGGGCGCCGGAGATCCAGCGCCTGATCGAGGGGGAGATCGAGCGGGTGAACAAGGAGTTCGCCCGCGTCGAGCAGGTCAAGAAATTCCGCCTGATAGAACAGAAACTTACGGCCGAGGACGAGGAGTTGACGCCGACCATGAAGCTGAAGCGAAAATTCGTTAACCAAAAATATGCAGACCTTATAGAATCGATGTACCGCCAGCAGGCGAAATAACAAGGAGAGGAGACTTGACCATGAAGCGCACCATTATCAAGGCCGCCGTCCTGGCGGCCGCCACGACCCTGGCCTGGTCGGCCCAGGCCCAGCAGCTGGGCGTCACCAAGGACACCATCGTCCTCGGCTCGATCCAGGATCTGTCCGGCCCGCTCGCCGGCTTCAGCAAGCCGGCCCGCAATGGCATGCAGATGCGGGTGGACGAGATCAATGCCCTGGGCGGCGTGCACGGCCGCAAGATCAAGCTGGTGGTCGAGGACAGCGGCTACGATCCGAAGAAGGGCATCCTCGCCGCGCAGAAGCTGGTCGGGCAGGACAAGATCTTCGCCATGGCCGGCACCATCGGCACGGGCGTCGCCATGGCCACCATGCCGATTCTCTTCGAGAAGAACATCCCGCACGTCTTCCCGCTCACCGGCGCGCGCGAGATGTACGAGCCGCTGCACAAGCTGAAGTTCTCCTTCGCCTCGCCCTACTACTACCAGATCCGCTCCGGCGTGAAGTGGATGGCCAGGGAGCGCGGCGCCAGCAGCTATTGCATCATCTACCAGGACGACGAGTTCGGGCTGGAAGTGATGCGCGGCGCCGAGGACGGCCTCAAGCAGATCGGCAAGAGCTTCGTCGAAAAGACCACCTTCAAGCGCGGCGCCACCGACTTCTCCGCCCAAGTGGCGAAGATGAAGGGCTCGAACTGCGACACGGTGGTGATGGGCACCATCATCCGCGAGACGCTCGGCACCATCGGCACGGCGCGCAAGATGGGCTGGAACCCGAACTTCATCGGCACCACCGCCTCCTACACCGACCTCATCCACAAGCTCGGCGGCCCGGCCATGAACGGCTTCTACTCGATGAACCAGGTTGCGGTGCCATACCCGGACGACGCCTCCAAGAACCTGCGCGACTGGGCGGCCGCCTACAAGGCCCAGTTCAAGGAGGATCCCGGCCTGTTCTCCGCCTACGGTTACGTCATCGCCGACCTTTTCTACCAGACCGCCAAGCGCGCCGGCCCGAACCTGACGACCGACAGCTTCGTCAAGGCGCTGGAGAGCGCGCCCTTCCCGCGCGACATGTTCGGCAGCCCGGAGTACAAGTTCACCGCGACCCAGCACCTGGGCAACCAGCAGTCGCGCGTCAGCCAGATCCAGAACGGCAAGTGGGTGAACATCACCGACTATCTGCCTGAGTGAGCTTCGGCCCGCCCTCTCCCCGGGTGGGGGCGGGAATGACAACCCAGGGGCGCCGCGGCGCCCCGTTTCATTTGCGCGGCAGCGTGACGACCGCCGTCGTGCCGCCGCCCTCGCGCGGCGCCAGCGCGACCTCGCCGCCGTGGGCGCGCGCCACGGCGCGGGCGATGGCGAGGCCCAGTCCGGCGCCGCCGGTGTGGCGCGCGCGCGAGGCCTCCAGCCGCACGTAAGGCTCGAAGACGCGCTCGCGCTCTTCCGCGGGAATGCCGGCGCCGCGGTCCTCGATGCGGATCTCCACCGAGGACGGCTTGTCGGCGAGCGTGACGTCGACCGCACCGCCGCCGTAGCGGCGCGCGTTGTCGACGAGATTGGCGAGGCAGCGGCGCAGCGCCTGCGGCCGGGCCATGATCGGTGCCGCCGTGCCGTGGAGACTGACTTTCGCGCCGGCGGCCTCCGCGTCCTCGGCGAGGCCATCGAGCAGCGCGACGAGGTTGAGCCGCACCGCCTGCTCGGTGTCGCTGCCGGCGCGCAGGTAGTCGAGCGTGCCGCCCACCATCGCGTCCATCTCCTCGATGTCGCGCTGCATCGCCGCGCGCGCATCGTTCTCGGGCAGCTGCTCGAGGCGCAGGCGCAGCCGCGTCAGCGGCAGGCGCAGGTCGTGCGAGACGCCGGCCAGCGCCTGGGCGCGCGTTTCCAGATGCGCCTTCAGCGCGCGCTGCATGGCGTTGAAGGAGCGCGCCGCGCGCCGCACCTCCTGCGGCCCCTTCTCCTCGAGCGGCGGCTGGTCGAGATTGCGCGCCAGTCCGTCGGCGGCCTCGGCCAGCGCCGAAAGCGGCCGCGTCAGGCGGCGCACCGCCCAGCCGGAGAGCAGGGCCACGACGGCGGCGAGCAGCGCCAGCAAGCCGAGCACGCGCAGCGGCCAGTCGCGCGCCGGCTCCGGCAGCGCCTGGCGGATGGTCAGCACGGCGCCGTCGGCGAGCCGCGCCTGCGCCGACACCAGCACCAGGAAGCGCGGCGCCGCGTGCGCCTCGCGATGCGGCGGGCCGTGCGGCCGCTCGCCCTGCGGCCGCTCCTCCGCGCGCGGCGGCGCACGGCGGATCGACAGCACCTGCAGCTCGGCCGGCCGCTCCAGCTCGCGCGCCACGCGGCGCAGGAAGGCGGCGGCATCGGGCGAAGCGTCGCCGCCCGCCTGCCAGGGCTCGTCGAGGGAGAGCCGCGTCGGCGGCACGCTCAGCGCGCGCACGACGCGCCGCCGCTCCTCCGGCGCCGTGCCGTCGAGCAGGGTGATGTAGCCGGCGACGCGCTGCGCCGCGTACTGGCCGCGCAGGCGTTCGCCGAAGCGCGTGCGCTCGTCCACCATGAGCCAGGCGCCGACGACGTGGGCGACCACCAGGCCGGCGACCAGCGCCAGCACGATCTGGCCGAAGAGGCTGCGGGGAAGCAGTTTCATGGCAACGCCCGTTCACCCTCTCCCCGGCCCTCTCCCTCGGAGGGAGAGGGGGCGCGTCTCCCCTCGCCCCGCTTGCGGAGAGAGGGGCGGGGGGAGAGGGGCCGGCGCAATCTCACGCGCGCCGCTCCACCTCGGACGCCAGCATGTAGCCCTCGCTCCTCACCGTCTTGATGAGCTGCGGCTCGCGGCCGTCGTCGTCGAGGCGCCGCCGCAGGCGCGACACCATGACATCCACGCTGCGGTCGAAGGGGCCGGCCTCGCGCCCGGCCAGCACGTCCATCAATTGGTCGCGCGAGAGCACGCGCAGGGGGCTCTCGGCGAAGGCGCGCAGCAGCTTGAATTCGCCGTTGGAGAGCGGCACGACGACGCCGTCCGCGCCGAGGAGGTGGCGCGCGCCGAGGTCCAGCGTCCAGCCGGCGAAGGCGAGCGAGCGCGCCGGCGTCTCGCGCGCCGCGTTCTCGCCGGCGCGGCGCAGGACGCTGCGGATGCGCGCCAGCAGCTCGCGCGGGTTGAAGGGCTTGGGCAGGTAGTCGTCGGCGCCCATCTCCAGGCCGACGATGCGGTCGGTGTCCTCGCCGCGCGCGGTGAGCATGAGGATCGGCAGCGAGGCGGAGCCGGCGCGCAGCGCGCGGCACAATGAAAGGCCGTCCTCGCCCGGCAGCATGAGGTCGAGGATCACCAGGTCCGGCGCGGCGGCGGCCATTCTGCTGCGCATCGCTGCGCCGTCCTCGGCCGCATCCACCTCGAAGCCGTTGTCGCCGAGATAGCCGCGCAGCAGCTCGCGCAGCCCGGGGTCGTCGTCGACGATGAGGATCCGCTTGTTCATGGGCCCCAAGGATAGCGCGCCGGAGCCGCCGCGGCGCAATTGTGAGCGGCCTTCGACAGAGCGTTACAAATCGTTAACAAAACAGGCCGCGGCTGCAAAATCCCGCTTACACATCGGGCGTGTAATGGCACCGTACCTCAACCACACAGGAGATTCACATGAGCACCACGACCCGCAGCAAGCTCGCCACCGCCCTCTTTGCCGCCGGCCTCGCCCTCGCCGCCGCGCCCGCCTCGGCCGCGCCCGGCTACGGCCCCGGCATGGGCATGCGCGAGATGACCCCGGAAATGCAGCAGCGCATGCAGGCGCGCCTCGACCAGATGGCCAACCGCCTCGAGATCAAGGCTTCGCAGCAGGACGCCTGGCAGGCCTACGTCAAGGTGCACCAGGAGCAGATCGACGGCAGCTTCAAGCCGGCGCCAAAGGACGCCGACGCCGCGACGCTGGCGCGCCATCGCGCCGACATGGCTGCGCGCATGGCGCAGAAGCTCGCCGTCCTCGCCGACGCCACGGCGAAATTGCAGAGCGCGCTCACGCCCGAGCAGGCCAGGCTGCTGGCCGACATGACCCGCCACCCCATGGGCGGCCGCCACGGCGGCCAACACGGCCAACGCGGCCCGATGGGTGGCATGGGTGGCATGGGCGGAATGGGCGGAATGCGCTGATCCCGTCCCGGAAGGAAAAGTCAGTCCCCGCGACACGGCGGGGACGACTTCGTCAGGCCGCCGGCAGCCGCTCGAGGAAGGTGCGCTGCTTGCCGACGGAACCGAGGATGTGGCCGGACCACCAGAGCGACAGGAAAGTCTCGAGTTCCTGCCGGTCGAAATTCTCGGTGGTGATGATCTCGGCGGCCAGGTACTCGAATTCTTCGCGCTCGTTGCGGAGCGCCTCCATCTCGGGATAGCCGGCGCGGCCGAGCAGCGCCTCCTCGGCGTCGAAATGCTCGCGCGCGAGGGTCATCAATCCCCTGAGGACCTCGTCGAAGCGGGCGTCGTTCGCCTCGGCGACACAGCCGGCCAGGGCCTCGCATTGGTCCAGCAGGGCGCGATGCTGCGCGTCGAGCGTGGCGTTGCCCAAGCCGAGTTGCGGCAGCCACTTCAGGCGGCTCGACACGATCAGAATCCCAGCGACTCGACCACGGCGACGAGGTCGGCGAAACCGGCCGCCTCGAGCTTCGCCGCCAGCGCTTCCCTGTCGAGGCCGTCCTCGGCGAAATCCGTCATGAGCACCTCCATCGGCAGTTCGCGGATCTCCACTGGCGACATGAAGCCGATGTTGCAGATGTGGGCGATGCAGCGGCGCTCCGGCTCCGAGAGTTCCAGGCCGTGGTGGCGCAGTATCTCCAGGTAGCGCTCGGCGGCGAGGTTGAGCCGGCCGCTGATCTCCATGGTGTTCTTGCGGCCCTCGGTGAGGATGGCCAGCGGCGGCCCGAAGAAGACCGGCGTCTTGCCGACGTGGCGGGTCTGTTCCTCGCGCGTCAGCGCCGGGGCGACCCAGGCGGGGTCGCCCCGGACGGGTTTCTCGGGTGCATCCGACATCAGCGGGACTTCAGTGCGGAATCGGGTGCAGCTTCTCGTGCCTGGCGTCCTTCATGCCCTTGGGCAGTTGGGGCGCGGGCTCGGGCTGCAGCTGGGCGAAGCCGCGGTTGCGCTCGCCGTCCTGCACGTTGTGCGGATTGTGGCACTCGGTGCAGGTGAACCAGCGCTTCTTGCCGGTGCTGGCGAACTCGCCGATGCGCTTGCCGTGGATGCCGTCGCGCCAGTCGCGCAGCTTGTCGCCGTGGCACTTGCCGCAGAGGAGCTGCGGCTGATCGAAGCTGATCGACGGATCGCCGTAGTGGTCGACGAGCTTGTCGCGTTTGGTTGCGTGGTGGCAATCGAGGCACCAGATGGCGCCGCGGCCATGCTGGAAGTCCTTCACCTCGGGCAGCATGCCTTCCATGGTCGGGATCGGCACAGGCTTTTTGTGCTTGGGGAAGCCCGGCGGCACGACGCCGTTGTGGCAGGCCGTCGCGCACATCGCCACGAGATTGAGTTTCTCGGTGCGCGGCCGGACCACGGCCTGACCCTCCGGCAGGTTTGCCATCTGCGGCATCTTGCCCATCGGTACGGTGCCCTCGTAGGGATCGCCGTACCAGAGCGCGGCGCCGGTGGTCGGCGAGCACTTGACGTTGGGCAGGCCCGGCTTGACCTCCTTCTGGGTGATCTCGGAGGCGCCCTTGCGGCTTTCGAAGCAGACCAGCGGCTCCTTCGCCGCGGCTTCCGCCGGCGCCGCCGCGGCTTCCTTCGCCTGTTCGGCGGCCTTGTCTACGGCGGAGACGGCGTAGAGCGCGCTGCCGCACAGTGCTGCAGCCAATGTATAGATAGCAAGTTTTTTCATGATCGTTGCCTCACTTCGCCGCGCCGTACTTGATCTCGCCCTGCAGGATGCCGATGGCACCCTTGAGCAGGATGGTCAGGATGAAGAAGCCGAAGGCCCAGATGCCGAGGGTCAGCAGCCACTCGACGAAGCTCGGGTAGTACTCCGTCACCTCGCCGATCGGCGTCGGGATGAAGCCCGGCACGATCAGGCCCATGCCCTTCTCGATCCAGATGCCGGCGAAGGCCATGACGCAGGGGATCGGCAGCAGCTTCATGTCGTTGCGGAAGCGCGGCATCAGGAACAGGATGAAGGCGCCGACCATCAGCACCACCGCGCTCCAGAACCACGGCACCAGGTTGGTCAGGCCGTGCAGGCCGAACATCAGGTAGTAGAGGCCGTTGGCGTGCTCGGTGCGGGCGTAGAGCTCGACCACGACTTCCGACATCGTCAGGAACAGCGCGATGCCGAGGCACCAGGTGACGATGGTCGCCAGCAGCTTGATGGCGCTGTCGTCGACCCAGAACTTGGTGTTGTTGCGAACGATCATGAAGATGAGGATGATCAGCGCGGGGCCGGCGGCGAATGCGGTCGAGATGAAGCGGATCGGCATCATGCTGTGGAACCACATCGGACGCGCCGGCATGGTCGAGATGAGGAAGGCCGTGACGGTATGGATCGACAGCGCCCAGACGATCGCGATGTACACCAGCGGCATGAACCACTTCTTGTTCACCTGCCCGCCCGTGTACTTCACCCACAGGTAGTAGAAGCCGCAGACGAGGTTGAGGAACAGGTAGCCGTTGAGCACCAGCACGTCCCAGCCCAGCATCGAGGAGAAGCTGTAGATGCCCCAGGGCGGGATCATGTGCCAGAGCCGGTCGGGCCGGCCCATGTGGGCGAAGACGAACATCATCACCATGATCACGGCGGTGATCGCCAGCATCTCGCCCAGCACGGCGACCTTGTGCATGCCCTCGTGGTGGTAGACATACGCCGGGAAGACGATGGTCACCGCCCCGGCGGCGACGCCGACGAGGAACACCAGGTTGGCGAAGTAGAGGCCGTCGTGGATCTGGCTGGTCATGCCGGTGACGATCAGGCCCTCCGTGTTCTGCAGGTAGAACACGTACATCATGCCGATCATGAGCACCGCGAGGGAGCCCATCCAGGCGTAGAACTTGGTGCCGCCCTTGAGGACGTAGCCCACGTAGTCGGCAGCGAAACGGGTCAGTTGTTTCACGGCGCGCTCCTCAATCGTAGAAGTAGAAGAATTTCGGGAAGGTATTGAGCTCGGCCTTGAGGCGGAAGACGTTCTTCCGCGCCAGCACCAGGCTCACCTCGCTGTTCGGGTCGAGCAGGTTGCCGAACTTGCGCGCACCGACCGGGCAGACCTCGACGCAGGCCGGATAGCGGCCGTGGCGGCTGCGCTGCAGGCACCAGTGGCACTTCTCGACGACGCCGCGCATGCGCGGGCGGTTGCCGAGGTAGTGCGTCACCGGGTTCATCTCTTCCTTCGGCAGCACCGGGTTGGCGACGTTGAAGCGGCGCGCCCAGTAGGGGCAGGCGCCCATGCACATGCGGCAGCCGATGCACCAGTTGTAATCGATCACCACAACGCCGTCCCCCTCGCGGTAGGTCGTGCGCACCGGGCAGACCTTGACGCAGGGCGGCTTCTCGCACTGCATGCAGGCGATCGGCATGTAGTTGGCGTCCTTCTCCGGTACCGTCTCGGGGTTGTAGTGGTACTGGCCCTCGAGCACCTGGCCGGCCGGCGTGTAGGCATTGCCGCCGACCTGGATGCCGAGCCCCTCGGGATAGCCCTGGTTCATCCTCTCCTTGGAGAACTCGCCGCGCTCCATGCGCAGCACCTGGATCCACTCGATCTTCTCGCCCGGGCGCTTGCCGCGCGACTGGTTGTTCTCCTCGACGCAGGCATGCACGCAGCGGCGGCAGCCGATGCACTTCCTGATGTTCAGCGCGTAGCCCATCAGCACGCCCGGCTGCGGGCCGGTGGTGTCGACCGTGACTTTCTTGCCGTATTCGGCCGAATAGCGCTTCTCCAGCCGCAGGCGCGCCTCGTCCTTTTCCTTGTCGGTCATCAGCCGGTAGTTCTTCTGGAAATGCTCGGCCCATTCGGCCGCCGCGTGGGCGTCGTCGGACTGGGCCATCAGCGCCCCCGCGCCCATCAGCGACGACAGGCTCAGCGTGCCGCCGGCCTTGAGGAAATCGCGGCGCGAGGTCTTCGGCGCGCAGGCCGCCGGATCCGCCGACGCCGGCGGCACCGGGCATCCGGCCGGTTGCTCCTGGGCCGGGCAGGCCTGGGGCGTCTCGTTAGGGGTCACAGTGCGGTCCTCCATTAGGCAAAGTTGATTCAAAGCCGGACAAAAGTCGCGCGATGATACAAGCGGATACCCGAACAGGAATTGGGTTAGATCAAGTTTCAAGCAGTTCCTTGCGCTGCATCAAATGCCCCTTGCGGGGGGAGGGCCGGAAAGAGGGAAAAGTCAGTCCCGGCGGGACGGCGCGCGAAAGCGCCGCCGGCCTCAGCCGATCCCGAAAACCCGGCTCGCGTTCCCGCCGAGGAACAGGTCGCTCGTTTCCGGGTCGAGCCCGAGCGAAGCGAGCCCCTCGAGCGCCCTGGCCGGCATGATCATCGGGTAGTTGGTGCCGAACAGCACCTTCCGGCGCCCGTTGCCGCGCATGTACTCGACCAGGGCCTGCGGATAGCGGCGCACGGTGTAGGCCGAGGTGTCGATATGGACGTTCTCGTGCTTCGTCGCGACCGCGATCGCCTCTTCGGTCCACGGGTAGCCGATGTGCCCGGCCACGATCACCAGTTCGGGGAAATCGAGGGCGACGCGGTCCAGATAGATCGGCCGCCCGACCTCGGACGACATCAACGGCCCGGTGTGGCCGATCTGGGTGCAGAACGGCACGTTCAGCTCGCAGCACGCGGCATAGACCGGATAGAACCACGCGTGCGTCGGCGGCAGCTCCCACAGCCAGGGAATGACGCGGATCGCCTTGAAGCCCAGCTCTTCCACGCAGCGCCGGATTTCGCGCACCGCGGGCATCGGTCTGGAGATGTCCACCGAGCCCACGCCGACGAGGCGGTCCGGCGCCGCGGCGACGAAGGCGGCCACCTCGTCGTTCGAGATCATGACGTTGCGCGGGGCGACCCAGGCGCAGATGAGGCTCTTGTCGACCTTGCCCTCGTCCATCATCGCCAGCGTTGCCGACAGGGGGAGTTCCGCCGTCGGCCGCTCTGTCCGCGTCCAGCGCCGCAAAGAGTCGAACATGGGGTCCTGCGCGTGGCGGAGCGTCGGGTGCTGCGCCCAGGCGTCGATGATCATGATGTGCTCCCTCAGTGGTCGTTGCGATCAGTCACATGCTACGGAAAAAAACGGCCCCTTG
>Ga0194110_10003661_pt1 | contig 18923 bp, 11 predicted proteins | sample TA2Kig1200mmetaG_FD_146192 | JGI IMG/M metagenome (GOLD analysis project Ga0194110, IMG submission 146192) | Freshwater microbial communities from Lake Tanganyika, Tanzania - TA2015032 Kigoma Deep Cast 1200m | ecosystem: Environmental > Aquatic > Freshwater > Lake | place: Tanzania: Lake... | reverse complement strand
TGGGAAGTCGGTTCTGATACAATCACCTTTTCCAGCGCATTGCGTGTGGCTCTCCGCCAGGATCCGGATGTTATCCTGGTGGGTGAGATGAGGGATTTGGAGACGATCGAGACCGCTCTGATGGCTGCCGAGACAGGCCATCTTGTCATGTCCACCCTTCATACCCTTAATGCCACAGAGACGATCAATCGAATCATCTCTGTCTTTCCTCCTTACCATCAAAAACAGATTCGCCTGCAACTGGCGGCTGTGCTCAAAAGCGTGATTTCCCAAAGGTTGGTTCCGAGGGGGGATGATATGGGAAGGGTTCCAGCGGTTGAGGTCTTAGTTTCCACGGCAAGGGTGAGGGAATGCATCATTGAAAAGGATAAGACGAATGAGATTAATGATGCGATTGCAAAAGGGTTCACCACTTACGGAATGCAATCTTTTGACCAGTCTCTGATGTTTCTATTAGGGGAAAATTTGATCACTTATGAAGAAGCCCTCAAGCATTGTACCAACCCGGATGACTTTGCCTTGAGGGTGAAGGGAATTCTTGCCACGAGCGATACCACATGGGATGACTTTGAGGCTATCGCTCGGGATAGGGATAAGGAGAAGGAAAAGGTAAAAGGGGCCCCGAAGAAGGTGAGGCTGGACAGGCCCCAAGGGTGAGGGACAATTTGAGACAATGACCTCGGATGAGATTCGAAGGGCCTTTCTCAACTATTTTGCCGAGAGGGAACACTGTATTGTTTCGAGTTCCTCCCTCGTTCCCAAAAACGACCCCACCTTGCTCTTCACCAATGCTGGAATGGTACAGTTTAAAAGTGTCTTTTTAGCTGAAGAGACACGGGACTATCGTAGAGCCGTCTCATCACAGAAGTGTGTTCGTGCCGGGGGAAAACATAATGATCTGGAGATTGTTGGAAAGACCGCAAGGCACCATACCTTCTTTGAAATGTTGGGGAATTTCTCCTTTGGAGATTATTTTAAAAAAGGGGCCATTGAGATGGCATGGGATCTGCTCATCCACATATGGGGCTTGCCCGAAGAGAAGATGTGGATCACCATCTATCTGGATGATGACGAAGCCTTTGATCTCTGGCGAAAGGTCGGCATCCCCACCGACCGGATTGTCCGAATGGGAGAGAAGGATAACTTCTGGGCCATGGGAGAGACCGGCCCTTGTGGTCCCTGCTCCGAGATCGTGATCGATCAAGGAGAGGCAGTGGGTTGCGGCCGCCCCGATTGTCGTGTAGGGTGTGACTGCGACCGCTTTTTAGAACTCTGGAACCTCGTCTTCATGCAATTCAATCGAGACAAGGATGGAAGACTTACACCTCTTTCCAAGCCTTGCATCGACACAGGGATGGGGCTTGAACGGATTTCTGCTATCCTTCAAGGGGTCAAAAGTAACTTTGAGACAGATCTCTTCAGACCCATCCTCAAAGAAATCGAAAACGTCTGCCGAATCCCTTATGGGAGAGACCCTCGATCTGACACCTCCATCCGGGTGATTGCTGACCACAGCCGGGCATCTACCTTTTTGATCAATGATGGTATCCTCCCTTCCAATGAGGGCAGGGGATATGTGCTCCGTCGAATTATGAGAAGAGCCATGAGACACGGAAAGATGCTTGGAATCGAGGTACCTTTTCTCTATCAAATCTCCTCAAAGGCCGTGGATCTGATGAAAAATGCCTATCCTGAGTTGAGGGAGACAGAGGCCTTTGTTTCTAAGGTCATCCAGAATGAGGAAGAACGTTTCTCCGAAACCCTCAATTCTGGATTAAGGATTTTGAGAGAGGAGCTGGATCGATTAAAAGAGGAGGGAGAGAAGATCCTCTCAGGAGAAGTGGCATTTCGTCTATATGACACCTACGGATTTCCTCTCGATCTCACAGCCGAGATCCTTCAAGAGGAAGGGGTCAGGTTTGACGAAGAAGGGTTCAAGGTCCAGATGGAGGAGCAGAGGCAGAAGAGCCGACAGACATGGCAAGGGATGGCTGATGAAAGGGCGAAAGAGATCTATCGACGACTCTTAAATGAAGGGATTAAGACGACCTTTTTAGGTTATGAAGAGACTCAATTCAATTCCAAGATTTTGAAGTTAATCAAAGGTGATGAATCTGTATCCTTTGCTGAAGAAGGTGATCAGGTCGAAGTCATAACAGAGAGGACTCCTTTCTATGGAGAGGCGGGTGGACAAGTAGGGGATCGAGGGATGATCTTTCATGAGAGGTTCTCCTTGGAGGTGGAAGATACGCTCAAACCCATGGAGGAATTGATCATCCATAAGACAAGGGTGAAAAGAGGAAAGGTGAAGGAGGGGATGGAGGTAAGTCTCAAGGTGGACCTCGATCGGAGACAGGCCATTGCCCTTAACCATACTGCCACACATCTACTTCAAGCCATATTGAGAGAGGTTTTGGGGACTCATGTTCATCAGGCAGGTTCACTCGTCGAATCTGATCGATTGAGATTTGATTTTACCCATTTTGCCCCGATTGAAAGGAGAGATCTTGAACTTATTGAGACCATGGTCAATCAGAAAATCCGTCAAAACCTGAAGGTCGAGACGAAGATCATGTCAGTGGATGAGGCCCTAAAGACAGGAGCTATGGCTCTCTTTGGAGAAAAGTATGGCGATATGGTCAGGGTGGTCAAGGTATCGGACTTCAGTCTTGAACTTTGTGGAGGGACCCACACTTCGAGAACCGGGGATATCGGCCTTTTCAAAATTGTCAATGAGACAGGAGTGGCTGCAGGGGTGAGAAGAATCGAGGCCCTGACAGGGGAATGGGCCTACCAATTTATCAAGGAAGAGGAACGAGAACTTCAGGAGATTTCGCTCTCTCTCAAATCGAATCCTGGGGAACTCTCTTCGAAGGTGGAACGGCTACTTCAAAGACAGAAGGAATTGGAGAGGGAGATCCAATCCTTCCTGGATAAATTATTGCATCAAGAGATCTCAGATCTCCTCCCTCTTGTCAGAGAGGTGAAAGGAGTGAAAATACTCTCAGCAAGAGTGGATGGAAAGGACCCAAAACGATTGAGGGAGTTTATTGATCAGTTAAAGGTCAAGATCGGTTCTGGTATTATCCTTTTGGGTAGTCGAAGCGAAACCAAGGTCTCCTTGTTGATGGGTGTGACCGATGACCTCACCCATCGGTTCAATGCCAATGAGTTGATTAAAAAGATTGCCCTCCATATTCGAGGGACTGGAGGAGGACGACCGGATTTTGCTCAGGCCGGGGGGACCGATCCTAAAAAATTGGACGAGGCGCTCAAGGCTATTGACCATCTCATTTAAATATTTAGGAATTATAATCCCCCCCCACCCTTTCAATAAAGGGGGGCGAGGGGGGATTTTTTTATTATTCTCTTCGCAAGGATTAATGCAGGGATGAAGGAGGTAAGAACCCGATTTGCGCCCAGCCCAACTGGCGACCTCCATATCGGAGGGGCACGAACCGCCCTGTTCAATTGGCTATTGGCACGTCAATCGAAAGGGAAATTTATCCTTCGCATTGAGGATACGGATGTGGCACGGTCCACCCAAGAATCAATCCAGGTGATCCTGGATGCAATGAAGTGGCTTGGAATGGATTGGGATGAAGGCCCTTTCTTTCAGACCCAACGCCTCTCCTTATACCAAGAAGCTGCCCATAAGCTCCTCAAAGAAGGGAAGGCATACCGATGTTACTGTTCTCCTGAAGAGTTGGAAGCAAAGCGAGACAGGGCCCTCAAAATCGGGATCAAACCCAAATATGACCGAACCTGTCTCGGCAGAAAGTCCTTCCCTCTGGAAAAACCATTTGCCATCCGATTTCTCTCGCCTGATGAGGGAAGCACTGTGGTCGAGGACCTCATTCAAGGTCGTGTGGAATTTGACAATTCAGAATTGGATGACCTCATAATTCTGAGAAGTGATGGTCTTCCCACCTATAATTTTTCAGTGGTCATCGATGATGTTACCATGGAGATCACTCATGTCATCCGGGGCAATGACCATCTGAATAATACACCTCGCCAAATTCAGATTTATCAGGCCCTTGGCTCTCCCTTGCCGAAGTTTGGTCATGTCCCGATGATCCTGGGCCCGGATAAGAAAAAACTTTCCAAAAGACATGGGGCTCAGTCTGTGATGGAGTATAAAAGATTGGGCTACCTCCCCCAGGCCGTGGTAAACTATTTGGTCCGTCTGGGATGGTCCTATGGCGATCAGGAAGAATTCACTCTAAAGGAATTGATTGAGAAGTTCGGTTTGGAAGCTGTGGGAAAATCTCCGGCGGCCATCAACCCGAGTAAACTTGATTGGCTAAATGCCCAGTATATCAAGAGGATGGAATTGGACGAGTTGGTCCAGAGGGTTTTACCTTTTATTGAAGCGAAAGGTTATTTAATCAACGATCTCAATCTTTTGAGGAAGGTTTCTCTTTCTCTCAGGGAAAGGGTGAAGACCTTAGTGGAGATGGCTGAGGTCGGAGGATTTTACTTCTGTGAGGAGATTTCGTATGATGAGGATTCGGCTCAGAAATTTCTGAGGGCAGAATCAATGGCAGTTTTAGAACAGATCATTGCCTCTCTTTCGAAGGAGGCGTTTTTGGATAAGGAGAGGACTTATCGCTTGATCAAACAGCTTTCCGAAAACCGAGGAGAACCCTTATTGAAAATTGCTCAACCCATTCGAGTGGCTTTGACAGGGAAAACGGCGAGCCCCCCCATCGATGAAGTGATGGAAACTCTGGGCAAAGACAAGGTGATAAAGAGGCTCCAAAAGGCCATGGAATATATTCAGAAATCAAAATGATTAATAACCAAATTCCAAGCACCAATAATCAAATAATGACCAAAATCTCAATGACCGAAATTCACCCCCCCCTCACCCCTCCCTCTCCCCTCGGGGGAGAGGGAAAGGGTGAGGGGCGTTTTGGTCATTTGAACATTGGGTAATTGGAATTTATTTGGAATTTGGGATTTGGTTATTGGAATTTTTGATAGAATGATGATAAATTTACTCACGGTCATAGTTCAAGGACGAATAAATGAAACTCAAATCACTTGAGGTGATCGGATTCAAATCCTTTGTGGATCGCCTCCATCTCTCTTTCCCAGAGGGGATAACAACGATTGTGGGTCCCAATGGTTGTGGAAAGTCCAATATCGTAGATGCCGTACTCTGGGCCATTGGCGAACGAAGTGCAAAACATTTGCGTGGACGATTGATGGAGGATGTCATCTTCGGAGGCACAGATGGAAGAAGACCCATGGGAATGGCAGAGGTAAACCTGACCTTCTCCAATGAGGATGGATCCGCTCCAAAAGAATATGAACAGTATAGCGAGATTACCGTTACCCGCAGGCTCTTCAGATCGGGAGAGAGTGAATATCTCATTAACAAAGTACCCTCTCGGTTACGAGACATCACGGATCTTTTCTTAGATACGGGTATTGGAGTGAATGGTTATTCGATTGTGGAACAGGGTCGAGTGGAGCATCTCATCCATGCCAATCCTCAAGATCGGAGGTTTTTGATCGAAGAGGCCGCAGGCATTGCAAAATATAAGGAACGAAAAAGGCTGGCCTTGATGAAGATGGAGGCCACTCAACAGAACCTTGTTCGGATTCAGGACATCATCGCGGAGGTGAAACGGCAGATTCTTACTCTGGAAAGACAGGTGAAACGGGCAGAGGAATATAAGGCGATTCGAAAGGAGATCAAGGAGATCGAACTCCGTTTTGCTATTCAAGAATACACTGACCTTTCGGAGAAAGGGGAGGCCATTAGGGGTTATTTGAAAGCGCTCCGCGAACGAGAGACTGAGATATCTGCTCAAATGGCGGAGAGGGAGGCAACGGTCGAAGGGATGAGGCTGAGAAGTATGGAAGAGGAAGAGAAGCTCCGCTTTCTTCAACAAGAGGTTTTTGAACTTGGCCAGAGGATTCAAAAGATGGAGAGTGAGGTTGAATTCTTCAGGAGGGAAAGAGTGGGTCTTCAAAAGCAGGAGGTCCGGATGATGGAAGAGGTGAGGAATGGACTTTCCTCCTGGAGAGGGGCTCAAAGGGAGCGGAGGAGGATAGAACAGGCCAAGAGAGAATTAGAAGAAGAACGCCGTGAAAATGAAGAAATATTGAAAGAATGGGAGACTCTTTTCAATGATTTTAGATCAACTTACAAAGAGCTCTTAGAAGAATTAGAAGCTGAGAAAGGAAGATTGGTCGATACACTCACCCAGCTCGCTTCTCTTAAAAATCGCCGATCCCACCTTGAGGAGAGGAAGGAGGATCTTCAGAAACGGTTTCGTTCCAATGAGAAGGAATCTGAAGAAGTGAGGATGGGTCTTATACAACTCGAGGAAACCTTATCGAAGATGGTGAAAGAGAGGGAACTGAATCTCTCTCTCCAAATGTTGCTTCTGGAGGAGAAGGAGAGATGGGAAGGGGAGATCGAAAAATTAAAAGGTCTCTTGGCTGAAAGGCATGCAGAAAGATCAGAGTGGGAGGAGATGTTGAGGCAAGATCATTCTCGGTTCCTCTCCTTGAAAGAACTCCAAGAAAACTTTGAGGGGTTTGAAAAGGGTGTGAAGTCCATTCTCCTCAGAAAGAAGGAGGAGCAGGAGAAGTGGGAAAAGATATTAGGAGTGGTGGCCGACATCTTAGAACCTGAACCAGAATATGAAGTTCCTTTAGAGGTTGTTTTAGGACAGCGATTGCAATACTTGATTGTGGAGGGAGAGAAAGAGCCATTAGAGGCAATCGCCTTACTTAAAAAAGAGTCACTTGGTCGAGGAAGTTTTGTTCCAGTAGGGGTGAGAATAAATGAGACCCATGACCGATCCTACCAAAGCGGCGAAGAAGGGAAGCCCCTGCCTCTTCTCCAATTTGTCAATGTGAAGGAGGGTTTTACTCCCATTGCAGAATTTCTGATCGGAGATGTTGGCGTCGTCGAACATTTAGATAAAGCGCTCGATTGGATAAAGAAAGAGGGTGGATTCGGAACCCTTGTCACCCTGGAAGGGGATTTAGTGGAACGGTCTGGAGTGGTCTCTGGAGGAAGCCGTGATCAGGGTTTGGGTATTTTAGAGAGACGTAGGGAGATCAGAGAATTAGAGGGAAAGATCAGAGAGGAAGAGGGAAGATGCCGAAAAGCCCATGAAGAGGAGGAGCGTCTCCAGCAGGAGATTGCCGAGAGAGAGAGCCGGTTGGAAGATAGGAAGAAGGAGATTCAGGAAAAAGAGATCGAACTCCTTCATCAGGAAAGGGATTTAGAAGGACTGAGAAAGGAGATTTTGCAATTCCAGCAGAAGAGGGAGGTCCTCCAGTTTGAAGGAAAGGAGCTCGAAGAGGAGTATCAGGATATTAGAAAGGAGATCGAATCGGTCTCAGCCCAGATGGAAAGACAAGAGGCTGTCAAACAGGAGGGGGAGGATGAACTTCAGTCGTTAAAGAAGAAAGTCGAAGAGGTGAGTGGAGGGACAGAAGAATTGGGAGAGAAGATCACTGAGAAGAAGGTCCTCCTGGCTTCTGTCGAAGAGAAACAGAGAGGGATGAAAGGTCAGATTCTCAATCTCTCAGAGAATCTAAAGACATTACGGGAACAGATTGTAAAAGAAGTGAATGGCATCAGAGGGTGTAGAGCTGAAAGTACCTCCCTTCTCGAAAGAATCGATCAAGGGGAAATAGGTTTAAAAGAGCATATTACAAAGCACCGTCTTAATGAAGAAGCCCTTTCTCTTCAGAAGGAGAAAGTAGAAATTCTATTGAATGAATGGAAAGAGGCAGAGGCCTCCTCCAGATACCTTCGACAGGAATTGGAAGATGTCCGCGGAAAGATTCATGAAGAGGAGATCCGGGTTTCGGAGGTCCAGTTGAAACTTCAGCACTTACAGGATTCGATGAGGGAGCGCTACGGCACAGCACTATCCCCTGCAATAGGAACTCTACCCGAAGAGTTTCCGAAGGAGGAGATGTCGAGGAAATTGGTAGAGTTAAAGAGTGCCTTAGAGGGATTTGGAGAGGTCAATCTGATGGCCATCGAAGAGTATCAGGAATTGAAACAGCGACACGACTTTCTGACCGAGCAACAGAGTGATCTTCAACAAGCTCTCGATACCTTGAGAAAGGCGATCATTCGGATCAATCGGACGACAACGAAGCGATTTTTAGAGACCTTCCATCTGGTCAATGAGAAATTTAGAGAGGTTTTTACGAGGCTCTTTAAGGGTGGAGAAGCCAGCCTCATCCTCCTGGAAGAACAGGATCCCTCCACCACAGGGGTTGATATCATCGCTCAGCCACCGGGCAAGAAACTCCAAAATATTGATCTCCTCTCCGGTGGAGAAAAGGCCCTGGTGGCCACTGCTTTACTTTTTGGGCTCTTCATGATCAAGCCCACACCTTTCTGTTTGCTCGATGAGGTAGATGCGCCTTTAGACGATGCCAATATCAATCGGTTCATTGAACTGGTCAAAGAGTTTTCAAAAACTTCTCAGTTCATTATCATCACCCACAATAAAAAGACGATGGAGACTTCCAATACGCTCTATGGGATTACCATGGAAACCCCTGGGATCTCAAAGTTCGTCTCAGTCCGGTTAAATTAATATTCTTGCAGTAAATTTTCAGGAAATATAGTATAATGAGATTAGGTGGTTCTCAGAGCGGTCTTTGTTGAATTACTTGCTATAATTTTTTGATCTATAAAATAAGTGAGCTTTTAAATCCCTTAACTTTACTGTAAGGTAGAGTTGTGGAATATATGTTTGCCAAGGGAAGGGGGTGGTGAAAAAAGCGAATTGAAGAGATAAAAGAGATGTCTGGTGGCTTTTATGTCTTCAGGCAATTTTAGGAAGGTAATAATTAGAATGAGTATAGAGCCCAAGATATAGAAAGGAGGATAAGATTATGGGGAAAATATCTATTTTACTAATTGTTTTAGGAATATTTTGTATGGGGTTGGTGGCCACAGGATGGTCTCAACCAATAAAAATAGGGGCGGTTATCAATTTGACTGGTCCGGCCTCTACCTGGGGGCAGTATCATGCAAAAGGCCATCGCGACTATATCAATTATGTGAATGATGTAAAAGGGGGAATTGCGGGTAGAAAGATCGATTTAGAAATCGTCGATCATGCCTACAAAGTCCCTGAAGGCGTTAAGTTTGTAAAGAAGTTCTGTGAAGAAAAGAAAGATACGATCGCCACCTGGGATGCTGGAACGGGTATCCAGATAAAACCAATCATCCAGGAATATAAGATACCAACCATAAATTACTCTACCTTTCAGGGTATTCTTAAACCCCCGATCGATTATATGTATCTACCCTTTGGGAGTTATATCTTGGATTCCTATGCTGTTCTCGAATATATCCGCAGCATCCATAAGGGGAAGGATGCCCCTAAGGTAGGTCTTCTCACCTATAACAATGTCTATGGAAGATCCATTCATGATCCGAGCAAGGAGTATGCCCCCAAAAATAATATCAATATTGTAACGATTGAGGAATTTCCTCCGGCCACCGTCGATCTGACGACTGAGATGCTCCGTTTAAAGGATAAGGGGGCGGAATACGTATTTATGCAGATTCTCCCTGCTGCGGTTATTACTGCCCTTAAGGCAGCCGATAAGGTCGGCTACAATGTTCCTTTCTTTGGAACTTGGACAGCCACTGACCCCGACTTCTTTAAGCTTGGACAGGGACTGATTAAGGACCGGGTCTTCATGCAATTCTGTGGAGTACTTCCTCAAGACAAAACACCTGGGATTGAGATCCTTCAGAAATTGTGGGCAAAATACAAGACCGTGGATAAATTCGAAACCTCTTACTGGGAAGGTGTTGTCATTGCCATGATCCAGGAGAGGGCTATCCACAGGGCAAGCGGATTGTATAAGACGATCAATGCAGAGACGATCAATAAAGCCATGGAGACCTTCAACAATGAGGATTTTGGAGGTCTGGTCCCTTATGTGACCTATACGAAGGATAACCATGAGGGTTCTTTCAAAGGAAGGATCGTTCAGATTCATGAAGATGCGAGCTATTCACCTATGACCAATTTCTATGTTCCTGGAAAAGAGAAGGTCCAGGTTTTGAGGACTCCCAAAATGTAGAAATTAATACAAACGCATTATATATTTTGATATTACCCTCACCCTACCTCTCCCCCCTTGAGGGGGTGGGGAGGGTGGGGGGTATAATAATTTATTGCGTTTGTATTAGTTAGTTGGCGGGGAAGCCGATGAAGGCGTTTCGAAGTCAGCCCAGCATCTACACCTCCACTCAGCCGTCGGACCGAAAGGCTGAGTTGGAGGTGAAGAAGGTGTTTTTGAATTTCGGGGGTTTGATGGCACTCCGTGATGTGGATCTCACCGTCCATACAGGAGAATTTGTAAGTATTATTGGCCCTAATGGTGCAGGGAAGACAAGTCTCCTCAACTGTATCACGGGTTATTACCATCCACAAAGTGGACAGATATTATTCAACGGAGAAGAAATTACAGGCCAACAACCCCATGAGATTACGAAGAAAGGAATTGGAAGGACCTATCAGAATATCGAACTCTTTCCAGGGATAACCGTTTTGGCTAACATGCTTTTGGCTCGGCATCTTTACTGCGACTATGGCATTGGCAAAGCAGCCCTCTTTTCCTCCTCCGTTAAAAAGGAAGAGGTCCGTCACCGAAAGGTTTTGGAGGAATTGATCGATTTTTTGGAAATGCAGTCCATCCGCAAAAAACCGGTCGGTTCTTTACCTTACGGATTACGAAAGAGGGTCGAGCTGGGTCGCGCCTTAGCCTTAGAGCCAAAACTATTAGTCCTCGATGAGCCCTTTGCCGGGATGACCCTTGAAGAAAAAGAGGACATGGTACGCTTTTTAATTGAGTTAAACTCGGCTTGGGGACAGACCATCATCCTGGTCGAGCACGACATGTCCGTTGTGATGAGTATCTCCCAGAGAATTATGGTTTTGAATTTTGGAGAGAAGATCGCAGAAGGCACTCCAGAGGTGATTCAAAACCATCCTGAAGTGATCAAAGCCTATCTCGGTGATGCAACAAAGTTCTAACCCCCCCTTCTTCCATCTCCCTCCCCCTGGATGGGGGAGGGAGATGGTGGGGGTGGACATGACATAATCCCCCCACCTCAATCCTCCCCCGCATAGGGGGGAGGAGGTTTTGGGGTTGAGAGAGATATGGAGTTCAGAAAAATAGAACGTCCCGATCAAGAAATCTTATCATCCCTCAGTCAATATACTTTGCCTCAAATATTATTCAAACAGGCAAATCAGTTAGGGTCCGATAAAATAGCCATTCGCGAAAAGATGTATGGGATATGGCTGGCCTATACCTGGCAGGATTACTTTCGTTATACGAAACATGTGGCCTTGGGTTTATTGACTCTCGGCCTTAAACGGGGTGAAAACATTGGCATCATCACCGACAACCATCCAGAGTGGCTCTTCACCGAATTGGGAGCCCAAGCTGTAGGTGCCATCACCGTTAATTTCTTTACCTCCTCCATCGCCAAAGAGCTTGCGACGATGCTCAATCGCATTCAAGCCACCTATGTGATCGTCCAAGACCAGGAACAGATCGATAAGCTCCTGGAGATGAAGGAACAACTCTCCCATGTGCGGAAGGTCATCTATATCGATCCCACAGGCATGAGGACTTATAGCAGTAACCCATGGTTGATGAGTTTTCAGGAACTCCTAAAGATGGGCGAGGCTCTTGATAAAGAGCAACCTAATCTATTTGAAGAGGAGTTATGGAAGGGGAAACCAGATGAGGTTGCCTTAATGATCATGACCTCTGGAACAACAGGCATTCCTAAATTGGCAATGATCTCTCATCAGAGTTTTACGGAAATCGCAAGGAAATGGGTTGAAACTGCTCCCATTGGGCCGGGTGATAATTGGATTTCCATCACCCCAACAGCATGGATTGTAGACCAGATGTGGGGGATGGGTGTGTCACCGCTTACGGGGATGACCATGAACTTCCCCGAAACCTTGGAAACCCAGGCAGAAGATTTTCGAGAAATTGGACCAATTGTCCTCATCACCTCTTCGAGGTTCTGGGAAGATCTGGCTTCCAAGATAAGAGTGAAGATTGCTGATGCCGGTTTTATTAAGCGAAAACTCTTTGCCTTAGGCGAGATCATCGGTGGGGCAGTGGTTGATCGGGAATCTAAAAAAGAGCCTGTGCCCAACTATTTACAGATCCTCCATAGAATATTCGCCAGGATCGTCTATCGTCCCCTTCTGGATCGGGTAGGCTGCGCTCAGATTCATGCGGCTATTACAGGTGGCCATCCCATCAGTCCAGATGTCATCCGATTTTTCCGTGCAAAAGGACTGAATCTCAAACATGCTTATGGTCTCACAGAGGGTGGCGGAGTCTTTCAGGTTCAACCGGATAAGGAGGTCAAGCCGGAGACCGTTGGGAAACCCTTGCCCCGAACGGAGATCAAAATTGCAGAAGATCAGGAGGTCCTTGTAAAAACACCCTCCTGTTTTGTGGGCTATTATCAGGACCCAGAGGCAACCAATAAAGCCCTGAGGAATGGTTGGCTTCATACGGGTGATGCAGGTTATATCGATGACGATGGACACCTTCTGATCATCGGTCGGAAGGAAGAGATCATGCGGACCATGGGGGGAGAGGCCATCTCATCAGACTTTATTGAGACGAGGTTAAAATTTAGTCCCTACATCAAAGAGGCTGTGGTCTTTGGTGAAGGCCGTGACTACATCACAGGATTCATCAATATCGACTTTGGAAATGTGGGTAGCTGGGCAGAGGATCGAATGATCCCCTATACCACTTACAGCGATCTTTCACAGCAACCACCTGTTGAGGAACTGATCCTTGACGAGGTCCGCCATGTGAATACCCAATTGCCAAAGCCGATGAGGCTTAAGAAGATCATTCTCCTCTATAAGCTTCTCGATGCCGATGACGAAGAGCTGACCCGAACGGGAAAGGTGCGGAGAAAATTTGTTTACGAACAGTACCTCAAGTTGATCGAGGCGATGTATAGTGATCAAAAAGAGTTAGAGGTAACAGGCAAAGTCCGTTATCGTGACGGACACGTGGGCACCATTGAGACGAAAGTAAAGATCTTAACGGTGGAATAAATGGTGATAATCACCAAATTCCAAGCACCAAATTCCAGGCTCCAAATAATAACCAATACCCAAATTTCAATTACCAAACGATGATTTTAGATGATTTTAAAAGATGTTTTTAAAAAATGAGTTTGGGTATTAATCGATTGGTGATTGGAAATTATTTGATGCTTGGTGTTTGGAATTTTTCCCTTTGGGAGGCTTTATGGAATTTTTTCTTCAACTCTTAATTCAGGGGTTATCCGTTGGTTTTCTTTATGCCCTTGCTGCCTTGGGCTTTGTGATGATTTTTAAGTCATCGAGCGTCCTCAATTTTGCCCATGGTGAACTGCTCGCTATCGGTGCATTTATTTTTCTTGTTTTTTCCTTATGGTTGAGGTTACCCATCCCCATCGCCTTTTTATTGACGCTGGTGGGTACCTTTACCATGGGATTTGTCATCGAACGACTTTTTCTACGTCCCTTGATTGGCGAAGCCCTCATTGAAGTGATTATGCTGACCGTCGGATTGGCTGCCATGTTCAAGGGTTTGATGCTTGTCATCTTCGGCGGTAATTTATTCAATTACCCGGACTTTCTTCCAAAGGGCCTTACCATTCAATGGGGCTCCGTCAATATTCAACCCGTCTATGTGGCGTCCTTTATCATCGGTATCATCTTCCTATCGATATTTGGGTTCTTTTTCAAATACTCCTCTCAGGGAATTTATATGAGGTCTGTGGCTGATAACCAGCCTGCAGCTCTCTCCCTTGGGGTTCATGTGAGAAGGGTCTTTGCTATGTCTTGGGCCATTGCGGCTCTGGTTTGTGCCATCAGCGGGATCATTCTGGGGATCATGAATGGGATCAATGTTCATGATATCAGTGTCATGGGACTCAAAGTCTTTCCGGTGGTCATCCTGGGAGGACTGGAAAGTATTGGCGGAGCCATTATCGGAGGGCTCATCATCGGATTGCTTGAAACCTTTACGGGTGGATATATCTCCACTTCGCTTAAGGAGATCATCCCTTATATTGTCCTCGTCTTCATTTTATTGGTTAAGCCCTATGGGCTCTTTGGTCTGGTCGAAATCGAGCGAGTCTGACCCCCCCACCCTCACCCTCCCCCTCAAGGCGGGAGGGGATGGGAGGGGTTGATGGGGAGAGTGGGAGTGAGAAAGGCAGAAAAGAATAGGGAGATAGGGGGAGAGGGTGATAGGGAGAATTGATAATATAATTACTCCAAAAAATATGAGACGGACACGAAACACGGACACGGGCACGAAATAGTATTGGAGTAAGAAATGCGAAAACTGAAATTACATCCTTGTGGAAAATTTAATGAGCGATACGAGGAAGAGCTGACCATCTTTGGAACGGATTTCGGTAGGCTCTGGATGGGGATTGGACTTTTTCTTCTCTTTTTTGTCATCCCTTTCATCTGTAAGCCTTACCTTTTATACATTATCAATCACATCGGAATGGCTGCCATTGCTGCCATCGGCCTCAACATCCTTATCGGATATACGGGCCAGATCTCCCTTGGCCATGGCGCATTTTTCGGTGTAGGAGCCTACGGAGCTGCCATTCTCGCCACGGCTGTAGGTTTTCCATTCTGGCTCTCTGTTCCATGTGCAGGAGTCATTACAGCCGCTGTCGGTGTGGTCTTTGGAATTCCTTCCATCCGACTCAAACATCTTTATTTAACCATTGCCACACTGGCAGGGCAATTTATTCTTCAATACCTCTTCGTCCAATGGGATGCTCTCACCAAAGGACCGATGGGTATCAGGCTTCCCCGTGCCACACTCTTTGGACTTGATGTGAAAGGGGACCGTGCTTTCTATTATGTGATCTTCATCAGTTTTGTCATCCTGACATGGATTGCTGTCAACCTTATCCGAACCCGATACGGCCGTGCCTTTATCGCCATACGTGACAATGACCGGGCTGCGGAGGGAATGGGCATTCCAATCTTTCGTTATAAGCTTCTCTCTTTTGCCATCAGTTCCTTTTATGCTGGATTTGCCGGAGGCCTTTCGGCATATTATATCGGGAGCATCACTCCCGAGCCATACACATTGTTCCTCTCCGTCGAATATATAGCAATGATCATCATCGGAGGTCTGGGGAGTATTCCTGGCTCTGTGTTTGGTGCCATTTTTATTACCGCCTTAAACGAAATATTGAGCCATGCCACAGAGTTTTTTATGAATATCAGTGCGCTCACCAAGATTGCCCTGACAATCGCACCCCTTCGGGAGTTTGTCTTTGGACTGACCATCGTATTCTTTATTATCTTTGAACCTCGAGGGTTAGCAGAGGTATGGCGCATCATCAGGTCGAGCTTTAAGCTCTGGCCATTCTCTTATTAATACTCCCACCCTCTCCCTCCCCCCTTGAGGGGGAGGGCTTCGGCGTGAGCTCAGCCGAACGGTAGGGAGGGGGGTGAGGGATTTATGGAAGACAATATCCTCCTTCAGATCAATAATATCAGTGTCGTTTACTCCGATGTCATCCAAGTGCTAAAAGGGGTTTCCCTAATCATTAAAAAAGGCCAGATTGTTTCATTACTCGGTAGCAATGGCGCAGGGAAGACGACGACCTTGAAGGCCATCTCCGGACTTCTCAAACCTGAAAATGGTAAGGTGACAGAGGGCAACATCGTTTATGAAGGTCATTTAATTCAGAATTCGGCTCCTGAATATATTACCCGTCTTGGAATCATTCAGGTTTTAGAAGGTCGCCAACCCTTTAAATACCTGACCGTCGAAGAAAATCTTAGAGTTGGGACAGCTACTCGATGGGGTAAACCCTATAAAAAAGACCTCGAGCTGGTCTACCATTACTTTCAACCATTGGTGGCCAGAAAAAGCCGACTGGCTGGATACTGCAGTGGTGGGGAACTGCAGATGCTCGTCATGGGACGAGCATTGATGGCCCAACCCAAACTCCTTTTATTGGATGAACCCTCATTGGGTCTGGCACCTTTTCTTGTGAGAGAGATCTTTGAGATCATAAAGAGGATTAATGAGGAACAAGGAACCACCATTATGCTGGTTGAACAGAATGCCAATATGGCCCTTCTCATCGCCCACCATGGGTATGTCATGGAAAATGGGAAGATTGTAATGGAAGATGAGGCCACGAAATTGAGAGAAAATCCGGATGTGAAAGAATTCTACCTTGGCACCGCAGCCTCTGGGGCGCTTAAGTCTTATAAGGATGTGAAGGCTTATAAACGGCGTAAACGCTGGCTCTAACTTTCCCCCCACCCTCCCCTCCCCCTCGAGGGGGGAGGGTAAGAGAGGGGGTGCGCTATGCGGTGTGTATAAGGGGAGGGAGACATGGCAGCCAAAGCTAAAGAGTCCCGTTTTTTTGATGCAAAAGAAACGATGACGACCACGAAGAGACTGGCTTATTATAATCAGAGCCTATCTAAGATGGTTCGGCTGGGATATAAAAAATCCTCGAGAATTAAAAAGATATTAGATGAGCGGAACATCGATCCCACAAAGATCAAAACGATAAAAGACTTGGAGAAATTGCCCCTCATCTCTCGGGAACAACTCGTTAAACTCGAAATGGAAGAACCTCCCTTCGGTGGTTTCTGTGAAAAGGATGTTAAAACGGATAGAATCTTTACTTCCCCTGGGCCGGTTTACGAACCCCATCTCACGGAAAAAGATCCGATATGGGGTAGGGGCTATTATGCAGCTGGTTTTAGAAAGGAAGATGTGGTCCTTAATGCCTTTTCATACCACATGGTCGCTGCGGGTTTGACATTCCACAGTGGTCTGAGACGAGTGGGTGCAACCGTCATCCCTTCTGGTGCTTCCAGCACTGAAAACCAGATCCAGTTAATTCGTGACCTTGGTGCAACGGGTTATACAGGTACCCCTAGCTTTTTGATGGCGATTATCAAGAAGGCTGAGGAGATGGGTTACAGTTTTAAAGATAATTTCAAAATAAGGCGGGCGAGCTTCGTCGCTGAACCTCTTCAGCCATCATTGAGAGAGAAATTTGAGAAAGAATATGCCATCGATACATACCAGATGTATGGAGCCACGGAGGTAGGTGATATTGCCTATGAGTGCAAACAAAAAAACGGATGGCATATCTGTGAGGAAGTCATCGTAGAAATTGTGGATCCGACCACAGGTAAACAACTCGGTCCAGGTGAATTAGGTGAGGTGGTAGTTACTCGGCTGAATAACATCTTTTTCCTTTTCCGATTTGGAACAGGGGATCTTTCACGTTTTATAAAAGAGCGTTGCCCTTGTGGCAGAACCTCTTTTCGCCTCATGGGAATATCCGGGAGGGTTGGCGAAGCAACAAAAGTGAGGGGGATGTTTATCGCACCCAGTCAATTAAAACTTGTCTCATCTAAATTTGGCGATGTTAAACTTCAGGCATTGGTGGACAGAGTGGAATTTAAGGATTATTTGATGGTGAGAGTCGAGGCCGGACCAGAAGATCATGGAAAACTCGAGGCCGAATTTGAAAAGGTCTTCAAAGAGATCTGTACGGTCAAGATTGATAAACTCGAGTTCATAGAAAAAGGAACTCTCTCCGATAAGGATAGTCTTATTGTCGACCGCCGCAGTTGGAAATAGATCCAGCACATCGAAATTCATAGGGGCGGTCCTCCCTGCCTACCGGCCATCCCTTCCCCCTCCGGAGACTGTGTCGCAATGTCATTCTGAGCCCTGAACTTGATTCAGGGCGAAGAATCTGACACAAAGTGTCATCCTGAACGAAGTGAAGGATCTCATAAGTTCCTTCGCTACGCTCAGGACAAGCTTCACGGAATTTACCCTGAGCCTAAAACCGAGACCCTTCCCCCGTACTTGATACGGGGTCAGGGTGACACATGGCGAAGGGTTCAGAATGACAAACATGTAATTCCCCCCATTGTGATACAGCCTCCCGTGGGGAGGTGGGGTGGTGGTGAAAAATTTATTTTCAGTAAAAGAAAGACAATTCAATACATCGTAGAGGAATATTGATTTTTATCTTTTTTTGTGAAATATTGCACTGGAAAATATTTTATAATGGGTTCTTTACGAGCAACGAGACACGGACACGAGTCACGTTATTTTCTAAATAGTTAGGAGGGTGGATTCATATGGGGAATTTAGACATCCATATTGGGGAGATCTTAGCAAGAAATGCAAGGCTGTATCCAAACGATGTGGCCCTGATTGAAAGGATACCCAATGAAAAGAAGAGAAGGGAGATCACCTGGAAACAGTTTGACGAAGGAGTTAACCGATTTGCAAATGTTCTTATTCAAAAAGGAATTAAAAAGGGTGATAAGGTGATCCATCTTATGATGAACTCTATCGACTGGCTGATTACCTATTTCGGCATCGTACGCACAGGAGCATGGGCAGTCCCCCTCAATTTCCGTTTTACGGGTATTGACATTCAATACTGTTGTGATGTGGCAGAGCCTCGATGTATGATATTTGGTGAAGAGTTTGTGGAGAGGGTAACTGGAATAAAAGATAATCTTTATACCGTGGAGCATTACATCTTTGTAGGAAAAGAAATTTTAGATTATGCAGAGTCCTTTGAAAGACTGCTCGAGAAGTCTTCTTCAAATCCTCCTAATATTCAAATTACTTACAATGATCCCTGTGGCCTCTATTTCACCTCCGGCACCACAGGGGCACCTAAACCTATTCTGCTCACCCATAAGAATATGATCTGTGCCTGTATTACAGAAAATGTCCATCATTATCAGACCAAGAAGGATAATTTCCTCCTCCTTCCTCCTCTTTATCATACTGGGGGAAAGATGCATTGGTTCGGGAATTTTATT
>Ga0194110_10003653_pt1 | contig 18937 bp, 16 predicted proteins | sample TA2Kig1200mmetaG_FD_146192 | JGI IMG/M metagenome (GOLD analysis project Ga0194110, IMG submission 146192) | Freshwater microbial communities from Lake Tanganyika, Tanzania - TA2015032 Kigoma Deep Cast 1200m | ecosystem: Environmental > Aquatic > Freshwater > Lake | place: Tanzania: Lake... | reverse complement strand
ATCTCCTGGATGACCTCTACGAGGCTCACGTAGATGGGGTCATCGGGATCGATCGGCACGAACCCGACGTGCAGCGCGACCCGCGGCGCACCGAGCCGCGCCGTGAAGTCGATGGCCTGCTGCATGATGGCAACCCGCTCCTCCAGCTTGTCGGGCACCACCAAGCCGACCGTCTCCTTGACCGCCGCCATGCTCGCGTAGCTCTCACCCGGGAAGCCCACGAAGAGCGTCGTGGGCGTGATGCCCAGGTCGGCGAGATGCGCCTTGAGCCGGTCCGCATTCTCGTCGGTGTAGAAGCTGGGCGGCAGGGGGCCGATCTGGGTGTTGTTGATCCCGAGTTCGTGCAGCTTGGTTGCGGACTCGAACGGGTCCTCAATGGCCGTGGAACAGAGGAAGACGCCGACATCGAGGGGTTTCATTGCGGGCACTGCTCCCTTCGGTCACCTGTGAGTCGTCAGCATTCGGGAATGCGCTTTCGCCCGGCTTTGGCCGGCTTCCTCCTCAAGCGGACCGTGATCCTCGTGACACTTCCGGTGTCCGGGACTGCCCGGTGGCAGGGGGCCGGAACGACTCGGTGCGAGGCTTTTTCGGAACAGGGCAGGATTCCGGGAGGCGACGGCCAATTGTCCAACCGCAACCACAGGACGTCAGACGAGGTCTTGCATGGCTGCCCCCAAGGACATGGGGCTTGCCGCCGCGTGCGAGAGCGCGGCGGGCGGGCGATCGTACAACGAGGACCGCTGCTTCGCACAGGTGCTGGACCCGACGCAGAGCCTGTGGGGCTTCCGAACTGTGCTGGTGGTGGCCGATGGAATGGGAGGGCATGAGCGAGGCGACCAGGCGGCTCAACTCGGCCTCGACGCGACGGTTGAGGTGCTAACGGCCCAACTCGCAGACCACTGGGACTACGCCAGCGGCTTCCCGAGTGCGGAGCCCGTGGATGTCGTGCGCGGGGCTTTCGAGCGCGCGAACCAGCGGATCTACGAATGGGCGGTCACTCAGGACCTTTCCGGCGATACGGGCACGACCCTCGCCGTCGTGGTCTGCACGGACGAGGAGGCGATCGTCGGGAATGTCGGCGACTCGCGCGTGTACCTGATCACCTCTGAGGGGGCGCGCAAGCTCACCGAGGATCACTCGTGGGTCGGCGAGCAGGTGCGGCTGGGCCACCTAACCGAGGAGGAGGCGGCCCGCTCCCCGCTGCGCAACCAACTGACGCAGGCCGTCGGCGTCGATGCGGCCGTTGACCCACACGTGGTCAGTTTCCCGCTGGAGGCCGGGGTGGTGTTCCTGGCGTGCACGGACGGCCTGACGGATGTCGTAGGCACGGACGCGCTGGCGGAGGTCGTCCACGCCGGAAGTGAGCCGGAGGACTTCTGCCGGGCACTCGTCGCCCTGGCGGTTGCGGCCGGCACGACGGACAACGTCACTGTGGCGGCGCTCTCCACGGGGCCGGCGCCCGCGGTGGTCGAGGCGTCGCCGCTGGAGCCTCAGCCCGAGGAGCCGGCTGCGGCCGAAGCTGCGGAGGAGCCCGAACCGGAACCGCCTGCCGAGCCCGAGCCGCCGCCCCCGGCACCCGAGCCGGTGGCGGAGGAGGCGGAACCGGAGCCGCCGGTCGAGCCGGAGGCGCCCGCTCCTGCGCCCGAGCCGGAGGAGACCGAAGAGGTCGTCGTCGAGGAGCCTGTGCTTGCGGGGGGTGGTGATATGAGCGTGTCGCGGCAGCGGCAGCAGCGCCTGGGAGTCGTGCTGATCGTGTGCGTCGTGTCGCTGGTGCTGGGGCTACTCGTGGGTCGGGCGACGGTGCCGAAGGAGAGCGGGCCGACAGTCGCGCCGACCACGACGCCATCTGCCAACGCGACCGACACCACGGGCTCGACGGCGGGACCCGAGGGTGGGACGACGAAGGGGACGGAGGGGACGCCTGCCGGAGCGGAGGGGGTCACGATCGAGGCTCGGTTCGAGGGCGAGGAGCTTGTGGTCACTGCGCCGGCGGACGTGACGCTTGATGTCTACCCTCGGGGCCAGTACCGTGACCGCTCGAGCCGGCTGGTTGCGGTGCAAGGGGAGCAGCCGACCGAGTCCCGCTATCGCCTGCCGTCGGCGCCGCCGGAGGCCTGGCGCGACCAGACCATGGTGCTCAAGATCGAGCGCGCGGGCGAGGGCGTTCTGAAGATCACGACCACGCCGGAGGCCGAGGTGTTCATCGATACGAAGCCTCACTCCGGCGACGAGCTGCTGGAGGTGAAGCCGGCGGGCGACCGGACCCGGATCGGCTTCTACCTCCCGCCCGGTGAAGACCCCAAGGCCTATGCCATCGGCATCGTCGGTTTCCCCGTCACTGAGGAGTAAGGCTCTTCGCAGCCAGGCTCTCACGCGCCTCTGGGTCGTACTCGCGTTCGCTCTCCTGAGCTGCGCGGCGGGGAGCGAGATCGTCCCTTCTCCCCCGCAGACTGACGCGGCCGCAGCCTTCCTGGTGCAGGCGCAGTCGGGCGCCGTTCTGTACGAGAAGAACGCCTTCGAGGCGCGTCCCCCCGCCAGCCTCACGAAGATGGTCACCGCGCTCGTAGTCGCCGAGCGCTGCGCCCTGGATGACGTGGCAACGGTCAGCGCGCACGCGGCAGCGACCGGCGGTAGCGGGATCGATCTCGATGAGGGGGAGACCATTGCCGTGGGTGAGCTGCTCAAGGCCCTCCTGCTGCCCTCGGCCAACGACGCGGCCGTGTGCCTCGCCGAGCATGTCGCGGGCTCGGAGGCCGCGTTCGCGGACCTGATGAACGCGAAGGCCGCCGAGCTGGGCGCCGTCAACACCCACTTCGTGAACCCGAGCGGCCTGACGGAGGAGGGCCACTACTCCTGCGCGCGGGACCTCGCCGTGTTCGGGCTCGCGGTGCGCCTGCAGCCTACCCTCGCCGAGATCATCCGGCAGCGCTCGGCCATCGTGCGCCGGGGCGGCGACCGTCGCGAGGCGGTGGCGAACCTCAACCGCCTGCTCGCCCGCTGCGAGGGTTGCGACGGCGTGAAGACGGGCTTCACGACGCCGGCGGGCCGCTGCCTGGCCGCCTCGGCCCAACGGGACGGCTACTCGCTGCTGTGTGTGGTCCTCAAGTCGCCCGATTCGTGGACCGAGGCCGGCGCGCTGCTGAACTGGGGCTTCGCTCAACCGCCGGTCGCCGTCGTCGAGGTGCACAACCCGCTCGCGGTCGAGCCGGTCCGCATTCCCTGCCCGATCGTGCAGAGCCGGCTGCACGTGCCGGTAGGCGACTTCATGCAGGCGCTTGGCTGCACGGTCGAGACGGTCAGAGACTCGGTCATCGCGCACATGGGAGACGCCAAGCTCACGTTCTCCCCCACCGGTGGCCTCACGATCCAGGACGCCGAGAAGCGCTCGGAGTTCGCGGGCGTTGTGTGGCGCGGCAAGACGGCGGTTCCGGCGAGCGACCTTTGTCGCTTGCTTGGGCTAGCCCTGAGCTTCGACAAGCAGACGCTGACGGCGCGCGTCGGTCCGCCGAGCGCGGAGAATGAGACGGAGGCAGCTATAGATGTGCGCCCACCTCTGGGCGCGCATCCATAATTGCCTCCGTCCCGTTTTCCGCTTATAATCCCGCTCTGATGGGCGAACTGCGCGAGCACATCATCGGCATCGACCCGGGCCTGAAGGTCACGGGATATGGTGTCGTTCGGCCCGACGGTGGCGACATCGCGCTGGTTGAGGGCGGGCTGTTGAGGACCGACCCCGGGGCCCCGCTAGAGGAGCGACTGCGACAACTGCACGCGCAGCTCGCCGAAGTCTTGGCCGGCTTCCCACCTCAGGTGGTGGTGGTGGAGGACCTCTACAGCCAGTATGCTCACCCGCGGACCGCGATCCTCATGGGTCATGCACGCGGTGTCGTGTATCTGGCGGCGGCGGAGGCCGGGGCGCAGGTCGTAGCGTATGCGCCGGCGCTGGTGAAGCGCTCCCTGACCGGCAACGGCCGGGCCCCCAAGGAGCAGGTCGGCCGGATGGTGGCGCAGCTCCTGCGGCTGGCAGAGCCTCCGCGACCGGAGGATGTCACCGACGCCCTCGCGCTCGCGCTGTGTCACTGTGTGCCGACCAGGGCCAGGGCCCGCCCGCGCGTCGGCCGGCGGCGCGGCCTGCCCGCCGCGATCGCGGAGCGCGTGCAGGACGCCTCTCGGGGCTAGGAGACGCTCACGGTGATCCGTTACCTCAAGGGCGAACTCATCGACGTGGGCCACGAACGCGCGATCGTGGAGACCGGCGGGATTGGGTATGAGGTGATCGTGCCGGAGCTGGTCGCCGAGCGACTTGCGGCTCGCGGCCCGGGCGCCGAGGTCTCGCTGCACACCTACTACTACATGGCGATGGACCCCTCGCGCGCGACGCCGATGCTGCTGGGTTTCGACTCGGCGACGCAGCTCGCGTTCTTCGAGCGCCTGCTGGAGGTCCCGCGCGTGGGGCCGAAGCTCGCGTGCCGGATGCTGGTGGCGCCGGTAGCCAACATCGCCCGCGCGATCGAACTGGGCGACGTGAAGTTCCTGGCGTCACTCCCCGGCATTGGCGCAAGCAAGGCGCGCGACATCAGCAACGCGCTGAAGGGGAAGATCGCCGACTTCGCCACAACCCCCGAAGAGGCCATCGCCGCCAGCGAGGAGGCCGCGCCGAGCATCGAGTCTGACGCCATCGAGGTCCTTGCGCAACTCGGGTATCCGCTCGTGGAGGCGCGACAACGGGTGCTCGATGCGCAGGCGAGACACCCGGGGATCGGGACGCTGGAGCATCTCGTGGCGGAGGCGTTGGCGGATAGAGCGTAGGACGGCGAGGAGTGAGGGGAAAGGAGTGAGGAGTGAGAGTGAACGGCGAACGGCACAGCGGAGCGACACATGGATAGGGCGGAAAGGCCGCAGAGGGTCGTAGGGCCCGAGAAGCAGGTCGAGGATGTCGCGACCTTCGTCGAGGACCGGCCCAAGACCCTCGCGGAGTACGACGTCGGCCAACGACAGCTCGTTGATGCGCTGACGATCTCGATCCAGGCGGCGCGCGCGCGCAAGGAGCCGCTGGAGCACATCCTGTTCGACGGGCCGCCGGGCCTGGGCAAGACGACGCTGGCGTACATCATCGCGAACGAGATGGGCGTCAAGCTGCACCAGACCTCCGGGCCGGCTCTCGAACGCGCGGGCGACCTCGTAGGAGTCCTCACAAACCTCGAGCGAGGCCAAGTGCTGTTCATCGACGAGATTCACCGCCTGCCCAGCGTGGTCGAGGAGTTCCTGTACCCGGCGATGGAGGCGTTCCGGGTGGACTTCGTCCTGGACCGGGGCGCCTACGCGCGAACGGTTACGGTGCCGATCAAGCCCTTCACTCTGGTCGGCGCGACGACGCGCGTCGGCCTGCTCACCGCGCCCTTGCGCGAGCGATTCGGCATCTACCACCACCTGGACTTCTACACCACCGAGCAGCTCCAGCAGATCGTGGGTGGATCGGCGGCGAGGCTGGGGGTGGAGATCGACCTCGAGGGCGCGCGCGAGATCGCCGGTCGCTCGCGGGGCACGCCGCGCGTGGCGAAGCGCCTGCTGCGACGGGTGCGCGACTATGCGGTCGTGAAGAGCGACGGGAGAGTCGGGCGGGAGATCGCGGGCGAGGCGCTGGCGGCGTTGGGGGTGGACGAACTTGGCCTGGACGAGCAGGACCGCCGGTATCTGGCGGCGATCATCACCGTCTATCGCGGGGGGCCCGTGGGGGTGAACGCGGTCGCCGCGACGCTGAACTGCGAGCAGGATACGTTGGAGGATGTGGTGGAGCCGTTCCTGCTGAAGATCGGGCTGATCCGCCGCACGCAGCGCGGTCGCGAGACCACTGAGAAGGCCCATGCGCACCTGAAGGCCTCCCCCAACCGAGCCGACAGCCTGCAGCGTGAGTTTCGCTTCTGAGGGCACGGGGTACCCTCGTCTGAACCATGGGTGTGAGGTCTGACGTAGAGAGGGCAGTGACCGCCGAGGCGCCAGCTGACGCGGAGGCGTGGGTCGGTCCGTTTGTCTGGGACTGGCGCTCGTTCGCGCGGTGTGCCCGGGCGTTCGTCGCTACCACACTCGTGGTGTTCGTGGTGGGGGTGACCATCGGGGCGCTGGCGCCGTGGCTGCCGAGTCGGGTGCTCGGGGTTCTCGCCGCCATCAACCTGTGGCCGACGGCCTACCTCTCCCATCTCGTTCCCATCTTCTTCTTCATCCTGCTGAGCAACATCAAGTCGGCCCTCATCGCGGCGCTGCTCGGTCCGGCGGGCGCCTGGGCCAACTCGCGCGCCAACGTCGGCCGGCGACCGCACGGCTCGTCACGGCGGGGGCCCGCGAGTGTGGTGGATCGCGTGACCCTCGCACTGGCGGGGGTGGTCCTGCGCGGGGGACGCTGCGTCTTCCCCGAGCTCGGCGACGAGAGCCACGACCTCGCCGCCCGTTCGAGCGCCGCGCTGGCGGCCGTCGTGCCCTTCCTGACTCTGGCGATGAACGGAATCGTCCTCGGGCTCTGGATGGCCGAGGCCCTGCTCAAGGGCTGGGTCGGCGGGCTGGCGAGCATGGGCCGGTTGCTGCTGCCGCACGCTCCCGTCGAACTCCCGGCGCTGGTGCTCGCGTCCGCCATCGGTCTGCGGCTGGCGCGGCGGCTGGTGCCGCGACGGCCGGCGCACGACGCCGCGTGGCAGTGTGTCGAGGTCAAGCGCCTCATCACCTTGGATCCGGTGGCCCAGAGCCTGGCCTTGATCGTTGGCCTACTGGCCATTGCTGCGGCGCTGGAGCTGTACGCGCTCGTCTGAGGGCGGCCCGGGCCGGATGGCCCTGCGGGCCATGCGGCCCCTCCCCGGGCCTTTGACGAAACCTCCGGGGTCGGCATGCGTCTAACTACTAACGGCTGTAGCATACAACGAAGCAACACCTGAGGCGGTGGTCTTGGTGCGCGTTTTTCGCCTGGGGCGCATGGCCGGCATGACGGCCTACATCCTGCTCGCGCTCGCTGCGCAGTCGGTCCTCGCCGATTCCCCCAGCGCCGTCGTCGATCCGGACGGCTATCGGGAGTCGGTCACGGCCGACCATCTGCGCGAGATGGGAATGGACCCCCAGCAGTATCAACTCGACGTACCCCTGGGACGCCTGCAGTTCCAGCGGACATACGTGCGTGCCGGCGAGCCGGGCCTGTTCTCCACCGGGCTGACGGAGCGCGGCACGAACCTGATTCGCCTGAGCCTCAGCCCACGCAGCACGCTCGAGTTCACGCAGGACGAGGCGCGCTCCGAGTTGCACGGGCTGGAACTCATGGGTTCCACCAAGCGCACGGCGACCCTCACCCAGAGCTTCGGCAGCGGACCGACGGCGGGCACGCTCGCCCTCACCCACACCGACACCCAAGCCTCGGCAATCGGACTGGGCTTCACTGAATCGCGGAGCGACAGGGCGGCGCTGACGCTCGGGCTCGGCAAGTCCTTCGGCCTCACGGCGAGTGCGGAGGATGCGGCCAGCCTGGCGCAGATCGACACGCACAGTCGCCGGTACGATGTCGCCCTCGCGCCGGCGGGGGTCACGATCCCACTCGCAGAGTACCATGAGACCATCTCATCCGTCGGTCAGGCCACGACCGCTGTCAGGCAGATGACGCTGCGCACCCCGACGATCAAGGTGAGCGACAAAGGCACGGTATCTGCGTCGCGCTCCGTTACGGACTCGTCGGCGACGGGCACGGACACCGTAGACACGGTGAACCTGACGGCCGCGCCGACCGGCAAGGTCAGCCTGTCCGCCGCCTACACCGCCACCGACCGCGAGTCCTCGCCCGACACCAACGTCACCACGGTCGGCTCGCAGATCCGCGTGCGGCCCGACACGACCCTCAGCGCAGGATACACAAGCACCGACACGGAGGGTGTCGGTACGACCACCCAGCGCTCGGTGGCCGTGGCGAAGACGCCGACGAACGGCACAGGCCTTGGTGTGGAGGCCTCGGTCGCTGAGACGCACGTACCCAACGCCGACCTCGACCCGACCATACACATCCGGCTGACCTATGCGCTGCCCAGCCGATGGGAGTTCATGGGGCTCTACCACGACGATAGTGGACGCCCGGACCCGGAGTTGGGGGCGGGGGTCAAGGTGCCGCTGCTAGGCGGAGCGCTGGGCCTGACCTATAGCGAGCGCGCCTACGACCCCGCGCTGTATGCGGTCCGCATGACCCGCACCTACGGCACAGAACTGAGCCGCGCCCTGCTGTGGGGCTTCAGCGGGCGAGTCGGCTACACGCGCACGGACAACCTGCTCGGCCCGACCGTCGGCGAGCGCCTGCGGGTGCGACTGGGCGGGCCGGACACGCCGCTGGGTACGGTAGACGTGCAGTACGAGGCGGGGCAACTCCATACGGCGTCCGGGCGAGTGCCTGACGGGTCCACCGTGTCGCTCTCGCTGTCCCGCAAGTTCGGGCTGGCCCAACTCGCGCTCACCGGCAAGCGCACGCTGCCGTCGGCGCTCTACGGACCGCTACCGGCCAGCGACGAGGTCCACCTCGATCTGAAGGCGGACTGGTAGCCCCACCGCCTCCCGACCAACAGAGAGGGGCTCCCGGATGGGAGCCCCTTGTTGGCTGGTGCACGGTTCGGGCCGGATGGCCCTGCGGGCCATGCGGCCCCTCCACGGCTAGCGGGACCGGTCGCGACGCAGGAAGGCCGGGATGTCGATGTTGTCTGCGTCGTAGGTCGGCACGTCGGTCGGGAGCTTGGTGCGGGCAGCGTCCGCGGGCGTCTCGGGTTCCGCCGGCTTCGCCGGTTCCGGCTCCGGCGCGGGAGGCGTCTCCGCAAGGACCGCGGGCCGCTCCTGGAACCCGGTGGCCAGTACGGTCAGCCGGATGCTGCCCTCCATGCTCTCGTTGATCACCGCCCCCAGGGTCAGGTCCACTTCCTCGTCGCCGCCAGCCGCCTGCTGGATGATCTCGCTCGCCTCGGCGACATCCTTGAGGCCGAGGTCCGGGCCGCCGGTGATGTTCAGCAGCACCTTGCGGGCGCCCTCGATGCTCGTCTCGAGCAGAGGACTGGCGATGGCGGCCTGTGCCGCATCGGCCGCGCGATGCTCGCCCTTCGATTCGCCGATGCCCATCAGGGCCGGCCCGGCGCTCTGCATGACGGCGCGCACATCGGCGAAGTCCAGGTTGACCAACCCCGGGACGACGATCACTTCGCTGATCCCCTGAACGCCCTGCTGGAGGATCGTGTCAGCGAGGGAGAATGCCTCGTCCAACGTGAGGTCGCGATCGGCCAAGGCGAGCAAGCGGTCGTTCGGGATGACGATCAACGTATCGACCGCCTTCTCCAACCGCTCCAGTCCCTCGACGGCGAGCCGTGTGCGCTTGCGACCCTCGACCTTGAAGGGCTTCGTAACCACGCCGACGGTGAGCGCGCCCAAGTCGCGCGAGATCTGAGCGATGACCGGCGCAGCGCCCGTTCCCGTGCCGCCACCCATGCCGGCCGTGATGAACACCATGTCCGCGCCATCCAGCGCAGACGTGATCGCCTGGCGGCTCTCCTCGGCGGCCTTCGCGCCCAGTTCCGGGTTCCCCCCGGTGCCTAGACCGCGGGTGACCTCAGCGCCAAGCTGCAGCTTGCGATCGGCCGTCGAGAGGTCAAGCACCTGCAGGTCGGTGTTGGCGGCGATGTACTCCACGCCAATCAGCCCCGCCTGCATCATCCGGTTCACCGCATTGGTACCGCCGCCGCCCACCCCGCACACTCTGATCTTCGCGTACTCCTCAACGACGACTTTGTCGCGCAACACCTGCAACGCTCCTTCCCGCGGTGCCCCGAGCACGGGCGAGCGGTATGGGGTATGAAGTGGAGTGCGAGTATATCACCGCCCGGAGGAGAGTGTCAACGTGGCTTCCCGGACGCAGACGGGCCCTCTCAGCGTTCCCGGAAGCCACGCGGGCCATGTGTAGAAGATTCCCCCCTGAACGTTGTTTCTGTGCGTTGCTGCGATCACCTTCTTGTACAAGGATGGGTCTGGACATTTCTTCTCGCGGAGGTCTGCAAGCCCCCAAGAGCGTTGCCTGAGGCGGGCTCGGGAACGCGGCGCACGCCCTGAAGGACACGCCCTTGCGCTCGCCGAATGGCCTGTCCCAGGATTCGTTTTCGGGGTGACTTGATGACGCGAAGAGAAGATCCACGCGCGCTTGAGCTGCTCCTCATTGCCGATGTCCACTACGTGCGGAAGGCAGACCATGTGTGCCCGATCCCCGAGCGGCAGGCGGCGCTGGGGCGCGAGCTACTGCAGCGTACGCGCTTGCGGGTCGCGCGCGGGGGGCCGGTTGATGCGGTGGTGTTGATGGGGGATCTCGTGGACAACGGCGAGGCGCCCGGGGTCGAGAAGGACCTGCAGGCGTTGGCCGATGAGGTGCGCAAGTTCGAGGCGCCCGTCATTGTCGTGCCTGGCAACCATGACGGCTCGGCAGACCGGATGCTGAGCATCTTCGGCGACCACACAGGTGTGCATCGCCTGAAGGGCCATCAGCTCATCACGTTCGCCGACGCGTACCAGGCCAACGACGAGGCCGCGCGTTTCGCAGCGGATCTCGAGCTGGTCGTTGCCGCAGCTCGCGAGCGCCCGGACGAGCCCCTCATCGCGCTACAGCACAATCCGATCCACCCGAAGATCGAGAGCACCTACCCCTTCAACCTCACCAACGCTGCCGAGGTGATGCGCGCGTATGAGGCGACGAACGTGATGCTCTCGATCAGCGCGCACTACCATCCCGGCCTGGCGCCCGAGGCCGTGAACGGCGTGCCCTACCTGACCTGCCCCGCGCTGTGCGAGGCGCCGATGCGGTTCGTGAGGGTGAGCGTGAAGGGCCGAACGTTCACGGCACGCGGGGAGCCGCTGGCCATGCCCGGGAAGGCGTTCCCGCTGATCGACTACCACGCCCATACGCACTACGCCTACTGCGCCGACAACGTCTGCCCGCAGGCGAGCATCGACCGCGCGGAGCGCTTCGGTCTGCAGCGGATCTACTTCACCGAGCACGCGGGCCAGCTCTACCTGTCGCCCGATGACTACTGGGGCGGCGCCTTCCGGCGGGATGCAGCGCTCATCGCGAGGGAGCGCGGGGCCGGTCGCGGCCGGATGCACTGCTACCGGGAGGAGATGGCCTCATGGCGATCAGCGCGGGTCGGTGTCGGCCTAGAGGTCGAGCTGGACGCCAACGGCGAGCTGACGCTCCTTGACGAGGACCGCGAGGGGTGGGACGTGCTCATTGGCGCCGTGCACGCCTTGCGGAGCTTCTGCGATGCGAGCGCGACCGATGCCGAGGCGGCCCGGGGGTTCATGGACGAGACGGAGCGGGTTGTGAGCCTGGGAATCGACATCCTCGCTCATCCGTTCCGGATCTTCCGCCGCAGCAGCCGCGGCGTGCCGACCGACCTGTACGAGCCGGTCGCCCAGCTGCTCGCGGCTCACGGCGTGGCGGCCGAGGTGAACTACCACACGAACGAGCCCGACCCGCGCTTCTTCGAGCGCTGCCTGGCGCATGGCGTGAAGATCGCCCTGGGCAGCGACGCCCACGGGCGGTGGGAGGTCGGGGAGTTCCATCCGCACCTGACGCTGCTGAGGCAGATCGTCAGTGAGGAGGAGCTGCCGCACGTGCTGTACGGAAGGCCGGTTCGATCGTGAGTTCTGCGGGAGAGATGCTACCGATGGAGACCGACAAGCGCCGCCGGAAGCTCGGGTACTTGCTGTTGCTGCTGCCCATGGTCCTTGTCGGCGGGATCATCGTTGCCTCGTTCCTACAGCGTCCTGCGCCGCCCGGGACGCAGATCGTGAACAAGCAGCTGCCGGAGAAGCACCCGCCCCGCCCGTGCTACCAGTGCCACGAGGGCATGGCGACGGGTCAGGCCATCCGGGGCAAGCCCGTTCCGGCGCAGCACCCTACGAAGGAGTGCGCCCAGTGTCACGAGGGATACGCACCTGACCAGGGGGCGCCGGCGAAGCCTACGGCCGGCAGCGGCTCGTGACGCCATGCAGGCCCTGCGCGCGTCCGCAGCCGCATCCGTTGTTGCGAGTGCAGCGGAGGCGCTTGGCTTCCCTGCCGAGCTGATCCTGCGCGAGTGTGGGTCGGACCCAAGCCCGCTGTCCGCCTCGGGAATCGACTGGACCTCCCTCGATCCACACGATCTCACGGCTCTGCACCTTCGTTCGTCAATCGCGGCGCCGCGCCGGGAGCGACAGGCCTCTGGGGCCTATGCCACGCCCCCCGTTCTGGCGTGCATGATGGCTGAGGAGGCGATGGCTCTTGCTCCGTGGCGCCCCGAAGGGTTGCCCATCTGCCTCGACCCGGCGTGCGGTTGCGGCGGCTTGCTGGTCGAGGCCCTGCGGGTCGTGCACGCTCGTTCAGGGGCCGACACTGTGGTGGCGTCACTGGCCCTGAGGGGCTTCGATTGCGACCTCGCGTCAGTGTGGATGGCGCGCCTGGCGGTCATGCTCGCTGCGCGGAAGCTCGGGGCGACGAGCGAGGAACTGGCGCGCGTCGGCGCCGCAGTGGCGGCCAACATCACGGCGCGGGATGTCCTGGCTGAGCCTCCACGGGAGCCGGCGGATTGGCTGCTGATGAACCCCCCCTACGTTCGCGCGGTCCGCACAGCGGCCGACCGCAGACATATCCGGCGGGCCTTCGCCACGGCAACAGGACCCTTCGACCTGCACGTGCCCTTCGTCGAGTTGGCGGTGCGTTGCCTGCAGCCCGGCGGCTCGTTCGCCATCCTGACGACCAACAAGCTCTTCGCTGCGGAGTACGCGCGCGGGTTGCGGCGGCTGCTTGCCGATTCGGTTGCGCTCAGGCGGGTGATCGATCTCGAGGCTTGCGAGGAGGCTCGGTGCGGCGCGCTCGTCGATCAGGTGCTGCTTGTCGGGGTCGCCCATCCACCACCGCCGGAGCACCGGGTCCAGGTTCTGCGTCCCACGACGCTGGCCGCTGGCGGAGCGTCCTCCTCGCGCTTGCAGGTCGAGCTGCTGCGCGAGCGATGGCCAGCGGTTCGCGCCTCGGCCTCGGAGCTGCAGATCATCGCGAGAATGACGGGTGCGGCGGCAAGATCTCTGGGCTCCCTCGCACAAGTCCGCGGCGGGCTTCGCGGGTTCGACTACCGGCGCTGCTGCGAGGCGCTGGTGGACGGCGAGGAGGACCTGGGCGCCATGCGCGTGCTAACTCCCGGGAACATCCGCGCCTACCGCCTACCAACACGTGCGCCCGTCCGACTCGCGGGGCGTCGATGGCGCGACCCCGTCTTGCCCACCCGACCCGATGCGATCAACGAGGCCCTGTGGCGCCTGTTCGGTCGGCCGAAGATGGTGGTCAAGGGCGTCGGCCCGCGGCCCACGGCGGCCTGGTGCCCGGAGCCCGGCGCGCTGCTCGTCGCGGTGTGGGGGGTCTGGGGCGATGAGGAGTTGCTCTGGAGCGTGCTCGGCCTGCTGAACAGTCGGCCGGTGGCGTGGCTTCACTACCATCAACTCGCAATGGCGCGCATCCCGCGCGGATCGCTGCGGACGCCGATGGCCTGGCTCGCGGAGTTCCCGGTACCTCGGGAGAGGATCGGGCCGCTTGCGGAGCTGGCGCGGCTGCGGTTCGAGGCGGTCATCCCGGCCGACCAGGCCACGCTGCAGGAGCAGATCGACGCAGCGGCGGCGCGGGCGTATGGCCTCACGCGCGCGGACCTCCGCCTGATGGCCCAGGCGCCCGTCCGGCCAGTGCAGGCCTGACGGGGGTCCGAGCCGAACAGGGAATCATGCGAACGACCCTCACCATTGCCGGCTCCGATCCGACGGGGGGCGCCGGTATCCAGGCCGACCTGCAGGTGTTCTCCTCGCTGGGTTGCCATGGCGCGGCCGCCATCACTGCCCTCACCGTCCAGGACACTCGCGGCGTTCACGCGACCCATCACGTGCCGCCGGAGTGCGTTCGCGATCAGTTGGTCTGTTTGCTGGCGGACGTGAGGGTGGACGCGATCAAGACGGGTATGCTGGGGCTGGGGGCTACGGCTGAGGCGGTCGCCGGCGTGCTCGAAGCGTACCCGGAGACGCCGCTCGTTGTGGACCCGGTTCTGCGGTCAACCAGTGGAAGCCCCCTCCTCGACGACGCCGGTCTCATCATCCTTCAGCAGCGGCTGATCCCGATCGCGACGCTTGTCACGCCGAACCTCGACGAGGCGGAACTGCTGACCGGCCTGCAAGTGCGCAGCCTGCGGCAGATGCGCGACTGCGCCCGGCGGCTCACCGATCTGGGGGCGAAGGCCGCGCTGGTGAAGGGCGGGCATCTGCCGGGAGACCCGGTGGATGTGCTCTGCATCGCGGGTGAGTGCCGCGACCTCCCCGGCTCACGGGTGGACCGGCATGCCGTTCACGGGACGGGCTGCGCGCTTGCCGGTGCGGCGGCGGTCTTCCTGGCCGAAGGCCGACCCATGCTGCAGGCCGTCGAGCGGGCGAAGGCCTACGTCGCGGCCGGGTTGGCGGCAGCGCACGCTATTGGGAGAGGCTCGGACGTTCTCGACTACGCAGCCGCCGCGAGGGACATCGGTCCATAGCGTCCCCAAGGGGCCCTTCACAAACGACAGGGGCTCCCCGAAGGGAGCCCCTGGTCTGCGTCTGTGCTAGACTGCCGACTTAGAACTCGACGACCGCCGACGCCTGGAGCAGATCGATGTCCTCCAGGCGCAGGCCGTCATCGGCAATCTCGCGGGCGTAGGTGAGGTTCAGGTTGAGGCCGTCCACGATCTTCTTCGTCCCTGAAACCGCCACCAGGTGCGGGTAGTTGCCCCACGGGAGCACGCCCGCCGGGTCGATCGCGTCCACGTTCGCATAGCGAACCTTGAGCGGGACCGAGCCCAGCTTGAAGGCGATGTCGCCGGCGAAGATCCGCGCGCCATTGGCCACGAGCGGAGCGCGGGTCCACCGCTCCCACGGGAGCTGACCGACCGCCGGGTTGATGTTGTAGTCCAGCAACTCGAAGTACGGGTTGATCGCCGAGTACGTGGGCGCATAGTTGTCGGTCGCGCGGCTGGCGATACCCGTGACCTTCACGCTGGGGGTGTCGAGGATCTCGAGGGTGCCCATCCAGGCACGCGGGGTGGCCGCGCCGAAGGCACGGTTGCCGGTGATGTCCTGGGTCATGCGGGCATACTCGAATGTCAGGTCGCGGTTGAAGATCTCGGCCCACAGGTCAGCGCCCCAGGCCTCTTCGTGCGCGAAGCCGGTGGCGAGCCACGTGCCGCCAATAGCCCACTTCGGCCGGGTGTAGTCCATGCGAACGACACCGTAGCCGTCGCTGGTGATGCCGGTGGCCGCGAGGCTCTCGTCGTAGGACGCGCCGCCGAAGAACAGGTCCATGCCGAGGTCGGTACCCCAGAGGTTGGCGGCCTCGCCACGGATGCCCTGCAGCGACATGCGCTGGTTGTCGGCCACGAGCCCGAGCTGGTCAACAGCGACGAACTGGCGACCCACGGTCCACTTGACCGGCGTCCACCAGTCGGTGCTGCCCTGCAGCCAAGCCTCGTCGAGCCAGATGTTGTCGCCGATGCCCAGGTTGACCGGAACGACCGGACCGGCCGGGCCGGGCAGGACGCGCGGGCCGGTCACGACGCCGCCGCCCGGAATGGCAGCGAAGCCGGTGACGCGGAGCGTGTCATCGATGGTCTTGAGGCTGATCTTGCCCGCCAACTCATCGGTGATCTGGCCCTGGATGCCGATCTTCGCGGTCAGGGCGTCGAACTCGGCGTTCTTCCACAGGTCGCCCACGAGACCGATGCGATAGTCGATCCAGCCGGTGACCTTCGGGCGCTTCATCGCTTCCTCGAGCGCCGCAACGCGGGTGTCGAGGTCCTTCACGTCCTCCTGCAGACCGGCAACCTGCTCCTTGATGTCCGCCAGCTCGCCCTTGAACTCATCGAGCAGCTTGGCGCAGATCGCGCGGACTTCGTCATCCGTCGGCTTCGGGCCGGGAGGTCCCGGCTGGCCGGGGTCGCCCTTCTGGCCGGGGTCGCCCTTCGCGCCCTGAGCGCCGGGGTCGCCCTTCGGGCCGGTCGGGCCGGCCTTGCCATCAGCGCCCTTCGCGCCAGCCGCGCCGTCCTTGCCCTTGGGGAGGCACGGCGACTCCATCAGGCGGGAGATCGCCATCGCGAACTCGTAGCGAGTCATCGCGCGATCGCCCTTGAACTCGTGCGTCTTCGGATAGCCGATGATGACCCCACAATCGACCAACTTCTGGACCGCATCATAGGCCCAGTGATCGAAGGGGACCGTCTCGGCCGGGTTGCTGGCGGCCATCGCCGGAACGGCGTACGCCGCGAGCAGTACAGCAAGACCGATCAGAGTCAGCTTACGCATGGGTTGTTCCCTCCGTTGGATGCTACATCTGCGAAGTGCTGTGTGCGCTTCGCGATCCGGACGCTTCGCGAAGTTCGAGCAGGAGGGCGGTAAGTTCCCTAGTTGCCTTGACCGCAATCCCCGCGAACTCTCGAAGCGCCCGTTCCTCGTCCTGCCTCCAGACGACCAGGCTGCGGAGGGCACCTCCTTTCCTGCCAGGTTTGGGTCGCTGGTGGACTGACGAGCGTCCGGGGGATCGTACCACTGAGGCGCCCCCGGACTACGACACTGTATCGTAGCATACACCCAAGACGAGTGTCAACAGGGCGTAGCTCAATACAACCATTCTGACAACTGCTGTTGCGCCGGGTTTCAGCTTCTTCCGTGACCCACAGGTCGCTCTGCTCCCAGCCGTGCCCCGTCTCGCTCTTCAACACCTCCGCACTCCGACCGGTGCCCGGCTGTCTCCACAGCGATGTACACGATCACCACTGCCGGACGGGCCTCCGCGAGGTGCCGGGCCCGGATGCCCTCCGCCTCCGCGAGGGCCTTCTGCCGGATCACCTCGGCCTCCGCGAGCCCCACGGCTCGGATCGCCTCCGCTTCCGCCAGCCCTCTCAGGCGAATCGCCTCGGCATCCGCCTCCGCAAGGCGGCGCGTGCGGTTCAACTCCGCCTCGGTCAGCGTGTCCACGCGGTACCGCTCGGCTTCCGCTGGCCGGTGCACCGAATGAACCAGCTCCTTCTCCTTGAGGCGAATCTCCAGGTCCTCAACCTCGAGTCGCGCCTCACGCTCGACCCTCGCAATGCCAACGCGCTCCCGCACCAGCGCCTGTTCGAGCCTCGCCCGCTGGAGATCGTAGGCCAGGTCTCGCCGGGCCTCCGCCCGCGCAACCTGCGCGGCGAAGTCGCAGGCGGCCACGTCGCGATTGCATTCGGCGTCGGCGACGGCAAACTGCGCCGCGATCTCGGCGAGGCAGGCCTCGGCCTCTGCAGCCAACACGGCTTGCCTTGTGTCTTCGGGGAGTAGAGGCGCCGAAGAGAGTCGGTCGCCGGGGGCCAGGCCCGCGGGCACGCGTACTGCGCAGCGGTCAGGCATCGGAGGGTCCTCCCTTGAGGCCGGGGTCAAACTGGGCCTGTTTCGTTCGCAAGGCACACGGCTCCTTTCGGCAAGGTGCGAGGGAGCCTGGCCGGGAACGAGAGCGCTGCCGGGCCCCGCTTCCCGTTCCCTGTGGAGGTGAAGGTGATGCTCCCTTGCGTGCTCGTCTTGGTCACCGGTCACTGTCACGCGGCCGAACTGCTCCGTGTGGACTTCGAGCGGGCTCCCTGGGAGCCGTGGCTTCAGGTCGTGGGCAACGCCACCGTCGAGGGAGGTGTGCTGAAGTCGGCGCCGCTGGAGGGAGGGCAAGTGGTTCCGGTGGCGGCGCCGGGCGAGGGCATGTGGGTGGCGGCGATCGAGAGTCAGAAGTAAGGCGCGCCGGGTGCCGCGCGGGACCGCGGGCGACCGGTGGACTGCATGGCGGTTGTCAACCCATGCCTCCGGCAAGGCGTCGGAAGTGAGGCGGGAAAGGAGGCTCAGCCATGCGATGGCTCGCGTTCATAGCGGCGCTGGGGACGGTTTCCTACCGGGGCGCGCCTGCGCAGGACGTCCGGGACGATTATCGGGCTCCCGAGTCGATCCGGGGGGTCGAGAAGGTCCCGCTGAGGGTAGGCTTGACCCTCACTACGACGGAGGTGACGCAGACGCGGGTGGTGGGGGTGACGCCGGAGGGCATCGAGTGGCAGCGGTACGTGGCGCGGGAAGACCACGTATGGAGCCAGGAGACGACGGACCGCGAGGACCTCGGCGTGTGGTTTCCCCTAAGCAGTGCCCGGGGTCTGCCGCAGGCGATCGCGGGACACACGATAGTCAGGCTGCCGCGTCCCGATGGCAACGGCCTGCCGGAGTATCTCTTCGCGGGCGTCACGGAGGTGGCCTGCCAGTGCAACGGGGAGATGGCACTGGTCCGTTGCTGGAACCTGGTGACGCGCAAGAACTCGTTGCTGGTGATGGCAGACCCCGACAACCCACTGATCATGGCGAGCGTGGGCCATGTGGTGCGACCGCTGTATGAGACCCTGGAGGTCAAGCCGCCGCGGCCCGACTTCTCGTGCTACCGAGTCGTCTGCATTGACGGCCCCGACATCAAGTTCGCCCCGCCCGGCCAGTGACCCGAACAGGAGGGCGTCCGTTGCCGCATGGGCTTCGCCCTCCGGCGTGCGGGTCAACTCAACCCCATTGCCTTCAGGTTGCGGTAGCTGATGGCCATGGCCTCGAAGGGATCGAGGTCGTAGCTCAGGTCCTGCTCGACGAGGTAGTACTCGACGCCGACGGCCTGGGCGGCATCGAGGATCGCGGGCCAGTTGAGGTTGCCCTCGCCGACGGGCGCGAAGCGCTGCTCGCGGCCCGGGGCCATCGCCATGTCCTTGCAGTGGAGGAGCAGCTGGCGCGGGCCGAGGCTGCGCACCCAGGCGGCCGGATCACCGCCGCCGGCGGTGATCCAGTAGGTATCGATCTCCGCCTTCAGAATGTCCGGCGA
>Ga0194110_10003646_pt1 | contig 18961 bp, 14 predicted proteins | sample TA2Kig1200mmetaG_FD_146192 | JGI IMG/M metagenome (GOLD analysis project Ga0194110, IMG submission 146192) | Freshwater microbial communities from Lake Tanganyika, Tanzania - TA2015032 Kigoma Deep Cast 1200m | ecosystem: Environmental > Aquatic > Freshwater > Lake | place: Tanzania: Lake... | reverse complement strand
CTAAAAGAGATGAAAGGCTTCAGAAATATTTTAGTCCACGAATACGCCCGAATAGATGACAAGATAGTTTATGAGACAGCCAAGACAAGATTAGCCGACTTTGAGGCATTCAAGCAACAGATACTCCAATACCTGAAGGAGAGCATTTAGCAACGCCTTTTGTCATTCTGAGCGCAGCGAAGAATCTCATCGCATTCCTCTACACCATGAGATTCTTCCCGATAAATCGGGATAAAATCGGGACTCCCTCAGAATGACACAGACTGGGGTAAATTAACATGTAGTCGCGGGGCTTCAGCCCCGCCGTAACCCTTAAAAGGTCACCCGTGGGCGAGCAACACGCAGGCAAAGCACAAAGCTCACTTGCTTCCTTCTTGCCTATATCGTATGATTATCCGTACTAGCAAGAAATATGCATGTTATCAGAGGGTAAGATGGATAAGAACAGAATCTTTAACAAAATTGCTCAGATTCTTAAGGAGCAAGGGGCAACGAAGGTGGCCGTCTTTGGCTCCTATGCCAGGGGAGAAGAGAGGCCAGAGAGCGATATAGATGTCATTGTAGAATTCTCAGAAAGGAAAAGCCTGCTTGAGCTAGTAAAGATAGAGCGGGAGCTCTGTGAAACATTAGGAATAAAGGTAGACTTACTGACAGAGAAGTCCATAAGCCCGTACCTGATTGATACTGTGAGACAGCAAATGGAGGTAATCCACGGGTGAGAAAGGGCGACTCCGTATACTTGAGACATGTTCTAGACGCTATATCTCGAATCGAAGAATATACACATGATATAACCTACAAAGGCTTTCTAAACAGCCATCTCCGACAGGATGGAGTAATAAGGCAAATCGAGGTAATTGGTGAAGCCGTAAAGAAATTATCTCCAGAATTAAAGGAGAGGCATCCGCAAATACCCTGGAAAGATGTAGCCGGAATGAGGGACAAATTGATACATGACTATTTCGGCGTGGACTTAGATGCTGTTTGGGATACCGCAAAAAGGGATATTCCCGAACTGAAAGGCAAAATCCAGGGAATTGTTGAAACTATAACAGGGATGGGCCTTTAGACCCATCCGCAGTCTCGGCCGCACCTGAAGGTACACCCCTACATCTGTCCTCGCTTGTAGTCGCGGGGCTTCAGCCCCGCCCCTGAACAAAAGACGCACCACCACCAACAAAACCTTGACTATCCCCGGCAAATGTTGTTAGTATATAACTGATGCAGACCTTGCTGAAATCATAAATTTGCAGCCTCTGAAAGATGGTAGGGCCAAAGTTTTATCAAGTTAAGCAGGTAAGGGGTATAATTTTAAAATATACGCTTCATAAGGAGAGCGAAGGTGTATAGATACGAAGTAATTGTTTATTGGAGTGACGAAGATAAAGCTTACATAGCCGAGATTCCTGAACTTCCAGGCTGTATGGCTGATGGCGCAACGTATGAAGAGGCAGTAAAGAATGTTCAGGTGATTATCTATGAATGGATAGAAACAGCAAGAGCCTCAGGACGGGAAATACCAACTCCGAAGGGAAGACTAATGCACGCGTGACTGGTGATTAGTTATTCCCCAAAGAAATCCTTATACCATCCAATTGTACGCTCCAGCCCCTCATCCAGCGTAACCAGGGGTTTCCGCTTCAGTATCTATCACTCACAAGGTTCGCGCCTCAACTCTGTTTCGCATGGCCTTGGTGTGGCTTTCAGCGTCATCAAACACCGCCTGATGAGCTATGGCCCAGGTAAAAGACTAAACAGGACTGCCTCGACAGGCCAAAGGCAGGGTATCGAACGAAACATTGACATAGCGCCATTAGCTTTAAGCGATAGATTAATCACGAATAAGTTGTGGTAATGGCAAAGGGATGATAAAACTGCCGCGGAACCCTTTGTTCCGGAGTTTGGGCATCAGTTCATCTGCGATATGCCAGGAAAGCAAGAGTGCATACTCCGGTTGGTCAGTAAAGAGACATGACTCCTCTACCACAGGTATCAGCGTGCCAGGTATATATTTGCCGATTTTATGTGACCCTTTAACTTCCAGCACATAGTCAAGCATCCCATCATCTATGCCGACGTAATTGATAAGTGTGCTGGCACGCGAGGGTGCGCTAATGCCATAGATGTGTTGCCCCTTCTCCTTGATAGCTAGAAGTAGGGCGTGCAGGCGCAGTTTAGAGAGAACTACTCGCTCTTTGAATTTGAGCAAATTATCTTTGTTCAACACAACCGGAGCTTCTTCCTTCAGAAGTTCTGCCACTATCGGCTGGACAGCATAATCTCCTGCCCTCGCGGCATAGACACGAATAGAGCCGCCATGGGTAGGAATTCGTTTGGCATAGAAAATTTCCAGTCCATGTTTTTCTAAAAGATACTTCAGACTATGTAACGAATAGTATCGCAAATGTTCGTGATAAATCGTGTCGTATTGTAGCGTTTCAATAAGTGGCAACAAATAATGCGATTCGGAAATAAATACACCGCCGGGTTTTAGTAATTGCATGATCAACTCCACCACGCCATTGACATTTTCGATATGCGCGAACACATTGGTAGCAGTAACCAGTTTTGCCTGCCCATGCTGCACAATAACCGTGGAAACAACCTCCGGAGTGAAATAGTCAATTATCGTCGGAATGCCACGCTCTATTGCGATTCTGCCAATTTCCTCGGGCGTGATTCCCAAAACTCGATGATTGTCTTTGAAATTGCTTAAAAGATTGCCATCGTTAGAACCGATGTCCACAACTAGGTCTTGCGGACCTAAATCCATTTTCGTCCTGACTTCGCGATAGAGTTCAGCGAAGTTCTCACGAAGGATTTTTGTGGTGCTGCTGGTATAAGGATATTCCGGTGGAAAGATAACTTTCGGGTCAACCACCAGGCCCAGTTGCACCAGGTGGCATTGGGGGCAATAAAGCAATTGCGCAGGATAGCTGGGCTGCTGACACGGCTTCTCACCGATAGGATTCATTCGATTGACCGGCGGCAGATAGCCCAAAAAAAGTATCGGCTCAAGACTGGGATTATCGCACACCTGGCAACATTCAACAACAACACTGGAGCCAGTTCCAGCTGCAATTTTTGGTGGATTTGACATTAATGGACCTCCTTCTATTTGTTATTTCCTTGTCGGTATGCGCCAGAAGAATCTACTCAGCCGGCTTAAGATGGGCATTCTCATCATACCAACGTAGCGCAATCGGTAGTCCGCTATGTAAATTATATTGCGGCTTATATCCCAATGCAGTCAGTTTGGCGATATCAGGGCAGCGCCGTGGCGTACCACCTCCTGCCGGTTCGCCCGGCACAACCTTTACCTTCCAACCAAAGTAATCACCCACGAGATGCGCTAGTTTCTCTATGGTTACTTCTTCCATCGTCCCGATGTGATAAATGCCCAGGTGTTCGCCGTGCTCCAAGACCAAACCTAGCCCGGCGATGAAGTCTTCAATGAAGACAAAGGCGCGTGTCTCTTTGCCGCTACCCTGGATTGGGAAACGAACAGGGCCTCCTGCTGTCCGGCATAGTTGTTTCATGCGCAGCGCAAACTGCGGGATGACATGCTCCCATCCCATATCTGGACCATAAACATTGTGCGGGCGGAAAATAACCACACGCTGAAAATGCTTCCGCCCATAGTTAAGCGTCATCGCCTCACCAATGATCTTCCCCGCTGCATAAGAATAGCGCGGATTGAGAATATCAGGAATAGATAGGGGAACTGTCTCGTTGGTCGGCACAGTCGGCGGAGTCTGATACACCTCAGAGCTGGAAGCCAAAATTAACTCGCCAACTCCGTGTTTTAGACAGGCGTCAATAACGTTTACTGTACCTTTGACTCCCACATCCAGGACAAACTCAGGCTGGGTATAAAAGAACTTTGTACCGTTCACAAATGCCAGGTGACAGATGCTATCTACACCCTCTGTCGCTTTGGTCACTGCCTCAGCGTCACGGATATCGGCAGCAACAAATTCAAATTCGGATTGTATATCTTTCAGACGTCTGATGGTGCCGCGCCAATCGTTATCTAATACGCGCACGCGATGTCCTCGCTGAAGCAGATGTCGCACCAGTGCGCTTCCTAGAAAGCCTGTTCCCCCAGTTACCAAATAGAATCTTGACATCATTGGCACCCTTCATGTTGCCATCGCAACTGGAATGCGGACCATCACCTGTGTATGCTTGCACCCCGAAGCACGCCGCAACTGGATAGCGCCCCACCAAAACCACCGCAGATATTCCACGAACCATGGCCCCAGGCGGAATGTAGACTTGCCTCCGTAGAGACGGTCAATAGAAGTTACAGGCACCTCACCAAGTTTCAAACCCAGGAGTTGCGCTTTGATAGACATCTCGAAAGCAACTGCCCACCCAACGGGCCTGGCTTCCAAGTGCAAGCGTTCGAAGATAGGGCGGCGGAACATTTTGAGGCCTGTAGTAGAATCGCTTAATGCTGAACCCACCAAAGAATGAAGAAGCCAATTGGCAATACGCGAGAGCATTCCACCCACCACTGTGCCCCCCAAACGCCGCCCGCCATAGGCATATCGGGTGCCGGTCACGAAATCACACCCCTCATCAAGCAAAGCCATCATATCTTCAAGTGCTAAGATGGGTGCAATTTCGTCTACTGCGTAAATTAGAATATATTCGCCCACCGAGGCCTCGACTCCAGCGCGAATGGCATTTATAACCCCACGTCCAAGTGTATTGAGCACAAGCCGCAGATTGGGATACTCAGGCTGTATTGCATTGACAACAGGAATGCTGGTATCCTCCGGAAAATCGCATATTACCAAGACTTCATGAGGTACCTCAGTCACCGCTTTTAGAATCCTGAGCATAACCTTTAAGTTGGCACTCTCGTTTCGCACGGGCAGTAGAATGGACAGTTTGATATCCTTTTCATTTGTTTGTATAGCAGTTGACTTATCAGGTTCTGCTCGAGCAATTTCAGTCATTTTTTCCCTCAGTAAATTTCCGTATATGTTGGCACACTAGATGAACATCTTCGTCTGTAAGCGTGAAGGCTGAAGGAAGCCAGATAGCCTTTGGCATTAGCCGCGTACTATTTGGGAAAGCAGCATCAGGTTGAAAATACGGTAGTTGAGTATGAACCGGATGCCAAAAACGGCGGCAATGAATCCCTTTCCCTAGGAGATAACGGTCTAAATCATTCCTGCGCTCAATAATTGCATCCGTCCATTGAGGAATTTCACCACCTTCTAGGTTGAACCCAGGAAGTCGGGTTCCAGGTAAGCCACCCAATTCCTCGGTATAAATGCTGTAAATATGTTTCTGCCGTTCAAGGCGGGCCTCGAGTGCTGTAAGTTGTGCCAACCCCACTGCTGCCTGCAAATTGGTTAACTTGAAATTATACCCAATTGAGCGATGGATATCATCTCCTCCTGTACCACGGACTGGACGTCCCTGGTCCTTCAATTCACGCAAGCGTATGTGCAGGGCATCATCGCTTGTTAGCACCATTCCACCCTGTCCTGTCGAAATGGTTTTGTTTGGAGAAAATGAAAGGCAGCCAGCGACACCCCACGTACCCATATATTTGCCATTCGTTGCCGACATAAAGGCTTCTGCGGCATCTTCGATTATCATCAGGCCATATTCACGCAAAATTTCCATTATCGACGTCATATCTGCTGCTCGCCCACTGACATGCACCGGTACAACAGCCTTTGTATGTGGTGTAATTGCAGCCCGGACCAAATCAGGGCTGATGTTCAAATTCAATGGGTCAATATCTACCAATACTGGCTTCGCCCCGGTCAATGTAACAGCATTGGCAGTTGCAATAAAAGTGACATCTGGCACAATCACCTCGTCACCCGGCCCAATTCCAACTCCGGTCAACGCAAGGAAAATAGCTGCTGTACCGCTGGTGACAGCAACAGCATGTTTAACTCCGACACGCTGTGCTATTTCCTGCTCGAATTTGGTTGTTATAGCTCCATCGTTCAGAAAGTTACTGTCCAGAACCTCTTTTATTAGCTGGTATTCCTGGCCCGTAATTTTCGGTGACCACCACGGGATTGTTTTAGACATGTCGGTTCCTAAGAGACTTGTTCAGTTTTTCTACTTGCGCCAGTACGTTTTCCCGGTTGCGCCAGCGTATGAATCTGATGGGAATGCCCGCATAAACCGACCACGGCTCAAATGCAAACGCTGGCAGAACAAAACTCAGTGCTCCAATTACTGTGCCGACTGGGATATGATTATTCGGCATAACGATGGAATTAGAACCCACAGCGGTATAGTTGTCCATAATAACATTACCAGCGATAACATTCGTCTTTATCGAACCAATGCCCTCTGGCAAGATAGTCACAATATCATTAACAAAATCATCAGAGGCACACCAGACTTTCACACCTGCGGATAAACTACTGTAGTCACCCATTTGAAACAGAAATTTGACTCCCCCGGCTACGCTGCAACCTGATGCAATATGTGAACAAATACCAATTCGCACCCGTGTGGAGAAGTAACAGTAATCATCAACAATGGAATCCTCTCCGATCTCAAAGAATTCGGGATGTCGGATTCTAGAATTGGCTGATATGATAGGTTTCACGATCTCGCCTCAGATGGGATTACATTCCACAAATCCACCACATCAACTCCCTGTGGTATTTTTAGTTGTTTATAGGCTGAGTGTGGAACGCCAATTATCACTACATCGCTCGATGCAACCAATTCTTCCTTGCTTATAAAAGTTGGATCATATGCAAACTCATCTGAATACAGGACAGTCGCACCATGAAAGCGCAGTATCTTGCCCAGCTTGTATGAAAGAGAGTCGCGTGTATCATCGATATCCGCCTTGAACGCCATGCCCAGGATACCTACCCGTGTGCAGGTGAGGTTATACTTCCGCCGCAGGTGCTCGACAATAAAACCAGGTAAGCCCTCATTGACAGTCATAGCAGCTTGTCCTAGAGGAAAGCGGTTGATGTCAAACGCGAGAAGCTGCATCGTATCCTTTAGCAGACATGGGCCAGCGGCAAAGCCAGCGCTAGCCAGCCCAGAAGCCCGGCAATATCCCTCCACCATCACCCGTCGCACGCAATTAAAATCCACGTCAAAGTCCTGTGCTATCATATAAAACTGATTAGCAGCAGCAAATTGGATATAGCGCCAGGCATTCGTGAACAGCTTGACCAGCTCGGCTTCTGCAATTCCAACTTGAATAACCCGGGGGGAAATGATTGAAAATAGCTCAGTAGCATCCACAACGGCCTTTTGGCTCAAGCCAGCCACTAGCTGCGGTAATTCAGCAAGCTCCCTTATAGCATAGCCCTGGGCAATTCGCTCCGGGCAGTAGGCAATATTCCAGGGACCACCTCCCATTTTCTCCAATAACCGCAATACCTGCTGGCACGTCCGTGGAAAAACCGTGCTGCGTATGATGATGGTCTGACTATTACTTAATTGGGGATGCAGCTCTATAAATAAATCCAGCAAAACCCGCAATTTGGGATTGAGATACTCGTCAACTGGTGTGCCGATTGCAATGATAACAAAACGCGCCGCAGATATCGATTGGATATCTGTGGACAAAAATAGTCTCTTATTGATTACCTCCTTCAAAATCGGCTCGGCGTCATACTCAATGAATGGCATCTGCCCTTTTTGTATCAATTTCATGGCTTGTGTATTAACGTCATGCAAGATAACCTTCTGGCCTTTTGAGGCAAAAATCAGTCCCAGAGGCAATCCGACATGCCCAGCACCGCCGACAATGCAGATATCAAAATCGTACATCACTCTACCCTCTCTTCTTGAAAATCACGGTGTCATAAGCAACAAAATTGAACGCAGCGGCTAATGCCATCCCAATAGCTGCATTTATGATATAGAACACACCCAAAAACTGCAACAACGCAAACAAAGCCAATCTACCTACTAGACTTATGCCTAACGCAAGGTGAAATTTAAGCATTTGAATAACCAAACTACCTCCACTTTCTTTATATCTGTCTCGCCATGTTACTCCACGCATCATGAAAAAGTTGTATATCGTGCCCAGTTCCATACTGATCGCGTTAGCTATGTTTTCTCCCAGTCGTGTATTGAATCCCAGGTAGCTCACCAGTATATATAGCATTAATAGAACCAGTAGGGCTGTAGAACCGCCAACGACCAGAAACATGCCTATCTTCGATATTCTTTGATAGACATAAGCGACTATCTTCCATTTTTTAATGGACGAGAGCACAGTATTACTGGATATGGCTGCATATAAATTATGATAAATCCTATTTTTCATTTCTCAAATAAGTGCCAGTACGTATATACGCATATTTACCTGATATTGTACTAGTAATGAACGTGTTGGCAAAGGGGAACGGGTTTTAATATCAGGGACAAAAGAGCTACTAATACAAAGGTAATGCTTTACAATCACTACCTGACCTCCAGGATAACTATCTGTTCTGGTACGTAGTATCCGCTTATGTCTGCCGTTACAATCTTGAGTGAAAGAGTATGTTGTCCTTCACTAAGTGTTGATGTGGGAAAGGAGGCTAAAAAGCCTGAATACCTGTAGTGGTCGTTTTTAAGTGCGGCAGCCACGTCAGGCCTGTCCACTCCATAATAGGCAAGTATATCTTTCTGGCCGTCAATGTTGATAAAGACACCACTAGCAGCCTGTCCAGCCTTCTGGTCAACCGCCCAGCCTGAAACAGTGATAGTTTTTTCCTGCTGACCATCAATAATAATGTGATAGCCCTGTTGCGCTGACTGACGACCATCGATGGTGTCTATGTAGAAAAGTGTGGTGCCCTCCACCAAGGGCAGTTTCTCGAGCTCGAATCGAGGGGAGGCAAAAACATTGAGCTTGTATTTTCTTAAAGTCTCCGCTCGTTCTCTCACCACCTGGTGGTTGGAGAAAAGTAGTGCCAGATGTTCATCACTCTGGAATTCAAAGGTGGACAAATAATATGCAGCCTGGCTCCGATAGGCTCTTATTGATTTACCGTCTGACATTATTGCATGGCCATATGAGGCAATTATACCCAGGGTCATCAATGACAGCACAAAACCAAACAAGAATGGCTTTAAGTTCTGGTACTTGACTTTTAATTGCAGAATTGCCAGATAAAGCCCAACTATACCTGGGATAATCAGCGTCGTATATCGAGATGAAAATGCTTGTTCCACACCGAATCCAGCCCGCGTCAGAACCAATATAGCTGCAGTGAGCAGACTAAATGATATCAAGCAAAGGGGAAATGTCATAACTGACTGAGTCTGTGAGTCTCTTTTGATTGCGTATACAAGAACATAAATATATGAAGCCAGAAGCAATATACCCATTGCCGCCGCTGTATATGTATCGACGGCGAGTGGACTTCCTATACTTACCATGAGGAAGCTCAGGGAGGAAAAGGGATGATGCATAAAGTATAATAAACTCGGATGGTACGATGGTTTTGTGTAGCCAACAAAATAGGCAATATAGATAAAAATCCCTATCAGACACCATATAGATACTATCTTCAGGTATAACCACTTAGACCCCTTTCCCTGCGACCACCAGGTCCACAGAATTTGGATGAACCCTACGGGCCATATAAGCAGTCCGTTAGCAAATGTAAATGAGCATATCACGCCACTGACAATCGAAAGTCCAAACCATCCCCCTACATTTCTGCTTTTCTCTAAAAAATAAACGGATAATAAGAAAAATAAAATCATCATAAAAATAGATAATGTAATACCCCAAAGTAGACTCTCCCATTGGCGAAGGCTGAATATCAGCCAGACCACAGGGATGAATTTTGCCAGTGTTCCTTGTGAGGTGCCGAAATTCCGAACATAAACAGTGAGAAGCACGCAGCTAATGAGACACAGAAGGAACCATGAAAAATACATTTCGGCGACATTGTTGTAATGAGTGATGGCACCAAGTACTAGCATGATTAGCCATGCAAATGGCACACGGTGCTCGTTGTGCTGGGCAAAGAGGTCAGCGAACGATAGCTGTCCGCTGAACATTTTGTCCAACAAGGGGATGAAATGGAACTGGTCCCAGAAAGGTACGTTTACGCCATACGCTCTTATGAATAGCAAACTGATAACGGCGGGGGTTATCATAAGCACGATTATAATAACCCACTTTGCTAAAACACATCGGCCTACTTTCATCTCCAATGCTTATCTCGAGTCGGAATTATAGCGGAGTTATAAAAAATCGCCTTCAGTCTTTTTTAGAATTATTATGACTTCCTTTATTTCTTCATTGTAATAAATGATCTCGACCCCAAAAGGCAGCCGTCTCTTTTTCTTTAAGTGGACTATTAATTCTATCATCTCTATCGGTGTCCATACGTGATAATGGATTGAATACTTCATCTTCAGTAGCTCGGTGACACGCCTTCTCGCCTCAGCACCCTTGCGATTCTCACATTCAACCCACTCTTGAAAATGTACACGGCGGAACCATCGGGCTCCGAGGGCGTGTTCCAGTTCAAGATGCGTTATCGATGTCACAGGACGGTCCTTGTCCCGAATGTAGCGTTTATCGGGGAGTGCAATAAAAAGGATGCCGTCGGACCGCAAGACCCTCAGCATATTTTGAATTGCCTTTATGGGATTTTCACAATGTTCGAGAAAATGACAGGCAATAACGAAGTCAAGGGTGTTATCTTTGATTTTGGATAATTCTTCGCCGTTATCGATTATATCTGGCTCGATAAGTTTATGGTCCTTTAGCTCAGGATAGTGCTTTCTGAGCTCCTCGATGGGAAGTCTATCGATATATTGTACCTTAGCACTATCCGGAACATTTAAAGGTCGCTGGAGGGGGCCTATTTCAATTCCGTTTCCGGCAAGATATTGGCGGGCTATCATGTCTCGGTCGATTTTCATCTATACCGCTCCCTTTATATCAAACCAATCAATTAGGCTATTACTCTGTGTTACAAGTTACAACGTCTTCTTTCATAATAATCGTATAAGTTTGCGTCAACCGTCTGTCAAAAAGATGCCTGCACCATCTTCCTTTGCTAACTCTCTGATTTCCATAGCTACGTCGTCTGGCAATTTGGGCCTGCCACCGAGTGTTGCTTGATAAGCTTCCTTGTAAACCTCCAGCGTCTTCTCTATCATCTCTACCGTGGAGAAAAGCTTGATTCTCTTTTTGCCTCTTTCCACAAGTTCGCTTCTTATCCCGGCGTCATTTAGCACCGAATACATTGCATCGGCTAGTTGCTTCGGCTGAGTGCAATCAACGAGAACCGCTGCATCGCCGACAACTTCAGGTATAGACGTGGCATCTGAGGCAACGACGGGCACCTCGCAAGCCATCGCTTCCAACAGAGGTAGCCCAAACCCCTCGTAAAGAGACGGGAAGACAAACAAAGAGGCGCAGCTATAAAAAAGCGGCATGTCCTCATCTGGTACATAATCCAGAAGCTGAACCTTGTCTTTAATTTTAGCTAGCTTGGATTCTATAATTCTCCTTCTATTCAAGTGTGTGTCCGGGGCTATCAAGATGAGGTCAGGCACGGAAGCTCGGTCACCTCCAAAGCTGTTTAATAGGCACTCGTATGCCGAAATCAGACCCTCATGGTTCTTGTGGGGGAAAGTTGTACCAATGTACAAAATGTATGGATTGTCGAGCTTGTATTTGGCTTTGAAGTCGGCCAGGAGACTTGGGTCTTCGGTCTTCTTGAACTTGCTGGTATCAAGCAACGCTGGATAAACAACAGTGATTTTCTCAGGGGGCACTTGAAGATTCTTTACCATATCCCTCTTGGAGTGTTCGCTAATTGCTATAATCCGGTCTGCAATTTTGGCAGCCAGTCCCATTATTTTCTGGTAGCGCTTATAATCCTGCGCACTTAGAAAATAGTCGGGATGGTGATATGATATTAAGTCTAATATAGTTATTACGCTAGCCTTGGCATTAAGAAGAAGCAGCAGGTCAAAGGCTGAGTAGCACTGAAAAGGTCGGTGAAACACGTCAGTGGCGAAGAAGTCTGAGTCCCAAAGTATGTCTGTGGAGTCCAGAGCGTATTTCCTCGTAAATTTACCGTTCTGCCGATAGTACCTGTCCAAACTACCATCTGCTGTAAAGATGGTGTAGCGATTTTGGCTGTCTAGGCTGACTAATCCATCTATCAGCCTCATCATATAGCGTTCTGACCCAGTCCACCTGTTCCTTACTAAGAGCTGGGCATCAATACCAACACGTAGGGATTCAATCGGACGCACTTCTATGCTCTTACGTATGGCTATTTGAATATCCGACAATGGATTTCTGGCGGTAAAATCTGTCACCATCTGCGGATAATAGGGATGTTTCTTTACCAAGATATTCCAGTTCTTGGCCTCGAGTAGTTGGGCTTGTTCTGTATTGGTCGAGGCTGTTCCTGCGTGGTAAACAAACACATGTGGGCAAGCAACGTGGCAATATCCTTTCTCTGAAGCACGTAGGCAGAAATCCACCTCCTCCTCATATCCCCTACCGAACTCTTCACTATAAAGCCCTATCTCAGAGATGACTTTCCTCTTTACATACATGCAAAAACCAATGCCGACCGGTAATTCATAGAAGGAAATCCCGATTCTTTGAGAAGCCTTCTCCACTAGCTCCCCAAATTCTTGCACGCTATAACCCGGTGGGATTTGGTTGTTTTTGCAAAACTCTGGAACCGAGCATACTGTAGCATTGTTTGAAATAGGTGTAACCGTAGCAATTCTATCGTCGCTATAAGCACAAGCTCGTAGTTTACTAAGCCAGTCGTATGTAACAATGGCATCAGTATTTAGAAGCACGACATCATTATTTGAAAAGCTCATCCCCCTATTGACGCTTTCAAGAAAGCCAACATTTTTCCTATTGCGTAGCACGATTACATTGCTATTCCTAGATTCTAGATAGGCTAGATATTCCAGCAACCTCTGGTCAGTACTCCCATCGTCGACCACTATTAGCCTGTAAGGGATACCAACTGTAAACGAGAGCACGGCGCTGAGGCACCTTCTGGTCCAGTCAAATGCGTTGTAAACTGGCACAACTATGTCTACCTGTTGACCATGGTTGAGCGGCAGTTCTGTCAGGTAGACTGACCGGTCAGAAGCTGCAGCGTACTTAACCTTTTTGACTCGTAACCAGAGTTTTGCTTTTCTCCAAAAACTATGCCAGCCTTCATTCAAAATAACTCTTATACCAGCTAATCCAAGCTCGTAATAATAGCGTCGCCGTGTGCCAGGGCGCAGCAGTTTTTCGATGACTCTCTGGTATCTGCTCAAAAGCTGCACCACTATACCTCGATGAATCTGCTGTATTTGAGCTTCAAGGGAGCTTATTTGAGACACCTTCTCCTCCAGGCTTGCCTCAAGGGAGCTTATTTGAGACACCTTCTCCTCCAGGCTTGCCTCAAGGGAGCTTATCTGGGCATCTTTAGTGGTCAAAGAGCTACCGAGTTCGGTAATCAAAGTAGCTACCTTTGGGTCTTTATCTGCTGCAGCACTTAGCATGGCCTCTAATATATCCGGCCCTTTTAGGGTGGTATTGAAGTAAGAGACCTGCGAGGTTGCCTTGTGTTTTAAGTTTCTCAGCAGTTTGTATACTTTTCCTCCAAATTTGCTCCTGGTAAAGGTCTTCTTGGCAAACTTGTAGCCGTTTTCTGCTAATTCATTAGCTTCATCTTTGTGCTCAATAAGATATTCTACTTTGTCTGCAAGCTGCTCATAGTTGCCAGGTTCATACAGCAGACCGTTGAGCCCATCCTTAATTAGCTCCAGGGTACCACCTGTACTTGTGCCTATGACAGGCTTCTTCAGAAGCATTCCTTCCACTGTAACTCGACCAAAGGCTTCGTTCCTAGAACAGACCAGTACTATATCCGCCTGGTTCATAATCAAATATGGGTTTTCTTTGAAATCAATGAACTTAACGTGTTCTCCTAGCTTTTCCTCCCTTGCTATAGTCTTCAAATGCTCTGCGTAGTCTGTACTACAATCACCCATTATTATGAGCTCGACATCCCTGCCCCTTGGGACAAGCTCTCTAACCGCCAGAATGGCATCCTTCTGCCCTTTTCCTTCATGCACCGACGCGCTCATTATCAGCCTGGTTGAATTTGCCCTGGCAAAGTAATTGCCTTCGTCCTGATGCAGAGCAGTTGAGGGAATGTTTACGTACGGGTAGACAGTCAAGACCTTCTTGCTACTCATATTGGGGAAGAGCGCTTTCCGCACAGCATCAGAGTTGGTTACTATCAGGGCGGAGAGTTTCTTAATAACATTCAAGGTGGTATCAATCGGTAGAAAGGGTTTCAGGCTGTGGTCTTTTTCACCGAACTCACGGACGAACCAGACATGGGGCTTGCCCAGGAATGAGGCAGTAATCGCACCCCAGGGGATGACCATTGTATTGGTAACGATTACATCAGGGTTGATTTTGGCTATCACCTGTTTGATATTGTGAAGGAGGCTCCTGGAACTATTAGTGCACAGGGCATTTACCTGCTCCTCCGGCAGAATCTTTGGGTCCCACCACCAGGAATAGCCAGCGACGTGAGTTGAGACTCCCACTTCCTCAAGCCTTTCTTTCAGCGGACCATCGTTGGGCAAGATTACAGAGCAAACTACTCCATGGTCTTTAACCAGCTCAGTCGTCAGCTCCAGGAGGCTCCTCTCTGCTCCATCAAGCTGGGCAGAATGGGAAAAAAAGCATGCGCTGAGAGATTCCTGTTTCTTAATACAAAGCAAATTTGTGACTCGATTTTCATCCCCTTCAGGCAAGTAATCGCGCCACTTTTCAAAGCTATCTTGAGTCAGCTTGTAGGTCATCCTTTTGTTGTCATCTATAACATAGATGTCAAAGCCCAACTGGGAGACCTCTTCCAAGAAGTCCTCGGCTTCACAACCTGCGTTTCTCAGACACCTAGGGTTGAATTCGATAATTAGCTTTATATCTTCAGAATCCTTAAGGAGTTTCTTCATCCCATGGAGGATATACGGTTCATGCCCCTCTGCGTCTATCTTTATGATGGTTGAAGCTTTTGGGGTTTTCTTCAAGAGGTTATCGAGGCATATCGTTTGCACCTCAATCTCTTTTTGTGTCTTTTCGTGCAGCCGATCGTAGAAGCTGCTGCGGCTTGATAATTCCATTACCTTGAACTCTCTCAGCCTATCGCTATCTGAAACCGCTACGTTGTGAAGTTCCGTGTTCTTCAGTTGATTGAGGACTACATTCTGTTTCAGTATTTCAAAGTTCTCGGGGACCGGTTCAAAGGCTATAATCCTGCAATCGGGATATTTTGTGCCGACCAGAAGCGTGTAATAACCATAATGAGCCCCGATGTCTATAAAGAGCATGTCATCCTTTGCAAAGCTGAGCAGTAGGTCGGAAGTGAAGTCTTCATAACTCCCATCACGATATTGCGGCACATACCTGGAAGTAACCAGCATTTTGAAATCACGTTTTTTAGGTGTTATTACCTGTAGTTTTCCAATATCATTTCCGTATTTGAGTTTTTCTGTTTCTAAGGGGGGCCTTAATAGCCACTTGCCCGCCGCTTCCATGCGCAGATATATACTACATGTGGCACAAGGGATATCTTCCCTTGCAGGTTCTTTGCCCAGAAGCATATCCCTGGCATAGTTAATCTTTTCGTTGTTGATGCTTTTTAAGAACCCATCTCTAAACGCATTTCCTCCAAAATCACCCCAAAAATTGCGGCAACAGCCTAGCACCTTTCCATCCCAATTTATCTGAGGCTCATCCCACAGCTGATTACAGGTTTCATGCAAGTACTCAATGCCATACTTCTGTTTGTATTCCTCTCGCGAAGCGACACCAACTAGTTTTCTAATGTAGTCGGGATTTCGTAATGGCGAAAATTTGTCATCCCACGTGAGCTTTACATAAAAATCCATGCCCAATTCACTTGCCATCTTTTGTGCCAGTGGTATCTCGTGCTCATTATGTCCAAAGGCTACAACTTGCCACACCAACCGCGGATATTCCGATTGATACTGGTGCTTGAACTCATTAATCTTCTTTATATTCTCGATCACAGTCTCGAAGTTTCCTTTTACTCTATAGACCTTGTAGGTTTCATCGCTGGCGCCGTCTATGGAGCAAGTCATGCTTCGAAACCTATACCTAACCAAACCTTCGAGCACATCCTCTCTGATGTTGTTAAGATTTACTCCGTTATCCGCTTTTAAGGCTACATCACGTTCGTATCCATATTTAATTATTTCCAGTAGTTGAGGATTGAGAAGTATCTCCCCGTAACTCGATAGTTCAACCTCTTCAATCCAGGGGTTTTCATCAATGAGCCGCTTGAAATCACTGAACTTCAGGAAACCATTCCCTACAACTGACCTGAATGACTCTGTGCTACGAGGACAGGAGGGACATTTCAATTGACACATAGAACACGATTCAAGGCGTATCTTAGCTGGCTTTATGTATGGCATGCTATCCTCTAATTTTTCACCCTCAGTGGCCCATATTTCTTATGCCACCTGCCAAATGTCAGCAGCAAGAACAGGATATCCGTGTAATCCGCCTCGCGGTTAAGGTGTTTATTGTAAATAGATATAGCAGTATCTATATTAAACAAACGGTCATTCAAACACTCAGCATCTTCTATTGTATGCTTGATTAAATGGTTTAGATTCTGGCTATGGCGGATTAGCTCTCCATAATCGGGCCACGACCCATTGGTAAATACAGGATGAGGTAGAGAATCCAGCTTGTGAAAGAGTTTCTTGAATCTTGGTTCCTGCGACAGCAAAACCAACTCTGGCCACACCGGTATAGCCGCTGGCAATCCTATATTGCTATTGGTAATCAGGGCAATTTTCAGAGATAACCTCGGTAAAATACTTTTTATCATCCATCCCTTTATCTTTAGGTAGGTTGGCATTGAAAGTGCTAGCTCGATAAGGTCGTTATCAAAAGCTATGGTTCTCTCATCGATATATGCTCTGTTATGAAGAACGTATAAATATGTATAAAACTGATGCGCATCGAGTAAATTAAAAGTATAGGTAGGCAGTTTATCAGCTTCCGGGAATATCAGGCTTATAGAAGATGCCCGAAGCAGTGATCCAACGGAAACTCTCAATCGCTCCTCTGTTTCAGATTTCGGAATATTGAATAAGCCTTGACTAAGTGCAATCAAGCTATTTTGCAGAATACGGGAGACGATTTCGCCCTCAGAGACGATATCTAAGGTCTCGATTACAGGTATTGCAGTATTCTGCCCAAGTAGGTTGATTTGTTTGAGGGGGACATAGCACGCCTTGAAAAGACGGTCAAATCCATAGCCGTGGAGCAAGACGTCAGCTTCGGGACGGATCTGGTCAAAAAAGCCGATGTTATGGGCATCCCAAAACCTATATAGACCGTCACCAATATCAATCGCCTCTTCCACCAGCCGGTAATAGTGGTCCATATCGCGCTGGAGAAAAACATGCCGGCATCCTTTGGTAGCGGCGATTTTGCGACTGATTTGCACCTCGCGGTTATCGAAATCAGCCAGGGTAAAAGCGACTGAAATTTCTCCTTTCTTATCAGCAGCGAGCACCGTTCTTGAATCCAATCCGCCACTTAAAAGAAGGCCAAAACGATGGTTTCCTTTTAATCTTCGTTCAACAGCTTTTTCCATAGCTGTCGTAAAAGCTTCGACATAGTAGTTTTTAGATTTGTATTCACCTTTAAATTCCCATTTCCAATATTGGTCTATGGAAAGTTCCCCATCGCGAATATGCAAGATGCTCGCTGCAGGGAGTACCTTTACATCTTGATAAAACGTTTTGTCCATCAGGACACGGCTGAATGTAAAAAACTCTAAGATGGCCTGTTCATCCAGACTGCGGGGAAAATCAGGGCATTTAAGAAGAGGACGGACCTGGCTACCAAAAACCAGTTGCTTACCATCCCAAAAATAGAAAAGTGGACGAGAAGAGATGCGGTCACTTATGAGCAGGAAATCCCCAGTGTGGATGTGATAAATGACAATAATGTATGAACCATTTAGCTTAACGAATGCCTTTGTGCCATGTTCTTCGTACAAATGCAGGCAATATTCTGCATCATTATTATCCATTTTGAAAACATGCCCGTCTCTTATCAACTGCCGCTTTTCTGACGCATAGTCAAAAACCTCACCATCCATAAATATACAGATGGAATTATCCTCATTGAAAATTGGCTGCTTCTCAGGATTTATGATTCCGAGATGAACGCGTGCAATGGACAGTTTTTCTCTACCCCACTGGTCAACCATATCATAGGAAGTATAAGAAATTTCGTTGGCCATCTCCCCAACCAGCTTACTGTGACACACATCATCAAGAATATTCGTCGTATATATCCCTATTAACCCTGCCATGTGCCTACAACCTTTTTGGTATGGAAGATACATCTGGCCTTCTGCCTATCCCCACATATCTAAAACCGATGCCAACCAGCTTCCCTCTGGGCAGGGCGTTGCGACCGTCAACAATAACATAAGGTTTGACCATCGCTTTTTTGATTCTGTTCCAATTAGCCTGGATAAACTCAGGCCATTCAGTAGCCAGGATTACAGCACACGCCCCTGCCGTGGCTGAGTAAATGTCCTGAGTGAAGACAACTTTATCTGGGAGCAGCAGCTTGGCATTCTCCATAGCCATAGGGTCATAGACGCGTAAATTAGCCCCTTCGGCGATGAGCAGACGAGCGATGTCCAGAGCCGGAGCTTCGGTAACATCGTCTGTGCCCGGCTTGAAGGCTAACCCAAGCAGTGCAATTTCCTTGCCACGAAGAGAGCCTATAATTTGCTTAAGACTGTGGACTATCAGCTCCCGCTGCCGGGCATTTACCTCAATGGCAGCCTTGAGAAGCTTGAAATCGTAGCCTTCGTTTGAAGCCAAAAATTCTAATGCCCTGGCATCCTTGGGCAGGCAGGGGCCGCCATAGCCTGCT
>Ga0194110_10003645_pt1 | contig 18964 bp, 25 predicted proteins | sample TA2Kig1200mmetaG_FD_146192 | JGI IMG/M metagenome (GOLD analysis project Ga0194110, IMG submission 146192) | Freshwater microbial communities from Lake Tanganyika, Tanzania - TA2015032 Kigoma Deep Cast 1200m | ecosystem: Environmental > Aquatic > Freshwater > Lake | place: Tanzania: Lake... | reverse complement strand
TGGTTATGGTGGTGCTCACGGGCCTTGCCCGGTGCCCTACGGTGCAGGTGGCCATGGTGGCTATGGTGGCTATGGTTTCGGACCAAATAGCCCCTATCATCTAGGCGGCTACGGCGCTTATGGTGGTCCCGGTGGCGTTACTGGCGGCTTTGGTACTTACGCATCAAGCAGAGCCAAAATTTACGGCGAATTTCATAACGGAAATTTGAGATTTAGAGTATTACTAGATAATTCTGGAATGGGTGTGTTGGTACGCGGGAAAACTAGAATGGTTATTAGCAAAACTCAACCAACTGCTCTAACAGAAAACAATGTAACATTGACTTTACCCAGCCCAACAATTAGTTTGATAGAAGATTGGCATTTGGTTTGATTGGAAAAGTCCATAAGATTTTATGTCGCTAAATATCAGCGCATATAATAACTTTGGATTTCAATGGACCAGCAAAAACTCAATGAGGCTTTGGCTTTTGCCAATTATAGATTAACTCTACAGGTGCAGCGTCATAACATTGACGCTACCTTTCATGCTGCCCTAGTACTTTCTCATCAGGGATTTATTTTTAAGGTTAGTCGAGAGCTTATTTCATTTGTAGATGCTGCACTTCGCAGCGGTCTTCCAGTTCTGGTTGAAGACCAAACTGGCAATGTGGTTCAAATTGACAATCCGCAAGATTTTCTAAATCGGTGTTTTGAAACTTATAATGCCGCAACAGAGGCAAAAAAGAAGGCACAACAACAACTTAAATCAGCTAGATCAACTGCTAAAATTGTAGGGCTCTAATCATGTCAACTAAGGGCTTTATGATGTTCGCATACAACAACGAGCAACTAGATTATACTCAGTTGGCTATTGTAGCAGCCTATGCAGTAAAAAAATACATGCCGGATTATTCGGTTGTGCTAGTAACCAATCAGCAAAGCTTGTCACGTTGTGAAGATTTGCACGGACACAAACTAATGCATGCTGCTTGGGATGATGTTGTTATCACAGACCCTGTGTATGAAAGAAATATGCGATTACATTATGACGGTGCATACTATAGCTTTAATGCACAGTTTACTAACACCAATAAACACAACATCTATAATCTAAGTCCTTTTGATGAAACTATTTTAATTGACACAGATTATCTTTGTGGCAATGATAACCTGGCAAAGTTGTTTGATGGACCATATGATGTTGCTATGTATAGGGATGCTCGTAATCTACGCATGGAAGAACCTTTTACCACAGAACGATGGCTGCACTATGCAGGTATTCGCATGTGGTGGTCAACAGTAGTATATTGGCGCAAAAGTATCGAAGCCGAACATTTTTTTAATATTTGGGCAGCAGTTAAAAAGAACTGGGAATACTATCGTTTCCTTTACAAATTTCCCGGAAGCCTGTATCGCACAGATTATTCTGCTAGTATTGCCGCGCACATGTGTGACGGTTGGCAAGATGGCGGCTTTGTTGGGCATATTCCCGGTTTCATGCGTTATCAAGATCAGCGCGACGATATCATAGAAGTCAAAGGTCCCAACCATTGGAACATGTTGAGCAACTTACCAGAAGAGTGGAAAAATGTTGTTGTTGAAATCCGCGGCGAGGATATACACTTGATGAACAAGAAAAGCATATTTCGTAATTACGAAAAGATTATGGAAATGTTGGCATGACTATTCATATCATAATTGAATCAAAAGAATCCGAGTCTCAGCAACTGGTAGAAATTACCAAGCATGATGCAACATTGGTTAATGTTCAAGAAAAATTCAACATTATAGATCTTTCTAACTGTGCCACAGTCAAAGACAAATTAAAAACACTTGCAGAAATATCCTACGAGTCTGGAGATGTTGTTTGTTTTGCTGGTCTATGTGTTAGACAGTTTACAACTACTGTTAGAGAATTAGCTAGACAAAGGAAAACAAATTTTATTCCCGGTGTAGGTGTTGACCATAGATTACAAGCGATTTGGCCAAATTGCATCAGTAAGAGACTGCCCATCGATAAAAACTTTTATTGGGCATGGCCATTGCTGCTGGTCATTGGTGACAGCGAATCTGCTTGTGTAAGTTTTTCTGTTTTGCAACAGTTGCTAGACAATGAAACCCTGTGTTGGCCTCATTATGTTCCAGAGAATCCTACACTAGAGCAAGTGCTGTCAGTGTTATCGCTCATGGAAAATTGGCAAACACCAGAGTGGTTCAAGGTAGTAGATTTAAGTGTGAGAGACCTTGAAGTGGTTCCAGTAATGTATGCAACACATCGCTGGCATGATTGGATTTCATTTTATCCCGCCAATGGTAATTTTAAGCTAGAAAATCATACACAGCTTTATCCTGTTTGGCTGGCCGGCAGTTTGAAACCACTGGAATATTGGGTATGACCGACGGTATCCAGTTTGAATTGAGAAAGCGCAATAAAAAGCGCGACGAATTGTGGTCTGTGCAATATGACGTTCACACTGGACAAATTTTAGCCATAGAACCGGGTTCCAAAGTTGCCAGTGATAGATTGATAATTTCGTTTGCTAGAGTTAGAGAAATTCTTGGAGGCAAAAAGAGTCAGGCTAATTTTAGAGTTGGATTCAACGAAACCATTGGCGCACTAGACCTAATAGATCTGCGAGCACCCAAGTCAATGGTTAGTGGCGAAAAGAAACAGGGTAGTAAAGGCTGGTTAACCATTGGCGAATATCAAGGAGATGTAGATGCAGATTTTAGGGCACTGTTATTCAATGATAACGGAATTTTGCGAATCGAAGCATCGCACATGTGGACCAGCAACACCAGAGAGGTATTGTCTCATCACGAATCTACTGAAATCATTCCATTTTTTATAACAGACATGGAAGATCCGCATCAGTTACTGGGACGCAGTGAAATTAGATTAACTGACATAGTTGATCGCGGCTTTTGGGAAACACGACTGTGGTCTTTTATTGATCATGAAATTGTAACACGCATACTGTATCAAGGTCAGCGTATAAGAATCAATCTGCCTCAGATTGCACAAGCAATGTTTTTTACTAGACTCAGTCGTTATGCCGAATTTACAGGCATCATTGACGATCAAAACATAATGAGTCATATTGGTCCCGGTAAGCATGTTTCCCTCTTTGTCAAAGATGGTACCCTATGGGCACAGAGCCATTATCAACCAGGGTGTGCCATTGACCAGCTTAAAGGGCATTTACAGATTGCAGTGGTAAACGGTCATGATTTAGAATCTTTTGTATCTTGGGCTTGGTTACCAGCACTGTTATTGAGACAAACACAGCCGTTTGAAGTGTTACCAAATTGGTCTTATCAGCAACTGCCTTCGGCGTTATATAAGGCTAACAATATTGATATTGGAGTTCTTTCATGAAAACACCAATCAGTGAATTTGATGTGGTTTTTATCAGCTATGACGAACCCAATGCGGATGAAAACTATGCAGATTTGCTAGAAAAATGTCCTTGGGCAAAGAGAAGTCATGGAGTATATGGTAGCGATGCTTGCCATAAAGCCGCCGCTCGCCTGGCAGAAACTGAACGCTTTATTACCATTGATGCAGATAACAAGGTTCGTCCAGATTTCTTTGAACTTGAACTAGATTTACACAAGTTTGATCGCAGCGATGTGCTGTCGTGGTCAGGTAAAAACATCATCAACGGATTGGTATATGGCAATGGTGGTGTCAAACTTTGGCCCAAAAAAGTAGTTGAACAGATGCGTACACACGAAGCAGTAGACAACGGTCCAGGTGCTGTGGACTTTTGCTGGGACATACACTATCACCAATTAAACAATATCTATAGTGATGTTTACAATAATGCCACTCCTTATCAGGCATATCGTGCTGGGTTTAGAGAAGGTGTAAAGCTGGCATTACACGATGGCCGTCCAATGGATTGGAGGCAAATTGCCGAAAAGAATAATTTTAAAAATCATCGTAGATTGTTAGTATGGATGAGTGTCGGGCAAGATGTACCAAACGGGCTGTGGGCTATGTATGGTGCAAGGTTAGGCTGTTATTTGACCAATATTCGCAGAGACTGGGATTATACATTGGTGCGCGACTTTGAATGGCACAATCAATATTGGAGAGAAGATATCATGCCACAGTTTGCTGGTGACGAAATTACTTGTCCTGTCAGTAAGTACTCCTGGAACAAAACTAGGCTCATAGCTGAAACTTCCAAGCTTGGTAGAGTAATGCGCCAAGATCTTAGACTTGACGTTGCTGATTTAGATGAAACGGGAAGTCGTTTTTTTAAAGCCAGCTACTTTAATCCTCATAGACTTGGTCCCACAGTCAAAGAGAGTGATGTTGAACAGTTTATTTTGGAGTAAACTTTGTTAGATGTGTTTTTCATTAGTATGCAAGAAGAAGGTGCTGATGAAAATTTTGCACGGCTACAGGAATTTGTGCCTCATGCTTGCCGTATTGACAATGTGGTTGGTATTTACAATGTTCACCGCACTTGCGCGGAACGCAGCACCACAGATAACTTTTGGGTAGTTGATGCCGACGCCTGGATACTAGATAACTTTGATTTTTCCTGGGAACCCAATGATGAAATTCAGCAATTTGGAGTACCAGAATCCAAGTGTGTACATGTCTGGCCAAGCATAAATCCAGTTAACGGTCTGACCTACGGTTATGGTGCTGTAAAAGTTTTCCATCGGGCTCCATTTTTAGAAAGCAAATCCTGGAACATCGATGTCACTACTTCCATGGCACCATTGGTTACTAGAGATATCATTAGTTGCGAAACAAGATTCAATGTTACACCACAAAGTGCTTGGATAGGTGCATTTAGAGAATGTGCCAAGCTGTCATCTTTAGTCGTAATCAAAAACAGAATTAAAAAGATTCGCCAGCAAGAACAAAGCGAACTTGAAGAACTTTCAAGTTATGTATCAACACAAGATTGGGATGATGTACAAAAAAACAATTATCGTCGCAGCAAATCTATAGTTATCACTGAACAATACAAAGTACAAAAAGAAATATACCATTTCTGGTCAGAAATAAATGAAATAGCTCAGCGGAACTTGATTTGGTGTACTGAAGGATGGAACAATAAAAACGGAAAATATGCAGTTTTAGGCGCACAAACTGGAACAAAGTTTGGATTAGCTTATGGCGATTCACCAGGATTAGAACTGATCAATGATTGGTCGTGGTTAAAAAAGGAATTTGAGACTCATGTCACTGTTTAATTTTGCCAAGTCGATAAAAAAAGAAAGTCATATTCTTGGACAGTTTCCAGTGGCATTTTTAAGCTACGACGAACCCAATGCTGACCAACACTGGGATCATCTAAGAAAAAATCGTCCAGGCAATCTTCTTCAAAGAGTACATAAAGTCAAAGGATTTGATGCAGCACACAAAGCCGCTGCCGCTGCTTTCTCCAATGCCAGTCATGTTATTACTGTGGATGCTGACAATCTAGTTGACTTGAACTTTTTTAATTTGCACTTACATGCCAATATTGAATTGCCCATCAGCTATTCATGGAATGGATACCAACATACCAATGGCCTGGTGTATGGCAATGGTGGTATCAAGCTATGGAATCGACAACATTTAGAAACCATGCGTAGCCACGAAGCAGCAGACAATAAAAGAGATGCTGTGGATTTTTGCTGGGATGGCACACAATACAAAACTTTATCAGGTTGCTGGTCAACCACCTTTACTAATGCTAGTGCTTATCAAGCATTTCGCGTTGGTTTTAGAGAAGGCGTAAAGCTCAGTATGGATCAAGGCAATGTGGTGCCATTTGACCAGTGGACTGCTAGAATTCACGGCGCCAATTTTCAGCGACTTTTGACATGGATGACAGTTGGTGCTGATGTAGACAATGGAGCATGGACAATCTACGGCGCTCGTCTGGCAGTTAAGTTGCTGCAATACGATGACTGGGATCCAATTCATATCAGAGACTATGAGTGGTTTGAAGATTTCTTTAAAAACCATAGTAAACTTGATCCGGTCAAAGCCAATTTAGAATTAAGCAAACCACTCAGTGCTGGTCTAGGATTTACACTACCTGAATTTTCTGCGGAACATAGTGCTATTGTAAAAAGAATGCAATTTCATGCTAATAAAGAACTCACCGATAAAGATGTAAAAGCTCAGACAAATTTAAAATTTTATGGTTGGTTCAATGAATAAGCTTAGAGAACTGCAAAACTCTGTGTTGATATTTCTCGATGAAGCAATTGGTCATCGTCGCAGCCTGCACATGTTACATAGATGGTTTGAGACAGGATCTGACACCGACCTATGCGAATTGGTAGTGCAAGTAGGAAGAGAACACTATATTGATCTATGGCCGTTGATAAACTATTGCCGTAGGAAACCAGATCCAGTGACATTTTTAAGCTACGATAAATCTAATCATATTGACCAAACAGTACACAGTTTATTTCAGCGTCATCTTCGCTTGCCAATGGACTGGACCAACGGAAAAGAAGTAATGCTTTCTCCTATTCCTTCATGGTTAACGCCTAAATTTAAAAGCGGTGATATACAGCAAGGTGTATTCTGGGAGTTGTATGATTGGATAAAGTTAAATTCTACCCTACACCCCGAACCATTGTCAATAATCCCCTATGTATTTGACAAAATCAATGAATCATCAGCTGATTTAACCAAGCTAGTAGACTTATTAAAAATTTTCTTTGGTGATACTATATTAAATTGTTTGCATGACGAATCTATGGACTGTTTTGTCAAAGAAGTAACGAAATATTATCTTTATTATGATAGTAGTATTAGCACCTTGTGTGGTGTGATTGGTGAGAATCCTGATGTAAATTGGAAAGATGCACTGAGTAGAGATCAAATCCAAAGTAAACTTTGGCTCCTAGAAAAAATGCATAAATTAGGTATAAATTCTAAGTCCAAGATAAAAAATATCTTAGAACCTCAGACAGTTCTACTTGTTGGTGGCTGGGTTGGTATACTTCCGTGGTTAATGACCTTGACTAACTTTGAATTTTACAAATTGGTACACACACCAGTGCTGATCAATGTTGATTTTGATAAAACAGTTCATGCAGCAGCCAGCAAACTGCTTGATGGTACCGTTGCTTTTAATTACCAAGGGGTTGATAAGGATATTAAGAAATATAATTTTACGCAACATAAAAATCTTATAGTGATTGACACTATTGTTGAGCACTTTAAAGATCATGAAAAATGGATTAAAAGCTTGCCTAAAGGAACGCCGGTTGTGTTACAGGGAAACAACATGTTTGATGCACCTGATCATGTAAACTGTCATCACAGCCTTGAAGAATTTGTTAAGTCGTCTGGGTTAAATACTATACTATGGAGCGGTGAATTGTTACTAAACAAGTGTCTGCGCTTTATGGTTATAGGTATAATATGATATTTGATTCAAGGTTCAAATGTTACGACTTTAAAATTGATATAGAAAAGCTTAAAGAAGAAACACATAAGATATTATGGGATAACACAGTCAATCGTTATCAGCATCAAATATCTTTGCAAACCAATGGCGATACAGACTGGCAGTCTAGTACTGGCAAACACGACGGTGAGGATGAATCCCAATGGGATAAGATTCATCCTCAATTAAAGGGCACTTGGTGGGAAAGCTTTTTGAACAGTTTTCCTTTTAAGGTATACAGGACTAGATTAATGACAATGTATTCTAGAACCTGCTACAGTATTCATACAGACATGAATCCTCGGGTGCATATTCCTATAGTTACACATAAGCAAGCTAGATTTATTTTTACAAATCCGCCTGTGCTCAGACACTTGCCTGCTGATGGCAGTGTATGGTGGGTAGATACAACTAAAGAACATTCTGCAATGAATGGTAGTTTAATTGATCGTATACATCTAGTAATGTGCTTGGTAAACACCAATGAAGAATAACTGATACATACAGGATGAGCCTGCATGTTGAACTAGCATATTCTGACAATATTAATCCATTTTTAAAAGATTACCAAGTTTTCTTTGATCGTATAGCCACAGATGATGCCCCAGCCTTGCCTAATATGGGGCACGACGCCCCAGCTGGACTAATGTATATTGCCCAAAAAAAACTGCGCTGGTTTCAAGGTCAAGGACATATTGCATTTTTGTACGACAGTGATCAAATAGTTGGAGTCAGTTGCGTAGAACATAGTACTTTGCATGTTGAGTTAGGATCTGGTGGTAATCGATGCTGGTTGCTTAAAGAATACAGATCAAACAATGAGGTAAGCAAGCATTTGTTGACTGCCAACCTCGAATGGTGTAGTCAGCAAAGCAAGAAAGGCATGCTGCTATCGTTTAACAATTACAATAAATGGATATACAACACTATTGTCAAAATTAGCAATGGTCTGGGTAGACCACTTGGGCATGTGTGGAGTAATTGGTGGGACAATTGTGTTGTGTTTCCTAGAATGATACGATTATTTAACACACCGCAATGGGCAGTTATTAAACCTGTATCTAATGATTATATTGATAACCTATTTGAAATAGTTTTAGAAATTGACAACAAGTATGGTGTTGTTCGTACAAGTCCTTATGTAAGCATATGATAACAAATACAGAAAACAACCATCTGATATATTACTATAACCAAGATCCTAAACAGATCTGGAGAACGCATGAATTTGATACCACTACAATGGAAATTGGAAACTGCACCCGTAGCCCAATGAGCCTACAAGCCGAATTAATTAGAACTGCTAGAGCATTGTATAAGCAATATCCAGATCTGACACTTTTTATGAGTGGCGGATTAGACTGTGAAATGGCACTGCGTAGTTTTTTAGCAGCCGGAATAACACCAAAGATTGCAACAGTAAAGTTTCACAATGACGGCAACATGCATGATATTGGTCCAATGATGGAGATGCTCAACGGTATGAACATTCCATACAGTATTATTAACTTTGACCTAGAAAATTTTGTTTATTCTGATCGTTGTTATGAAGTTGGTAAAAAATATCAAGCACACACTCTTTATCAGCAAATGTTGCTAGAAGTAGCAGAAAAATTTGCTTATCCAATGATTACTATTGATGAAATGTCATTGACAAAAATTACTTCTATTAACTGGAGCACTGGCCAGGCTAATCATCAATGGGTATTTGATAAGAGAGAAGATCAAGATGGATGTTGGCGCAGATTCAATGACCTCACCGGCATACCGGCTTTAAATAATTATTATACTTATAATCCAGAATCAATGTTGGCATTTTTACAATTGCCAATAGTACATGAACTAATTCATGATAGGATACCCGGAAAACTAGGATGGACATCAAGTAAAATGGAAATATATGGACATTTAGGTTATAAGTTTCGTCGCCGACCAAAATGGTTTGGTATTGAAAATTATAAACATTTATGGGATCTAGTTGATTACAATGCTTCTATTAAAATCTGTGAATTTACACCTAGGATTTATTGCGCCGATGCTCTAAGTCTTAAAGATAATTTATTTAATGGTAGAAAAACTTTATGTCATATCGCCTAATTGACCTCAAATTCAACGACCTGGATAAACTTATGGAATTTGCAACCGTAGTCTATCAAGATGCAGCAAATGACAAATATCCAGAATTTAGATTTTTCAGTCAAACTGACAATGCTGGCAAGCAGAGAAAATTTTACGGCGCCTTTACACTATCTGATTCGTTTATTGGTCATAATATCAGACAAGCATTTGCGCTAGTCGACGAGCATGGAGATTATGTTATGGCTGTTGGAGTTACTAGGTATTATATCTTGCCAATTTGGTCAATATCATGGGTTTTGAGTCGAAAACAAGGATTTGGATTCATTACTTCTTTTAGAGAAATGGTCAAAAAATTGGCAGATTTTCACGAGTCTATTGGAATCAATGAATTTTTTGTGTCATATCCAAGCTCAAGAGAAGCAGCCTACAGTAAAATTATGTTGCCATTTAGAGAGAAATATTATACTTTTGTTCAATGCACTGTACCAGCCAAACAAAGAAGCCCATATAGATTTATTCATAATGTTATGGGACAAAATTTGTATTCATATGACATGAACCTTAGAAGATATATTTTACGACGCCCTAACACAGAGCCGCCTTCTCAGGGCGGTATTGCAACTAGAACGCCATGAGTGATGACACGCACGGTCCTTATCTCCGACTACTAATGTTTGCCAAGGACTTTTGGACACGGTTTGGCCTGAGCTGCGCTGCAACTTGCCCAGAAGTAATACCTGTACTTGTAGACCTGTTAAATAGCAATTCTAACAATAGACAAGAAAATAATGAATTGGATAATCAAACAAAAAGAACTGTATCAAAAGACTAAGCAAGTTCCTTATGTTATTGCTATCTGGTTTCCTTATCATGTGGCTGCAATTCTTGCAATTGTATACGCAACTCAAAATTGGAGTTGGTGGTACCCAGTATGGGCACTTTGCGGATGGATACTACTGGATGGGATAGGTAACAATCTAACTTTACACCGTTGGCTAAGCCACAAGTCATGGACGCCTCGTAAATTTTTTGAACCATTTTTGCTATGGGCCGCTGTTATGGTAGGTGAAGGCAGTCCTTTATGGTGGGCTGCACTACATCGTGGGCATCACCACAGGGTCAGTGATCAGCCAGGTAAAGATATTCACACACCTGTTGAGAATGGTTGGCTGCACAGCTACATGGGTTGGCAATTTGGTATTGATCAAAACAGTGTAAATTTTCGTTATGCTGTAGATCTCCTAAGGGATTTTCATATTACTTTTATACATGAAAATTACAATAAAATCCTCTATGGTACATTAGCAATTAGCTATCTTGTTTTTGGATTAACATTTACTGTTTGGTTCTTTGTGATAAGCGCACTAATGAGTTTACATGCCGATGGACTAGTTAACACCTTTGGGCATGTGCCCGCTGCCGGTTATAAAAACTTTGACAATCGAGATGCTAGCACCAATGTCTGGTGGATTGGCTATTTTCATTGGGGCAGTGGTTGGCACAACAACCATCATCGACAGCCCAGCAGTTTTGACTTTGGTGCTACAGTAAGCGGACGACCACATGAATTTGATCCGTGCATGATTTTGGTGATGCCTTTTGCTACCAAAGATGAAATTAATCGCTTGTGGACACAGCGAAAAGCTGCTATACTAAAACGACAACAAGAAAGCGAAATTAAATGAATGTTAGTCTACTCAGTTACAGCCAGCCCACAGAGCAATTTGCCAACCAAGGCATCACAGATGCTCAGGAGCTCGTCGCGTATTGCGCCCGTGTCAGCAATCCCAGCAATCAATTCAACACAGACACATCCGAAAAGCTCATCAAATACCTCATCCGACACCAGCACTGGTCGCCACTCGAAATGGTCTCGGCCTGCATGGAAATCACAACCACAAGAGATATCGCAAGACAAATCCTTAGGCACCGAAGTTTTAGCTTCCAAGAATTCAGTCAACGATATGCTGATCCTACTAAAGACCTATCGTTTGTTATTAGAGAAGCAAGATTGCAAGACCCAAAAAATAGGCAGAACAGTATCGAAACAAGCGATCAAGAGCTACAACGCAATTGGGAACTTAGGCAAAACAATGTCATCGCTGAGGCCAGGATGGCCTATCAATGGGCTATCGATAACGGTATAGCCAAGGAACAAGCTCGCGCAGTACTACCCGAAGGGCTGATTGAAAGTCGCTTGTACGTCAATGGCACCTTACGCTCGTGGATTCACTTTATTGCATTGCGTAGAGCCAATGGTACACAAAAAGAACACCAGGAAATTGCTCGGGCCTGTGCCCAAGCTATTTCTAAAATATTTCCTATGACTGATAACTTAATCATCTAAGGTTTTTGTCACAGTTAACGAATCATCATCGTTTTGCCATAAAAAGCCCCAAGCATTATTGTAACGAGTAATGCCTGGCAAACTGGGCCATTTGGTTTTGAATCTAAAATAGCGATCGTTTTCCCAAATATCATTAATGAGTTTTTTGGCTGGTAGCTTGTAGGTGTCCCACCGATTGCCTACCTTAGGTTCGGTGGAATACAACGCCCATTCCTGGTAAGCTTGTGTATCATAGAAATTTACAACATTGGTTGCCATGTGTTCCGCCTGTGCAGCCGTTGGCGAATGCATGCTCAGTCGATATTTCACAGCCTGCCACTTGCAGGTAAAATTGATCCACCATAGAAAGTCATGATTGGTTTCAATGGGCAAAGGAGCAGCATTTACCAAATCATATAACAGTTGCTCGCGTTCGTCTCTGTAATCTTCTTGCTTGTTCAATAACCAATGTAGAGATTCATCTTCCCAGTTGCCGTGTATGGCATCAAAGTTTCCGGTGTGATCCATGTAGCTTTTTAATGTTAAACTACCAAAGAGATTGTCAGCGCATTCACCAGTTATGCATAAATTTTTTGAATTTGCAATGATGCCGTAGAAATCGTTGCTGGGTAAAAGTCTATTGCCAAAATTTGTCAGTATAACTTCATCAAAGAAGTTGTTGTTTTCAACTTGACTGTCTTCATTGACAGCGCACCAAACCATGTTCTTGAGTGTGTTCCATTCAGGATGACTGATAAGCAAAGAAACTATCAAGGTACTATCAATACCTCCGCTGAAAAATACCACTATTCGTTCTTTGCCCTGCTGCTTGGCCAGCTCAATGCATTCATCTATGCGCCGATAACTGGCTGCGCTAAAAGTAGACACAGATTTGGGTTGTGGTGGAATAGGGCTGTTATTGTGTACTGGTATTCCGGGAATATCTAAAGTGCCTGTGCGATCATGCAAACTTGTCCAGGGATTGAACATTTGAACAAAAGACTTTTTAATAGGGTCAATATCTAGCTTTGCTTGATAAAGCCTGTACGGAATATAATACAATAATTTTTTCATGTGCTTTACATCATTATTGACAGGAAGGCATCTTCTTCCATGGCATTGCGACATCTTTCACTATCGTCTTTAGTTTCTATTTTTCTTATGGCAATCTGATGACGAATACGCAATCTTTCAAGTTTACGAATTAAAAATTTTCTGTTTAGATATTTGTTGACTATGATACCCGCGGCTGCATTTATATCTAGTCCAGTTTCATCAGCATAATCTTGAATCAAGAAAGATTCGTTGACATTGCCACTTAACACTGCTAATGCTTCTCGATATTTTTCTTCGTAGGATTCATGTTGCCAAGGTACAACAGCTTCAAATCGTTTGAATCCGTGTTCAAGTCGCTGATGTAGTTCCTGCATGAGTTCTACTCTAATTTGCAAGATCTTACTAAGGTTATCAAGCTCTTCTTTTTTAACATGCGGAACCAGCTTGGTATTTCTTGGACTATTAAATTCAATTTTGAAGTTTAGGTTTCCATTTTTTATTTCGTATTCTTCTTGATCATCAATACTGTAGATTTTAGAAATGGCTCTGAAGTCATTGAGGCAGGCACTTTCAAGCAAAGATAAACTCTCAGCCCAAGCAAGTATTTCGTTTTCAGCGGAGCAAGCAAGTGCCATCCACTTCATGGTTATCTCCTATGATACTTTGCTGTATGTATGAATATTTCTCGCAGCATGTTAGCCAAGAAGAATATCTGGTGAGTATCTTATACTAATAATAATTCTTGAATCGTTGCACAAATTGATCACACTATGCGGAACATCAATTCGAACAATAGTTGGAGAATCAATTACTACAACATCTTTTATGAATGGTTCACTGTCACCGCGCCAACTTATTTTCAAGTATTTGACCTTACTAGCGGATGCAGTTTCTTTGATAGAGTAGTCTCCGCTGTACCAGGTCATTCTACCGTAAGACTTGATTGGTATGTTCAATGCAGTATTGCTGGCACGAGTTCGACTAGCACTGTAACCATCTACATGGATCTGTTGTGCCACATGTGGTCCTTGACCAAATGCCAACACAGATTTTATTTTTCTTTCTGAATATACAGGAAGAAGTTTAGCCAGCTCAGAGATTTCATTGGAGTCTAATAGATAGATCCACTCGTTGCCAGTTCTAACAGTTTGCAGATAGGAAAACTTTTCTTTGATTGCTGTCCACTGTGGTATATTAATTTGTTGATATAAAAGCATGTTATTATTTATTGGGCGATATAAGGTTTAATTTTACTGCTAAGTATTAGCATGATTTATATTTTGGTATTCCTGTCCTGGACTTTATATCTATACATCATACATCGAGCAGTACATGCAGTTGGAGCAAGATACTTTCCATTGGCTTTTTTTGCTCATTTTGATCATCACAAGTACATCAACACTCATGAACAGACTCGATGGCATTGGAACAACATATTCTTGTTCAATGACACTTGGACCAGTACTTTGGATTTATGGATAACTGAAGTGGTTCCAACTCTGTTGTTTAGTTGGATTACTGGCGAGTGGTGGATTAGTGTGTTCTATTATTTTTGGGCAGCATTTGTTCAAGAAACAATTGAACACAATCCTAAGTTTGATTGGTATCCGTTTATTACCAGTGGACGCTGGCACTTGATACACCATTGGAATACACAAGTTAACTTTGGATTGTTTCACCCACTATGGGATTGGATGTTTGGTACTCTGCGGAGTCGCTAACTTTAAATCGAAATCGCTTGCTGGGTCCTGTTTCTTCTACCCACGAATAAAACGCTTCTTGTGCCAGCTTTGGATTTATTTTTTCTTTGTCTAACACTATTGGCCAAATCCAATCTATTTGTTTTGTTGATTCCCTAAGAGGTTTTATGCCGTAGTATGGTATAATATTAAATTCTTGCTGACCGCTAAAACATACTTGGTTAGGGCCGTTCATTATTCCTAGTTCGTCCAACAACGCTATAGCATTTTCAACTAGATTAGAGAAAAAAGGAAAATCTTGTTTTTCTCTAGCAATCAACTTCCAGCCGTAGGCAGTATTGTAAAACATAGCATGGCACAATACATGTCGTCCTTTGTAAGATATAAATTCTAAACGCCAGTCGTGTTGCTGTTCTTTACGGTTAAGAATATGTTTGATATACTTTTCAAAGTGGTTTTGATTTTTAGAATTACCAAGTACTATCTTATCACTCTGATTTAGTACTTGAATGGCTTTGAGACTATATGGACCAAATCCAATAGCCGATGTAATTTTGGATATGTCGTTAAATTTAACGATGTCTTCTGCTGACACATAGCCTGTCTTGTCAGTAAAGCCTGATACTAATGTAACTTTGCAATTCAAATCAAATTTTTTGAGGTTGGCTAAACGCTTATATGATGTTTCAGAAGGATTAACTAATAGTAAATCTATCATGTTTAATCCTGATTGAAATGAGTAGCCAACAATGCGCCAATAAATCGAGTAACTTTAGATTTGATAAGTTCGCTGTTCATCATTACCTCAAAATCTACAATACGATCTAAATATTGTTCAAGTTGTTTAATACCCAACACCTCTTTACTGGTTTTAATATCAGTTAGATCTTTTTGCTTGAAGACAATTTCTGTACCGTCATTTAGATACACCTTAATCCACTCAATATACTCGACTGGAACTTCCTCTACATGTATTTCGCGCAACATGTCTTCAAAGCTACGATCTTTTTTGCGAATGCTCATTTTTTGTTCCAAAAAGATCTAAAACGATCAAACAAGGTTATGTTAGTACTTGGACCTTGGCTGGCCGACCCCTTCCCCTCTTGGCTCCGGTCGCCGGCAGGGCTGGACTTGAGTGGTCGCCCGCGACCACGCTTTTTGGGTCTAACTTTTCTGCTTCCTTCCGTAGTCTCTGAACTTCAGATTCAAATGTATTAGCCTGGGCACGATATTTTGCAGCCAATTGCTCATCGTTGATTACACCCGATGTGGAACTTGATGTTTCATTAGCAGGCTCTATTTTTTTAACGCCTTGTGCAATCTGCTGATTTGTAATTTGTTTAAGTTCTTTGTTGAGATCAGCCAAATTAATTTCAACGCCCGGTTGTGGACGCATAAGAATACTCTTGGTAGCAACTTTAGCAATCCAGCCTTGCTGATGTAAGGTGTTTAGCATATTAGTGCCATCTTGAAACAATTGTCTAAAAAGAAAGTCGTGTGTGTCAAGTTGATCTTGACAGATATTACTTTCAATAGCTCGCATCAGATCATCATGGTACATAGCTGGGAGACTTTCAGTCTGAACTACTAAGCAGTTCTCCGGTTCCCCAGGAACTTCGCGAAACAAAACTACAACTTTTTTACCTTGTATATTCTGTCCAACATGTTTAATAAATTTTGCCATATACGGTTCCTTTTTTTAATTTAGATAGCTGCTTCAGGCTTCTCGGTAACTTCTCCGGGCGCACTGGCTACAGGTGCATTGGCCTCAGTAGGTGCTTTTGCTTCCTCTGCTGGTGTGTTGGCTTTTAAAAACAATGTTAGCTTATTGTACATAGCGCCAACAATTTCCATTTCATTCGCTCGATAAGCACCGCGTGATGCGCCAATTTCTACTGCACCGGCTAGAACACGAAGGTCTTGTAAAGAGAGGGCAATAGGTTGTTGTGCTTGTCCTTGGTTTTCCATGTTTATCTCCTATCATTAATGGGTATACCCGTTGGATACTTATTAACCAATTTATACTTGGTTTAACCAAAATGTAGCCAAAAAAAACGCATCCATTTGGATGCGTTTATCAGCTGCCAACGATTCTTATTGTTCTACGATCCTTTTCATTTTTACATTGGATAACATTGCAAGGAAAATGATTATCAGGTGGTTGCCAATCAGGATTAAAAACATTGTAATGTTCGCTGCGCCCACCGCAATGGCTATATGATGCAAAGCCTTTGGGATTGATATGCAGCCAATCTACTCCAGCATAACAGGGCATTCCAGTGTATATAGGATCGGTGTTATTGACTACACTTAGGTCAATATATTTAGGTACAACAGGTTCTATTATTTCATCATCTGGGCGATGGTGTATTCTATTCAGATCAATATTGCTGTAACCGTGATGCAGTTTGCCGTCGCGATCATAGAGGACTTGCTCATTGCACACATATCCCCGCTGTCTAAAATGCTCTACCTTTTCTCTCGATTCATGTATTTGACCAGGGGCTAAGGGTACTATTATTGAAACTCCAATATTTTTTTCCAAGCATTGTTCTAAAATGAAACCAACAATATCATCATTCTGCCAATAATGATAGGTAAGTCTTAACCTATCAATTAGATTTAAAATTCCATAAGCAGAAAAATAAGAGTTATCGCCGCTGGTATCAAGTCTTATGATACACGGCCGCTCTCTCATCTTTTTTAAAATAGAGCTTAGGTGAGGGAAATGCAAAGGTTCCCCACCACCTATTTTCCAAAGTATTTTTGAGTGATGCTTGTATCTTGTTTGCTGTAATTTTTCAATGACAGTTAGATACTGATCAAGAGTTTTGTCTAGGCCACCGTTTTTAAATTCGGGATGACAATACGAGCATTGCAGTTTGCAATGAGCATTTATAAACCAAGAAACTTCAGCATATTCCAGTTCTATCATGTGGGTATTTAACCCAGAACTAGAAAAATGCTTCCTTAGGATTATTGCATTACCGGCGCGGTTTTGTTTAGAACCGTACCACCCGCGGCTGTCACACTAGGCGCTAACAATGCGCCGCGAGCTTTTACTTAGTGTCTGCGATTGGCAGGCACATAGTTAGCAGTGATACCAAACGGAGCAGTGATGTCCTTGCTACCATGCACAACAAACAATGTGTCGCAGTAGTCGGGATCACCCCACGAACTAAACGGATAACCGTCTGTAAACATCACCAACTGATGCGGCTGTATTTCATTGTCCCTCATCCACTTCCACACACAACCAAAGTTAGTACCACCGCCACCGGTAACTGCGTATTCTGCCATGCTACGACCGTCGTCAGCAGTGAACTCATCTTCGTTGTAGACAGTGGTATCAAAGGTAACAACACGGACCTTGTAAGAAGTAAATTGATCCAGTGCACCTTGTACCATGCCCAAGAAGTCTGCAATCATGCTTTCGCTAACGGAACCAGACGCGTCCAATGCAACCACAATGTCCAGCTCTTCGCCGGGCAGTTGGCCTGGAAGAACAGCACAAGTGTGCCAATTCTTGCGGTTAGGACGCATCCAGGAGTAGTCGCTCTTAACACTGCCGCTGAACTGAATACGAAGCAGATCACGCAGATCCATAACAGGGGCAGTGATGTCCTTGACCAGGCGCTGGATAGCAGCCGGCGTATTCCCAGCCCCTGCATTCTTGGCGGCTTGGATAACAGCCTCGCGCCATTCGTCGCGCAGGGCCTTGCGTTCTTCTTCAGTAAGCTTCTTCATCTTAGGACGACCTTTGCCGTCTTTAGACTCATTGCCCTCGCTATTGCCATCACTGTCGTCGCCGGTGTCAAGATGATCGTCCAAGGTCACCTTAATAACAGTAGCATTGGCCATCAAATCATCATACACTTCGTCAGCAGTCTTGCCTTCGTACTTGCGATCTGCAAGAATCGGGACAGTGGTAATTGCGGTGCCAACATTTTCGCGGATTAGCAAGTTGTTGATGACATAGTCACCGGCCATGTTCCAAACCTGCGGCTCACGGTCACCGCGGCGAGTCATATGATCAAAGATAATGTGACCCAGCTCGTGACCAAACCCAAAGATCATTTCACCGTCGCTGAGCTTTTCAACGAACTCTTTGTTATAGAAAAACTTGCGACCGTCGGTGGCAATGGTCTTGCACCAATCAACTTCTTCCAGCTTGAGCCGAGCAGCCAACGGACCCCAGAAGGGATACTTCAACAGCATGGCAACACGGCTCTTAATGAGCTTGTCGCGGGCGGGCATTTTGGACATCTGTGGCTCCTTCAAACTATGTATCTATTATACAGCTATTCTGTAACGGGGTCAACCGTTGGATCTGCTTCGTTTGTTGTTACAATAGCACTTCCATCGTGTGTGATACGCACACCGTTCACCGAGATGCATTT
>Ga0194110_10003630_pt1 | contig 19001 bp, 18 predicted proteins | sample TA2Kig1200mmetaG_FD_146192 | JGI IMG/M metagenome (GOLD analysis project Ga0194110, IMG submission 146192) | Freshwater microbial communities from Lake Tanganyika, Tanzania - TA2015032 Kigoma Deep Cast 1200m | ecosystem: Environmental > Aquatic > Freshwater > Lake | place: Tanzania: Lake... | reverse complement strand
GGATTCCATTGCTCAAGCCGTCCGGCGGGCCGGTACACTTCATCGGGATCGGCGGGGCGGGGATGAGCCCGCTGGCCGAGGTGCTGCTGGCGCGCGGGTTCGCGGTGTCGGGGACGGACATCCGCGCCTCGGCCATCACCGAACGGCTGCAGGCGCACGGCGCGCGGGTGCGGATCGGGCACGGCGCCGAGGCCCTGAACGGCGCAGCGACCGTGGTCTGCAGCACGGCGATCCGGCCCGATAACCCCGAGCTTCAGGCGGCCCGTGAGCGGGGGCTGCCGGTCCTCCACCGCTCCGAGTTGCTGGGCGAGCTGCTGGCGGGCAAGCACGGCATCGCGGTCGCGGGCACCCACGGGAAATCCACCACCTCGGGCATGATCGCGACCATCCTGACGGAGGCGGGGCTCGACCCGACAGCCATCGTCGGGGGCGAGGTCCGCAACCTGGGGGGCCACCACCGCGTCGGCGCGGGGCCGCAGTTCGTGCTGGAGGCCTGCGAGAGCGACAGCAGCTTCCTCAACTACCCGGGCTGCTCGCAGGTCATCACCAGCCTCGAGCCCGACCATCTCGACCAACACCACTCGTTCGAGAACCTGCGGGAAGTGTTCCGCAAGTTCGTGGCGCTCGGCCGCCCGGACGGGTTCCTGGTGTACTGCGCGGACTCGGCCGAGCTCAGAGACCTTGCCGGGCTCGCCCCGGGCAAGCCAGTCTCCTATGGCCATGCCGACGGTGCCGACTTCCGGGTGAGCAACGTTGTCACGGATGTGCGGACCTGCGCCTTTGACCTCCGAGGACCGGACGGCAAGAGCTGCCGCATCCACCTCGCCGTGCCGGGCGAACACAACGCCCTGAACGCCGCGGCGGCCTACTCGGCGGCGGTGCAGGTGGGGGTAGAGCCGGAGACGGCGGCGCAGGTGCTCAGCGCGTTCGTGGGCGTGGAACGGCGGTTCCAGGTGCTGTTCGAGGGCCGCAACATGCTGCTGGTGGACGACTACGCCCATCACCCCACGGAGATCGAGGCGACGCTGGCAACGGCCCGGCGCGTCTGGCTGGGGCGGGTCATCGCCATCTTCCAGCCGCACCTGTTCAGCCGTACTCAGCTTCTGATGGACGGCTTTGCGCGGGCATTCGGCGATTCGGACGAGGTGGTCATCGCCGAGGTCTACCCGGCCCGCGAGGACCCGATCCCCGGCGTGACGGGGGAGCGGCTCGCCGAGGCCATTCGCGCCGCGGAGCCCGGGAAGCCGGTGCACTCCTTCTCGACGAAGGAGGCGATTGTCGCCGACCTGCTGCCGCGACTGTCGGCAGGGGACATGGTGCTCTCGATCGGGGCGGGGGACATCCACAAAGTGGGGGAGGAGCTGGCCGCCGCACTGAGGCAACACAGCAGCGACTGATACGGCACGGCACGCAGCACGCCCGGGACCTTGCCGGTTCACCGGGCACACGGAACCAGGGGAGGGAGCAACGTGAGCGAAGAGATGGTGATGGGTGACGTTCGACTGCAGGAACGGGCGCGTCGCCGGCGCACGGCGCGGATGGCGCGCATCTTCGCCTTCGGTCTGGTCGGGGCGGTTGGCGTGGGGATAGCGTTTGCAGCGCTCGTGGCGGTCACACGCATCCGGCAGGTCGTCGTGGTGTCGTCCGACCCGAAGCTGGCCGAGGAGGTCCGTCAGACGATCCGGGTTCCGGCGTGGGCGAACCTGACGACGTCGAAGCTGAGCCTGATCGCCGCGCAGGCGGAGCGGGTGCCGGGAGTCAAGTGCGCCGGCTTCCAGCGCAAGTTCCCCGACCGCCTGATCGTGACGGTCGAGGCACGGGTGCCGCGGCTGGCCTTCGAGAAGAACGGGCGCTACCTGCTGGTGGACGAGGAGGGCGCCTGCATCGCCTGGACGACCCGACCGGACCAGGCGCTGCTGCGGGTGAAGGGGATGGGGGTCAAGGCCGAAGCGGGGCAGCGAATCTCCGGCGAGTGGTTCGATAGGAGTTGCACCGTTGCGCAGGCGCTAGCCGATGCCGAGCGTTTCCGCCCGTGGACGTTCGATGTCGGCTATCCGGCCGAGCTGTCTGTTATTGCGGGCTCAGGAGCGCGCGGGATTGTGGGCCTGTCCGATGACCTCGAGCGCCGCGTGAAGGTGTTTGCGGAGGCGGTGGCCGACTACGAGAAGCAGGGGAAGCCGATCGGCCTGATGGAACTCCGCACCGAGCGGCCGATCATCTGGCCGGAAGACCAGCGGCCCGACAAGGCCCCCGCCGCCCAACCGTGACGTAGACCGGACGGAGCCAGCATCTTGTCTGAACGCCAACTCGTTGTCGGAATCGATGTGGGCACCACGAAAGTCTGCACCCTCGTGGCGGCCGTCGAGGACGCGACGACCCCCCTGGAGATCGTCGGCATCGGCCTGAGCCAGTCCCGCGGCCTGAGGCGGGGCGTCGTCGTCGATCGGCAGGACACCATCGCCTCCGTGCGCGACTCGGTGCAGGAAGCCGAGCGCATGGCGGAGGTGGACATTCACGAGGCCTTTGTCGGCATCTCCGGCGACCACATCGCCTCGACGAACGTCTCGGCGCGCGTCAATGTGGCCGGCTCGGAAGTCGCGCAAGAGGACGTCGAGCGCGTGCTGCAGTCGGCCCGCGACAGCGTCGTGCTGCCCCCCGACCGCGAGATCGTGTACGTGGCCGCCCGCGGGTACACCCTGGACGGCGTGAAGGACATCGCGCGCCCGGTCTCGATGACGGGAGCGGTCCTGGACGTCGAGGCCCACATCGTCACCGGCATGACGAGCGTGATGGCCAACGTCGCCCGCTGTGTCGAGGAGGCGGGCATTCGCATCCTGCGGCGCGTGCTGGAGCCGATCGCGACCAGCACCGCCGTGGTCACGGACGCCGAGCGGGAACTGGGCGTCATCCTGGTGGACATCGGCGGCGGGACCACGGATATCGCCGCCTTCCTCGACGGCAGCATCGCCTTCACCTCCTCGATCGCCATCGCCGGCGAGCACGTCACCCGCGACCTGGCGCGCGTGCTGCGCACGAGCATGGAAGAGGCGGAAAGCATCAAGCGCAAGTGGGCCCTCGCCGTGCCCGAGCGCGTGAGCGACGAGGAGATGATCCAGATCGTCCTCGCGGGAACCAATGCCCGCGAGCGGGTCTCCCGGCGGTTGGCGGGCGAGATCGCCCGCTGCCGCGTCGAGGAGACCCTGAAGATGGTCCAGGAGGAACTCCGGCGCGCAGGCATCTACCGGCAGGTCAACGGCGGCGTCGTGCTCTCCGGCGGCGGCTCGCAGCTCCCAGGGATCACGCAAGTGGCCACCGACGTGTTTGATGGACTCCCCGTCCGCATCGGTCTCCCGCGCGGCCTGCGCGGACTCTCCGAGACCGTGGCGACCCCGGCTCACGCGACCGCCGTGGGCCTCGTGACGCTCGCGGCCACCGATCAGGCGTTCATCAGCGGTCCCCCCGAAGTCGTCGGCCTCAGCGGCCTGCCCAAACGCATCCTGGACTGGCTAGGCGGCGTGCAGGAGCGCATGACGCGGCGCACGGCACGGCGGTAAGGCTTCTTCTTACAGGATGGACAGGATGGGGCAGGATAGACGGCCTGACAAGCCGCGGGCACATGCCGTATCCTGCCCTATCCTGTCCATCCTGTAGGGTGCCGTTGCCGTTTTCCTCGAAACCTCTTCCCTCGCCCGTTGTCAGAACGCGTGAACCGAGTCAAGAAGCGAGGCGTCTGCCCGTCTCGTAGGTCTGCCAACGCCGCTGACGGCAGCGGCGCGGGGTCTGGTGCGATGAGTTGCCCTTACGGCCGAGAAGACCTGTCCGCCTACATCGACGCGGAAGTCGATGAGTCCACCCACTCCGGCATCCGCGAGCATCTGCGCGCCTGCCCGAAGTGTCGGCGCGAGGTCGCGTGGCTGAAGACGCTGGCGGGGATGGTCGCCGGTCTGCCGCGAGTGGAGCCCGCGGCCTCGATCACCTGGGATGCCGAACGCTCGGGGCCTGCTGCAGCGCCGACGCTGCGCTGCCCGGTAGTCCTGCCGGAAGCCTCCGCGTTCATCGATGGCGAGTTGTCTCCCGAAGAGGCGCACGCAGTAGTCGCACACCTCGCGGCGTGTGACCCCTGCCATCGCGCCTACCGAGACATCGAACGCATCAGCGGAATGATGACCGCCACCGAGCCGGCGTCGGTCCCTGCGGGCCTCGAGGCCAGGATCGTCGCCGCTCTGGCGGCCGAGCGCCGGTTCTCGCTGCGGCGCCTCTTCTCCCGCACATGCGAGACCTGCTTCCCTGTCGCCCGGGTGTCGTTGAGGTTCGCGGCGGCAGCGGCGCTGCTGCTAGTCGTTGCGCTGGGTGTGTGGTATGTCGTGGCGCCCGCCGGGGTGCCCGAGACGCCTGTGTTCGGACTGACCCCCACGGTGGCAGGTGTGCCTGAGACCGGCAGCCCGCCCACCGCCGGCGCGCCCGCGACCACACGACCCGCGAGGGAACCAGATCGGTACGTGGCCGCCGAGGCTCGGGTGACGCCGCCGCGCAGCACGCCGGTGGGGGATCGAGGAAGCTCCCCGCGGCCCGTGGAGCGTCCGACAGCCGCTGGAGGCCGCGGAGCGCCCACGGTCGTGAGGCCGCCGGGCGGCTCCGCCCCGACGCCGGTGGGGCCCGGCCCCGCGAGTCCGAGCTCGCCCGGACCGGCCGAGTCTGCGCCGCGCACGATGCTGGCGGCTCTCTCTCCAAGCCAGCCCTCGCCGCCGGCCGTGCCCGAAACGCCGGTACCGAGGCTGCCGCCGTCCGCGCCCGGCAAGTCGACGCCGCAGGGGGATGGTCTGCGCCGACCTGGGCTACCCGAGCCGCCGCTCGTGAGGCTCGCGAACCTGCCCGGCCCTGCGCCTGCCGAGGGCGACGCGGACGTGCACGTTCACGTCACTCGGAGCGGCGCGGAAGGGCCAGTCCCGGCCGCGCGGGGCATTGCGCCGGACCACCTGAGGGCGGCCGAGGCGCGTGTGAACGAGAGTACAAGGGCCTTCGCCCGGTCACAACCGACGCGCTTCCCGATCAACCACTAGCCTCCGCACCGGGCAGAGGGTCAACGAGAAGGCCAACGGCCCCCTTCGGCGGAACGTTCAGAGGGGGGCCGTTTCACGTTGCTTGCCCAACGAGGTAGGAGACAATGAGAACCGCCCAACGAGTGGCGCTGCTGAGCAGCCTGTTCCTGATCGCCGGGTGGACGTCTTGCGGCAGCGGCACGCGGGGTGAGCCGCCGGTCGTGCCGCAGTTCGACACCGCCAGGGCGTTCCAGTTTCTGCTGGATCAGGTCGCCTTCGGAGTGCGAGCCCCCGGGACGCCCGGGCACGACCAGGCGGAGGCGTACCTCTTCGGCAAGCTCCAGGAGACCGCCCGACAGGCGATCAAGCAGGAGTTCAGCGCCACCACCTCGTTCGGCGGCCCCTACGACTTCGCGAACCTGATCGGTCTGTACGGCCCGGCAGCGGGCGGCAAGAAGCTGATGCTCTGCGCGCACTGGGACACACGTCCGGCCGCCGACCAGGACCCTGACCCCAACCGGCGCGACCAGGCGATCCTCGGCGCCAACGACGGCGGGTCGGGCGTCGCGGTGCTGCTGGAGATGGCCCAGGCCTTCAAGCAGTCCCCGCCCAAGATCCCCGTCATCGTCGCCTTCTGGGATGCCGAGGACTCGGGGAATTCGAGCGGCCCGGCGCCGTACTCTGGCTACCTCCTCGGATCGCAGTACTTCGTGAAGCACATGCCGGCCGAGGCGACCCCGGATGAGGTCATCCTGCTGGACATGGTGGGCGGCGACAGCCTGCCGAACACGCGGGTAGGCACGCGGCCCGGCGGCAACAACACCTTCGATCTGCCGATCGAGCGCAACTCGAACGCGGCGGCGCCGGAGCTGGTGGACGAGGTGTACTCCGCGGCACGCAAGCTGGGGAACACGGCCTTCAAACAGCAGCCGGGGTACTCGGTCATCGACGACCACATGCCGTTCATCAACGCCGGCATCCCGGCGATCGACCTGATCGAGTTCGATTACCCGGAGTGGCACACCACCGACGACACGGCAGACCACTGCGACCAGGATTCACTGCGGCAGGTGGGGGAAACGCTGCTGCAGGTGGTGTACGCAAGAAATTAGGGACAGTCACCAATTTCCGGCAAGACGTCCGCCGGAAATTGGTGACTGTCCCTAATTTCTTGCCGAAAGCCCGACCGACCACACGGCCCGGTCCAGCGCCCACGGCGGCCCCGCCTCGAACGCCTCCCGGGGCATCGGCTTCCCGTTGGCGCGTACCCCCTCGACGCTCATCCCCAACGGTGGCGACACGAGCACCCGCCGCACGAGCTTCGGCATCCCCTTGATCGACAGCGTGGTTGAGCCGACGTCCGCCGACAAGACCTCAAGCCGGATCGGCCCCAGCCCCGAGGGGTAGTCCGCCAGTTGAACCAGCCGCCCCTCGGCGCGCCAGCTCTCCGGCACTGCAGGCAGAAGGTGCACCGCATCCCCCTCCGCGCGCGCAACGGAGTCGGCCACGAGGAAGACCAGCTGCGCTGCAGTGTGCGTGTCCTCGTGCGATCCCACCATCTGCACCCCGGGGAGGGGTTGAGCGGCCAGTCGCGCCACCACGGCCTCCCACGCACGTTGCCTCGCTGCTACGTCTCCCGAGAGAACCGCCAAATGCGCCCCGGCCAGGAGCTCGGAGAACGGCGCCTCACCCGACACCGACGGCGGCTGCGCACCCGCGGCGTGGAGGGCCAACGCCTGCGCCCGGACCTCGAAGGTCGAGCCGGGGGGCGGTGTCGATGCGCCGCCGGCAGCCAGGAGCGCCCCTGCGCGCGTCTGTAGCTCCCCGGCCCGGGCAGCCTGACCCAGCGCGCTCGCTACGTCGCCCGCCCGCTGAAGCGCGAGAGCCACCCGCCTCCCGACGGCGCCCGGGGGCTCGGCCTTCGCCAAAGCACCGGCCGAGCGCGAGATCGGCTTCCACAGAACACTCGTCCAGCGCTCGGGCGCCTCCGAGAAGAGCGCGCAGTCGGCGAGAGCCGTGGTCAGATCGGCCTGCAGACCCGCATCGGTTGCACCCGCGAAGCTCCCGTCGTCCCGTTGGCCCGCGACGAGAGCCTCGACGGCCTGCGACACCTGCGGCCCGTGCCCCGCGCGCGCGAGAGCCGACAAGGAAACCGCGAGGGCCGACAGGTCGTCGAGCCTCGCAGTCTCGATCAGCAGGCTTCCGACGGCGGCGTGGAACGCGCTTGTGACGAGGTCGCTGCCAAGGGTCAACCGGTCCGGCAGAACTCGGCTCGCCCACCACTCGGCGACGCCGCCCAACTGGAACTCGGGGTTCAGGTTCCGCACGTCGGGGAGGCCTCGCGTCCGGTAGACCATCGGCTGAGCCGGCATGGCAACCAGGAGGTCGCTTGTGCCCTTCGGCGGCAGGACGAAGTCGAAGGCCGCAGTAGTCTCGCCCTCGCTGGCTGCCCGCACTTCGTTGGGCTTGCGGGAGACGAGCAGGAGGACATCGTCGCCGTCAACCAGCGCAACGTCATCCTTCAGCGCCAGGCCGCCATGAGAGAGCGTGACGTGAAGCGTGGCCGCCCGCTTCACCTTGCCCCGGTTCGTCAGACGCAGGGACCGGAAGAGCCACAGCGACTGCTCGCCCGCCTGCCCGTGCCCCGCCGCATCCGAGAGCACCATCAGCTCAACCTCGTCCGCCTCCCGGACCGACTTCACGACGCGCACTCCCGGCTCGAACCAGTTCAGGGCAGCATCCGCCGGCGTCCCGAGCGCGTCCGAGAGGACTGGCCCGTCGGCGCCGACGCGCACCGAGCCATCTCTCAGGAAGATGAACCGCCCCGCGAGGCCGGGCTGCGCGAGTACGACAACGGGCTCGGCGCCCTGGCCGTCCGCCAGGCCCGCTCCCAGGAACACGATGGCTGTCAGTCTAGCGCGGAGCTTCATTACACGCGGCAACCAGTTCATGGATCGCTTCGACGGGGTCGATTGCGGCGCCGAAGGCCGAGATGACGGCGAGAAGATCGGCCCCGGCGGCCAGCAGTTCGGGCACGCGCTCCGCGGTAATGCCGCCGATCGCGCAGACCGGTACCGCAACCGCGTCAGCGACAACGCGCAGCCGCTCCGGCCCGAGGACCGGCTTCTCCGGTTTGGTGGGCGACGGGTACATCGCGCCCACGGCCACGTACGAAGCGCCGTCGCGCTCTGCCTGCCTCGCAAGCACGACCGTGGGGGTCGTGGCGCCGACGATGGCGCTCGGTCCCAGCGCACCCCGGGCCATCACAACGCTTTCGTCCGACTGGCCGACGTGCACCCCCGCCGCGCCCACTTCGACCGCCAACTCCACGAAGTCGTTGACCAGCAGCGGAACACCCGCCGCCGCCGACCTCCGGGCCAGAGCCCTCAAGGCGGCGACCTCCGCCTCGTCGAGACGCTGCTTAGACCGGAACTGGAGCAAACCCACACCACCCTCAATCGCAGCGTCCCCCAGCTGCCACGCATCGAGCGGCCCGCTGGTCGGGTGGTTCAGAATCGGGTAGACCGGCGAGCGAACCGGTTCCATCGCAAGCGACGCCCTCCGAGGCTCCGCCCCTTCGCTCTTGGGGACGCAGGCTCCTCTCACCGGGGCAAAGGGAGGTGCGGCCACGAGGGCACACGAAGAGAAGGGTCCTCAGTCGTCGGCATTCCACGCGAGGCGTGGTCGGCATGGTCACTGCGGCGGCTCAGGATGCGTTCGCCACGATGGTGGGGGTGGTCATCGTCCTCTTCCTGCTCGCGTGGCCGGCGTATCGGATCGTGTCGATGTGGCTGATGAAGGAGCTGACGGCGGCGGAGGCGGTGGCCGCGCTGGGGGTGCTGCTGGCGTTCCTTCTGGGCATCATGACAACCTGGGGTAGCGCCGTCAGCGTCGCGCTGATGGTACTGTTCGTGCTGTTGTGCGCCGCGATCTGGTTCGGGGGGAAGCGGCGCGACCGGCGGCGACTGGACCGCTTCTTCGAGGAGGACGTGGCCGCCTCGGAACGCGCGCTGGCCAAGGACCCCGAGAACGCTGCCGCTCACATGCGCCTTGGGCAGCTCTACGAGCGGCGCGGCGACCTGGCCGCCGCGATCCACCACTACGAGGAGACCACGCGGCTCGTGCCGCGCGACTCCGAGGCCCGGCTGGCCCTCGCCAATGCCATTGAGCGGAACCGCCGGGAGACGCTGGACAGCGCGGTCTGCTGGCAGTGCGGCACCGAGAACGCGCGCACAGCCTCGCACTGCCGGGAGTGTGGCGCTCTCATCTCCGACCACAACCAGATCATCGAGTGGATGACGGAATCCTCGTTCGCCAGGGCGCTACCGTGGTTGGGCCTGGGCGCGCTGTTGGTGGCGGTACTCGGAAGCGTCTTCCGCGCCGTGCCGGGCGCCCTGACGGTGCTCGCGTACCTGTTGCTCTTTGCGGCGGTCCTGTGCTATGTATACCCCCGTTGGGCTCGCGCCCGACGGTAAGGGCGCGTGCGGAAACGGATGGATCGGGTTGACGCCGCCGAAGCGCAGAGAGGCCGACGACGGCACGAAGACGGTCGCGACCAACCGTAAGGCGCGGCACAACTTCAGCGTGCTCGACCAGATGGAGGTCGGGGTATCGCTGCAGGGCGCGGAGGTGAAGAGCCTCCGCAGCGGGAACTGCAGCATTGAGGAAGCCTTCGCGCGGATCGACAACGAGGAGCTGTGGTTGCACGGGATGCACATCGCCCCGTACAAGGCGGCGACGATCGAGGCTCCGCCGCCGCGTCGGCCCCGCAAGCTCCTGGCTCACCGCGCCGAGATCCGCCGCCTCACACAGCGCACACGTGAGCGTGGTTACACTCTTGTGCCTTTACGCGTTTACTTCAGGGATGGTAAGGCTAAGATAGCGCTGGGCATCTGCAAGGGCAAGGCGCTGTACGACAAACGCGAGGCCATCAAGCGCCGCGACGAGGAACGCGACCTCGCGCGGTCGCTGCAGGAACGCTGACGCACGCGGGACGCCACGACACTCCGAACGGAAAGGAGGTGAGTCCGTAGGAAAGCCATGGGCAAGGTTCTGGTCGTCGATGATGACCCGGCCACGCGGATGCTGATGACCCGCGTCCTGGAGGACGCTGGCTTTGGGGCGATCGCGGTGGACGGGGGCCAGGCCGCCATTGAGGAGCTCTGTCGGGCCACCCTCAACGGCGGGCTATACGACGCAATCCTACTTGACATAGCGATGCCCGACATCAATGGTTGGCGCGTGTTGGATGCCGTGAAGTCGAATCCGCTTTGGGCGGACATAAAGGTGATCGTCTTCAGCGGGTTCACCCAGTCCCCCCAGGCCCTGATGCGCGTCGCGCGGTACGACGGCGTCTTCGTGGAGAAGAACGTGGACTTCGACCGCACCGTAGTCAACGTGCTCGACCGTCTCACGGCAGAACCGGTCGCGCACTGACCGTCATCCTGCCCTGCTCGTACGCTCCGGGACCCCGCGAAAACGACGCGGGGTCCTGCAGTTCTGCCCCCGAAGCCGCGTGTCCCACAGTGAACACCACCCCGGTGCGCAACGTTCTAAGAGTTACGAGGTGTAGGAGGAGTATGATTCCTCACACGCCACCGAGAGGGGTAGTGTGATGCACGGGACCAAGTATTGGGGCTCGGCCACGATCGGCGAACGTGGCCAGATGGTGATCCCCGCCGACGCGCGCAAGGCGCTGGGTATCGAGCCGGGAGACAAGATGGTGATCTTCGGCCACGACCGAGGGCAGCGCCTGGTTCTGGTGAAGTCGGACGTGGTGACCCAACACGTGACGAGGGCGCTGGGGGACCTGGCGGCCCTGGAGGCGCAACTGCGGGAGGAGTTGGGGGCGCGCGACAGAGGCGAGGACGCGGCCGAAGCGTCTAAGGAATAGAGACCCCACGTTCATCCGTGACTTGGAGGCACTGCTGTGCTGCGTATTCGCTATCAAGCGGCCATGGCGGCGCTGTTGACCCTCGCCGCGACGTCCGTGCCGGCCCAGTTCAGTTTCGGTGGAGGAGGGGAAGGGCCGGGCGGCAACCCGATGAGTGACTTCATGGAGCGAGTCGTCTTCGGCACGCTCGAGGACGCCAACCCGCTTCTCGGTTACCTACAGGTCGGCGTACCCGGGCGAGGAAGCCGCATCGTCATCGCCGGGGAGCAGACCGCGATCACCCAGATGGCCGACATCCCGGCCGGGGAGCTCAAGGTCGGCGACACGGTCACCGTGTCGGGCGTACCCGCCGTGGTCGTGGCCGAGAAGGTCCAGGTGGGGGGAGAGCTGTCGTTTGCGGACATCATGCGTGCGCTGCAGGAAAGCGACGGAGGAGCGCCTGCCCCGGCTGCTCCGCCGACGGGCGGAGGGGAAGCGCCTCCAACGCCGGCTCCGGGACCGACCGCGCCTGCGGGGGGCGCCACGCCGCCCGCGCCGACGGTCGGCGGTCCCTCACCCGGTGGTGGCCCGCCGGCTAACGTCACCATCTCGGGAAGCGTCAAGAGTGTAGAGCCCCTTGTCGTGACGCTCGCGAATGGCAGTGAGGTTGCAGTGCAACTGCCGGAGGGGGCCCGCGTACTGCGACGGACGCAGGGAGATCTGTCGGCTTTGGCGCTCGACGAGCCACTGGTGGCGATCGGGAAGGTGAACGCGGACGGGTACCTCGAGGCCGACCGAATCTACCTGGGTGAGAGCCTGTCGATGGGCCGGTCGGGCTTCGGTCGAGGTCGCGGTGGAGGTCCACCAATGATGCCCATGGGAGGTCCGATGGGCGGAGGGGAAGGCCAGTGAGCGATCATCCGACGGGATCGACCGTTGAGCCCGCCGTGCGGGCACTGCTGGACTCGGGCGTGCTGACCCACGAGGACTTGCTGCGCGCGCAGGCCGATGCCGAGCGCGGCGGCCAGCCCCTGCGCCTCAGCCTGGTCAAGCTCGGGATGGTCTCCGCGCGCCAGATGCAAGAGGCGGTCGGTCGCTCGCTGGGAATCCCCGCCGTGGACTTGCGCGAGCTGCCACCCGACCCCGAGGCTCTGCGCATCGTGCCAGCAGAGCTGGCGTACCGCCATCAGGTGGTTCCCCTCCGGGTGCAGGACGGCGAGGTCGTGGTTGCGACCGCCGATCCGTTCAACCTGGAGGCGCTCGACGACATCCGCATGGTGACCGGCAAGGAAGTGAACCCCGTCCTCGCCGACGCTGCGGAGATTCAGCGGATCGTCGAAGAGGCGTACATGAAGGAGATGATGGAGGCGGCCGACAACGGCGACGTGCAGCTCATCGCCGAGAAGGAGATCGACGCCGCCGACCTCGAGCGGATGGCCAAGGAAGCGCTGGTCATCCGCCTCGTCAATACCGTCATTCGCCAGGCCGTCGCCGAGAAGGCCTCGGACATCCACATCGAGCCGTTCGAGAACGAGATTCGCCTGCGCTATCGCATCGACGGCGTGCTGACCGAGCAGGCGGCCCCTGCCCAACGATTGCTGCCGGCGATCGTGTCGCGCGTGAAGATCCTCTCGAACCTCAACATCGCCGAACACCGCCTCCCCCAGGACGGCCGGATCGCCCTGCTGGTCAGCGGGCGCGAGGTAGACATCCGCGTGTCGATCATCCCCACGCTGTATGGTGAGGCGGTCGTGCTGCGTCTGCTGGACCAGAGCCAGCTCGCCTTCGAGCTGGAAGAGCTGGGCATGCAGGACGAGCAGCTCGCCGAGTACACGGCGATCATCCACAAGCACCACGGCGTGGTGCTGGCGACGGGGCCGACCGGCTGCGGCAAGACCACAACGCTGTATGCGGCCTTGCGGCGCATCTACACCCCGCGCAAGAAGATCATCACCATCGAGGATCCGGTCGAGTACCGTCTGCACGGCGTGAACCAGATCCACGTGAACCCGAAGATCGGGCTCTCGTTCGCCACGGGCCTCCGTCACATCGTGCGTCACGACCCGGACATCGTCATGGTGGGCGAGATCCGCGACCAGGAGACCGCGAACATCGCGATCAACGCGGCCCTCACCGGTCACCTTGTCTTTAGCACGCTCCACACGAACGACGCCTCGGGCGCGGTCACGCGCCTGCAGGACATGGGCGTCGAGCCGTACCTGATCGCCTCCTCGCTGGAGGGGGTGCTGGCGCAACGTCTCCTCCGGCGCATCTGCCCGGAGTGCCGCGAGGAATACGAGCCGTCCGCCGAGTGGATGGCGACAATCCACCGGGAACTCGAGATCCACCCGCCCGCGACACTCGCGCGGGGCACCGGCTGCAGTGCCTGCCGCTACACGGGCTATGCCGGCCGCACGGCGCTCTACGAGGTGCTGCCGCTGAACGAACACATTCGCTCGATGATCATCCGGCGCGCCTCGGCGGGCGAGATCAAGCGGGACGCCGTCCTACACGGCATGAGCACGATGCGCCAAGACGGCTGGAAGAAGGTCATCGACGGCGAGACGACGATCGAGGAGGTCCTCGCCGTCACCCAGATCGAGGAGTGAGGACGGCAGGAGCTTGGGAGTTGCGGAGTTTGGGAGTCTGGGAGAACGGCGGCGGCGGACCTCAGACTTCAGACTGAACGGCCACGACCTGAGACACGAGACGGCGAAGCCAGGCCATGCCCACGTTCAGCTATGTAGCAGTCGATGACGCGGGGCGGGAAGTTGTCGGCGAGATTCACGCCGAGGACCTCGCGGCCGCCATCGGGCGTGTCCGCGAGTCGGGCAACTACCCGATGGAGGTGAGGGAGGCCGCCCCGGCGCGCGCCGCCGGTCGCCCCGGGGGCCTGTTCGGGCGAACCACGGCCGCCGACCGAACGATCCTCACCCGCCAGCTCTCTAACCTCCTCGGCGCGGGACTGACCGTCGTCCGCGCGCTCAGCGTCCTGATCGACAATACCGACAACCCGCGGGTGCGCGACATCCTCCTGCGCGTGCGGGAGGAGGTCCAGACCGGCTCGGCGCTCAGCGATACGCTCGCCAAGTTCCCCCGGCTGTTCGACACGCTGTACGTGAACCTTGTGCGCGCCGGCGAGGCCTCGGGCGACCTGGAGGGCGTGCTGGAGCGGCTAGCCGACTACCAGGAGCAGCAGGCGCAGCAGTCGGCCGCCATCCGTTCCGCCCTGGCCTACCCGACTCTGCTGATCAGCGTCGGCACGGCGGCCGTGCTCTTCCTGGTCACCTTCCTGATCCCCCGCTTCGTGGTGATCTTCGAGAGCCTCGGGCAGGCGCTCCCCTTGCCCACGCGCGTGATCCTGGGCATCTCGACCTTCCTCGCGCACTACTGGTGGGGAGTGTTGGGCGGGCTGATCGTGCTGGTCCTCATCCTGCGCTGGTACGTGCGCACGCCGTCGGGTTCGCTGGCATTCGACTCGGTCAAGATCAAGCCGCCGATCATCGGCCCCCTGTCATTCAAGATCGCGGCCTCGCGGTTCGCGCACACACTGGGCACGCTCCTCCGGGGCGGCGTGCCGATCCTGGAAGCCCTGGAAACGGTCCAGGGCGCCATCGGCAACCGCATGATGTCCCACGCCCTCGACGAGGTGCGCGACAGCGTGCGCGAGGGCGAGCCGATTGCCGACCCCCTGCGCCGCACGAGAGCCTTCCCCTCGCTGGTCGTCAACATGATCGCCGTGGGCGAGGAGACCGGCGAGGTGGACACGATCCTGCAGCGGGTCGCGCATTCGTACGACATGGAAATCCAGAACACGGTGCGTCAGCTTATCTCCCTGCTGGAACCCGTCATCATCCTGGCGATGGGGCTGATCGTGGGCAGCGTCATCATCTCCATGCTGCTGCCGATCTTCGACCTCAACCTGATGGCGTCGAAGTGAGGAAGGCAGGAGTGTAGGAGTGCAGGAGATCAGGAGTTGGGGAGAACGGCTGACGGCAACGGCAACGGCATACGACGAAGGAGGACGTAGACGATGGAACGGCTAGGACGCGCCCGCCGGGCGGGTTTCACGCTGGTCGAACTCATGGTGGTGATGGTCATTCTGGTGTTGCTGGCGGCGCTGGTGATCCCGCGCGTCATGAACCGTGCGGAGGACGCGCGACGAGCAACCACCATCGTCAACATGAAGACGCTGGTCAATCAGCTGGAGCAGTACCGCATCGACAACGCCGCCAAGGTGCCCTCGACCGAACAGGGCCTGGAGGCTCTCGTGAAGGAGCCGACCAGTCCGCCCAAGCCGAAACGCTGGAAGGGACCCTACATCGACCAGGTTCCCAAGGACGGCTGGGGCAACGACTTCCAGTACCTGTCCATCGAGAGCGGGCGCGACTTCCACCTGTGGTCCTTCGGCGCGGACGGCGTGGAGGGCGGCGAGGGGCTCGATGCGGACATCCGCTCGTGGGAGCGGGAGACGTTTGCGGAGGGGTAGCGGAGCCACATGGCCTCACGGAGCGGCTTCACCCTCATCGAGCTGATGGTGGTGCTCACCATCCTCATCCTGCTTGCGGGGTTGGTGGCGCCTTCGTTCGTGAGGCAATACCACGAGGCCAAGCTGCGCTCGACGGTCCGCGACCTCGTCGCCCTGATGCAGTACGCCCGCAGCCAGGCCGTCGTGGAGGGGACCACCTACCGCCTGAACATCGACCGTGACGGCGGACGCGTGTGGGTGACCTACTACGAGAGCGCCTCTCAGAACACGAGCGATGAGGAGCCGCGCTTCGTGGAGGACGAGACGATCCTGGGCGCCGCCCGGCAGCTCCCGGAGGGTGTAACGATCCTGGAAGTGCAGTTGGGGGACGAAGCGCTCGCGCAACTGAGTGAGGAAGCCCTCGACCAGATCAACGCGCTGAGCAATCGGCTCAATGAGGAGGGCACGCCGTTCATCGCCTTCGCCCCCAGTGGCACCACTGACGGCGCGCGAATCCTGCTCGAAAACGACTACGAAGACCGGCTGGCCGTGGCCCTGGATGCCATCACAGGGCGCACGCAAGTGCTGGAGGAGGACGAGTTTGCGCCGGAAGACTGAGCGCGGCGGGTTCACGCTCCTCGAGGCCATCGTCTCGGTGGCGATCATGTCCATCGGGCTGGTGGCCGTCATCGAGGCGTATGGCGCCGCCATGCGCTTGAGCCTGCAGGACGAGTACTTCTCGACGGCAACCATGCTCGCCTCGGGGAAGATGGAGGAGGTCCTCAAGGAGACGTACATCACCCCTGGGTCCGACGACGGAGACTTCGGCGAGGAGTTCGAAGCCTTCACGTGGACCGTGGACATCGCCGACAGTGACATCGAGGGGCTGGAGACCATCACGGTGACGGTGAACTGGAGCGTGGCGGGAAGAGACGACGAGCTGACCCTCGTCAGCGCCGCCCCGCTGAACGAGCCGGAGGAGGAAGCCGGCGGCGCCGCCGCGACAGGAGGGCAGGCCCCATGACGCCCTCCCCCCGTCGCGGGATGACGCTGATCGAGCTGATCATGGCGCTGACGATCGGCTCGATGGTCATCGGGGCGGTCCTGGCGGTCCTCAAGAGCGCGAACGACACGCAGACCCTCGGCGAGCGCCGCGCCGACCTGCTGCAGTGTGTGCGCGTATCGCTGAACCAGATGCACCGCGACCTCCAGCTCACGGTGACGCGCTCCAACGACGAGCAGTTCATGTTCATCGGCACCAACGAAGGCGAAGAGGGCTTGCCGACGGACTCGATTGAGTTCACCTCCGCGTCGGGAGACCCGATGTCGTCGCTGCTCCCCACAGGGGACCTGCTGCGGATGCAGTACTACTTGGACCTGGATGAGGAGACGGAGCCGACGGGGCTGGTGCGGTCGGCCTTGCGCTTGCCGCTGCCCGAGGAGATCTCGCCGACCGAGGCTGAACTCTCGGCGCGAACGTACTGCCCGTGGGCCGTCGGCCTGAACTTCGAGTACTACGACCCAACGCAACAGGACTGGGTCGAGGAGTGGCAGGAGCGGACGGACGTGCCAACCGCCGTGCGCATCTCGCTGTACGTGCTCCCCGAGCCGCTGGACAAGGACGTCGAGCCGACGCCCGATGACGTGATCCCGTTCTCGACAGTCGTCCAGCTGCCGCTGGCGGGCACGACGTTGGGCACCGGCCAGCCGTCTACCGGTCAGAGCGGAGGCGCCGCCAACGTGCCGGGCGCCGGGGGCCTACCGGGAGGCGCCGGAGCATCGCCGACAATACCCGGCCTACCCGGCGGGTTGCCGGGACTGCCGACTCCCGGAGGTGCAGGCCAGCCATGATCCGGGGCCGACGGGATCGCCGACGGGGCATCGTGCTGATCGTCACTCTCTGGGTGCTGACGATCCTGACGGTTCTGGCGATCACCTTCGCCGCCACGATGCATGTGGAGGCACGCGCCGCCGCCAACGAGCTGCAGCGCACCAGGGCCCTGTACGCGGCGAAGGCCGGCATCCAGCGGACGATGCTGGCGATCGGCCAGGACCAGACGGGGTACGCTTCGCCGCTATCGGAGTGGGCGCAGATCAACTCGCAGGACGAGGAGCTGCCCTTCCCGGACGACGAGGAGTACGAGGTGACGGTCACGGACGAGTCCGGGAAGATCAACCTCAACGCGGCCGACCAGCAACTCCTCGCGAAGCTCCCGGAGCTATCGCCGGAGATGATCGACTCGATTCTCGACTGGCGGGACGCCGATGACGATCCGCGGCCGGACGGCGCCGAGATCGACTACTACAGCCGATTGCAGCCACCCCGCGTGTGCGCGAACCGGGACTTCCTGACGCTCCCTGAACTGCTGCTCGTGAAGGGAATCACGAAGGAGGCCTTCTTCGGGTCGAGCGTTGCCGGGCCGGCGCGGGTCGAAACGGCGGCCGAGCAGACGGCGACCCAGGACGCGTCCCCGCCGCTGCAGGACCTGTTCACGGTCTACGGGGGCGCCAGCGACACGGATGCACAAGGGCAGGAGCGGCTGAACATCAACCTGGCCGACGCACAGGCCCTGGCGGAGCGCACGGACGGCATCCTCACCGAGGGCGATGTGCAGGCCGTCGTGGACTATCGCGGCGCGATGGGCGCCTTCGACAGCATCGGGGACCTGATGAGAGTGGAGGGGGTCTCGCGGGAGAAGATGCAGCAGGTGGCGGACCTGCTGACGACGGTCTCGAAGCCCTCGGAGACCGGCCAGCAACCTGCGGGGGCGGGGGCGCAACCGACACCGGGACAGCCGACCCTGCCGAACCTCCCCGGCGAGACCGGGCAGCCAATGCCGACAGGCCCCGGGGCCGAGGGCGCACAGCAGGCTCCGGGCGGACCTGGCGGGCCGGGAGGTCCCGGCGGGCCCGGTGGACCGGGTGGGCCGGGAGGGCAGCCCGGGTTCCCATCGCCGGGCTCCGGTGAACCAGGCGGACAGCCTCAGCCGACTCCACCGGCGAGCAACGTGCCGGACATCGACACCTCGGTCCTGCCCGAGGCGGGCACGTTCCGGCCGAACGTCTTCAACCTCAACACGGCGCCGCCTGAGGTGTTGGCCACCCTCGACGGCATGACCGAGCAGGCGCTCAACGCCATTCTCAAGTACCGGGCCGAGCAGCCCTTCACCACGCGAGGCGAGCTCCTGGCGCTAACGGAGATGACGGACGCCCTGTTCGCCCAGATCGCGGAGAAGGTGACGGTTCGCAGCAGCACGCTGAAGATCACGTCCATCGGGTCGGTGGAGGAGGGCCGCGTCCGCGTGCGCGTGACGGCCCTCGTGGACCTGAAGGAGTCCGAGCCGAGGATTGTGTACTTGGCCGAAGGCTAGGTCTCGTGTTTGAGGTCTCAGGTCTCAAGTCGACGGCAGCGCGCCGCGACATTGCCGTCGACCTGAGACCCGAGACATGCGACCTTCCGCAAGGGGGTCTTCGTGGCACGCACTGAGCCCGCTGTAGGGATCTCGGTTACCGAGACGACGGTCCGCGCCATCGCGCTGGATCCGACCTCGCTGCGTCCGGTAGCCGCTCACGAGACGCGACTGTCCGGGTCGCTGGCCAATTCGCTGCGCGATTCGCTGCA
>Ga0194110_10003628_pt1 | contig 19003 bp, 21 predicted proteins | sample TA2Kig1200mmetaG_FD_146192 | JGI IMG/M metagenome (GOLD analysis project Ga0194110, IMG submission 146192) | Freshwater microbial communities from Lake Tanganyika, Tanzania - TA2015032 Kigoma Deep Cast 1200m | ecosystem: Environmental > Aquatic > Freshwater > Lake | place: Tanzania: Lake... | reverse complement strand
AACCTCGCCACCACTGAGGACAGGACCCCTAAAAATGATTCCCTGTCATCCTTGTCCAGGAAAATGGCTTGTCTGGCGTTGCCCCGTGAAGTCACATGATAAACTGCACCGGGAAATTCCAGCCTTAATGGTCTTGCCATACCGTCATCCTAACTCACAAAATGTAATATTGCAAGACCTGACCCCAAACATGACCCCAAACACCAACAAAAAGGGGATGTCCCGGAGTGACCCATTCGAGGTTATTCTTCTCGGCAATCTCCCGGTCAGTGGAGATGCGCGGGTATTTTGTGGACAGTGAGGGTAATTTCCAGTCCGGCTGGGCTTCATAGCTTTTAAAAACCCCTGGAGTCCGGGCCGGGTCAAAAGTATGGGGTAGGTTCGAGATGGGTTTCAGGGCAAATGGTACATAACCTGCAGAATCGTGGAGAAAACGCGCAATAGTCTCAGGGACTAACCGGCGCTCTTGAGCTTTGGCCCGGCGTTCGATGAGCATTTCCAGGTTTAGGGTCTTGGTGGCAAGTCCTTCAAGGGCATTCTGGCAAATGGCTCTGAACCGGCCTTCATCAACATCTCTTAAAAGACGATCTTCCAGATCCGCATCTCCCAAGCGGTCGGCGTAATAGTCGCGCAATACCCTCTCAATATGGGCTGCCGGAAGAATCTCTCCGACCACATTGAAGACGGAATCATCTTCGAGGCTGTCGCGTATTTCTTGCAGCTTTTCCAAAAGGCGCTGGAGCACGCGCCCTTCAATCGTATTGGTGGCGACGAAATTGAAGATCAAGCAGTCTTTATGCTGGCCATATAGTGGATGCGGCCCATGCGCTGTTCCAGGCGGTTAGGGTTCCAGGGGATGTCATAATTAAAGAGAACATTACAACACTGCAGGTTAATTCCTTCCCCCGCTGCTTCTGTGGCCGCAAGAATCTGGATCGCCCCATCTTTAAATTGCTGCTCCGTGTAAAGGCGGGTACCCGGCTCATCCCGGAATCCAGCTTTCATGCCGCCGTGGATACATCCAACCCGAAAGCCCCAATTCCGTAGGCAGCCCATGAGGTAATCAAGGGTGTCTTTGAATTCCGTAAAGATAAGCAGCCTCTTGTCGGATTGATCAAAGAACCCTTCCTGTTGAAGCAGGTTTTTCAAGCGGGATAATTTGGCCTCAGCTCCGCAGGATTCAACTCCTTGGGCTTGCGCCGCCAGCCTTTTGAGCTCCTCGCTCTCCTCACGCACCTGTTCGGCGCTGCCTGAAAGAGTTCTAGCCTCCAGGATCTCTTCCAGTCTCTCACGCTCTTGCTCTTCCATTTCCTCCAGCTCTTCCGGGTCGGGAATGTCCGGAGGAACTAAACGGACAAGTTCCTGGGCCTGTTTTAGACCTACCTCTAAGCGCTTGGCGCGATTTTCCAGCGACCGGCGCATGGCATGGGTACTTGAGGCCAGGCGGCGTTGGTAGAGGGACATGAGGAATCCGATCGCCCTTGCCCGAGGATCATCCCCAAACGTTTCCGGTTCCTGGTTTCGAGTTCTACCATCCTTAAGTCGTCAGGCCTAAGGCGCAAGGCCTATCTCCCGCCAAGGCGCAAAGAACCGCAAGGACTGCTTTGGCAATTCTTATCGGCTCCTATATCCTGCACGCTTTTCCCGCAGCTGAAAGCTGATTTTCTTTTGCCCGGCAGCGGGTGAGGCCATCCGGTCTAAAATAAACATCCTCACTTCGCAAAAAAATCCTTTTATCTTAAAAATAAAAACCCCACCTCTTCCTCAGAAATGGGGTTTATTCAGATCTCCAAACCATGCAACCTCCTGATTACCCACCCGGGTAATGGCTAAGGGTTGATGGACAAGAAAAGAAATACAGGCTTGTAGGTTCGGATGAGATTATATGAATTTGAGGGGGGAAGATCAAGAAATTTTTGAACAATTCAAAATGGCCTTGTGAATTGCGGGTTGAAGAACGCCGAGAGATATCCCTGAAACCCCGAAGATCGGATCCTTGCCCACACCTGGGATCAAAAAATTTCCCTACCGAAGTCCAACTCGATTGTATAGGAATTTCCTATTTCAACTTTAGTCCGCCTCAGGCGGATCACTTTAGACAATTGACACTTATCCTTATATTTTTTCCGGTTTTAAGAACTCTGTGGTCGCTGTGCCCTCTGTGGCTAATTTACACATAAGACGCAATCCGGCGACGGGGGTGGAGATCAAAATGCCGGCTAAGTGGGTGTGGGGGAGGGGCCTTCTTTTCCCTGTTTCAAGCCTGTTAGGGCTCCTCAAAGAGGCGGGACAGGATCCATCTCCCCTCTTCTGAGATTTCTTATCCTGATCTTCATCGATTCACCCATTGATGGAAGGTTCAATAGCAAAAATAACGATCCAGGAGATTTGATGATTTCGTAAAAAGTCGTCACACCAGTGAAAACCGGTGTCCAGAGATGTCGGAACATATTGAAAAGACTTGATTCCGGCTTTCGCCGGAATGACGAAAGAGCACAAATTACGCCTTTTTACGAGACCATCAGATTTGTCTCATAGATATTTCATCGATAATGGATGCCAAAGGATAGGCACTATCATTTTTTCCATGCTTCAGGGAGAATTGCTGCAAGAATATTTTTTATCATTGACAAAAAGCGCTTCAGGCAAATAAATTGAGATAGCATTCAGTTTTAAGGTTTCCTTATTCTTTGTAGATAGCTAAACGATCAAAATTTTTTATCTCTCTGAAAAGGATGGGCATGGGAGCTTTAAACTATTCCGGTTACATCTTCGACCTCGATGGTACGATTTATCGAGGAGAAAAGCTCGCTTCCGGAGCCCGGGAAGTAATTGAAAAATTAAAAGGTTTAGGGAAAAAGATCGTTTATCTTTCTAATAAGCCCATCGAGACTCGTGAAGACTACGCCGCCAAACTTACCAGCCTGGGCATCCCCACTTTACCCGCGGAAGTAATCAATTCTTCCCTGGTCATGGCCCGATGGCTCTCCGGGAGAGCGCCGGGCGCGACTATTTTTGTAATCGGAGAGCCTCCGCTCATTGCCGAAATGGCCCGCGCCGGGTTTCGCATAAGCGAACAGCCTGAAGAAGTGGACTTTGTAGTTGCCTCCTTCGATCGCACATTCGATTACCGAAAATTGAACATCGCCCTACAGGCCATCAAAAAAGGGGCCTGCTTTGTAGCCACAAACCCGGACCGCACCTGTCCGGTGGAAGGGGGAGAAATACCAGATTGTGCGGCCATGATAGGGGCTGTAGAAGGGGTAACAGGCCAGAAGGTTGAGACCGTCGTCGGCAAACCATCTGACATTATGATTAAGGTGGTAGTAGAAGCCATGAACCTGAGTCCGCGGGATTGTCTCCTCGTGGGCGATCGGTTGGAAACAGATATGGTCATGGGGAAAAAAGCGGGCATGGCCACGGCCCTGGTGCTCACCGGGGTGACCACCCGGGAAGTTTCACGGCAATCGCCCATACAACCCGATTATATTTGGGAGAGCGTTTACGAGATTATAAAATAAAAATAGCGCTCAGCTATCAGATTTTTGGCGCTTACCAAATCCTAAACACGGCCGCTTATAGCTGACCGCTGAAGGCTGAAAGCTCTTTTACTATGCAAACGGAAGTTGTGGTGATCGGCGGCGGAGCGACAGGGGCCGGTGTCCTCCGCGACCTGGCCCTGAGGGGGATCGACGCTGTCCTCCTGGAGAAGGACGAGCTTACCAGCGGAACTTCGGGCAGAAATCATGGCCTCCTGCACAGCGGGGCCAGGTATGCGGTGAATGACCCTGACCCGGCACGCGAATGCCTTGCCGAAAATTTTATTCTGAAAAAAATTGCCTCCCCCTGCATTGAACAGACCGGAGGATTCTTCCTCTCTCTGCCCCATGATCCTCCGAACTACCCCGATGACCTTCTCAGGGCCTGCGAGAGCCTGGGACTCCCCGCAGAAGAAATCCCCGTTGCCGAAGTTTTGCAAAAAGAACCAGCCCTGTCACCAAAGATATTAAGAGCTCTTAGCGTTCCGGATGCCTCTATAGACCCGTTCCGCCTTATCCGCTCCAACGTGGAAGAAGCCGAAAGGTTGGGAGCGAAAATCTTTCCTTACCGGAAGGTCGTAGCTATCCTGGCCGATGGCGGACGCATCCATGGACTGCGGGCCATAGACCTAAGGACAGGAGAAGATTTTCAAATTACCTGCCGATTCATTGTCAATGCCGCAGGGGTCTGGGCCGGGAGAATTGCCCGGCTGGCAGGAGCTTCTCTGGAGATCACTTTTTCCAAAGGAACTCTAATTGTCCTGAATCAGCGCCTGGTGAATTCGGTAATCAACCGCTGCCGCCCGCCTTCCAACGGCGACATCCTCGTTCCCCATGGACCGGCCTTAATTATCGGGACGACCTCACAGACCACAGCCGAAATCGAAGACCCTTCTCCTGAGGAAGAGGAAGTGGACCTTCTCTTCTCCGAAGGAGAGAAAATACTGCCGGACGTCGAGTTTACCCGGGCCATCCGGGCCTACGCCGGCGTCAGGCCGTTAATGGGAGCGCGGGAAGGAGACGAAGATAACCGGAAGATAAGCCGTGACTTTCTTCTGCTAAACCATGGAGAAGCTGACCGGGTTAAGGGTTTCTTTTCGATCGTCGGCGGCAAGCTAACCACCTACCGCCTGATGGCTGAAAGGACTGTGGATGTTATCGTCAAAGAAATGGGAAGGAAAATTTCTTGCACCACAGCCGAAAAAACTCTCCCTTTTCCTGCGGAGTATGCCTTCCATGACCTGGGGTCGAAACTACGAAAAATCGGGGGCGAAAAATCTTATCACGGAACCGGGGAGATTCTCTGCGAGTGCGAGCTCGTCCTAAGGGAAGAAATTTCCCGGGAGATCCAGAAGCTGCCTTACCCCAGTTTAAAAGAAGTGCAGGAAAGAACAAGGGCCGGTATGGGCCCCTGCCAGGGTGGGTTCTGTTCTCCCCGTCTGACGGCGCTGCTCTCAGAAGTGGGGAAAATTCCTCCGGGAACTTCCCTATCCATCTTAAAACGCTTCCTGGAAGAACGTTGGAAAGGAACCAGGCCTGTACTCTGGGGGCCACAGCTTAAAGAGGAACAACTAATCCAGGCTCTGTACACTGAGCTATTCAATCTTGACCACTTTTAAAAAAAGGGTTCAAGGGTTCGAGGGGCCAAGTGAAATGGCAACTTTTGCCCATGAACCCCGGAATCCATGAACCCTGGAATCCTTGACCCCTCTTTATGTTCTACGATGTCATCGTCATCGGCGCTGGACTGGCCGGGCTCATGGCCGCAGAAGCTGCCCAAAGGCAGGGAGCCCGAGCTTTAGTTTTAGCCCGGGGTATGGGTTCGCTCGCTTTGACCACCGGGTGTATCGACGGCCTGGGCTACATTCCGGGGACTTCAAAGGCGCCTCTCGCTTCTCCTTTAACGGCCTTATCCCAACTTAAAGAAGAGCATCCCCATCATCCTTATGCTATCGTAGGCCAGGAAAGGATCCTGGATGCTTTGGAGCATTTTCAGGAACTCTGTCAGGTTATGGACTTGCCCTATACGGGAACTTTTAAGCAAAACTTGCTCCTTCCCACCCCCCTGGGCACCTATCATCCAACCTGTCTGGTTCCGGAGACGATGGCCCAGGGAACACTTTCCATACCTGGCTCCGTCCTTCTGCTTGGTTTTAGGGGCTTAAAGGATTTTTCTCCCTTTTTAGCTGCTGAGAATCTAAACCTTCTGCATTCTCAAGGAAAAGTCGCCCCTTCTTTCAGGGCTGAAGCCCTGGATAAATTGGACTTGGGCGGAAGAGCGCTAAACGGGTTGAATCTGGCCCAGGCTTTTGACAGCAAAGATTTCCGCAAAGAGTTCGTAAAAAAAATCAAACCGACTTTAAGGTCCGGCGAAAGGCTGGGTCTGCCTGCTGTCCTGGGGCTCCATTTCCCGGGGGAAGCCTTAGCTGAGCTAAGAGAAATGCTGAACGCCGAAGTCTTTGAAATTCCCCTGCCACCTCCCTCAGTGCCCGGCCTCCGCCTTTACCGCAAGCTTAAAATGCACCTTCAGGAGAAAGGTGTGCGCATATTCGTGGGCCTTTCAGCTTTAAATCCCCTGAAAAGCCCCAAAGGCCTTAATGGCTTCTCACTGGGAAAATCGAAAAATAGCCCGGTTTACAGGGCGAAAGCCTTTGTTCTGGCCACAGGGAAGTTTGTCGGCGGGGGGCTTGACTCCGAACGGGGAAGAATTTTCGAGACACTCCTTGATCTTCCCGTGAAGTATCCCAAGAAACGCCGGGAATGGTTCAACGTGCGTCTCCTTAACCCCGCTGGCCAGCCATTCAATCGTTTTGGGGTGGAGGTGAACGAACACCTTCAGCCTGTAGATACCGAAGGCCGGGTTATCTATCCGAACCTTTTTGCTGCCGGTGGAATTGTTGCCCATGGAGATTCTATGTCGGAAAAATCAGGGGGTGGCGTAGCAATTGCTACGGGATACCTGGCCGGGAAACTGGCCGCCGGGATAAAATGATTTCAGCGCAGAATGCCCGGAGATAGGATTAAAAAAGCCACTGAGGGCACCGAGATCACCGAGAATAAATTCATTAAATAAAAGAGCTTCTTGCAAATCTTGTCTTCTTGCCCGCAGGTTGTCATTCCGGGCAAGCGAAGCCCTGCACGGCATGGTGTACAGGGCGAAGCGCGACCCGGAATCCAGGTTTTTCAAGCAATTCTGGATTCCGGCTTTCGCCGGAATGGCGGCTTTGAGGACTTTTTCAAGAGCCTCAAGATTCAATTTTTTTTCACTGTCATTTTGCCTTTTGGTTTTTAATTTTAGGGTTTCTCGGCGGCCTCTGCGCTCTCTGCGGTGAAAAGTATTTATGAAAACCAATATTGACCAATGCATCAAATGTTCCATCTGCAACGCTTACTGTCCGGTCTTGAAGGCCACCGGCCTCTTTCCGGGCCCCAAGCTCTGCGGACCGGACGCCGAACGCTTCCGCCTTAAGGGGAAACCCATTCCTGCGGAGTGGCTCGAGTTCTGTGATTACTGCAAGATCTGCGAGCGGGTCTGCCCCCATAATGTGCGCATTCCCGAGCTGCATATTCGCTCCCGCATAGCGGGGAAAACGCCCAAACCTTCTTTCAGGGACTGGCTCCTCGGCCACTCTTACCTCCTGGAAAAGTTAGGAGGCTGGGGAACCCCCGTTTCCAATTGGATCAACAGGTGGGCCTTTTTCCGCTGGCTTCTGGACCGCGGACTGGGTATCGATCATCGGATAAAAATGCCCCCCTTCCACCGCCAGACTTTTACCAGGTGGTTCCAGAGGAGAAAGGATTTTAAGGGGACACCCATCGCTTATTTCCACGGCTGTTATACCAATTACATCGATCCCGCTCTGGGTCGGGACATGGTGGAGGTCCTGGAAAAGAATGGGTTTAGGGTCATCCTGCCGGACCAGGAATGCTGCGGACTTCCTCTGGTCAGTAACGGCTTTTTTGCTGGGGCCACCAGGTTGGGCGAGAAAAATTTAAAGTCTTTGAGGAAGGTTGTCGAAGGCGGTATAGAGGTGATTTTCTCTTCCCCAAGCTGCGGTATGACTATAAAGCAGGAGTACGATAGCATCCTGCATATCCCGGGGGCCTCAATACTGTCAGAACATCTTAGCGAAATTTCGCAATTTTTACTCCGTCTGCACGAGGAAGGAAAGTTGAACACCAGTTTTAAAAGAATCAGCGACACCTACTATTACCATGCCCCCTGCCATTTGCGCGCTTTGCAGGTGGGCCTGCCAGCCCTGGATCTGCTTTCCCTCATTCCCGGCCTCAAAGTGATTGAGCTCCCCGAAGGATGCTGCGGCCTGGCCGGGTCTTACGGATTTAAACGGGAAAAATATGCCGTGGCCCGGGAAGTGGGGGAGGAAATTTTTCAGGCCCTCCGAAAAAGGAAAGCTAAAGTGGTGATTTCAGATTGTGAAGCCTGCCGGATGCAGATCGGGAGCCAAACCGGCGTAAAAACCTACCATCCTGTGCAAATCCTCCGCCAAGCTTACGGAGAATAAACCTTTGGAGATCAGTATTATCACCACGGCCTTTTTGTTGATGGCCATCATTGATGATCTCGTAAAAAGTCCGAAAGCCCCTTTTTCCGTCATTCCGGCCCCGATTTTCATCGGGATAAACTCCAGCCGGAATCCAGTAAATTCAAGCAGTTCTGTCCGCCTGAGGCGGACTGCTTTCTCAGGAATGACGCCCTTAAAAATCACCCTGTTCGGGATGGTTTTCAAACAGCTAACGTGTTACATCTTGTTATTATAAGAAGATGGATATAAAATATTTTAAGGAAGTATCTTCTTCCTGATACATTAACAGGCCCTACATTGTAGGCGACCATTTTTTCAGGGATGTCCTTGGCCAATCTGAAAAACTAAGGAATCATTCCCAAACTTGACATTGGGCCGCAGAATGCTAATATTCATTCGCAGGGGGAATTAATAAAAGGAAATGACCAAGAAGGATTTTTACGAAATCCTCGGGGTGCCACGGAATGCCCCGGAGGCCGAGATTAAGAAAGCTTATCGCCAGTTAGCCCTTCAGTATCATCCGGATCGAAATCCAGGGAACAGAGAAGCGGAAGAGCTGTTCAAAGAAGCTTCCGAGGCCTACGAGGTTCTCCGCGATCCGGAGAAGAGAGAGCTATACGATCGTTATGGCCACGAAGGTATCCGGCGTACCGGATTTTCCGGGTTTACCGGTTTTGAAGATATTTTTACCAGCTTCGGCGACATTTTCGAGGATTTTTTCGGATTTGGCGCGGGGCGCCGCCGGAGTGCCGGTCCCAGGAAGGGGGCTGATTTCCGTTATGATTTAACGATCTCCTTCATGGAGGCAGCGCTGGGCAAAGAGAAGGAGATCGAAATAGAGCGCCCCGAATCCTGCCGCGCCTGTAATGCAACCGGCATTAAGGCGGGAACGAAGAAAGAGACCTGCGCGGCCTGCCGTGGCAGCGGACAGATTACTCATTCCCAGGGGTTCTTTACCCTGCGCACCACTTGCTCGCGCTGTCGCGGGCAGGGCTTCTTCATTGCCCACCCCTGTTCAGACTGCCGGGGCACCGGCAGAGTCAAGAAATCTAAAAAAATTCCCATCAAGATCCCGCCTGGAGTGGATACGGGGAGTCGTTTAAAGATTTCTGGAGAAGGGGGCGAAGGAGAACGGGGGGGGCGCCCCGGAGACCTTTACGTGGTCTTACACGTGGAGCCCCATTCCTTCTTCGAACGCCACGGAGATGATATCCTTTGCCAGATCCCCATCTCTTTCACCCAGGCCGCCCTGGGAGCAGAAATTGAAGTCCCCTCCCTGAACGGTTCCAAGAAACTGACCATTTCCCCGGGCACCCAGAGCAGCCAGGTGGTCACCTTGCGTGGCCAAGGCATCCCCCACCTTGATGGATTTGGCAGGGGAGATCAGCATATTCAGGTAGTGGTAAAGGTACCCACAAAATTGAACAAGCGCCAAAAAGAGATCCTGAAAGAGTTTGCTTCCCAGGAAGGGAAAGGAGACTGATCGTTCCCATCTTCCATTATTCGTAACATTTTAGCCCTTGGAAAAGAGGTGGGGTGTAAGGTCAGAGGGAATCTATGGCCCGGGGGCCTGGACGGCCCGCTTGGAATCATAAGGCGCTGATTTCTTCGCGGGTGGGGCGGGGAAAATGCCCCCCGCCTCCTCCGGCGGAAAAGCGCGGGGTTCTTCGTAGTCAAGCGGAAACCCGGCCGATGCTTCCGGCGCGTTCCGTCCAGGCCCCCGGGCCTTAACAAAGGTGGTCAAACCACTTTTTCAAACCGCTAAATTGATACCATTATTCCAATATCCCAGGAATTTCCTTTGTTTTCGCTCTGGCCTATGCTCTTTGGGCCACACGACTTTTTTGTTACCCTTTCAGAAAATCCGGCCTGGCATATTCCGGGTCTGGATAAGTGTAAAATCCTTTTCCCGTCTTGATGCCCAGCTCCTTGCGGTCGATCATATCCTTAAGAGCCTTAGGTGGATGGTCTTTGGGATCTTTAGATTCGTAGTAGTAAGACATTTCGATGTCGTAGACCACGTCCAGCCCCACCATATCCATTATACCGAAAGGCCCTCTGTTCATCGAGGAAAAGACCATCCAGGCCCGATCTATGTCCCGGAAGTCGACAAAACCCCCGGCCCACATGTAAAGGGTTTGTTTTTTAATCGCCCGCCAGACGCTGTTGAAACAAAACCCTAAGATCTCTTTTTTCACGGTCAGGGGAATGCAGCCAATGGAATGGATAAATTGTTTTGCCGTTTCGATCACCTCCGGGAGAGTTTTTGTGCCGCCCATTACATCAACGATATTTGTGCCGGTGGCCGGTTGATAGAAGTGCATATTGAGGCATTTTTCCGGCCTCTGGGTTGCGTTTTCTATCCTGGAGATGGGAATGGAAGAACTGTTCGTGGCCAGAATTGCCTTAGAGGGAGCCAGGGAATCGATCTCTGTAAATATTTTTCGCTTCAGCTCCAGGTTTTCCGGCACGACCTCGATCACCAAATCCGCTTCTTGCAAAGCTTCGCCCATATCTTTGGCCAGATTTACCATTGGCGAGGCCCTTTCCCACTCCTCTACAGGCATGGTAGGGCTCTTTCCTAAAAACTTCATCATGCCTCGGATTTTCTGGATGGTCTTCTGAAAAATCTCCTGGTCCTGATCGTAGCCCTTGACATCATACCCATAATGAGCGGCTTGAATGGCAATTTGCGTTCCCAGTGTCCCCAGCCCGACTACACCAACTTTTTTGATCTGTGTCATAAGCTTCTTTATCCTCCTTTTATTTTTGGTTCATCTCCAAATTAGCTAATCAAATTTTTAAGGAAAGCCTGCCAAGGGCCCGGAAGGGAAGGCAGCTTGCGCCGCAAGCATCGGCGGGATATCCACTTTCCATAAACCTCCTGCTTACCTTCCGCAAAGCGCAGCGGGGGCGGGGAAACAAAGCTTCGAAGAAATTGCCAACCCACCCGCCACAGCTAAGGAGAAATATGCGCCTCATGATTGCAAGCAAGCTGACTTTGCTTCCGGGGACCTGGAATCACTGTTCATTTTAAATATGTTAGCTCTTTGGCCCTCAACTAATTTGGAGATGACCCTTATTTTTTACCCGAAGGCGATCTCCTCAGATTTCCCGGCTTCTGGAAAAGTAATTTGAAACCAGGGGCCGATGGATGACCCTCCGGCCATCCGGGGAGGGCAGCGGGAGGTGGAGCGTTGTATTCAAGAACGTGCGCATGATATTAAAAGTTGCCCCCCAGAGGATTTCCTCTTCTCCATCCTGGTCATAAACAAAACAGGGAAATTCCCATGGGTCAGGAATCCCGTGGGCAGTTAGAGTTTCCGGAACTTTCAGGGAATAAATGGCGTAGTTATCGGGCCAAAAAAAAGCCTTAAGGGGAATGGACACGATTTTTTCCACTTCCCAGCTGAGCTTAGTTTGCCAGGGCTGTTTCACTCTTCCCACGACCGGGAAAATGATCCAGCGTCGTGATTGTAAGCGATAGGCCTGTAAAGGCCCCCAAAATTCTACGTTGAACGGGCTTAAACGGATCTCTTCCCAGCTCTCTCGCAGGGCGTTGCCCAAAAAGAAAAGGATTTTCTCATAGACCGCTTTTCCTCTTTGCTTGGCTCGCTCGAAGGCCAATCCCCTGGCCCACGGGAGAAGCCCCACCTTTAAAATATGTTGGGATATCCTGTCTAGAACCGGATGAATCCCCCCGCCCGGAGCGCAGAGGTCCCCGCCTTGCTGAACCTTCTTAGACCGTTTATTCAGGAGAACAATATACTGACCTGAACGATCCCTGTTTCCCTTCTTTTTCTCAGAAAAATAAAGCGGCAGGAGAACTCCCCCGCCCTCCCAGGGTGTTAGGGAACTCCTCTGTTTTCCGATAAATTCAAGCTGCTCCAGGTAGTCCAGGGGCGCTTGGGCCAGGGCTTCGATTACGTGTTTGGGGAATTCTATTTGATCGCCCAGAATGGACAGGTCCATGGAAGATAGCATAACGAAATGGCGTAGGAAAGGCAAGAGAATGCAGAATTCAGAACAGGAGTGAGGAGCCAGGAGACAGAAGTTAGAAGTCAGAAGTCAGAAGTTAGAAGTCAGAAGTCAGAAGTCAGAATAAACACTTTCATTTTGTATTCTGAATTCTATTTTCTTTTTTTCATTGGTAGCAGAGTTCAAAGGCGTTGCGAATAACTTCAATCCGCGGGGCGGGAGGGATGAGTTCCACGGCCACCACGTCGAACCTGGCCGGAACGTGATGAAGACTTTTTTGATTCAGATAGGTCAGGGCTACTTTAGAAAGCTGGCGCTGCTTCCTTTCATTCACCGCAGCCGCTGGCCCTCCGAAATCTTTTGTGGCCCGGGTTTTTACCTCGATGAAGACCAGGGTGTTTTTATCCCGAGCGATGACGTCGATCTCCCCCAAGCGGCATTTAAAATTCTGCTCCAGGATCCTGTATTTCAAAGCCTTGAGCTGGATCAGGGCCAGTTCTTCACCCTTTTTGCCGAGGGAGAGTCGCTCTTGGGTCATAGGAGAGAGAGCTGATAGATCGGCTTGAAGGATTGCCGATGGATAGGGCAGCAGCCATGCTGGCGAATGGCTTGCAGGTGTTCTTTTGTCCCGTAACCCTTGTGCCGGGCAAAATTATACTGAGGGTACTCCTTATGGTAAGCCAGCATCAGGCGGTCACGGGTAACCTTGGCCACGATCGACGCTGCCGCGATGGACTGGCAGCGCTGGTCTCCTTTAGGAATCGCCTGTTGGGCCAGCGGAAGGTTTATAGTATGGATGCCGTCGATCAAAAGAAAATCGGGAGCCAGCGGAAGGTTTTCCACGGCCAGCTCCATGGCTTTCAAAGAGGCCTGGAGTATGTTCAGTCGGTCAAGCTCCTTAACCCCAATGATCCCGACCCCAACCGCCTCCGCTTGTTTTAAAATAAGCGGATAAATTTTTTGCCTCTGTTCGACGGAAAGCCTCTTGGAATCATCGATGCCCGATAAGGTTACGGCGGATGAGAGAACCACGGCCGCAGCCACTACCGGGCCGGCTAAGGGGCCTCTTCCGGCTTCATCCATCCCGGCGATGACCCGATACCCCTGGGAACGAACCTCTTCCTCAAAAGGCTCCACTCAACTCTCCGTTTAATTGACTCTCAGTTCCTTGATCCTGGCGGCCTTTCCTTTAAGCTGCCGCAGGTAATAGAGTTTTGCCCGGCGGACCTTTCCTCTTTGCACCACCTCGACGCGATCGATGGCCGGGGAGTGAGTCGGAAAAATCCGCTCTACCCCTATGCCGTAAGAAATCTTGCGCACGGTGAAGCTGGACCGGCTGGCTCCCCGCCGTTTACGGATGACCGTGCCCTCAAATACCTGGATCCGTTCTTTTTCGCCCTCTTTGATCTTCACGTGGACTTTGACCGTATCCCCGGGGCGAAAATCGGGGAGGTCCGTGCGCATTTGTTCTTTTTCCAATTGTTCCAGAGCTCTCATGACAACCTCCAAACGTCTCTATCTATATTGTTTAGATTCACCGCAGAGACCGCTAAGGACACCTCGGCGTTCTCAGCGGTCTCTGCGGTAAAAGTTTTCCTCGCGCTTTTTATCCGCCGGCCATTCCTTCCTGGGTTTGCAGCTCCCGCAAAAAACCCCGGTCTTCATCAGAAAGTTGGGCCCGATCCAGAAGATCGGGCCGCCGCTGAAAAGTCCGTCTTAAAGATTCTCTCCGCCTCCAGCGGAAAATCTGGGCGTGATTTCCGGAGAGCAGCACTTCTGGCACAGCCATTTCCCGAAAGACCGGCGGCCGGGTGTATTGGGGATATTCTAAAAGTCCATGGGCAAAGGAATCTTCCTCAACGGATTGCGCACATCCCAAAAAGCCGGGGATATACCGGCTGAGCGCATCAATGAATACCAGCGCCGGAATTTCCCCGCCGGTGAGAACATAATCTCCGATGGAAATCTCCCGATCCACCACGGCCAAATGGACCCGTTCGTCAAGACCCTCATAACGCCCGCAAATAAGAACAAAATGTTTTTGCCCGATCATCTCCCTGGCCATTTGCTGGTCAAAGCGCTTCCCCTGAGGTGTGAAGAGGACCGATAGGGTGTCGGGGTCTTCCGCTTTTACCTCTTCCACTGCGCTTATGATCGGCTCGGGCTTCATGACCATCCCGGCCCCGCCTCCGTATGGATAATCATCGGTCATCCGGTGTTTGTCCTTAGCGTAGTCGCGCAAATTTTTTACCCGAATCTGGATTAAACCCTTATCGATGGCCTTTTTCAGCAGGCTCTCGGCCAAAGGGGAGGTAAAAAACCCCGGGAATATGGTCAGAACGTCAAAGATCATCTTCGGGCAACAATCCCTCAAGCGGCCGGATCACCATCGTTTTTCCCTGAAGGTCCACATGGACCACTACTTCGTCCGTGGCCGGGAGCAGATATTCCTGGTGATCCTTGCGGACAACGAAAACATCATTACTCCCTGTGGGCAGGATCTCTTCCAGCGTCCCTAAGAAAACCCCCTTTTCCGTCTGCACTTTAAGGCCGAGAAGTTGATACCAATAAAACTCACCTTCGGGAAGGGCCGGTAAACTTTCTTTGGCCACGTAAACCGAACATCCCACCAGTTCCTCGGCTTCTTCGATCCGCTGCACTTCCCTAAAAGATAGAATGGTCAGTTGCCGGTGGGCCCTCGCAGAATCAACCGTCAGAGACTTCTGCATTCCCTGTTTGTTTTTAAGATATACAACGCTTCCGGCAGGGAAGGCGGTCGTTTCCCCTCCCGCAGAAGAAACCCGCACCTGGCCTTTGATCCCCTGAGTGTTGACAACCTGACCGACAAAGAGCAGCGCATCTCCCGTGGCTGGGATCACTCGATAATCTCCAGATTAGCCCTTTTACGGATCTTTGTCGAAGCCGCGCTTAAAATCGTCCGCATGGCCCGCGCAGTCCTTCCTTGTTTTCCGATTACCTTTCCCAGGTCGTCCTTGGCAACTTTTAGTTCGATCACCGAAGTTTGTTCTCCTGCCACCTCCGAAACTTCTACGGCTTCTGGATGATCTACCAGGGCTTTGGCGATGTACGAGATCAATTCCTTCATCTCCATGGAACTCCGCCCCCTTTCTCCGTGAGAAATAACCTTTGGTCAACACTCCGCCAGTCACATTAGCGAAGGGCCAATTTACCTGGGTGATTACAGAAAAAATTTATGCCGGGGGTAGGCCCGCAGTGCTTGCCGCCACCGACGATCCTTTCCCGCCGCTTATCAAACCCGCCTTCTTCAAAAGACTCTTTACCGTATTGGTGGGATGAGCGCCCTTTTTCAACCAAGAAGCGATCCTCTCCTGATTCAGATTAATGGCGGGGGGATTGTGATTCGGATCGTAGGTTCCCACCACCTCGATGAATCTCCCGTCCCGGGGGAAACGCGAGTCAGCCACCACCAGCCGGTAAAAGGGTTTTTTCTTAGCACCCATGCGCGCCAATCTAATCGTTACAGCCATGTCGTTCTTTTTAAACCTCCTTAAGAGACACTTTTTAACTCAAAATTGATGGCTTCGTAAAAAGTCCATCTGCGGCGTTGGGCTTCACCTTCGTCGTTGCGGCGTACCTTGTAAGTACGCCTCACTCCTCAGGTTTTGCGCGCCTTGCATATGGAGCTTTTTACTTTGCCATCCAAATTTTGATTTTTTACGAGATCATCAAAATTAGATATTTTATCTCTGCGGAATAAAGTTTTAATTTTCCCCTGCGCTCTGGGCAGCGCCGGATTTAGTCTTTGATCAGGAAAAGAGCCCTCTGGCTATCCCGCGCATCCCGCCCCGTTTGAATTGCCTGAGCATCTTTTTGGTCTGCAGATACTGTTTGAGCAATTGATTCACATCTTGAACCGTAGTCCCGCTGCCCTTGGCGATGCGCAGGCGCCGGCTGCCGTTCAGAATCTCCGGCGACCGCCGTTCATCTTTGGTCATGGAGTTGATGATCGCTTCCACTTTGACCAGTTCTTTCTCGCTTCCCTGAAGGTCTTTGGGAAGTTTAAGGCGGCCCATCCCAGGGATCATGGACAAGATCTGCTCCATGGAGCCCATTTTTTTAATCTGCTGTAATTGCTCCCGGAAATCTTCCAGGGTGAAAGTGTCCTTGAGGAGCTTTTTCTCTAATTCCTGGGCCTTTTGCGTGTCGACGGTCTCTTGGGCTTTCTCGATCAGAGAGAGAACATCGCCCATGCCCAGGATGCGCGAGGCCATCCGATCAGGGTGAAAAACCTCCAGAGCATCCAGCTTTTCTCCCACGCCGATGAATTTAATGGGTTTACCGGTAACGGCCTTGATCGACAGAGCTGCCCCACCCCGGGCGTCTCCGTCAAGCTTGGTGAGGATCACCCCGTGGATGTCTAAGGCCTCGTTAAATTTTTGGGCTACATTGACCGCATCCTGACCTGTCATGGCATCGGCAACCAGCAGGACTTCCCGGGGAAGGAGCGCTCTTTGAATCTCCTTTAATTCCTCCATCAGGGCCTCATCGATGTGCAAACGTCCGGCTGTGTCGATGAGCAACACATCCCCGTTTTCCGCTTCTGCCCAGCGAAGACCTTTCTGACAGATCATCAGAGGTTTTTCCTGGGGGTTGGAGTTAAAAACCGGAATACCCATCTGTTCGCCCAATTTCTGCAACTGCTCGATGGCCGCCGGTCTGCGCACATCCGCCGGAATTAGGTGCGGCCGGCGCCCTTTCCCTTTCAAGAACCTGCCTAATTTGGCCACGGTCGTGGTCTTACCCGAGCCTTGCAGGCCGACCAGCATAATGGGAATGGGAGGCTTGTAAGAAAGATTGAGTCCGTTGCTGGCCCCGCCCATGAGAGAAATGAGTTCTTCATGAACGATTTTAACCACCTGCTGAGCAGGGGTGAGGCTTTCTAATACTTCCTTACCAATGGCCCGAGAGCGTATCCGCTCCATGAAATCTTTGACTACCTTAAAATTCACGTCAGCTTCCAGGAGGGCCAGGCGTACCTCTTTCATGGCCTCGTTTATGTTTTGCTCGCTTAGTTTTCCGTGCCCCCGGAGCTTCTTAAAGACCGAACTCAGTTTGTTGGTCAAGGAGTCAAACATGGCCGCTCTCTTCTCTCGTTTATAAGAAACCTAAATAGATTAAATAATGGATAACCATTTAATGGTGGATAATAACATAAAACTATATGGGTTTGCAAAGTAAAAAAGTCCCCGGGCAAACGCAGAAGGCGATCAATAACCATGGGGTTCCCCAAAATACAGGGAGGCATGAAAATAATTAATTCACTTGCGGCCATGTCTCCAGCCCATACTTTAACAAAAAATCTGACCTATATCAAAGAAAGAGTAAAAACGGGGGAAAACAGATAAAACAGATAAAACAGATGTCCTTTGATAATAATCGTGAAGAGGATTTAGACTAAAAAGGTTTCGGCAAACACAAAAAAGGGTTAAGGTATTTTTAAAAGACTGCCGAAAAGATGTTTGAAAAGAGCAACTAAATCGGTTTCGTTGGATCAATCAGATGCCTGAGAAAAGAAAAGAACACCCCTGTTTCAGCGATAAAGAAATTTTTTCAGGTCCATTCCCAGATATGAAAAAAATTTACCATATCCTTGATAATACCCCGGATGTAAGGTTTGAACGGGTGCTTGCTCTGAAAAAGTTAATTGAGACTGGTAAGTATCATGTTTCCAATGATGTCCTGGCGGAAAAAATGATCAAAGAATCCCTCCTGGAGCTGAAAAAATAGCCTCATTCTTTCCCAAATCCTGTCCCCCGAATTTGGCATTAGGCTTTTCCATTTGACTCATGTTAACTTGATTGTATAGGAATTTGCTTTTTTATCCCCCTCCCCCCATCCCCCTCCCGCCAGGGGAGGGGAGATACTGGGGGATCCAAAATTCCCTCCCCCTGGATGGGGGAGGGTTAGGGTGGGGGTGTTAATAACTTGTTATTTAGGGGTCAGTTTGTTTGAGAGTTATCGTTACCGGTGGCTTTCTCCGGCTCGAGGGCCAGGGCGCTTCGCTTGGCAGCATGAGGCGCTCGGCTTTCCATGGATTAGGCGGGAAAGATCCCCCGCCTCAATGTGCGGAAACTCAGCCGATCCCTTCCTTCATGGTTTTCTCCCGGCCGATGCTGCCGGCGCTCAGCCCCCTGGCCCCCGAGCCACGATATAAGCTGTATTTAACAACGACATGAGTCAAGTGGAAAAGCCCATTATTGAATTTATTCAAAAGTGAAGAGGGGGAAAGCGGAATTTGGCGTTGCATCCCTTTCCTCAGATATGGTATAGAAAATTAAAAATGGAACGGGAAGAATCCGGGCAGTAAAATAATCGAAACGCCGTGAAGATCAAGCCGTTTCTTGCCCAAAGAGAGGAGAGAGTATTATGGGTAAGCCTAATAATCTTCCTTCCTCAAAAAAAACCCCTTTTCTGCTTGAGCCAGAAAAATTTTTAAATGCTTTCATAGACAAGTATCGGCATTCCACCCTGGGGACCTTCGTGAAAGGGGTCATACATAATCTGAATGGATCCATCCAGATTTTATCCATGCAGATGGAGCTGCTTCAGAGGATGCTGGCCAATGAGGGGGAAAAAATCCAACCAAACATTCAGGAACAGATGGAACAATGTCTGGAGCAAATAGATAAATTTAAGGCGACGGTTGAATTGTTAATGCAAAAGGGAATCCATGAGGATCAGGATACATCCCAAATGATCCAGCTCAATGACTTGTTAGAGGAAGAGATCTCCCTGCTGAGGAATAATCTATTTTTGGGTCTTCTCCAAATCGTGTGGGTAAATTTTAATGAAAAATAGGAGTTATCCATAGGGAGGTAGAGAAGCGGAGAGATTTTAGCCGACCCCAAAATGAGGTCGGCAGCCCCGCCTTGCGGGGCAAAATCTCGCAGCAGAACGTAG
>Ga0194110_10003601_pt1 | contig 19079 bp, 18 predicted proteins | sample TA2Kig1200mmetaG_FD_146192 | JGI IMG/M metagenome (GOLD analysis project Ga0194110, IMG submission 146192) | Freshwater microbial communities from Lake Tanganyika, Tanzania - TA2015032 Kigoma Deep Cast 1200m | ecosystem: Environmental > Aquatic > Freshwater > Lake | place: Tanzania: Lake... | reverse complement strand
TGGTAAAAGGGGACAGACACTATTTTTCTATTAATCCCCTTTGGCAAGACAAAAATAGTGTCTGTCTCCATTTACCTCTATTCTTCCCCTGACAGGTTAAAAATAGTGTCTGTCCCCATTTACGTCCCATTTACCCGTCCCCATTTACCCCCCATTTACCCTCAGGGAAGAGCTCGGGAACGAGAAGGTAAGGCCGGGGAAGTCGGGCGCCGCCCATCTTCCCCGGTTTAATTTTAAGGGGTTGGGGGAGGGGGAAAGGGCCAGCGCCCTTTGCCCCCTCCCCTTCATATTCCAGCTACAGCGCCTTGGCTACTCGGCCCAGGCCCTTCTTTTCCTTAATGTGGGCGTGGGCTGCGGCCATGCGGGCGATGGGAATGCGCATGGGGGAGCAGGACACGTAGTTCAGGCCGATGCGGTGGCAGAACTCGATGGCCTGGGGCTGGCCGCCGTGTTCGCCACAGATGCCGATCTTGAGATCCGGGCGGACCTTGCGGCCTTCGGTTACGGCGTGCTGCATGAGCCAGCCCACTCCCAGTTCGTCCAGGATTTCAAAGGGGTTGTGCCGCAAGATACCCACGGTGTTATAAATGGGCAGGAACTTGTTCTCCGCGTCTTCCCGGGAGAAGGAGAAGGTCCCCTGGGTGAGGTCGTTGGTGCCGAAGGAGAAGAACTCCGCGGTTTCCGCCAGCCGGGCGGCCCGGACGCAGGCCCGGGCGATCTCCACCATGGTGCCGAACTTGTATTTAATCTTGACGTTGTAGCGCTTTTCCACCTCTTTATGGATCTTCTCCACCCGGGGTTGGACCCACACCAGCTCCTGGCGGGTGCAGACGTTGGGGATCATGATCTCCGGCCGGGCGTCGATCTTGGCCCGGAGGGCGATGGCGGTGGCCTCAAAGATGGCCTGGATCTGCATGTCGTAGATTTCCGGGAAAGAGATGCCGCACCGCACCCCCCGGTTGCCCAGCATGGGGTTGTATTCGGTGAGCACCCGGACCCGGCGTAGCACCCTTTCTCTTTCTTTCAAGAGTTTCTGGTCCAGGCCCTTGGCCTTGAACTCGCTGAGCTCCCGGGTCACCGTCTCGATGGACGGCACGTGCTGGTAAAGATCCGGCCCCAGCAGGGTCACGGTGCCGGGGAGCTGCTCCAGGGCGTTGATGATCATGCTGAACTCTTTGAGCCGGCTGGTTTCATTGATAAGCTCTTCGATGCTGGGGAGGAACTCGTGGAGCGGCGGGTCTAGCAGCCGGATGGTGACGGGCAGCCCTTCCATGGCCCGAAAGATCTCCACGAAATCATCCCGCTGACTGGGCATGAGCTTGTCGGCCCATTTTTTGCGCTCTTCGGGAGAGTCCGCCAGGATCATGTTGCGCATGAAGGGCAGGCGGTCAGCTTCGTTGAACATGCGTTCGGTGCGGCACAGGCCGATGCCCTTGGCCCCATGATGCCTGGCCTTGGCGGCCATGTCCGGGGTGTCGGCGTTGGCCCAAACTTCCAGGCGGGCGAATTTGTCGGCCCACTCCATCAGGACCGCCAAGTCCTTGGGGAGTTCCGGGTCCAACATGGGCACCGTGCCCAGGTAAACCGAACCGGTGGTGCCGTCGATGGTGACAATCTCCCCTTCCTTGATGACTACGCCGCCCAACCGGGCTTCCTTCAGGTCATAGTTAATATCCAGGCCCTCGGCGCCGGAGACGCAGGGTTTGCCCATGCCTCGGGCCACCACCGCGGCGTGGGAGGTCTTGCCGCCCCGGCTGGTGAGGATGCCCTGGGCCGCAAAGAAACCGTGAATATCTTCCGGCTTGGTTTCAATGCGGGTCAGGATGATTTTCTCCCCTTCATTTCCCATCCTCTCCGCCCGGTCCGCATCGAGCACCACCTTACCCACTGCGACCCCGGGGGAGGCGGAGATGCCCACGGCTAGGGGCTCTTGTTTGAAGTCCGGGTCGATGCGGCGGTGGAGGAACTGCTCCAGCATGTCCGGCTCGACCCTGAGCAGGGCCTCCTCCTCGGTGATCAGGCCTTCCTTGACCATATCCACCGAGGTCTTGACCAGGGCCCAGGCGTTCATTTTGCCGTTCCGGGTCTGGAGCATATAGAGCTTATTCTGCTCGATGGTGAACTCGAAGTCCTGGACTTCCCGGTAGTGCTTTTCCAGGGTGTTGGGCATCTTTTCCAATTCTTTGTAGATGGCGGGCATGTCGGTGCGCAGCTCTTTCAGGGGGCGGGGGGTGCGGATGCCGGCCACCACGTCCTCGCCCTGAGCGTTGATGAGGTAGTCGCCGTAGAGTTTTTTTTCGCCGGTGCCGGGGTCCCGGGTGAAGCCCACGCCGGTGGCGGAGTCGTTGCCCATGTTGCCGAAGACCATGGTGCAGATGTTCACTGCGGTGCCGTAGGCCATCTCCGGGGTGATGTTGAACTGGCGGCGGTAGTCCACCGCCCTCTTCCCCATCCAGGACTTGAAGACGCCTTCCATGGACAGAAAGAGCTGAGCCCAGGGATCCTGGGGGAAGGGCCTGCCGGTGACGCGCTTGATTACGTCCTTAAACTTCTGCACCACCTCGGTCATGGCCTCCGCGGAAAGCTCGGTGTCCACGTGGGCGTTATGCTTTTCCTTAACGTCTTCAAAGATCTTGTCGAACTCGGCGTCGGGGGCTCCCAGGCCGATCTTGCCGAAAAGCTGGAGGAAGCGCCGGTAGGCATCCTGAACGAAGCGCTCGTTCTGGGTGAGGGCGATCATGCCTTTGGCGGTTTCGTCATTGAGCCCCAGGTTGAGGATGGTGTCCATCATCCCCGGCATGGACAGGGCGGACCCGGAGCGCACCGAGACTAACAAAGGCTTGTTGGGGTCGCCGAAGCCTTTGCCGGTCTTTTTCTCCAGGGCTTCCATGTATTCGTGAACTTCGTCCATGAGGCCCTCGGGAAAATGTTCCCCTTGCTCTAAATATTCAATGTTGGCCTCGGTGGTGATGACGAACCCGGGAGGTACGGGAAGACCTATCTGGGTCATGGAGCACAGGCCCGCGCCCTTGCCGCCTAAAAGTTTTTTATTGGTGCCGTCGCCTTCTTCAAAGGCATAGCAATAACGCTTCTTTCTGGCTTCTTTCACTGCTTGTTTCGCCATATCGCCCTTCTCCTTAATTTTATTCTGAATTTTTTAATATTTTTATCCTGGCGGCGGATTTTGCCTCACTCCGTTTTTTTACTTGATATGCGAAAAATATCAAAGGGAAAATTTCATTCTTGCCAGCAAATTAGCTATCAGCTTTCCGCTTTCCGCTACTTGCGCCCGCCAACTTGCGCTGAATGCTAATGAATTTTCTGAAAAATCTCTCGAAAATAGACGATTGACCAGATAATTTACACCCCTCCGACAATCGCCCCCAACGGGAAGGTTACAAACCATAGCAAGGTTAGGCGGGGGTTCTCAAAGCGCAAACTGTTGGCGGTGGTCATGACATTGGCCCAGAGAAACCAGAAACTCGCCAACCCGGTAAGATAAAACCCCAGCCCCCACCCGAAAAAAATCAGCGCGATTCCCCCCAGGGCCGCAGGAACCGCCACGGAAATATCGGCCAGGGCCATGCCGTAAAAGACCTTTTGTTCATGCCAGTTATCCATTGAGCCATCGGGGTTCTTCATGGGCCGGCCGCGAAACACCATAAATTGCCACGGCCACACGATAAGACACATAAGCCCCAACAGGCTGATATCGATATAGAGTATGATTTTGCTTATCAGGGGGATTTCCATACCCTTCCCTTTCCCGGTTCAGCCTGATTGATTTTTTGACTTAATCAGCGCCCCCTCTCATTTCATAAGGCAACAGCTCTCAGCGTTCAGCTAAAAGCCAAAAGCTAACCGTCAACCCGCTAACCCGCTGACAGCTACTTCAAGAAATCCTTCTCCTCCCCCAGCCCCCGCTCTTGGGCCCGGCGATACACCGCGAAGCCCAGGGCCAGGTCCTGGATAATGAGGCCGGTGGAGTCAAAAACAGTGATCTCTTCCCGGTTCTCCCGCCCCGGTTTCTTCCCGGCCACCACCTCCCCCAGGGAGCCGTAAACCTGCTCGGGCTTTAGCTCCCCCCGGGACAGGGGCACGTTGATCTCCCCGGAATGGGAGGCTTGGGCCCAGTCGTCCACCACGATCTTGGCCACCCGGAGGATGGCCGGGTCCAGTTCCTGCTTGCCCGCGGCGTCGGCGCCGATGGCGTTGATATGGCTTCCCGGTGCCACCCATTCCCGGAACACTATGGGGGTCTCTGAGGGGGTGGTGGTGACCACGATGTCCTGGTTCTCCACCGCGTCCCGGATATCCTCCACGGCCCGGGCTTTAAGGCCGTAAGTTTGGGCCATTTTCCCGGCAAAGGATTGGCTGTGGTGCAGGTGCCGGTCAAATACGGTTATCTCCTCAATCCCCCGCACCCGCACAATGGCTGCCACCTGGGTTATCGCCTGCTGGCCGCAGCCGATGACCCCCAGGCGGGCCGCGTCTTCCCGGGCCAGAACCTTGGCCGCCAAGCCGCCGGCGGCGCCGGTGCGATAGTTGGTGATGTGGGTGCCGTCCAGGTCGGCGAATTCCAGGCCGGTTTCCGGGTCATTGAGCAGAATTTTGGCCATCACCGTGAGCAGGCCCTGATGGGGATTTTCCGGATGGACATTGACCCACTTCAAGCCGCAGATGTGCCCCTCGGTAAGCCTGATTTCCCCGTACATGGCCCGGAAATCGCCTTTGGCCAGGGTGAGATACGACTTAGGAGGCATGTTCACCCGGCCCTCGCCGTAAGCCCGGAAGGCCTCTGCCGCCGCGGCCAAAGCCAGGTCCATGTCCATCACTTTCAGGATCTCCGACGCCGTCAGGATCAGACTCATCTTGCCACCTCTGCAAAACGGTTTTCGGTCTTCGGTTTTCGGTTTTCGGAAAAAACCTAAGGAGCGTTTATGGCGCAGTGAGTAGTTGCACTTGCTATTTTGCCCATAACAGATATTTAATAAAGGAAAAAATCCTCAGCCATGATTCTTTTAACCTAAAACCTGAAACCTGACACCTAAAACCTGAAATCTGAAACCTGACACCTAAAACCTGATCATGGCCTCCGTCGTCGGTCACGCCCTGGGCGCCGTCATTGTCTGGGAAGCGGGGAAAAGGCTTCCCGGCGGCTGGGTTCCCTCGGGTCCGGTCTGGTATTTGCTGCCCCTAATGGTGGCGGTGATTCCCGACCTGGACATCTTTGCCCACAAAATTACCACGGCCGCGCCGGCCATGGCTCACCGGGGGCCTACCCACTCTTTGCTGGCAGCCGCGCTCATCGCCGGGGCCGCAACGCTGGCCGCTTCCCTGATAGATTCATCCGTCAAATGGCCCCGAGTCTTTATGGTCCTGTTCGGGTGCGCTTTGATCCATCCGGTGCTGGACTTTCTCATGGCCTGCGGCCCCCCGGTGCCCTTCCTGTGGCCCTTTAGCTCCCGGGGCTGGCTCAGCTCGGTGCAGCTCATCCCCACGGCCTATTATTCCCGGAGCGTCCGGGGCCTGCTGTCGCTTTTGCGCTATCCTGAAACCTGGATCGGGATAAGCCTGGAAATGCTTTCCCTGGGGTCCTTGTGGGCCGCCCTGCTCATCTGGAACCGCTTCGGGTCCGCAATTTTTCTGGCCCTTTCGGGAACAGGGTTTTATTTGACCTGGAAAATCTTTCGTTAGTTCAAAGTTCAAAGTTAAGGTTTGATTTTTAATCTCGAGATTTAAGGCCAAGGTGACAATAAAAAATGCCAACTCTGAATCCACAACTTTGAACCTTGAACTTTGAACCCTCTCAACTCCTAACTGCCAACTGCTACCTGCTCATTCCTCCCCCCAAAGCGGAACCACCTGGAACCGGTTCACGTCCACCAGGCCCAGGTCGGTGAGCTTCAACTCCGGGATAACCGGGAGGGCCAGGAAGGACAGGACCATGAAGGGGTCGGCAAGGCCGCCCCCCAATTCCCGGTAGGCCTCCTGGAGGCGGGCGTAAGCCGCGGCCACTTCTTCCAGGGACTGGGGACTGATGAGCCCGGCGATGGGCAAGGGCAGGTAGGCCAGCACCCTGCCGCCCGCCACTGCGGTCAGCCCTCCATTGATTTTTATCAAGAATTCCGCCGCGGCCATCATGTCCGCCTCATCCGCTCCCAGCACAATGAGGTTGTGGGAGTCGTGGGCCACGGTGGCCGCCAGCGCGCCCCTTTTCAACCCAAACCCGTGCACCACCCCCAGCCCCACATTCCCGGTGCCCCGGTGGCGCTCCAACACCGCCAATTTGAGGAGGTCGCGGCCCACATCTACAACCAGCCGCCCGTCTTTCACCGGCGCCGACAGCACCAGCTTACGGGTTAGGAGCTGGCCGGGAATCAGTCCGATCACTTTGACCAACTCTCCCGCCGCAGGGGGGAAAAATGCCTCCAGGTCCGGCAACTTCACTTGAAAGGGGCGAAACGGGAGGTATGATTCCGGAAGTTGCACTTCGGGCCTCAGCTTTCCTTTCTCCGCTACCAGTTGGCCGTTTTTCCAGACCTTATCAACCCGAAATTCTTCCAGGTCCTCCACCGTCACCAGGTCGGCGCTGAGTCCCGGGGCAATGGCCCCCCGGTCCCGGAGGCCGAAGTATTCAGCGGGGTTCAGGGTGGCCAGGGTCACCGCGGCCAGGGGGTCCCAGCCCAGACTTACCGTCTTGGCCAGCAGGCGGTTCATGTGGCCCCACTCCAACAAATCTTCCGGGTGGCAGTCGTCGGTGACCAGCATGGCCCGGCGCCGGGCCGCCGGCGTCACCGCGGGGAGCAAATCCGTCAGGTTCTTGGCCAGGCTGCCTTCCCGGAGCATCAGGTAAAAACCCAGCTCCAGCTTTTCCCGGGCTTCCGCCGCCTCCGTGCATTCATGGTCGGAGCCGATGCCCGCCAGGCGGTAAGCATTGAGGGCCTTGCCGGTGAGCAGCGGCGCATGGCCGTCAATGGGGCCGTGGGAAAACAGGGCGATTTTTTCCATAAGCCCCTTATCCCCGGCGACTACGCCGGGAAAATTCATCACTTCCGCCAGGCCCAGGACCCCCGGGCGGCCCCGGTAGGGTTTCAGGTCCGCGGCTTCCAACCGCGCCCCCGCAGTCTCCAGCGGCGAGGCGGGCACACAGGAGGGCAGCATAATAAAAATGTCCAGGGGCAGCCCTTCCCGGGCGGCCAATAGGTAGTCCAGACCCGCGGTCCCCCAGACGTTGGCGATTTCGTGGGGGTCGGCGATAATAGTGGTGGTCCCCAGGGGAAGGAGCGCCCGGGCCAGCTCCCGGGGGGTGAGCATGCTGCTTTCCAGGTGGAGGTGGCCGTCGATGAAACCGGGAAGCAAATACCGGCCCCGGAGGTCCAGCCGGGGGCCGGAATAGTCCCCCAGACCCACGATGACCCCGTCGAACAAGGCCACGTCCCGCCGGAGCCACTCTCCCGTATAAACATTGGCCACCAGGCCGCCGGTGAGGACCACATCCGCCGGCCGCTCGCCCCGGGCCGCCTGGAGCTGGGCTTCCAACTTTTCCCATGTCATGTCCATAGCCGTGAAAAGCAGTTTTCAGTTTTCAGTCTCCGGTCTCCGGTCCACAATCAGCCTTTAAAAGATCGAAATGCGGCCAGTTTAGAATAAAATTCCGGCGGATGCAATGAAGCAGTGGATTAGCTTACCCGCGCCTTCTCCTCGGTTGCCGGGCAAACGAAATTATGCTAAAAGCTACATTAATGGCCATGAAAAAGCCCTCTGAGTTTAGCGGAGAATTATGTCAAGTCTTTAAACGCATCCTATAAGCCTTAAACTTTGAACTTTGAACCTTGAACTTTGAACCATATGGAGATTCCCATGACCGACCTTCAAACCATCTCCCAAGACCTGATGAGCCGCCTGGAGTTGAAATACGAGCCGGTGGGCGTCACTTTATACCGGGAAACGGACCCGCTCCCCGGGAATGTTCCCCTGACCCAGGAGAATTTGAAAAGCTACTGCCAGGCCTTGACCCTGGCCGGGCAAGGGAGGGCGCTGCTCCTGGAAAAGGAGCGCATGGGCTGTAAGCTGGGCACTTCGGTCCTGGGATTTGAGAAGGACATGGAAGCTTACATCGATGACGGCGTCCTGGAGAAATATGGAGTGGGCCTTTACGGCACCGAAGAGGCCTCCGCGGCCACTATCCGCAAGGCGCCATATTTGCCCCAGGGCCGGACCCGGGCCGCGCTCGTCGCGCCTTTGTCCTTTTTTGGGGAAAGCCCCCAGGTGGTGGTCTTCACCGCGGACAGCGAACAGGTCATGTGGCTGCTGTACGCGGCGAACTACGACCGGGGCGGTCGGATGGACCTCCCCCAATCCGGCGGAGCCTTGGGGGGTTGCGCCGACATCACCGCCCTCCCCTTGATGCAAGGCGTTCCCAATATCACCTTTCTGGGCCTGGGGTGCCGCATTAAGGCCGCGGTGGACCCCTGCCACCTGATGATGGGCCTTCCCGCCGGGTCTTTGGACATGGTGCACACCCACGTCCTGGATATGGCCAAACCCATTGCTATGCTGAAGAATGCCCGGACTGCTTCGCAGTAGTTTTCAGTTTTCAGTTTTCAGTTAAAAACATGACAGGAGATGTTATATGGCTGTTTTTACTTGCGAAAAATGCGGCGGCCAGGTGGATACCCGCTGCAAACCCAAAAAATGCCCCGCCTGCGGGGAAGCGGACTGCATGTGTAAGGAAGCCCCTGTTCCACCTAAAAAGGGAAAATAATGTTTGGCGGGCGCAGCCCGCCTATCGGTGTTAATCTGCGTTCATCGGCGGTTATTTAATGATTTACGGCCTGGGGGTGGACCTGGTGCGGGTGGACCGCATTGACAAGGCGCTCAAGCGCTATGGGGACCGGTTTCTGCGGCGCATTTTCACCTCCCGGGAAATCGACTATTGCTCGGGAAGGGTCTGGGCCGCGTCCGGCTTCGCCATGCGCTTCGCGGCCAAAGAAGCCTTCTCCAAGGCCCTGGGGGTGGGGCTGCGCCAGGGGGGCATCCGCTGGCGGGAAGTGGAAGTGGTCCCCAACTCCATGGGCAAACCGGAAATTTTTGTCAGCGGCCGAGCCGCCCAACTCTGTACGGAGGCGGGAATTATCGGTATGCACCTGACTCTGACCGATGAAGACAACCACGTCATCGCGGTGGTGGTGCTGGAAAAATGAGACGGGGGACGGGAGACCGGAGACGGGGGGATTTTCCCCAGTCCCCCGTCCCCGGTCCCCGGTCTGATCGCCCCCGGCTGTCTTCTAACTGCTCACTGCTCACTGCTTACTGCTAACTGCTATGCGCATTCTCGTTACCGGCGCCACGGGGTTCGTGGGCAACGAAGTGGTGAAGGAACTGCTGGCCCGGGGCCACCGGGTCCGGGCCTTAGTGCGGCCCGGATCGGAAGCCAAGCTCCAGGTGCGGGACCGGGTGGGGGAGTTTTTCGGCGACGTCCTGGACCGCCAGGCGGTCTTCCAGGCGGCCCAGAGCTGCGACGCGGTCATCCACCTGGTGGGCATCATCCGGGAATTTCCCGGCAAAGGCGTCACCTTTGAGCGCCTCCATGTGGAAGCCACTCATAATGCCGTGGACGCCGCCCGGGCCGCGGGGGCCCGGCGCTACCTCCAGATGAGCGCTCTGGGCGCCCGCCCGGAGCCGGCGGACCCTTACCATACCAGCAACTACCGGGCTGACCGTTACGTCATGGCCTCGGGGCTGGCCTGGACCATCTTCCGGCCCTCGGTGATTTATGGGCCGGGGGATCAATCCATCAACCTCTTTGCCCAAATCATCAAGTCTTCGCCAATTTACCCAATTATCGGCGACGGCAACTACCAAATGCAGCCGGTGCCGGTGGAGACCGTGGCCCAGGCATTTGTCCAGGCCCTGGAACTGCCCGCGGCCCTGAACCGCATCTATGAGGTGGGCGGCCCTGAGCCTTTGACTTTTAATCAAATCATCGATACCCTGGCGGAAACTCTGGGGAAAAAGGTGTTTAAACTCCACCTGCCCGTATGGCCCATGCGCCTGGCGGCAACCCTGTTAGGGGGCTTTTCCTGGTTCCCCGTGACCCACGGGCAGATCAGGATGCTGCTGGAAGGCAACATCTGCGACTCAGAGGCTTTTTACCAAGACGTTGGCTTGATACCGGTTTCCTTTAAAGACGGCTTAAGCCGATATCTCGTTTAGTAGGTTGCTACATTGGCCCTGGACTTCTTTGAACCCCCCGAGCACCGGCTCATCGTTTACGGCAGCCTGGCGCCGGGGGAGGTAAATAACTTTGTGCTGGCCGGGCTGGAGGGAGACTGGGAGCGCTGCGTCATCCAGGGGCACATGGGCCGGTATAAGGGGTTCAAGGTCTTTAAGTACGACCCCCAGGGGGAAACCTACCCGGCCTGGCTCTTTTCCTCCCCCCTCCTGCCGCCGAAGTTCCCAGAGCTGGACGACTTCGAAGGGGAGGAATACCAGCGCATCATCATCCCGGCCCTGGTAAGTGACCGGTTAATACTGGCTTATATTTACCAGGGGAAGTATTTCGATTAGATAAGATCAGACCGGGGACGGGGGACGGGGATCAGACCGGGGACCGGGGACTGGGGAAAATCCCCCCGTCACCCGTCTCCCGTCTCCCGTCTTAAAAACCCGTCTCCCGTCCCCCGTCTCCCGTCTTAAAAACGCGCCAGGGAGGGCGTAATAATGAACCATGACGCGGCAATAGAATTGGTGCGCACCTTGACCCGGGAGGTGGTGGCCCAATTCCGCCCCGCCCATCTGGACCTTTTCGCTGACGACTTTTCCCACTGGGCCTCAGGGGCCGGGGCGCCCCTGGCCGCGGAAGGCGCCCTGCGCCCCCGGGAAGAAGGCCTGGACACCACCCTGGTGGCCGGCATGTTTTTCCGGGTCCTCATGGACGCCTCGCGGCTGCCCGTTAGCCTCCCCGAACGGGTCTCCTTCGTGCGCAAGGAAGCCAAGAACTACCTGGTAAAGCACCTGTCCGGGCAGATCACCCTGTCCCAGTTCTACCGCCTGCTCAACCTCATCGAAGAAAACGTGCTCCATTATTTTCAGCGGCAGAAGGCTGACTGGCTGGGCTCGGAAATGGCGCCGGGGGAAAAACGTCAACTACCCGACATCCCAAGAGCCCCCCAGGCCGAGGCCTTGCGCCAGGCCCTGGCCCGGGTGGAACTGCCCCCCAAGGGCCGGAAGCTCACCCGGGACAAGTTGGAAGACTTTCTCCTGGCCACTCAAGGACGCTGGTTCCGGGTCCTGGACCTGGAGCGCCAATTCCAGGTGAACAAAAAGACGGCTTGGAGCTGTTTGCATCTGTTCCTGGAGGCCGGCATCCTGGAGCACAACGGCGCCAAGGCCAACCGGGCCCGTTACGCCTTGTGCCAACAGTTCCAGCCCAAACCTGCGCCAGTTCGTTTAGAAGACCTCTGAAAACATCTTAAGACAAAAAACCCGGGTGTTTATTCAACTGGTTGCACAAGTTCTTACCGCACAGGCCGCAAAGCCTCTGCCCCCTGCAGGGGCGTGATTTATCACGCCCGCTAGAGTCGGGCGCAATAACTTGCGTTCCTATAAGGGGTTGGAGATGGGGGTTTTGGAAGGGCCAGGGGCGTCCGCCCCTGACCCCCTTCCCCCAAAAGCATCGGCAACAGGCTTCAGCCGGCCCCGCAGCTTTTTCTTTTCCTAAAAGGCTTCCCGCGGTATCATATAAACATGAGCCGCTATGTGATCATCGGGGCCAGCGCCGCGGGCCTGGGCGCCGCGGAAGTCATCCGGCCCCGGGACCCCAAAAGTTCGGTCACCCTCATCAGCGACGAGGCCTACCGGCCATACAGCCGCCCCTTGCTCACTTACCTGCTGAGCGGCGAAGTCCAGCCGGAAAAGGTCTGGCTGCGGGCCCCCGACTACTTTCAAAAGTGGGGTTTGGAAACCATCCTGGGAGATAAGGTGGTCCAGGTGGACGCAGGCGCTCGGGAAGTGCGCCTGGCTTCGGGCCGGGTCGCTCCCTACGATGGGCTGCTCATCGCCTCCGGGGCCCGTCCCCGTTTGCCGGGGATTCCCGGAGAAGACCTGCCCATGGTTTTCACCCTGCGCACCCTGGCGGACTGGCGGCGCCTGGACGCCTGCCTGCCGGAAGCGGGAGTGGTGACGGTGGTGGGCGCGGGCGCGGTGGGCCTCAAGGCCGCGGAGGCCTTGACCCGCCGGGGCCTCACGGTCAACCTGCTGGAAATGGGGCCCCATCCCCTGCCCCAGCTACTGGACCCCTTCTCCGCTCGACTTCTTCAGGATGCCCTCGCCGGCTGGGGCATCCGGCTCCATTGCCATACCCGGCCCCTGGCGGTGATCGCCGACCGGGGCCGGGTGCGGGGGCTGGCTCTTGATGACAACCGGGAAATCCCCACGGACGCGGTCATCTTCGCCGTGGGAGTGGAACCCAACGTGGAATTCCTGGCCGGCGCCGGCCTGACGGAATCTGGGGGAGTGGTGGTGGACGATTACCTCCAGACCGCGGACCCCCTCATTTACGCCGCCGGCGACTGCGTTTTCCCCCACCACCTTCTCACCGGCCGGCGCGGCGCCTACCAGATCTGGCCCGCCGCGGTGGAACAGGGGCGCATTGCCGGGGCCAACCTTACCGGGGCCCGGGTGCGCTACCGCGGCCTCCTCCCCCAAAACAGCATCTCGTTGCGGGACTTCCACCTCATCACCGGCGGCTTGGGCCCCCAGGAAACCGGGGACTGCGAAGTGTCGGAGGAGCTGGATGAAGCTCGGGGCCAGTACCGCCGTCTGGCTTTCAAACAAGGCCGCCTGGTGGGGGTCACTTTAGTCGGGGATATCGGGGACGCAGGCATCTATTTCGCCATCATGGCCAATCATCTCCCGGTGGACCAGTTAGCCGCAGACCCTCGGGCGTTTCCCCCTGAGACTGTTGAACACATCCAGGCTTTGATCAAATGGGGAAAGAAACCAGTTAGAGTGATCGAAACCCCCGTTTATGAATATGCCTAAATGTTTTCGGTTTCCGGTGAAATAAAAAATGTAAGCGGTCTCTGGCCGCGACTCATACGTATTTCTTGAGGAGAAAGGGTTCATGAACACCGTCATCGTCCGCCCCGAGCGCTGCGTGGGCTGTCTTCAGTGCCGCCTGGCCTGCGCGGTGGAACATTCCCGGACCAAGTCCCTGGCCGCGGCAATTCATGAAGACCTGCGCCCCCGGCCCCGCCTCCGGGTTTACCCCGGCCGCCAGCGCCTGGCCTTCCCCAGCAAGTGCCGCCATTGCGCCCCGGCGCCCTGCCAGCAGGTATGCATTGCCGGGGCCATCTACCGGGATGAGGACCGGGGCGCGGTGGACATCGACCCCCACCGGTGCATCAACTGCGCCATGTGCGCCATGGCCTGCCCCTTCGGGGTGCTGACGTACGCCCCCTTATTCCAGGCTCCGGAAAAGCGCGCGGTAGCCCTCAAATGTGACCAGTGCCCGGCCCGGGAGCAAGTGGGCCGGGTCCCGGCCTGCGTGGAGGCCTGCAAGGTGGGGGCTTTGACCTACGGCCAGTGGCAGGCGGCCCAGGACGCCAAAGGCCGGGCCGTGGCCCAGGCCTTCTTCGCCTCCCTCCCGTCCGCGGAAGAAACCACGGCCTTTCTCCCCCTGTCCATCCGCCGCTGGCGGCAGTTGGGGTGAGGTGGGGGGGCCGGGGGACAACAAGTCCCCCGCCCTCCCCCCACACCCCCATCCCAACCCCCTATAAGGGGACCAGGGAAGGCGGGGCATTGCCCCGCCTTCCCTGGTCAATTATCTCCCCTCAAGGGATTGGGGGAGGGGGTGCGGGGAGGGGGGAAGGGCTGGCGCCCTTTGCCCCCTCCCCCACAAAACTTCATCCTTTCCATGAGGTGAGCTCTTGAGTGCGCCTGCGGTAGCAGTACAAGGTCTCAGCAAATATTTCCCCCAGTTGGAGCTGCGCCATCTTCTCACGTTCCGACGTCCGGAGGGGGTTTGGGCCTTGCGGCAGGTGGCCTTCGAACTCAATCCAGGGGAGATTCTCTGCATCCTGGGGCCCAACGGCTCCGGCAAGACCACCCTCATCAAGCTCATTGCCACTTTGCTAATTCCCACCGAAGGGCGGATTTTCATTCACGGCCAGGATACGATCCGGCGGCCCATGTTAGCCAAGCGCCGCCTGGGATTTATCACCTGCAATGAATGGAGTTTTTACGGCCCCTTAAGCGGCTGGCAGAATCTGGCCTTTTTCGCCCGCCTTCACGGCCTCGACCCCCGGACCGCGATTCCGCCAGTGGCCAGGCTCCTCAAATTGGCTCCCTACCTGGACCGTCGGTTCTTTTCCTATTCCACCGGCATCAAGCGCCGCTTCGATCTGGCCCGGGGAATGCTGCACCAGCCGGATCTCCTCCTGATGGATGAGCCTACCACCAATCTGGACCCCATAGCCGCGGGAGAGGTGCGGGACCTCATCGGGCGTTTACGGGAGGAGGGAAAGACGGTAATCCTGGTGACCCATCGGCTGGGAGAGGCCCAGAAGTTGGGGGACCGCCTGGCGGTCATGACCGCGGGCCGCCTCCATGAAATCAGGCCGTCTCCCCAGGAAAGCCTGGAAGACCTGTACCGCAGAACGGTGCAAGAGGAAGGGGGCGCCCTTGGGTAAAGTCTGGGCCTTTTTCGTCCGGGACTTTCTGTGGGAGCTCAGCTATCCCCTGGTCCCTCTCTGGCGGTGGGGCGGCATCGTATTTCGCCTGGTGACGTTTTATTTCCTGGGGGTTCTGATTTCCCCCGGGGCCTCTTCCTATCTGGCTCCCTATGGCGGCTACTACTTCCCCTTTGTTGTTCTGGGCCTGGCCCTGGCCAGCTTCCAGGAAGTGGCGCTGACCTCCGTTTCCGAGAGCATCAGCTACGGCATGCATACCGGCACCCTGGAAATCATGCTGGCCACTCCCACCTCTCTTTCCACCATTGTGTTTTCTTCGGTGCTGTATCAGTTCTCCATTGCGGCCCTGGAAATCCTGTTATATTTGGCCTTCGGCGCCTGGTTCTTCAACCTGTCCCTGGCCCAGGCCAATATCCCGGCCACCGCGGCCTTTCTTCTGCTAGCCCTGTTAGCCCATCTCCCCCTGGGGATTATCTCCGCCGGTTTCCTGCTGATCTTCAAACGGGGCAGTCCCATCACGGTCTTATTCGGGCATTTCTCCGCCCTCTTGGGCGGGGTCTATTTTCCGGTGCAGGTGCTCCCCGGCTGGCTCCAGAGCCTATCTTTTTTTATCCCCTTCACCCACGCCCTGGAAGGCTTGCGCCAGGCGGTGATCAACGGCAAGGGACTGCTGGAGTTGAAGACCCCCGCGGCCGTCCTGTGCATCCTGGCCGCAGTGCTTATGCCCCTCAGCCTGGCATTTTTCGCCTGGGCCGTGCGCCAGGCCAAGCGCCTGGGGACCCTGTCGCAGTATTGAGGAATGGGTTATTGGGGGAGGAGGCAGGGGCCATGTGCCCCTGCCCCCTCCCCCAAACCCCCACCCCCAATCCCTTAAGATTGTTTAGGTGGTGGCGTCTTTGGCGCCACCACCTAAGCTTTTCCTTGGTGTGATCTTTTGTGTCTCGGTGTCTTGGTGGTAAAAATATCAGAAGTCGGATGCCTGGGCTTCGGCCCCAAGGATTTGCTGGAGAAAAGAGCTGCGGTCAGAACGGGTCACAGGCTCCCCGTCCAGAGAGGCCACCGGCATGAGTCCCATGAGGGAATTGGCCAGCCAGATGCCCTGGGCCTCTTTAAGTTGAGAAACGTGGGTAGGGGTCCATTCCAACCCCAGCCCCTGTTTTTTCAAAGCCCGGGATAAGAGTGCCAAAGTTACTCCGGGCAAGGCGCTGGCCGCCTCGGGGGTATAATACCTTCCTGCCGACAAATAGACCAGGCTGGTGGCCGCGCCTTCCGATATCCGGCCGTCGGCTTCCAGGATGAGGGCCTCCTTGGCCCCCCGGTCCAGGGCAAACTGCCGGGCCGCCAGGTAAAACAGGTAATTCAAGCTCTTATGACGGCCCAGGAAGGTGGCGCGACCCTCAGGAAAAGTCGCCACCGGCCAGCCGGCGGCATACTCCTCCGGGGACGGCGGGATGTAAGGTCGGGCCCAGATGACCAGGGTGGGCGAAGCGGCCGGGGGCAGCCCCAAACCCTCCACGGCCCCCCTGGTAAGGAGAATCTTGACCCGGGCCACACCCCGGTCCATACCGTTGGCGGCCAGCAGTTGGCGAAGCCGCATCTCCCAGGGAAGGGTCGGAAAGGCCAGGCGGAAGGCCGCGGCTGAAGCCTTAAGCCTCTCCAGGTGCTCTCTCAGGAAAAAGACTTTCCCTCCCTCGGCCCGCAAAGTTTCAAAGAAGCCGTCTCCATAAAGGAAACCCCGGTCCTGAACCGAAACCCGGGCCAGGGAGAGGGGAATCAGATCGTCATTGAGCCAGACGAATTCTTCCGGTGCCATAAGTGTTGTTGGAAATGTGAATTTGGGGGGAGGGCCGGGGGACGGCAAGTCCCCCGCCCTTAGCCCCCTCCCCCAAAATCTCCCGGCCCGCGTCCTCGATCACCCGGAACAGGGTGCGGCCTTTGTGCAGGGTCTCCTCGTACTCATCCGCCTCATCGGAATCATAGACCACGCCGCCCCCCACGGAGAAATGGGCCCGGCCCCGGCTGATGACCGCGGTGCGAATGGCCACGTTCAGATCCAGGTTGCGGTGCAGTCCCAGGTAGCCCATGGCCCCGCAGTAAACGTGGCGCTCTTGAGGCTCCAGTTCGTCGATAATTTCCATGGCCCGGATCTTGGGACAGCCGGTGATGGAGCCGCCGGGGAAGGTGGCCCGGAGGATGTCCACCTGAGTGGCCTCCGGCCGCAATTTTCCGGTGACGATGGACACCAGATGATAGACGTTCTGGTAAGCCTCCAACCTCTTGTGCTCTTTGACCTGAACAGTGCGGCCCTGGCAGACTTTGCCCAGGTCGTTGCGCAGCAGGTCCACGATCATGGATAGTTCCGCGTCGTCCTTGAGGCTGCCGACCAGTTCCCGGCGCAGGACCAGGTCTTCTTCGGGAGTGCGGCCCCGGGGCCGGGTGCCCTTGATGGGCCGGGTTTCCAGGTAGTCTCCCTGTTGGAAGAGAAACCGCTCCATGCTGGTGGACAGAATCTGAAAATCGCCGCAGTTCAGGTAGGCGTAAAAGGGGGCCGGATTCAGGCCGAAGAGGTTCAAGAACAGGCGGTAGGCTTCGCCGTTGAGAGGAAAGGAAAAGCGCTGGGACAGGTTGACCTGGTACACGTCGCCGTTTTTGATATACTCCCTGATGCGGGCCACCGCCTGGATATAAGCCTCCCGGGTGAAATTACTATGCAGGGGGCCCACCTGATAAGTCCCCAGATTATCCGGGGTAGCCGCGGGCCAATCTCCCGCGCTGGAATGGAGCCTCCCTTGGCGATCTTCATAGAGCACCCGGATTTCCCAGAAATCCCCCTGCCGGCGGTCATGGACCACAAGGCGCCTTGGAAAGGCCATGACCAGTTCCGGCAGGCCCAGATCGTCCACCGCGTCGGTGGGGAGGCGTTCCAGGTGGTTCTTCAGGTCGTAGGCCAGAAAGCCCATGGCCCCGGCGCTGAAGGGAGCGAGAGGCGAAGGCCCGGGCAAGGCCAGGGATTCCAGCGCCTCCTCCAGCGCCTGGAAGGGGTCGGCGTCGGCGTATAATTGGTCGTTTGCCGGGCCGGAAATCGAAACCTGCCTCCCCTTTGCCTTAATCACCAGGAAAGGGTCCCAGCCCATAAGGGAATAGCCGGCGCAATCCAGGTCCCCGCCGCTCAAGAGCAGCATGGCATGGGGCTGGCGGCGCAGGGGGGTGAAAAGGTCCGCAAGATTAACGGCCCCCTGGGGCGGCTGATAGGGTTTTATCTGAATATCCGCAACGCGGCCGTACATGGGTCTTCGGTTTTCGGTTTTCGGTTATTGGTTATTGATGGTTCTTGATAGCTGACCACTGGCAACTGGCAACTGGCAACTGATAATAGGCCCCTTCCCCCCAATTAACTTCCTTCCCCACGGCCAAAAAATTCGCCGCCAGTTCCCGGCCGTGGCTGGTGAGGAAGGACTCGGGGTGAAACTGAACCCCGTGGAGGGGGTAGCGGCGGTGGCTTAAACCCATGACCACGCCATCCGCGGTCCAGGCGGTGATTTCCAGGGCCGGCGGGACGCGGTCAGCCATGAGGGAGTGGTAGCGCGCGACCCCCAGGGGAGAGGGCAGGCCCTGGAAGATGCCCTGCCCGTGGTGGAAGACCTGGTGGCGTTTGCCGTGCACCGGCACCGGCGCCTGGATGGTGGCGCCGCCGAAAACTTCGTTGATGGCCTGGTGGCCCAGACAGACTCCCAGGATAGGAATTTGCCGGTAAAAGCGGGAGATGACCTCTTTGCTGATGCCCGCCTGGGCCGGAGCCCTGGGTCCGGGGGAGATGCAGAGCCAGCGGGGTTTCAGAGCCTCGATCTCCTCCAGGGTCACCTCGTCGTGGCGAAAAACCAGGACTTCCAGGTCGAACTCGTAGAAAAGCTGGACCAAGTTATAAGTAAAGGAATCGTAATTGTCGATCATTACCAGGCGCACGGCCCCACCCCCAAAATAAGAAAAGCCACCCACGGAGCCTGGGTGGCTTTCGCCTATGACATAGCTCTGAGCCAATATATATGGAGGAATGCTTCGGCTGTCAACAGTTTTCTTCGCCCTCCGTAGAGGTTCTTCTGCCTAGGGATGCCACAAGGCTTTAGAAAAACTATAAATAACTACACCTTTTAGGCTCTTGCAATGTTCCTATAAAGAGCAGAACTCTTGCAGGTGAAGACGGGTAACCAGACCACTATCCGCCTTTTATCGGCGGGGATCTGCAAATTGGCCGAAGCGAGGAAAAAGCCCCAGGAAGCCAACCTCAGTGAGGAACCAAGGGACTTGCCTAGCCGCATAACAACAAGCCAACCCGTGCAAAAAAAAAGGGCGGCAAATCTCTGACCGCCCTTAAAACAACATAAA
>Ga0194110_10003594_pt1 | contig 19097 bp, 14 predicted proteins | sample TA2Kig1200mmetaG_FD_146192 | JGI IMG/M metagenome (GOLD analysis project Ga0194110, IMG submission 146192) | Freshwater microbial communities from Lake Tanganyika, Tanzania - TA2015032 Kigoma Deep Cast 1200m | ecosystem: Environmental > Aquatic > Freshwater > Lake | place: Tanzania: Lake... | reverse complement strand
TTCACGGTAAAAGGCGTCCGTGGTCCAGATATTGCCTGAGTGCCAGAGAACCGGAGCGGCGCATAGTCTTTGGTGGAGCAGGTCATAAAGGCCGGGGTCAGGAGCGGGATCCGGAGCCTGAGGATTATAATGGCGCGAAGTGCCATCCCCGGCCCGGGCCCCGGTGGGCAGGATCAGATGGCCGACTTTCACCTGGGGCTGCAACGACCCGCACCATCCCAAAGCCAGGATGGCCCGGGCCCCCAAGGCGATAAGCTTCTCCAGCACCAGCACCGCATACGGCGCGCCCACCGCGGGAGCCGCGATGGTCAGGGGCCGGTCCCGCCACCGGCCTTCCCGGAGGGCGCAGTCCCAGACATAGCGGGGCGCGCCGGCCTGGGTTTGACGGCTTAAGAAATGGTAGTCCGGCCGGGCGAAGGTCATGACCACCCGGGAAGACACCGGCGCCTCCCACGGTTCCCGGGCCGGTTCAATGATGGCCTTTTCCAGGGTTTTCGGTTTTAGGTTTTCGGTTTTCGGCATCTCTAAGGTGCGTTTTACGCATCAAAAGGCGATGTGGAAATTATACGGTTTTCGGTAAAGATAATTACGGATTATCAATAAGTTACAGATTAAGTTTGTTGCACTTGAAAGAGAAAATGGTATTAGACCCAGAGGCGCACAGATTAACACAGATAAAATCAGCTTAATATCCGTGTCCATCTGTGTTCATCTGTGGTTAACAATCAATCTATTACTCAGGTCACGTAATTGTTCTCATTTCGCCAAATCAGTTACTTGATATTTTAGTGATGAGGACTGAGGACTGAGTCTTCGCCATCTCTATCTTAAATTACTCAGTCCTCAGTCCTCATCACTCAGTCCTGCCTTGGATAATGGGAACAATTAATCGCTCCGAGTAATATGTGGGCCATTCTCCCCTAAGCGGAATTTCGGGAAGCCCGCACCTTCCAGACGAAATAGGCCGCCGCGGCCAGCAGTCCGGCCACCACGAAGTAATCCAAAATATGGGTGTACTGCTGAATGAGGCGCCAGTTTTCCTGGAGGCGCACCCCGCAGTATACCAGGAACATGTTCCACATGGTGGCCCCCACCAGGGTATAGATGATGAAAGGCAAGAGCGACATGCGGGCCAGCCCCGCGGGAATGGAGATGAGATGGCGCACCACCGGGATGAAGCGGGAAATAAAAATGGTCTTGCCGCCGTGGCGCTCAAAAAACTTCTTGGTCCACTCCAGGTGATGCGGGTTGAGCAGCAGATACCGGCCATAGCGCAGCACCACCGGCTCTCCCAGCATCCCCATGCCGTAGGACAGCAGGGACCCCGCGATGGACCCCAGGCTGCTGGCGATCAGAACCCACCAGACGTCGAAGTGGCCGGTGAAAATGAGAAACCCGGCAAAGGGCATGACCAGCTCGCTGGGAACGGGCGCGATCATGCTCTCCAGGGTCATGAGGAAAAAAACGCCATAATAGCTGCAGGTGTGAATGAGCTGGGTGTTGTAGTAGCACAGAGTTTCCGTGAGTCCCATAGAGGTTATACCGGTTTTCCTTTCATTTCATCATGATAAGTTCAAGGTTCAAGGTTCAAAGTTCAAAGTTTAAGGGGTTAAGGTATTTTCTTGTTCCCAAGCTCCTGCTTGGGAACGCAAATTTTGGCCGAAGCTCCTGCTTCGGCACATGGGTGGTGGATCACGTCCTTGAATTGATGAAATCGCCTGTTTAGTTTTTAACTTTGAACCTTGAACTTATTTTATTTCTCGTTCCAAGATCTCCTGCTCCACCTTGGCCTGGAGAGCCGTCAGCCCCGGACTCCAGGTCACCGGATAAGCGGGCGGGTCCTGGATGGCTTTGTAAGGTTCGGGAAGCAGGCCGAACTGGGAGATAAAATAATCCCGGCTTTCCTTGAGGGTGGGGAGGGGTCCAAGGATGCGGCCCTGTTCCATGACTTTGTTGAGCAGCGGCGCGCCTCCGGGGACTGCCTCTTCCCGGAGGGCGATGACGTCCCGGTGCAGGCGCCCTTGTTCGTCATAAAAGCGGTGCACCTGCTTCTTATCCACCAGGGTGACCTTGCCGGTGGAGAGCTTCATCACCGGCCGGGCGCCGTATTTCACCAGCTTGTAGGCGCAGTCGAAATAAGGCGCGTCCGCGGAGACCCCCATCTTGGTGCCCACCGCGAAGGTGTCCACCCGGCCCCCGGCGTCCAGGACCCGGGCCATCTTAAATTCATCGAAGCCGCCGCTGGCCAGGATCTTGACGTATGTCAGACCGGCGTCGTCCAGGACTTTCCGCACCTCCTGGCTGATGGCGGCGATGTCGCCGCTGTCCAGGCGCACATACTGCAGGCGCTTCCCCCGGGCCTCCATTTCCTTGGCCACCCTGACCGCGTGCCGCGCCCCGCGGATATCGTCATAGGTGTCGATGAGAAGGATGGTTTTGTCCGGGAAGACCTGGGCAAACAGCCGGAACGCCTCGATTTCCCTGGGAAAGCTGGTGATATAAGAATGGGCCATGGTCCCGAAAGTGGAAATCCCGTAAAGCTTCCCCGCCAGGACGTTGCTGGTTCCCAAAAAGCCCGCCAGGTAGCTGGCCCGGGCCGCTTTCAGGCCCGCGTCGGTCCCCTGGCAGCGCCGCAAGCCGAAATCAATCAAGGGCCGCCCCCGGGCCACGTGAAAGGACCGGGCCGCCTTGCTGGCAATCAGGGTCTGGAGGCTCACCGCGTTGATGATGAAGGTCTCCGCCAACTGGGCCTCGATAACCGGTCCGCTCACTTCCAGCACCGGTTCGTCCTTGAAAAAGATGCTCCCTTCGGGCAGGGCGTTGACTTCCCCGGTGAAGCGCACGGATTTCAGGTAATCCAGGAATTTCCTCTGAAAGAGGCGGGTGGACTCCAGATAGGCCAGGTCGTCTTCCACGAAGCGCAGGGTGGCAAGATAATTCAGGGCCTCCTCCAGCCCCCCGGCCACGAAAAAGCCCCGGTTAGGGGGGTACTTGCGGATGAAGAAGCTGAAGGTGGCCTCCTCCGCCATCCCCGCCTCAAAATAGCAGGCGGCCATGGTCAGTTGATAAAGGTCCGTCAGCAGGGCGAAACGCTCACCCAAAGGGCGATCCATGGAAAACCTCGAATTGAAATGCCTCAATTTTACCATCCGCGGTTACCGGCGTCCATCCGCGGTTAAATAAAACCGCGCCCATAACGCCGACCCCCGCTGGTTTATCCCCGGGAATAGACATCCGCGGCCAAATCCAGCCGCTCCCCGGCCTGAAGCTGGAAGTATCCCGCGGCGGCCACCATGGCCGCGTTGTCGGTGCACAGGTTCAAGGGCGGCAGAAAAAGTTCCGCGCCCCCGGACCCGGCCCGCTCCTGCAAGACCTGGCGCAGCCGCCCGTTGGCCGCCACCCCGCCGCACACCACCAGCCGGGTGCAGCCGGTGGCCTCCAACGCCAGCCAGGCCCGATTGGTGAGCGACTCCACCACCGCCTCCTGAAAAGACGCGGCCAGGTGGGCCTGGGCCACAGGGTCTCCCAGGATTTCCGGGTGTTTCTTTACCTGATGGACCACCGCGGTCTTGAGGCCGCTGAAGCTGAAGGTCAGCGGCTCTTGGGGAATCCGGGGCCGGGGCAATGCATAAACCCCGGGATCCCCTTCCCGGGCCAGGGCCTCAATCTTCACCCCGCCTGGGTAGCCCAGGCGCAAGAGCTTGGCCACCTTGTCAAAAGCCTCTCCCGCGGCGTCGTCCCGGGTGCGGCCCAAAAGCTCCATGTCCCGAAAGGCGCGCACCAAATAGATATTGGTATGCCCCCCCGAGACCACCAGGGCGATGAAGGGAAAGGCAGGAGGAGCATCCGTTAGAAATGCCGCCAGGATGTGGGCCTGAAGGTGGTGCACCCCCGCCAGGGGTTTTTTCAAAGTGAACGCCAGGGCCTTGGCCACGGCCATGCCGATGACCAGGGCCCCGATGAGGCCCGGCCCCTGAGACGCGGCCAGGCCGTCAATCTCTTTTAAAGTCACCCCGGCCTGGTCCAGGGCCGCCTGAATCACCGGCAGGATGTTCTCCAGGTGCCGCCGGGCCGCGATCTCCGGCACCACCCCGCCGTATTGGGCGTGCAACTCGAACTGGGTGGCCACCACGGAGGACAACACTCGCCGGCCGTCGGCCACCACCGCGGCCGCGGTTTCATCGCAGGAGGTCTCGATGCCTAAAATAAGCATATTTTTATCCACAGATTGCACAGATTTCCCAGATGTTATTTTTAATTATCTGTGTCAATCGGTGAAATCTGCGGATAACTCCTTCCCTCCTCACTTGGATTCCAGGTAAGTGACGCCCCGCCAGTCCGGCCCCGGCGGGTGGTCCTGGTAACGGCGGCAGCGGGCGAGGTATAGCTCGCTGGACGCATCGCCGGGGAATTTTTGGGTCAGGCGGCTAAAGATGTTAACGCCGGCGGCCCAATCGCGTTTTAAATAGGCGTGGAACCCCCGGGTGAATTCCCGGCAAAGCTCGGCCAGGGAGTCCGATTCTCCCGCCCCTTTGCTCCCCACTAGCTCGTACGCGGTGGTTTCCGCGGTTTTGCCCTTGACCGCGATAATATCCACCGGTCGGAACCAGAATCTGTCCGAAACTTTATCATAAGTGGCCTGACTAACCAGAATTTGGGTGGCGTACAGCCGGTTCACCCCTTCCAACCGGCTGGCCAGGTTGACATTATCGCCCATCACGGTGTAGTTGATGCGTTCGCCGGAGCCCACGTTGCCCACCACGGTCTCTCCGGAGCTGAGGCCGATGCGGGTGGGAAGCGCGGTTTTGCCGGCCGCGGCCCATTTCCGGTTCAGTTCCCGAAGGTTTTCCTGGCAAAGCAGCGCGGCCTGGCACGCCCGGCCGGCATGGTCCTCATCGGGCAAGGGCGCCCCCCAGAAGGCCATGATGCCGTCCCCGATATATTTGTCCACCGTTCCCCCATGGTCGCTGAGAATACGGGTAAGTTCATCAAAGTATTCGGAAAGGTGGAGCATGAGTTCTTCCGGCCCCATCTGTTCCGCGATGGTGGTGAATCCGGCGATGTCCGAGAAGAACACGGTAAGCTCTTTTTTATGTCCGCCCAGATTCGCCCCTTCGCCGGTCTGAATCAGCCGGCGCACCAGCTCCGCCGGGACGTACCTCCGGAAAGCCTGTAGCCCGGTGCGCATGGCGGCCACGGCCTGGCCCATGAGCTGGATTTCCTTGATGCGGGACTGAATGGCCGGGGCGTCCTCCAGGCGAAAATCCTTGATCTTATTGGTTTCTTCCGTCAGAAGCTTGATGGGTTTGGAGATGCTGCGGGCCACAAGAACGGCCAGGACAATGGATATCATTAAGATAATCAGGCAGATCAGGAGAGTGTCCCGGATAATTTCCTTGGCCCCGCCGATAAAATCGTCCTCCGGCGCCACTACCACCACTTGCCATTGGGCCGCCAGGGACTGGGGAAATTCCCTGATGGAGGCCACGTATCGTTTCCCCTGGCTCTCCACCGCCAACTTGTTCCGGCCGGTTTTGACATATTCTGCAAAAGCCGCGGTGATGCTGGCCATACCCAGTTCTTCCACCCGGACGGGCCGCAGCTTCCCGTCTTCTTCTTTGACGATCCGGGAGGCATCAGGGTAGGCCACCACTTCATTTTTCTTATTAACAATAAAGGCGATGCCGTTTTTTCCAATTTTCAGGTTCTTTAAAAACTGAGACATCTCATCCAGCTCAATATCCATCCCCCAAACACCCAGGAGGTTTCCTTGACTATCCGTCACCGGATAAGCCGAGGTCACCGCAGGCTTTTTATTGCGAAACAGGATATACAAATCGGTCCAAAAGTTGGCCCGGGTTTCCTTCGCCCCCAGGTACCAGGGGCGGATTCGGGGGTCATACTCGATATTGCTGGAAGTCTCGGTTCGGATCACCCTGGATAAGGGATCACAATGTTTAATGACGTCGGTAGGCGGGGAAGCGGAGCGCAGAATGAGCCGGGTTTCTATATTACCATCGGGCAGTCTCCAGGACCGGAGATAATTGCCCTGCTCATCCCCCAGGAAAAACATGCAGATTTGAGGATAAGATTTCAACACCCCAAAGGTATAGAGCTCTATTTGCCGCGTATCGGACCATGACAGGACTCCCGTTTCAGCCAGCCGGGCGCTGATTTCCACCATGATGGAGGCCGGCAGGAGAAAATTGGCGGTTTTCTCCTTTACGGTCATGGTTATCTGATTAATCAGGTCATCGCTCAATTCCAGGGCAATTTCCGTATTCTGGTGATGATTATAAGACACGATGGGCAGCACCGTGACCACCAGCAGCCCCACAAAGGCAGTGACTATGCGAACGTAAAAACTGTGGCTGGTAAAAATGGACCCGCTTTTTTCCGTCATACTTGCTGCTCCTTTGGAACGAACGGCAGGAAATATCATAACCGCCGATGAACGCCGATGGACGCGGATATTGTTTTCCTATTTGCGTTAATCTGCGTTAATCTGCGGTTTAATTTCTACATAGGGTTTTAGCTGAGCCAGTTTCTTCGGCCCGATGCCGGAGACCCGCTCCAGGTCTGCCACCTGTTTAAAAGGGCCGTGTTTTTGGCGAAAGTCCACGATGCGCCCGGCCAATACCGGGCCGATGCCGGGGAGGGCCTCCAGGTCTTCCGGGGTGGCGGTGTTAATATCTATGGCCAGCCCCAGGGTCATGAGCCGGGACCCCGCCATGCGGCTCATTTTGTAACTACCATCAGGGCTAATGTCCACCCGGCTGCCGCTAACCAGCTTCTCATCCTTCTCCGGCGCGGCTCCCGGCCCGCCGGCTCTCTGCCATACCTGGGCCGGGCTGGGCGGGGCCGGAAATTCAAAGACTCCCGGGTTAATTACTGCTCCCGCCGCTTCCACGAATACCGGATTATAAGAAATGGCCGGGGGAGAGGCGGGAGGCCGCCCGAAATTCCCTCGCCAGCCCCATAAAAACAACAAAGCCGCGCCCAAGAGCAGGATTACCCCAAGTTGGGCGCGGCTGAAATACGGCGGTTTTCGGTTTTCGGTTTTCGGTTTTCGGTTGAAAGAGTCAGTATTCGACATGGGAGTCGATGGTGGACGCCGCCCTATATGGGACTGTGAGAACCAGGCTCTTGTGTCATCCCATTTCACCCCAAGCCTTACATATTCTGAAAATCCCCAACCAGAAACTTGGGATGAGAAAAATCCTAATCCCCTATTCCCTATTCCCTACTCCCTATTCCCTACTTCGACCGCCTCTCGTCCTTATAGAGCTTATAATTAATGGAATCCACCAGCGCCTGCCAGGAGGCCTCGATGATGTCGGCGGACACCCCCACCGTGCCCCACCAGTCGTGGGCGTCCCGGGATTCGATGTTCACCCGCACCTTGGCGCTGGTGCCGGCCATTCCCGGCAGGACCCGCACCTTGTAGTCCTCCAGGCGCATCTCCGTGAGCCGGGGGTAAAACCGCACCAGGGCCTTGAGCATGGCATTGTACAGGGCGTCCACCGGGCCGTTTCCCAGGGCCGCGGTGTGGACTTCGTGCAGCCCCACCTTGACCCGGATGCTGGCCTCGGGGGTGGGAGGAAGGTCCTCCCCCGCTTTCTGGTCAATGACCCGGTAGCTGATGAGCTTGAAGTATTCCTTGTAATACCCCCCCAGCGCGCCCATGAGCAGCAATTCCAGGGACGCGTCCGCGGTCTCGAACTGGTAGCCTCCGGCCTCCAGTTCCTTGATCTTCTCCAGGGCCACCTTGATGCTGCTCTCCGGGGGGGGCAGCTTCAAGTCATTGACCGCCAGGAGTTCGTCCAGCTTTTTCATGGCCGTCCGTACTGCGTTATCATGGGCCGCGGCCTCCAGCCCGATCTCCTGGGCCTTGAGGAGAATATTGCCCCGGCCCGAGAGGTCCGAAACCGGGATGGCCCGGACATTGCCCACCGTTTCCGGGACAATGTGCTCGTAAGCTTTGGGGTTGCGCTTCACCGCGGCGGCGTGGACCCCGCCCTTGTGGGCGAAGGCGCTCTGGCCCACGTAGGGCTGGTAGCGGTTGGGATGGACGTTGGCCAGTTCATAGACGAACCGGGACAGCTCTGTCAGGCGCTTGATGCTTGCGTCGCCGAGGCACTCTATCCCCATTTTCAGCTTCAGGGCCGGGATGATGGAGACGAGATTGGCGTTGCCGCAGCGCTCCCCGAAGCCGTTGATGGTCCCCTGGACCTGCCCGCAGCCCAGTTCCACCGCGGCCAGGCTGTTGGCTACGGCCATCTCCGAGTCATTGTGGGCGTGGATGCCCAAGGCCGCCTTTTTGAACCGCTTTTTCACCGCCTTGATGATGTCGATGAGTTCGGAAGTCAAAGTGCCGCCGTTGGTGTCGCACAGCACCAGGCAGTCGGCCCCGCCCCTTACCGCGGCCTCCAGGGTCTGCAAAGCGTATTCCCGGTCTTCCTTAAACCCGTCGAAGAAGTGTTCCGCGTCGTAGAACAGCTCCTCCACCCGGGGTTTGAGGTGCGCCAGGGAATCGGTGATGATTTCCAGGTTGCGCTCCAGGGTGGTCTGCAATATCTCTTTTACCTGGAAGACCGAGGATTTTCCGAAAATGGTCACCACCGGGGCCCGGCTGATGAGGAGTTCCTGGAACACCGGGTCGGACTCCGGCGGCCGGTCCTTGTGATGGGTGCTGCCGAAGGCCGCCACCCGGGTGAGCCCCAGGTTGTAGTTGCGGATTTCCTCGAAAAACTCTTCGTCTTTGGGATTGGACCCCGGCCAGCCGCCTTCGATGTAGTGAAAGCCCAACTCCGCCAGCTTCCGGGCGATGCGGATCTTGTCCGACAGGGAGAGGTTGAAATACTCCGCCTGGGTACCATCTCTGAGCGTTGTGTCGTAAATCTGCACCTGGCGCATGGCTGACCTCGTGTAAAGTTCAAAGTTCAAGGTTCAAAGTTCAAAGTTCAAAGTTCAAAGTTGCGGGTTCAAGATCTGTAACTTTGAACCATCATTTCTTCGGCTTTTCGTGGTTATCAAGTTAAATAGATAAATTTTAACTCTTATAATAAAAATCGAATGCTTCCTTCAGTTCTTCTATGGTTGGTGGAATTATATCAAACCAATCGAAAGCAAAAACCTTCATTTGTATAGCAGGAACTTGTTCTGCCTTTAATTCAGCGCCTTCGCCGGGTATTCCTGTGGTTTTGTCTACCACGATAGAATTCAACAAAGGCAAATCATTTTTTTTACAGAAAGAAAGCATATGACCGAGAATATCACTCAGGAGGTTGGGATAAGGGAAATTAATTAAGTTAGCAAGGTCTCCATAGGTTAAGATGCTTTTAGATTTGGCCCTAGAGATCAATATTGGCCAGCACTGTAAGGAGCGAAGAGCCCACTTTTTACCCGAAGGGGTTTCCTCTACCATGGCACTGAAGTATTTTACCATGCTTAAATCCCCCCATATGTCCAAGTTATACATCCCGTTCCCAAGTACAACTTGGGAACGAAAAAAAACGTTTCGGGTTCAAGAGCAATAACTTTGAACTTTGAACCTTGAACTTTGAACTATCTTTTCTTCGGCGGCGGGTTTTCCAGCCCGAAGACGTCGTGCAGGGCCCGCACCGCCAGCTCGCCGTATTTGTCTTCGATGACCACGGAAATCTTGATTTCCGAGGTGCTGATCATCAAAATATTAATGTTTTCCCGGGCCAGGGTTTCAAACATCTTGGCTGCAATGCCCGGGTGGTTCTTCATGCCCACCCCGACGATGGAGACCTTGGCGATATCTTGGTCCCCGGACACCTGCTGGGCGCCGATCTCTTGGGCCACCGGGCCCAAGATCTGCAGGGTCTTTTTCAGATCGCCCTTGGGCACGGTGAAGGTCAGGTCGGTGTAGCCGTCCATGCCGGTATTCTGGATGATCATGTCCACCACGATATTGGCGTCGGCCACGGGTTTAAAGAGTTTCACCGCGATGCCGGGGCGGTCGGGGACCCGGGTGATGGTGACTCGGGCGTCGTTGCGGCTCAAAGCTACTCCGGATACCGGAATCTCTTCCATTTCTTCATCCTCTTCCGTCATCAGGGTTCCGGGGGCGTCGGTAAAGGTGGAGCGCACCGCCAGGGGCACGGAGTAGCGCTTGGCAAAACCCACGGAACGTATTTCCAGGACCTTGGCGCCCAGGGACGCCATTTCCAACATTTCGTCGTAGGAGATTTTGTCCAGTTTGCGGGCTTTGGAGTAAATGCGGGGGTCGGTGGTATAGACCCCATCCACGTCGGTATAGATTTCGCACAGGTCGGCTTTCAAGGCCGCGGCCACGGCCACCGCAGTGGTGTCGGAGCCGCCCCGCCCCAAGGTGGTGATGTTTCCCACTTCGTCCACGCCCTGGAAGCCGGCCACGGTCACCACCCGGTTTTTCTTCAACTCCTCCCGGATGCGGGCGGTGTCGATGCCGATGATGCGGGCCCGGCCATAGGCCCGGTCCGTATAAATGCGGGCCTGGTGGCTGAGCAGCGAAACCGCCGGCACTCCCTGGTAGCGCAGGAACATGCTGAACAAAGATACCGTCACCTGCTCGCCGGTGGCCAAAAGCACGTCCACTTCCCGGGGGTCGGGGTCTTCCGCCATTTCCCGGGCCAGATTAAGAAGGCGGTCCGTCTCTCCGGACATGGCGGAGAGCACCACCACCATGCGGTGGCCGGCCTGCCACTGGCGCACCACCCGGTTGGCCACGTTGGCGATGCGGTCGGGGTTGGCCACCGAGGTGCCGCCGTATTTTTGGACAATTAGAGCCACGTTTCTCTCTCCAGGAATTTATGAAAATTATTATTATACCGGAATTCTGAAAAAAATAAAGGGATTGTCTTGTATTCCCCGGCAATTTGCTTCCAAAACCCCGCGCCAAAATGCCGGGGCCTGATTCGCCCCTTTCCCAGAAACCACTAGCCCCCTAAATTTTTCCATTGACGCTAATGGGAAAATGGTGTTAATAAAGGAAAATCTTACAAGGGAAAAAAATCACAAGCCAAAGGAGGCTGTTATATGGCTGCAACATTAATCAAAGGCGCCGAGGTGGCCGCCCAGATCCGGGAAGAATTACATAAGGAAGTGGATGAACTCAAAGCCAAACACGGGATTACCCCGGGCCTGGTAACCATCCTGGTGGGCGAAGACCCCGGGTCCATCAGCTACGTCACCGCCAAGCAGAAGACCGCGCATGAGCTGGGCTTCTACTCCGTGCAGGACAACCAGAATCCGGACATCACGGAAGCCACGTTGCTGGGCTTGCTGGACAAGTACAACAAGGACCCCAAAATCCACGGCATCCTGGTGCAGCTGCCGCTCCCCAAGCACATCGACTCCAACAAGGTGCTTTACGGCATCAATCCCGACAAAGACGTGGACGCCTTCCATCCGGTGAACGTGGGCCGCATCTTAATCGGCAACTACGCCTTCCTGCCCTGCACCCCGGCGGGCTGCCAGGAACTCATCGTCCGCTCTTACGGCGATCCCAAGGGCAAGGAAGTGGTGGTGGTGGGCCGCTCCAACATCGTGGGCAAACCCATGGTGGCCATCATGATCCAGAAGCTCAAGGGCGCCAACGCCACCGTCACCTGCGTGCACACCGGCACCCCCAAAGAAAACATGATTGCGCACTGCCAGCGGGCCGACATCCTCATCGTGGCCGCGGGCGTGCCCAAGTACGTCCAGGCCGACTGGGTCAAAGAAGGGGCCTGCGTCATCGACGTGGGCGTCAACCGCATCGGCATCAGCGAAAAGACCGGCAAGGCCATCCTGGCCGGCGACGTGGACTTTGAGGCCGTCAAAGAGAAGGCCTCCTTCATCACCCCGGTGCCCGGCGGCGTCGGCCCCATGACCATCACCATGCTCATGAAAAACACCGTCATGGCCGCCAAATTGTCCGCGGGGCTGCTTAAGATTTAAGTGATTTCTTGAAATCCATTAAGGGGAAAGGGCCGCGGCCCTTCCCCCTTAAATTTTTCGAAAAAGCTTTTTGGTGGGCAGGGGTTGGTAGCATAGGCTTTCCAGCCTGTGGCGCCCCCCCGACCCCCAAACTCCTATCCCCAGGTCCTGCTACTAATGCGTATTGCGAGAGAGCAGGAATCTAAGGTGCCCTGTTATCCATTCAATACCTCCAGGGGCGGAATGCCGTCAAACCTGAGTTAATCCCCCAGCAGCAGATTAATGCTGGGAGTGATGGAGACGACGGGTTTAACGGAACCCTTCGCGCTTCCCGTATTGTTTAGATCGTGGTGGAATTTGGGCCAGTGGGTAGCGGCCAGTCCCGGCGAATCGCCATAGATGGCATGCAAACCCGAAGCCTCGCCAGCCGAAAAGCTCGCATAAATGGTGCCGTCGGCCCCGATGGCCGGGCCGGAGTCGAAGTCTGAACCGAAGACCGAACAATGCCATTTCTCGCTGCCGTCACCGGGATTGATGGCATAGACCGTGCCCCCATGCGACACCGCGTAGACGATGCCGTCAGCCCCCACGGCCGGGCAAGCCATTGTGTAATAATCAGTGTCAAAGGCCCACTTCTGCGTTCCTTGAGTGACATCGTCCTGAATGGCATAGACCTTATTGTGGTTCAGGCCCGATCCTCCCACATAGATGATGCCGTCGGCACCGATAGCCGGAGAGCTATTAAGGAGGGATCCCTCGGCGGCAAACGCCCATTTCTGGGTGGCGCTGGCGCCGTTATCCGTGATGGCATAGAGGTTATTATCATTAGCCCCCACGTAGATGGTGCCGTCCGGCCCGATGGCTGGGGAAGATTTCCCGCTGATGTTCCCTCCCAGGGTAATAACCCATTTCTGGCTGCCGCTGGCGCCGTTATCCTGGACGGCATACAGGTTGTTGCCATATTCTTTGACGTAGATGGCTCCGTCCGCCCCGATGGCTATTTGCGTGGCTATGCCGGCTCCGGCGGTGAACTCCCACTTCTTGGTGGCGCTGGCCCCGTTGTCCTTTACGGCAAAGAGCTTGCTTTTCGCCCCCACGTAGATGGTGCCGTCGGCACCGATGGCCGGGGAAGAAGGACTAGAAGCGTTGGTGTAAAAAAGCCACTTGGTAGCGCCTTGGGCGCCCTCGTCCTTGATGGCAATAAGATAGGTCCAGGTCCCGACGTAGATGGTGCCGTCGGCGCCGATGGCCGGTGAACCACTCGTATTGCCGGTGGTGGTATAGGCCCACTTTTGGGTGCCGTCGGGGTTGACGGCATAGAGCTTCTTGTCATCGCCCCCTCCCACATAAATGGTGCCGTCGGCGCCGATGGCCGGGGAAGAACTCCCCCCCCCAGCGCCGGTGGGTAAGAACCACCTCTCGGTGCCGGGGGTCTGGGCCCCGGCCGGCCCGCTCATGAGAACCAGGCAGAGAATCGCCATGACGCCTAAAAATATCTTCCCTTGCATAGCCTTTCCTCCCGCAATCACCCCGCCCCGGGAACTGGACTGGAAGACCTGGAAAAATGAACAGGGCCGTCCCAACGCGCGACAAGCGCCGAGGGGCGGCCCCAAATCCATGACTGCATCCATTATCCACTCCTAAGTGGATAGCCATCCGGTATTGGTGCATAAATGATTTTTTATATGTTATTTTTTAAACACAAAAAGCCGCCAAAGTCAAGGACTAACTATTAAGGACTAACTGTTAAGCAGTGAGGAGCCTCCCATGCCCTTATCTATGGCTGGGCGTGGCGGATAAACTCCCTCACCCGCCGCACATACCCATCACCTCCCACCGGCATGGTATCTTCATGCCCCGCTCCGTCTATGGGGTAAAATTCCTTGGGCGGCACGGCCGCCTCATAGAGCCGCTTTCCCATGGTGAACGGCACCACCCGGTCCTGCTCCCCATGGATGATGAGCTTGGGAATGCTGATCCGGGCCAGCCTCCCGGCGGTGTCGAATTTGTGGGCAAAGCGGCCCTTCCCCGGCAGCCAGCGATAGTGGTGATTGGCCATGTCCCCCACGCTGGTGAAAGCCCCGTCCAGAATTATGGCCCGGGCCGGGACCCGGAGGGCCAGATCCGCGGCCACCGCGCCGCCCAGGGAGCGCCCGAAGAAAACGATTCGCTCGGGAGGCGCACCCAGTTCATTTCGCAAATATTCATAAGCCGCCCGGGCGTCCCGGTAAACCCCGGCTTCGCTGGGCTGGCCGGTGCTCAAGCCATAGCCCCGGTAGTCGAAAATGAAGCTGGCCAATCCCGCCTGGCGCAGGAGGGCCAGTCCGCCGATTTCATAGCTGATGTTGCCGCCGTTGCCGTGCATCCACAGCAACACCGGCGCCCCCTCCCCCGCCGGCACATACCAGCCGTGGAGACGGCAGCCGTCGGCGCTGTCAAAATAAACTTCCCGAAAATCCAGGCCCGCCTGGCGGGGCGTACCCTCCAGCTTTTGGTCCGGGAAAAAGATAAAGGTCCGCTCTACCCAGCTTTCCCGTAAGGAGAGGACGAGCAAGATGAGGTGGCCGATTATTACACCGATAAAGGCAAATAATAGAAGTCGGAGCATGGCTCTCATGAGCAGGTGTCAGGTGTCAGGTGTCAGGTGTCAGGTGTCAGGTTTTGGGTTTTGGATTTTAGGTTTTGGATTTTAGGTTTTAGGCCTCGGTTTGGGGTCAAGATTTTAAAGAATTTCTTTAATCTATTCACTATTCCCTAGTACCTGAAACCTGAAATCTGTAACCCGAAACCTGAAACCTGACACCTATCCCCTACCCTCCCAGCGCCTCCGCAATCCGGGCCACCACTTCCGGGGCGCGCAGGGTTTCCAGGTTGTGGTACTGACCCCCCAAAATCTGGCTCAGCTCCGGCAGGCAGCCCAGGTCCAGGCAGGGGGCGAAGCGCTCCGTGTCCAGGATTAACGAATTGATGCCCAGGGCGCCCAACCGGGCCGCCAGTTCCTTGACTTCGTCCATGGCCCGGCCGCCCCCCAGGCTGATGTTGGCCCGGCCATCGGTGATGAGCACCAACAGGAACGCGTCCTGGGGGCGCCTGGCCTTTTCGTTTTTAAGGACCTCATATGCCAGTTGCAGGGCGTGGGGCAGCGGCGTCTTGCCGCCGGTGGGAAGCGCGGTCAGGTGTCTCTGGGCCAGTTCGATGCTGTTGGTGAAGGGAAGGGCCAGCCTGGCTTCCAGCCCGCGAAAAATGATAAGCCCCACCCTTTCCCGCTTCTGGTAAGCATCCAGAAGCAATGACAGGATGGCGGCCTTGGTTTCCGCCATGCGCTCTTCCACCCCCATGGACCCGGAGGCGTCCACCACGAAGAGGATGTGTCGGCCGATGCGCCTCTCCCGGACTTTGAAGCGCAGGTCCGGGTCGGCGATGGCCAGGGCCAGGTTGCCCCGCTCCCGCACCCCCTGGTAAGGGGCCGCGGCCCGGAGCGTCGCGTCCAGGGCCAGGTCCGGCGGGCCGTTCTTGGTCATGGTGTGGCGGACGTAGCGCCCCCTCTGGTCTTCGGATTTGGCCCGGGTGCGTCTGCCCGGCGCCTTGCGAGTCTGGCGGTCCGGGGGCAGCTCCAGGGGGCGCACCGCAAAAGGCTCCCCCGGCGGGGTGGAGACTTCCCCGATTAAATGAACCTCCCCTTCTTCTGGCCCGGAACCTTCCGAGGCCGGGGGCGGGGGCGCCGATTTGGCCTGCTCTTGTTCCTCCCGGTGCTTGCGGAAGGTCTCCTCCAGCTTCTCCTGGTCCATGACCTTGTCGCTGAAGGGTTTGCGCCGCAGGCGGTGGGGCAGCACCAGCTCCGCGGCCTCCCGCACGTCCTCGGGGCTGACTGCATCCCGCCCGTAATAGGCCGCCAGGGTCTGGGCCACCTTGAGCATGTAGATGTCGGCCCGGTGGCCGTCCACCCCCTGGTCCAGGCAGATCAGGGTGATGAGGCGGAGAATGTCATCGCCGTAAGTGACCCTGGGAAGGCGCTCCCGGGCGGATAGTATGGCCTGGCGGATGGCCTCCTGTTCGTCCTGGAACCGGGCCGCGAAGCCCTCGGGATCGGCTTCATAGGCCAGGCGCCGCTCCACTATGGCCATGCGAGCCTGAAGATTTTGAAGGCCGCTGATTTCCACGCACAATCCGAAGCGGTCCAGCAGTTGGGGCCTCAGCTCCCCTTCTTCCGGGTTCATGGTGCCGATAAGGATAAAACGGGCCGGGTGGGTAAACGAGATGCCCTCCCGTTCCACCACGTTCACCCCCATGGCCGCGGCGTCCAGGAGCGCGTCCACCAGATGGTCGTCTAACAGATTAACTTCATCAACATAGAGGATCCCCCGGTTGGCCGCGGCCAGCAAGCCCGGCTCGAAGTGCTTTTCGCCGCTCTTGATGGCCTTCTCCAGGTCAATGGCGCCCAGGAGCCGGTCTTCCGTGGTCCCCAGGGGCAAATCCACCACCGGCATGGGCCGCTGCCGCATCGGCAGGGCTTCACCCATAGCCTGGCGCTTCCGGCAGGCGTCGCACATCATCTCCGCCCGCTCCGGGTCGCAATGGAAGGGGCAACCCGCCACCACCGGCATGGGGGGCAACAGCTCCGCCAACCCCCGGGCCGCGGTGGACTTGGCCGTCCCCTTCTCCCCCCGAATCAACACCCCGCCGATGAGGGGATTGATGGCGTTGAGAATGAGAGCTTTTTTGAGACGTTCTTGCCCTACCAAGGCGGCGAAGGGGTAAAGGGGGTGTTTGGAGGTCATGGAGATCGTGCTGGTCATATTCCGATATTACATTGTTTAAACCAGCGATGGCAAGGGCTAATGCCCTTGCCATCGCCAAGGCCACCGGGCTGCGCCCGGTTTTTGGGGGAGGGAGCTAAGGGCAGCAAGCCCTTACCCCCTCCCCCAAACCCCCACCCCCAATCCCTTAAAATTAATTCTGGTTCCCCAGCTCCGCTTGGGAACCCATTTGGGGCGAAGCTTTGCTTCGCACATCTGTTAGTGTTGAGTTACCTTGTCATCAAAGCCTCATTCTCTCTCACATCCCTATTATACCGTGTCCGCTTTCAGGTGCAACAAACTCAACCTGTAACTTATTGATAAATCTTATTTATTTTAACCGAAAACCGAAGACCGAAAACCGAAAACGGTATTAATCCTCTCCACCAGCTTATTATCCTTGGCTACTTTCAAGTCGTAGTGCATTTGCAGGTTGAGTTAGAATTGGGGGGTGGTGTGGAAATAGCGGGCCAGGCGCAGGGCCGCCTGTGCCACCAAGGCGAAAGAATAATTTCATATGGGCTTTTCCTTGGCATGAGCAACCCCTCCGGTTGCTATCATGCCATATAAAAGCTATTGTTCAAATATAATAACGTTAGTGTATTTATGAATTGCTGGACTTATTACTCAGGTCACGCAATTGTTCTCATTTCGCCAAATCAGTTACTTGAATTTTTAGGACTGAGGACTGAGTCTTCGCCATCTCTATCTTAAATTACTCAGTCCTCAGTCCTCATCACTCAGTCCTGCCTTGGATAATGGGAACAATTAATGGCTCCGAGTAATAGTTATAGGATCTTGATAGGAGACCCCGAGAGGCTGCGGGCAGTTTTTTAATTAGCTTGACATAAAACAATTTTCCGGTAAAATACATTCAAGTTTAGCATGTCAGACTGAAATCAGGGCCACAAGTCCTGGACAAGAATCGGACGGGGCTGCTAATTCCCGGCCGATTTTTTTTGCCTGACTGCTGTGCGCCCTGCTTTTTTGGCGGGAATATCTTAGCAGTATTTGCAGGAGGTTTCACAATGAAGGAAACTGGTACGGTAAAATGGTTTAATGACTCCAAGGGCTTTGGCTTTATTGCTCGGCAAAGCGGTCCGGATGTGTTTGTGCATCACAGCGCCATTAAGGGCGAAGGCTTCCGCACCCTGTCAGAAGAGCAGGCGGTGGAGTTTGAGGTAACCCAGGGTCCCAAGGGTCCTCAGGCCCAAAACGTGGTAAAACTTTAGGCCACCAAGCCTAATCGTCTGACTCCGGCGGTTTCGGGACTCTCGGAGTTCCGGCGCCTTGACCCTTAGAGAGGTGGAACTTGGCCAAGAACCGTTACGGCTGGCAAAAGCGCGCCAAAGAGCTGGCCCGCAAAGAGAAGAACGACGAAAAAATGAAACGTCGCCAGAGTAAAACCACTACACCGCCGGCGGAGGAAATGCCGGCGGTGGTTGAAGAAGGAACTTAAAGGTCCTGAAGGGGCACACCTGCTGCCGGAAAACTCCGGTAAGTCCATACCGGCTAAACCAACTAGGAGAAGATATGAGTATGAAATTGTACGTGGGCAATCTGTCCTACGAGATGACCGAAGAACAGCTGAACACTCTTTTTTCCGAGGCCGGCGAAGTGACCTCGGCCAAGATCATCACTGACCGGCACACGGGCCAACCCCGCGGCTTCGGTTTTGTAGAAATGGAAACCAAAATGGACGGCCAGAAGGCCATTTCCATGCTCAATGGCCGGAATGTTGACGGGCGCCCCATGGCAGTCAATGAAGCCAAGCCGCAGCAACGAAGCGGATTTGGCGGCGGCCGCGGCGGTTACCGTTAGCACCGGGGTTCAAGAGGTCGGAAGCGGGCGCTCGCCCACTTCCGGTCCTTTGACTTCCGGGTAATCAAAAGGCGGCCTCTTGGCTGCCTTTCTTGTCAGAAACCGAACCGGATGCCGTGTTCCGCCAGTCTTTATGCGTCGGCAGATGCGAAGGATTTTTCGATGAAGGTCTTTTTGGTTTATGTTAGAGACGAAAACTTTTGCCGATTGCTCCCCAAGGAGCTGGATAGATCAAACTCCGGCAAGGGGCGGATCAAAGTGATGGGGTTTCCGCCCTTGGGGATTCAGACCCTCGCTCCGGTCCTGCGTCAGCATGGACACCGGGTGCGGATGTTTGATACGTGTCACCCGCAGATGCAGGCGGAACATATCGCTCAGGCTGTAGCAGAAGAACGGCCCGACGTCATTGCCCTCTCCTTTCTCTCCACGACCACCTACCCCGCGGTCAAAAGCCTGGCCCAGCGATTAAAGTTGGGAGCGCCGCAAATCCCCATCATCGTGGGCGGAGCATTTGCCACTATTAATTCGGACCGCATTCTGGGAGACTGCCCT
>Ga0194110_10003591_pt1 | contig 19115 bp, 17 predicted proteins | sample TA2Kig1200mmetaG_FD_146192 | JGI IMG/M metagenome (GOLD analysis project Ga0194110, IMG submission 146192) | Freshwater microbial communities from Lake Tanganyika, Tanzania - TA2015032 Kigoma Deep Cast 1200m | ecosystem: Environmental > Aquatic > Freshwater > Lake | place: Tanzania: Lake... | reverse complement strand
TTGACGGAGTGACCCGGACCCTGCTCACGAAAGGGGTTCAACCTCAGTCCATTCAGATGAGCTGGCGTTATCGTTTTCTCGAGGTGATCTCCAATCCCACCATCGCTTATATTCTGCTGATGCTGGGAATCTACGGGATCTTCTTCGAGCTTTCCAACCCCGGGGCGATTTTTCCGGGGATGGTGGGGGGAATCTTTCTTCTTATCGCCCTTTATGCTCTGCAGCTACTTCCGATCAATTATGCCGGCTTGGCCTTGATCTTTCTTGCCATCATCCTATTCATTGCCGAGACTCAGGTGGCGAGCAGCGGATTGTTGACCATTGGTGGTGTCATCTCACTTTTATTAGGGTCCTTGATGCTCATCGAGACGCCGACAGAATACATGAGGATTTCCCTCAGTGTAATTATCCCTGCCGTAATGGTCAGTGCGGGGTTCTTTACTTTTGCCATGACCAAGGCGGTCAAGGCCCGTCTGAAAAAACCGACCACAGGGATGGAAGGGCTTGTGGGAGAAATAGGGACAGCCGCCACAGCGATTTCGCCCGAGGGTAGGGCCTTCATCCATGGAGAGTTCTGGAATGCTATCAGTGATGAAGCGGTGGACGCGGGTGACATGGTTCGGGTGGTGGCCGTTGAGAATTTGAAAATGAAAGTGAGACGACTCGATAATGCAAGAAGGGAATAGATACGAGGAGGTTTTCAAGATGAAGAGAAAAAATGGTTTTAAAGGGTTCATATTTTCGCTGGTTGTCGCGATGATCATTATGGCTCCAGCCTGGGGTTGCCAGGCGCAAGAGAAAAAGCCCCGGGAGAAATCGCCGGGCGAGGTATCTCCACCATCCATTGCGTCCACAAGAGAACTCGGGAAAGCTTTTGTGGAGGTATCCAAAAAAGTGAAGCCCTCCGTTGTCTCTATCCGGGTTGAACGGACCGTAACGGTCACACCCTGGAGGGGGTTCGGTGAAGACTTCTTCAAAGGGACCCCCTTTGAGGATTTCTTCAGATTCCGTCAGGAACCTCCACAAAGACGGAGACAGATCGGTGGCGGATCGGGAGTAATCGTCGACCCGGAAGGCTATATCCTCACGAACCACCATGTCGTTGCAGGGTCCGATAAGATCATGATCCGGTTGCACGACGGAAGAGAGTTGAGAGGAAGCGTCCGGGGGACCGACCCCAGGACTGACCTGGCGGTCGTGAATGTGGAAGCGAAAAATCTACCTGCGGCCATCCTTGGAGACTCAGAAAAGATTGCGGTGGGAGAGTGGGCGATTGCCATCGGTTCTCCCTTCGGGCTGGAGGAGACAGTGACGGTTGGAGTCATCAGTGCGAAGGGACGAACAGGACTGAGAAGCGGTACTTATGAAGACTTCATCCAGACCGATGCTTCGATTAATCCGGGGAACAGTGGTGGCCCCCTGGTGAATATCGATGGGGAGGTCATCGGTATCAATGCCATGATCATCCAACCGGGTCAGGGAATTGGCTTTGCTATCCCAATCAACCTTGCCAGAAGCATCATGACGGAGCTGATCAAAACCGGCAGAGTGGTACGTCCGTGGGTGGGAGTGGGTCTTCAGGATGTTACCGAGGATTTGGCGAAATCATTTAATTTGAAAGAGAAGGAAGGGGCGTTAATCAGCCATGTGTACGAAGGAAGCCCGGCGGAAAAATCCGGCCTTCGCGTGGGAGACGTCATCGTTGAAATCGATGGGAAAAAGGTTCAAGAGAGCCAGGAAGTTGTTCGCGAAGTTTTGAAGAAAAAGGTGGGGGAGAAGATTGGGTTCGTTATCATACGGGAAGGAAAATCCACCAAGATTTCCGTGACTACTTCACAGATGCCTACTGAGCCGGTAGAAGAGAAACCGGTTGAAACCCGGAAAGAAATGTGGTTCGGTTTGAGAGTAAGGACGCTCACTCCTGAGATTGCAAGGCAGTTAGGTATTCCCAAAGCTGAAGGAGTGGTCATCGAACAGGTTGAGGAGGGGTCCGTTGCCCGAGATGGAGGTTTGCAGAATGGCGATGTGATTATGGAGGTGAATCGCGAAAGGACCAGGAACGAGGGCGACTATCGTACGGCCATGCAGAAAGCAAAACCGGATCAGGGGGTGCTTTTTCTGGTGAATCGGAGGGGTTCTATGTTCTTCGTCTCATTGAAAGAGGTGAAATGAGAGGTAACAAAATAACACCTCCAGAAAATGATATGGATTTGATTTTGGAGTGCAGCATGGATCAAATCCGAAAACCACCTTCTTGCTCTAAAGTAAAAAAGGGAGATTTAATTAGTCCCATTGAACGATTAGAGAGAATTGTTAAAGATCATGGCGAGGTAAATTCTTTACTCGGTGGGTTTAGAATTAATGTCTTACAACCTACTTCATTTCCATGGTATGATGTCATCAATGAATTAATTGAGATCGGCCAGGAGGTTTGGATTAATAAGGTCGAAGGCTCAATCCGAATCAATTCAAAGCCAGAGGTTTGGTGATTGTAGAGTAGAGCTTATTGGAATGGGGGAGTCTGAATTCTCCGGGGAGGAAAGCAAAGAATGAAATGGTATCAACTTGAGTATGGAGAAATCTTTAAGTCCCTTCAAACATCGGAACAGGGATTATCAGAGGCCGAGGTAAAAGAAAGGCTTGAGAAATATGGCTCAAATAAGCTTCCTGAAGAAAAAGGAATCAGCAAGCTCAAAATCATCCTTCACCAATTCACCAGCCCTCTCATTTACATCCTGATCGTGGCAGCAATCGTCACCGCCTTTCTTGGAGAATATATCGACACCGGCGTCATCGTGGCCGTTCTCATCCTCAACGCCGTCATCGGTTATTTCCAGGAGTACAAGGCTGAAACGAGCGTCAGAGCGCTGAAAAGCATGGTGGTTCTCAGAGCAAAAGTCGTAAGGGAAGGCAAAGAACGAGAAATCCTGACCGAGCACCTTGTCCCGGGGGACATTGTCCTCCTTGCCTCAGGAATGAAAGTACCTGCTGATCTGAGACTCTTTAAAACCACGGAACTGAGGATCGAGGAGGCTGCCCTCACGGGGGAATCGGTTCCCGTTGAAAAGAAGACGCAGCTCATTCCCGAAGAGAATCTTACTCCAGGCGATCAAACCAATATGGCCTTTATGGGGACAGTCGTTGTAAATGGCAGGGCTAAGGGCATCGTCGTGGAAACAGGGTCAAAAACGGTCCTCGGCCAGATTGCCCGGGAGGTAAAGGAGTTATCCGTTACTCAAACCCCTCTTCAACAGAAGATCACCAGGTTTGCCCATTTCATCGGATTTCTTGTCCTTGGAAGCGCCCTCGCCATATCGGCTCTGGGATTCTTTCTTGGCATGACGATCGCTGAAATCTTTAAAATCGCTGTGGCAGCCTCAGTGGCGGCTGTTCCGGAGGGTTTGCCCGTCGTCGTCACCATCACCATGGCCATCGGAATCAGCCGGATGGCCAAACGAAATGCCATCATCCGGAAACTTCCAGCAGTGGAAACGCTCGGAAGCACGACGGTCATCTGTTCAGACAAGACAGGGACACTCACAAAGAATGAGATGACCGTCAAGGTGGTCTTCGACGGACAGCACTCCTACGAAGTGACAGGAAGCGGTTACGAGCCTAAAGGGGAGATTCTTCATGACTGGGAGTCTTGCGATGAAGTCACCTTAGAGAAACCCTGCGGTGTCCTCCAGATAGGAATGCTCTGCAATGAATCAAACATTGTTGAGGAGAACGGACAGTTCAGGGTGGACGGAGACCCTACAGAAGGAGCTCTTATCGTATCCGCCATGAAAGCCGGCCTTGTTCCTGAGGAGGAAAAAAAACGTTATCCGCAAGTATCCATTCTTCCCTTTGAATCTGACCGGGGGTTCATGGCCACCCTGCATGACTCCAATAGTAAGAAATTTATTTTTGTGAAAGGGGCCCCTGAAAAGATTGTTGAAATGTGTTCCCAGGATTCATCGGGGGATTCGTTCGACAAGAAGAAAGCGCTTGAGACAGCCGAGCATTTCGCGGGAGATGGCCTGAGAGTGCTTGCGATGGCTTATAAGAATGCGCCCAATGATCTATCAGAGCTTACCCACCAGCATGTGGAGGGAAATCTCATTTTCGCAGGAATGCAGGGAATGATCGACCCGCCGCGGCCGGAAGCCCTTGAAGCGGTGAGAGGCTGTCGGAAAGCAGGTATCCGGGTCGCAATGATCACCGGAGATCATGCGGTCACAGCTAACGCCATTGGAAGGATGATGGGGATCACCCATGCGGATTCCAAGGTTTTGACAGGCAGGGAACTGGAGACCATGGGTGATGAAAATCTCTTCGAAAAGGTGAAGGAAGTTTCTATTTATGCAAGGGTTTCCCCCCGGCACAAGCTCAGAATTGTTCAACAGGTCATGAAACACGGTGAAGTGGTTGCTGTGACGGGGGACGGAGTGAACGACGCCCCGGCCCTTAAAGCTGCGCACATTGGGGTTGCGATGGGAAAGACCGGCACGGATGTGGCACGAGAGGCCTCCGATATGGTCATTACCGATGACAATTTTGCAAGTATCTTCCATGCGGTCGAAGAGGGACGGGTGGTATTTGACAATATCCGGAAGGTAACGCTCTTTCTAATCCCGACCGGTTTAGCGGCCATCGTCTCCATTCTTATTGCCATGGCTCTTGACATCCCCATTCCTTATGTGGCGGCCCAACTCCTCTGGATCAATCTTGTCACGAATGGACTCCAGGATGTAGCCTTGGCCTTCGAACCCGGAGAGAAAGACGTGATCAAACGCAAACCGAGAAAGCTGAGAGAGGGAATCATGTCTCGGTTGATGTACGAAAGGAGCATCCTGGTGGGACTGATCATTTCTGCCGGTGTGATCTTCAATTTTGTCTCAGCCCTTGATGATGGAGTGTCTTTGGAACGGGCCAGGACGATTGCCGTCACGACGATGGTTCTGTTTCAATTCTTTCAGGCTTGGAATTCTCGTTCCGAACTCCAATCTGTTTTCACCATCAGTCCCCTTAGCAACCCATTCCTCTTCTACAGCATGGTGGCTGCATTTCTTGCCCAGATAGCGGTGGTTTATGTCCCTGCCCTTCAATGGGTCTTCAGAACAGAAGCCTTAGTGTTATCGGATTGGCTGCAGATCGTCTTGGTCAGCCTCACAGTAGTGATCGTGGTTGAAGCCGACAAGGCGATTCGAAGACACAAGCAAAGAAAAAAGGTTGCCAGAAATGGATGACCGAGGAAATTAGAGGAGAGGTGGAAATGGATATTAATGCCTATTTTCAGAAGGTGATCAACTGGTCTTTATCAAGCGGACTTCACATCATTCTGGTTCTGATTTTGACCCTGGTGGCCCTGAAGGCGGCGAAAGCCTTGTCAAAACGTCTTGTTCAGTTTGCCGTCCATCAAAGGAAAGATCCGGAATTTGAGAAGCGAGCCCAGACCCTCGGCTCAATTCTCCGGTACGTAGCCGTGTTCGCGGTCCTCATCGTGGCAACGATTACCGTCCTGAGGGAATTCGGGATCGAGATCGGTCCTCTCCTCGCCGCGGCAGGGATTGTCGGTCTGGCTGTGGGTTTTGGGGCCCAAAGCCTGGTCAAGGATGTAATCAGCGGCTTTTTTATCCTGCTCGAGGATCAAATTCGGGTAGGAGATGTGGTCCAGATCGCCGGCAAAGGAGGTCTGGTTGAAAAGATAAACCTCAAAACGACCATTCTTCGCGATCTGGCAGGGAATGTTCACTATGTACCAAATGGGAATATCGATGTGGTGACCAATATGACCAAAGACTTTTCCCGCTATGTCTTTGACATCGGGGTTACTTATCGGGAAGATGTGGACGAGGTTATTCAAGTCGTCAAAGAAGTGGACGAAGAGTTGCGTGACGACCCTGAGTACAAGGACGATATTCTCGAACCGATGGAAGTGTTGGGCCTGGATCAATTTGCGAACTCCGGGGTCGTGATCCGGGCGCGGACAACAACAAAGCCGATCAAGCAATGGCGTGTAGCCCGGGAATTCAATCGCCGTCTGAAGAAGAAATTCGATGAGAAGAACATCGAAATTCCGCGTCCCCATGTCACTCTTTATATGGGACAGGATAAACGGGGCCAATCTCCCCCTCTTCGGATCCTCAAGGAGGAGAGATGAAGGTTCTCGTCATCAACTGCGGGAGTTCGACGCTGAAGTTCCAAGTCCTCGCCCTGGACAAAGACACACCTCCCGGTCGGGAGCAAAAACTGGCCCATGGCATTATTGAAAAGATCGGCAGTAAGGCAATGCTCAAATTTGTTGACGAAAAAGGGCCAAGGCTGGAAGAAATGGCCAGCGTGCCTGATCATGGAACCGCGACCCGCAAGGCCCTTGACTGGCTGGGGACGCTCGGGTATCCGGGAGCGAACGAGCTTGATGCAGTGGGTTATCGAGTCGTGCATGGCGGACCTCATTTCATGGAACCAACCCTCATCGATGACCGGGTGTTAGAAGCAATCGAAGCCATTAGCCACCTTGCACTTTTACACAATCACCCTTCAATCGAAGCGATACGTGCGGCAAAAGGTATTTTAGGTTCTGCGGTTCCGATGGTAGCCGTCTTCGACACCGCGTTTCATTCGGATATGCCTGAACGAGCGTCTCACTATCCCATCCCGATGGAACTGACGGAGAAGCATCACGTGTGGCATTATGGATTTCACGGGATAGCCCATCGATACATGACCGAGCGCTATGCAGTTATTACATCAACCCCTTTGGAAAAAACAAGGATCATTACCCTCCAATTAGGAAGCAGCTGCTCGGCCACTGCAGTGCAAGCGGGGTGCTCCATAGATACTTCCATGGGCCTCACTCCTCTCGAAGGGCTGATGATGGGGACGAGGTCCGGAGATGTCGATCCCCATCTCCCGGGCTTCCTGGCCGAGCGTGAAGGCATAAGCCTTGCTGAGGCAGAAACTTTGCTCAACAGGAAGTCAGGACTATTGGGGGTTTCAGGTCTCTCGCAGCGGAATCCGAGGGAGACACGAGGGCTGCCCTGGCGGTGGAGATGTTCTGCTACCGGGTGAAAAAACAGATCGGGGCCTATCTGGCCGCTCTCGGAGGGACAGATGCAGTCGTTTTTGGCGGCGGCATTGGGGAGAATTCACCTGAGGTGAGGAGCCGTATCACCGAGGGAATGGAGTGGTGTGGAATGGTGATTAACAAGGACCGAAATAAGAATATGATTGGAAAAGAGGGAAAGATCAGCGCAGACGATGCCAAGGTGGGTATTTACGTTATTCCGGTCGATGAGGCGGTGATGATCGCCCGTGATACCGTTCACTGTCTGCGCAAGCGCCCCCTGAAATGACAGGGTTGGGTTAAAGGAGGAGGCAATGTCTGAGCGTACAACCATTGAGAACATCCGAAGAGAGGAATGGGTGAGCCTTTATCGAAGGAGGAACCCGGAAGCAGAACAATGGGCAAAAGGCTACGGCGCCATTGAACACACCGTGGAGACGCTGGCCCGGGTCTTTGCCATGGCGGAAGTCCTGTCCTCTCGCGGTGTCCAGGGAGATGGGGTTCCGTTCTTTGATTTGCTGCAAGCCTTGGACCGGGTCACCAATGCGGCCATGTGGGTCGTAGTCCACGAAACGTATGCCCGAAACGTCTACCTCGATGGCAGGGAACTCAAATCTGAGGATTTCAAACCGAATCCGGAGGGACATACGGGCGGCGCCCTCAACATGGTGCCTGCCTATGCCGGATATATGGCCATTAACGCCATCACCGGGCATACGCGCTCATGGATCATGGGGCAGGGACACTGTGTGGCTGCCATTGATACGGTCAACTTTTTGCTCAACAATATGACCCCTGCCCACGCTGAGCGGTACTCTTTGACAGAGGAAGGGGTGTCCCGTTATGTGAGAGACTTCTACTCTTATAAGATAAGAGAAGACGGCAAACAGGATTCGCCCCTGGGAAGCCATGTCAATGTCCACACTGCAGGAGGGTTGAGCGAGGGGGGATATCTCGGGTTTACGGAACTCCAGTATGTCCATATGCCGTTGCCAGGGGAGAGGCTTGTCGCTTTCCTGAGCGATGGTGCTTTTGAGGAACAGCGGGGAAGCGATTGGATACCCCGATGGTGGCGTGTCAAGGACTGCGGCCTTGTGACCCCGATCATGATCAAGAATGGCCGCCGCATTGACCAGAGGACGACGATGTCACAGCAGGGAGGGGCGGATTGGTTTGTTGAACACCTGAAGTTAAACGGGTTTGATCCCATCGTCTTTGATGGAAGAGATCCTGCCGCATTTGTATGGACCATCTTTGAAATGGAATGCCGCCTTGAAGCTGCGGCTAAGACGGTCGAATCGAAGGGAATCCCTTATCCAGTGCCACTCCCTTACGGGATTGCGATTGCCCCCAAGGGCGCTGGTTTTTATGGGGAAGGAACAAATCTTGCGCACAATCTTCCCTTGATGTCAAACCCCTATACCGATCCTGTGGCAGCCCAGCGGTTTAATGAGAGCGCCCGGCGTCTTTGGGTACCCTTTGCAGAGCTCAAAGATTCCATCAGCAGGTTCCAATACCATCAGATATCAGGCCGCGCTCGAGAGCGAGATAATTCCCTCGCCAAACGGGAGGTGAAGCTGAGACAAATTCCATCGCCTTTTTTCAGACCCATTCCTAAAAACTGGCATAACCCCTCCACCTGGACAAGGACATCTCCCATGTTCGCAGTCGATACCATGTTTGTTGCGACTGTCCAGGCCAATCCTGATCTTCGGCCACGCGTTGGTAACCCGGACGAAATGCGCTCCAACCGGTTGATCCAGACGCTCGAGAATTTAAAATTTCGTGTGACCGATCCGGAACCCGGCATCCCTGAGGATATTCACGGAGGCGTCATCACGGCGCTCAATGAGGAAGCAGTGGCCTCTGCTGCATTGGCCAACAAAGGAGGGATAAACCTCATTCATACCTATGAGGCATTCGGGACAAAGATGCACGGTGTTATCCGGCAGGAGATCATTTTTGCAGATCATTGTAATGAAGCGGGACGAAAGCAGGGATGGCTTTCCATCCCTCTGATCCTCACGTCTCACACTTGGGAGAATGCCAAAAATGAGCGGTCCCATCAGGATCCCTCAATGGCTGAAGCGATGCTTGGTGAACCTTCTGATGTATCACGGGTCTTGTTCGTCCCTGATTATAATACCGCTTCGGTTGTCATGCACCACCTCTACCAGACTCATGGGCAGATCTGGACACTTGTCATACCCAAGATTGACGTGATACCGGACCTCTTCAACCCTGATGAGGCGACTCGTCTCTTCAACAACGGCGCCATTCAGTTGGACCGGGCTTGCCATGACCCCGGTCGGCAAAGGGTCGTCCTGACTGCTATCGGGGCCTATCAACTGGAGGAAGTGCTGAAGGCCTCCGCACGTTTGAAAGAGCGGAATGTCCCTCACTCCGTGATCTATATGCTCGAGCCCGGAAGGTTTCGCACTCCCCGAAGTGACCGTGAGAAGGCTCATATGGCTCCGGCCCAATTTCACGGTGAACTCTATCCAAGTTCCGTCCCCGCCCGCATCTTTGTGACACATACACGACCGGAGATTCTGCTTGGGATCTTGCAGCCGCTCCACACGGGCTTTGGTCAAACCGGTGCGCTTGGATTTATCAATCAGGGAGGAACCCTAAACGTTCCCGGCATGCTTTTTGTCAATCGATGCACCTGGGCCCACATCCTTCTTGAAATTGTATGTGTGCTGAGATTGGCGAAGGAGGACTTGCTGACCTCTAAGGAGCTTTTGGTGTTGAACGGAAAAGCCTCCCCCGAAGGAATACTATTTTAATTTAGAGTAGGAATAATCGCATGAGACCTTTTCTTTACGGTGCCTTCTGGATTGGAATCTACCTTCTTCTCATCGTGGCCCCTCTCTTTTTCCTGCTGATCGGCCCCATTCCGCCCGGTCGGGGGTTCTGGAGGGAGTTCTCGGTGGGGATAGGATTTGTTGGCCTGTCGATGATGGGATTACAATTCTTCCTGACGGGCCGTTTCAAACATGTCACCTCGCCGCACGGGATCGATGTGATCTACCATTTTCACCGCCAGATCTCCACAGTAGCCTTCATCCTCATTCTCCTTCATCCCCTGATCATCTTTGTTTCGACACCGGCTACGCTCATCTTTCTCGACCCGATTTCTGCTCCCTGGTGGATGACGGCGGGAACGGCAGGCTTGGTTGCCCTTGCGGTTTTGATCCTGACCTCTATCAGACGCAAAGAATGGAACATCCGCTATGAGCCATGGCGTCTCACTCATGCCTTTCTCTCCATCGGGGTAGTGGCGCTTTCGCTGATCCACATCGAAGGGGTTGGATACTACGTTCAAGGGCCTTTGAAGCGGTGGTTCTGGATTGGTCTGGTGACCGCATGGGTTCTCTCCCTGGTATATGTCCGCATCATCAAACCCATAGGGATGCTGAAACGACCCTACACGATTGATGAGGTCATCAGTGAAAGGGGAAAGACATGGACGTTGGTCCTTCGGCCCGAAGGACATCCGGGCCTAATCTTGAAGCCAGGACAATTCGCATGGCTTAAGATTGGGAAATCCCCCTTTGCAATCAGAGAACATCCCTTCTCCTTTTCTTCAAGTGCCATGAATTTTGAGAAGGTAGAGATATCGATCAAAGAATTGGGAGACTTTACGTCAAAAATCGGAGAGATTGCCACCGGTACGCGAGCTTATCTCGATGGCCCCTACGGAACGTTCACGATAGACCGCAACACAGCACCCGGGTATGTCTTTATCGTCGGAGGGGTGGGCATTACTCCGGTGATCAGCATCCTGCGAACCCTCGCAGATCGCCATGAAAAGCGGACGCTTTTACTGTTTTATAGTAGCAAGACTTGGGAGGAAGTGACGTTCAGGGAAGAACTGGAAGGTCTAACCCAAAGGTTGAATCTACAGGTCATTTATACCCTCAGCAACCCCGCGGAAGACTGGAAGGGGGAGCGTGGTCGCATCCACGCCGAAATGATGGCCCGTTATCTTCCGGAAAATCGGGTGGAGTGCGAGTACTTTATCTGTGGGCCTGACCCCATGCAGATGGCAATAAAAAATGCACTGGAGCAGTTGGGATTGCCCCTTGAAAAAGTGCAATCGGAGAGCTTCAACTTTATTTAGTTCATCGGCTGGGAGATCACTTCATGAGACAAGCCTATTCGACGCAGTTGGCTATTGTGACAGGGATTCTCATCCTTTTTATCACAGGTGCCTTCGCTTTGATGCAGCCGCCGGAGATGCTGGAATCTCCAAGAATGGAGGCCATCGTGGTTGCCCAGGAAATCCCTCATCCCATCGAGGGACATGAGAATTGCGGGAGCTGCCACGGGCTAAAAGGCATGATGCCTTATCCCATTAAACACCTCGGCTGGAATAATGAGAGCTGTACGAAGTGCCACCGGTGAATTTTTATCAGTCTTAGGTCATGAAAATGGTAAGTGTTGGGAGAAAAAGAACAGAGCCTAAAATAATACTGGCGGGAGATATTGGTGGGACAAAGACCCGGCTGGGACTTTATCGTGTCACCGGTGGTCAACGCTACCGCCTGATCCGGTGGGAAATCTTTCCAAGCAAAAAATATAAAGGTTTAGAAATGATTCTCCAAGAATTCTTTAAAGGGGAGGAGAATATGGATTGTGCCTGCTTTGGAGTGGCCGGTCCTGCCATGAAGGGAAGGGTGAAACTTACAAACCTCCCGTGGGTGATCAATACAAGGACCGTGCAAAAAGAATTCAGGCTGAAAAAGGTAGTTATAATCAATGATCTGGTCGCCAATGCCTATGGCATTTCGATGTTGAAAAAGAATGATTTTGTCACCCTCAACGTTGGCAAAGAAAGAAAGGGAAACGCCGCTCTCATTTCCGTCGGGACAGGCCTGGGAGAGGCGATTCTTTTTTGGAATGGGGGGAAACACATGCCTTCCCCTTCCGAGGGTGGGCATACTGAGTTCGGTCCAAGAAATTCACTGGAGATTGAATTGCTTCAATATCTCATGAATCGATTTGACCACGTCAGTTACGAAAGAATCCTTTCAGGAGAGGGACTTTCGCGCATCTATCAATTTCTGAGGGATTCGAAAAGATTCGGGAGTGAACCGAAGTGGCTCGTCAAGAAAATGGAGCGGCAGGACCCTGCTGTTGTGATCTCTCAGGCTGCCCGTGATCGAAAAAACAGGCGATGCATGGCCGCTCTCGACATGTTTTCTTCCATTTATGGTGCAGAAGCAGGGAATCTCGCTCTAAAGACAATGGCCATCGGTGGCGTTTATGTGGGAGGCGGAATCGGGCCAAAAATCCTCTGGAAGCTGAAAGAGGGGGCGTTTATGGAGGTTTTCAAGGACAAAGGACGTTTTTCAAGGTTGATGGGTGAGATTCCCGTCAAAGTCATCATGAATGACAAGACCGCTCTCCTGGGAGCACTCTCTTATGCCATCTCTTACCAGAAAAGAAAGATTGAGCGGGGAGATTTCAGCTTCAAGTGCACCGGAAATGTCCCCCTACTTAACCTATAACCCGGGGATTTTGATTTCTGGCATAAAATTATAGCCATGGATATTTTGAATGCGATCTGGCGATTCAAGAAGCAAGCGGGCGAGCACTTGGCTCGGGGGACGGCGTATGTCCGGAGGCGAAGGAAGCGATTCTTCGCCATGTTTATGATCGTGGTTCATATCACCGGTGCCCTGACTTCGGTCCAGGCTATAATGGAGACCCGCACCGCCCAGGGAGCGATTGCCTGGGCGATCTCGCTGAACACCATTCCCTATGTCGCCCTACCGGTCTACTGGGTTTTTGGCCGTACAAAGTTCAATGGTTACGTCAAAAAGCGACAGGAGAAACTCGACGAGACCAATCCGGTGATTCGAAATTTCATTAAACAAGTCCAGGCGCAGCAGTTCACGGCACCATCCCTTGGAGAGAAGGCACAGCTTGTGGAGCGTCTGGCCAAACTTCCCGCAACGGCTGGCAACGACGTCGAGTTATTACGTAACGGCGAAGCCATTTTCCCATCCATTTTTGGCGGGATAAAACATGCCCGGAATTACCTGCTAGTTCAGTTTTATATTGTACGTGACGACGGATTGGGGCGTGAATTTCAGGGTCACCTGCTTGCTGCGGCCCACCGTGCCGTTAGAGTCAACTTTTTGTATGACGAAATCGGCTGCTACCAACTGCCACGCGCTTATCTCGACACGCTGCGTCAGGCAGGTGTGCAGGTGCACGCTTTCAATAGCACCCAGGGCAGCGCCAACCGTTTCCAGATTAACTTCCGCAACCATCGGAAGATAGTTGTGGCGGATGGGCGCCATGCATGGGTCGGCGGCGCGAACGTGGGCGACGAGTACATGGACCGGCACCCTCGGTTTACTCCGTGGATCGATACGATGGTCAAGATCACAGGGCCGGCTGTTCAGCTCGTGCAGGTGCCATTTCTTGAAGATTGGTACTGGGCGAGCGGAGAAGTGCTGGACCTGAATTGGGCTCTGCAGGCCGCACCGTCTGGCGCCTCCCTTACCGTGCTCAGCCTGCCAACCGGACCCGCTGATCGGTTCGAAACCTGTGCGCTTTATTTTCTCAACGCCATCCATACGGCCACTCGTCGCTTCTGGATCGCCAGCCCATATTTCGTGCCGGATGAACAGATCGTCAGCGCCCTGCAATTGGCAGCGCTCCGCGGTGTGGATGTCCGCATCGTGGTGCCTGAGGATTGCAACCTTCCCCTGGTGCGATTGTCCGGCTGGTCGTATGTGGCACCGCTGGAGAAGGCAGGCGTGAAGATTTACCGCCACATGAATGGGTTCATGCATCACAAAGTCATGTTGGTTGATAGGGATACCAGCGCTATCGGCACAGCCAACTTCGATAACCGATCCTTCCGGTTGAACTTCGAAATCACCATTGAAGTTCGCGACGTGGACTTTGCACGGGAGGTGGAGGCACTGTTTCTTCGAGACTTTGCTGATTCACGCCTTTCATCGGCGAAGGAGCTCGAGGCACGAAGTTTTCTATTCCGTCTGGCCGTGCGGGTTGCCCGGCTGCTCGCGCCCGTGCAATAGTTTGGCGCCGACCATTCTATTGTAGTGTTACAGATTTTCAACAGATGAATTGGAGAAATGTTTGGGGAACCGCTTGATCAACCTGATAGCGAGGGTCATGAAAACTCAATAGCCTGAGAAAATGGGGCATCGGAGGTGAAGTCATGATGGAAATGAAAATCTGGCCCGGAACTCCCTTTCCCCTGGGCGCCAATTACGACGGACAGGGTACGAATTTTTCGGTCTTTTCAGAGGCAGCCGAGCGGGTGGAGCTCTGTCTCTTTGACGAGGGCGGAAATCAGACGTGTGTTGATCTTCGCGAGGTCACGACTTTCTGCTGGCATGCTTACCTGCCGGACATCAGACCGGGTCATCGCTTCGGTTTCCGGGTTCACGGGCTGTGGGTGCCTCAAAAGGGGATGAGGTGCAATCCGGTCAAGCTCCTCCTTGATCCTTATGCAAAGGCCATTGAGGGGCAGGTGAAATGGGACGAGGCGGTCTTCCCTTATCGCTTCGATGAGCCGGACGTCCCTGACGGGAGAGATAGTGCACCGTTTATGCCCAAATCCGTGGTCACCGATCCGTCTTTTGACTGGGGGGATGACCGGCATCCTGAAACACCCTGGCATGAGACGATCATTTATGAAGTCCATGTCAAGGGATTTACAATGAGCCATCCTGATATCCCGCAAGAATTAAGGGGGACGTATGCAGGTCTTGCCCATCCCGTGTCAATAGAATATCTGAAGAACCTTGGCATTACAGCGGTTGAGCTGATGCCCGTGCATCAGTTCATCCATTACAAACATCTCTTGGAGAAAGACCTGAGAAACTACTGGGGCTACAGCACGATCGGTTTTCTTGCACCTCATAACGAGTATTCGTCTTCAGGACAGTCAGGCCAGCAGGTGCGGGAGTTCAAGGAGATGGTGAAGGCCCTGCATCAGGCCGGCATAGAGGTGATCCTCGATGTTGTTTATAATCATACTTCCGAAGGCAACCACCTGGGTCCGGCCCTCTGTTTTCGGGGGATTGACAATGCCGCCTACTACCGGCTGATGCCCGATGATCAACGGTATTACAAGGACTATACGGGGACAGGTAATAGCCTGAACATGCAGCATCCCCATGTGCTCCGGCTGATCATGGATTCGCTCCGATACTGGGTCAACGACATGCACGTGGATGGGTTTCGTTTTGACCTCGCAGCAACCCTGGCGCGGGAGCTGCACGACGTCGACCGCCTCTCTGCCTTCTTTGACATCATCCATCAGGACTCTGTCCTCAGCCAGGTGAAGCTCATTGCCGAACCCTGGGATCTGGGCGAGGGAGGCTACCAGATCGGCAATTTCCCGGTGCTCTGGTCGGAGTGGAACGGTAGATACAGGGACACGGCGAGAGATTACTAGAGAGGACGGGATCGAACCCTTGCTGATTTTGCCTACCGTTTCACGGGGAGTTCCGATCTCTATGAGAACACCGGCCGGAGGCCTTACGCGAGCATCAATTTCATTACCGCCCACGACGGTTTCACGTTGCACGACCTTGTCTCTTATGATGGAAAGCATAATGAGGCAAACGGAGAAGAAAATCGCGATGGGACGGATGATAACAGATCGTGGAATTGCGGTGCCTAAGGGCCCACGGACGACTCCGAGGTCAATCAGCTGCAAGTACGGCAGAAGCGAAATTTTTTAACCACACTTTTTCTCTCTCAGGGCGTTCCCATGCTTCTCGGCGGCGATGAGATTGGACGCACCCAGCATGGCAATAATAATGCCTATTGTCAGGATAATGAGATATCTTGGTTTGACTGGGGCAGGGCTGACGAATCCCTCCTTGAGTTCACCCGGCGTCTTATCCATTTTTACAGGGAACACCCGGCCTTCCGGCGCAGGAGGTGGTTTCAGGGCAGACCCATCCACGGCGCGGGAGTATCTGACATTGCCTGGTTTATCCCGGGTGGCAGCCCGATGGAGGAGGAGTACTGGGGAGAGGGTTTTGCCAAGTCGTTCGGAGCGTTTTTGAATGGCGAGGCCCTCACGGTTCCCGGTCCAAAAGGTGAACGCATTGTGGACGATAGTTTTTATCTGATGTTCAATGCTCATCACGAACGGTTGGTTTTCAAACTCCCTAGCGGAGAGTATGGGAAACAGTGGGCAAAGATTCTGGAAACCAGAGAGCCTGCCATCCAAGAAGCAGGTCCTGTTTCCGGGGCAGGACAAGAGACAAAGGTCGAGGCCTGGTCCTTGAGCGTTTTCCGCCGCATCTCTTGAGTTTCCACGAGGCATTTATGAATTTTGTCAAGATGGAGGTCGGGATGAAGCCAATCAAAATGATAGGAATAGTGATGCTGGTGGTTGCCCTCGGAATTGTGATCATACAAAACCGCGCGCCGGTCCAGACACATTTTCTTCTCATCACCATAGAAATGCCACATATTCTCCTCCTTCTGCTCACAGCCGGAGCAGGATTCACCCTCGGCGTGGTGGTGGTGTTGTGGGGGACGCCCAGGCCTAAGATCTGGCGACGGGGCCAAGAGTAAAATAGGGAGGTATCCCCCGTCCCTGGAGAAACGGGAAAAAGGGAAAAGACGTTACGAGATACAAGAGCGCTGGAATCGCTGAGAAAGGCCCATGGCCATGAGAGTCTGATTGCCGGATATATTGCCTCAAGAACTCCCCGAGTTTATTCCTTTTCTTCCGGCATCAAATGCGTTCGTGGAAGCTTTATCAACGAAGTTCTTTAGGAAACAAATCGCCATTCATCGTCGGCTCCCCGCTCCCCTGATTCTCCGTTTCAGTTCTTCTTTCTTATGGTGTCATATATGGTTTGTAAAAAACCGTGCGCCGGTCCAGACAAGTTTTCTTCATATCACGATAGAAATTCCTCATGTCCCCCTACTCCTGCTCACAACCGGATGATGATTTGCCCTTGGCCTGTTTGCGGCGCCTTTCAGGAAACCCTGGCTCAAGTAGCGGCCGGCCCACCGAGAATAATTACAGTTCGATAAATGGCGCGCAAAAAGCGGGAGGTAAGGTTCATAACTTTATTGACATGGATAGGAATTACACTATCTATTTCTCCTTGGAGGTCCAGAGGGGCGGCGCCCTCTTTCACGAAAATCGCGTTTGAAAACGTGGCAATATGCCCCAGGTGTGGCACGCATTCAAGAACATCCCTGCCAGCGTGCTTCCGGCTACCTTATCGGTTGCTTCCTAAGTTACCAAAATTTAATCAAAATATTCTGTCTGATCTATACCACATTGTTGGCATATCTCTTGAATACTTCCATTACAAATGAGAAATGTGATTCCTATTCAACCTCGTGATGAAGCGGTAGGGGTTGTCTCTGCGCCTTCTGTGCAGGGACTCAAGAAAGAAGCAATAGGAGCCTCATTGATCGCCGCATCGTTACGCACTGGCGCCAATTGAGGCGCAAACACGGCCCTGGGATGCTGAACTGGGGGGTCGGGATGTATCCCCTGTGCGTCTGGGCTAACAAATCCATTTTGAAGAAGGTGATGCCATTACGGTTTTTGTTGTAATACATGTTCAAGAAAGGAGATCTACTATGATGGAGAAAAACGGGTTCTGGTGGAACGTAATTACTTTCTCCTTGTTTGTGTCCCTGGTGGCTCTGGCCGGATGTGCTGGAGGCCGCGGAGGCCAAAGGACACTCGGTGAGCTGATGTTCGAAAAGGGGAAACAGGCGCAGGAATTGGGAAAGAAGTGGCACAAGTCCAACCAAATCGTGGTGGAGGGGGAAAAGCTCATCGAAGCAGGCGAGAGACAGGTCGACCGGGGGATGAAGGAAATCGACCGGGGCACCAAGATCGTCGATGGAGGTCTTAGGGACGTCCGGGAAGGGAACAGGACCATCAGACGGGGTGATACCTTAGTCCGCGAAGGTTTGCAGCAGATCCACGAAATAGAGAGGGAATTCCTCACGATATTTCCGCCAGGCGAGTTCTAGCCACGAGGAAGTGCTGCCCAATTGACTCGATTGGCAGGGTTATCCCGGTGGGTAGTTGTTCTTTGCGTCTTGACCACATGCTCAAAGAATGCAGATCAAACACAAAACAGTCATCTATCCTAAAATGAAGCGAGTTCTTCTTTTCACTCTCTGCTCATTATGAGGCCCGATTCCCTATGTTCTTAAGGTGAAACAATGGAAGATCGTGTCGTCTTCGAGGTGAGCGGACTGACGAAAATCTACGAAATGGGAGAGGTGAAAGTTCATGCTCTACGCGGGGTGGATCTGGAATTATTCAGAGGGGAGTTAGTTGTGCTACTCGGACCTTCCGGAAGCGGAAAGTCCACCCTTCTCAATATCCTTGGCGGCCTCGATACAGCCACGAGCGGGAGGGTGACATATCTCGGGAAAGACCTCACCCGGGCAAATGAACGTGAGCTGACCGAATACCGGAGATTTCACGTGGGATTCGTCTTCCAGTTTTACAACCTCATCCCGAGCCTCAGCGCCCTTGAAAATGTCGCCGTCGTCACAGAAATAGCGAAAGAGCCGATGAATCCCCAAGACGCACTTGCCCTTGTTGGTCTGAGCGAAAGGCTGGACCATTTTCCTTCCCAGCTTTCCGGGGGAGAGCAACAGCGTGTTGCCATCGCCCGGGCCATCGCTAAGAATCCTGCGGTTCTTCTATGCGATGAGCCCACAGGGGCACTCGATTCTGCAACAGGCGTCACCGTTCTTGAAGCGCTGGAGCGGGTGAACCGCGAACTGGGAACGACCACTTCCATCATCACGCACAATATGGACATTGCGGGCATGGCCGACCGTGTGATTCATCTGAGCAACGGTCTCATCTCCGGGATTGACACAAATGCTGTAAAGAAATCACCGAAGGATTTGCACTGGTGACGCTATGAACGCCCTCAATCTCAAGCTCTGGAGGGATCTCTGGAGGATGAAGGGGCAGGCCCTTGCGATTGTCCTTGTGATTGTCAGCGGGGTCTCGGCCTTTGTTCTGCTCATCAGCAACATGAACTCCCTTATCATCACG
>Ga0194110_10003582_pt1 | contig 19141 bp, 32 predicted proteins | sample TA2Kig1200mmetaG_FD_146192 | JGI IMG/M metagenome (GOLD analysis project Ga0194110, IMG submission 146192) | Freshwater microbial communities from Lake Tanganyika, Tanzania - TA2015032 Kigoma Deep Cast 1200m | ecosystem: Environmental > Aquatic > Freshwater > Lake | place: Tanzania: Lake... | reverse complement strand
TGTATAGCCCGTGGGAATCCCGAGAGAGGGGAACCGTTGCCCTACTGGATAAATTCATGACGAAAAAGGGCTTCAAATACTTGGCTTGGCCGTGCTACCCACTACGATTCCAGAATTATATCATTCCTATGCGGGAGAAACCCGATTTAACCGGGATAGTTATGCGTGGCTCGGCACAGTATATTGGCTTCATTCAAGCCTTAGGTGGCACTATGGTTGTTATACCGGCTGGCGAGGTCTATACTGCCTTAGAGAGGGGTATGGTTCAAGGGCTAACCTGGCCGGAGGTTGGTATTGCTGATTGGGGCTGGCATAAGTTTGTCAAGTATATCTGGGGTCCCCCATTCTTTTCTGTGGAGGCTATGTTCATAGTAAACCTGGCTAAGTGGGATGGTCTTCACAAAGACCAGCGGGCTTTGCTTGAAACGGTGGGGAAGGAGTTGGAATATGAGATGGCGACTTTTTGGGAGGGGTATAAACTTGCGGACCGCAGGGCACTTTTGGCCTATGGGCTGAAGGAGATTCGCTTCACGCCAGAGGAAGAAGCAAAGTATGTTAAGATGTCTTATGACGATAGCTGGAAGTATTTCCTAGGCAAGGCGCCGGCGGCGGCGGAACTAAGACCACTAATGACAAAGTGAGCCATCTTGACCAGCACATCTTGGTGTTAAGTAGAGGCAAGACACAGGAACAAGTAGGCTATTAATCCTACTTGTTCCTGGTCTGCGGTGTGTCTAATGAGTATTTATAGTTGGTTATGGGTACTTGGTTAAGGGTTGGAATGAAACAAGTAAGGAAGACGATTTCCATCTTAGATAATATCTATCACTGGTGTATTAGCTCCGGAGCCGCTTTGGCCGGGGTTCTTATTGTTTTTATAATGCTGGTTATGTCGGCTCACATTCTGATGAGGAAATTTCTACTCATGCCAATTGGATGGGCCATAGAGGTGACCGAGTATCTTATGATATGGATTACCTTCCTCGGAGCGGCCTGGGTGCTAAAAGAGGAGGGGCATGTAAAGATAGACGTCTTGCTTAGTAGGTTAAAGCCAAGAGGTCAGGCCTTGCTTAATGTGGCCACCTCGACCATTATGGCAGCTATTTGCTTGTTCCTTACCGTGTATGGCGGGGTAGTAACCTATGATAGTGTGATAAGGGGTGCCGCCCGCGTTTATCACTATACAGTTCCGTTATGGATTCTCCTCATCATTATCCCTATTAGCGGCTTCTTCCTCTTTATTCAGTCTGTCAAAAGGGCTCGTGGACACTGGCAATTAACAAGGAAAGACAGTGGGCATGAGTAGCTGTCTATAAGCTCTTGACCCCTGTTGCATAGCGAGGACATATGGAATGGTGGGTAATTTTTCTAGGCTTCTGTGCGGTGCTGATGGTGGCATTGCTTTCGGGAATACCGGTAGCCTTCGCCTTTATAGGTATTGGTATCCTTGGCATGTATTTCTTCATGGGCGGGACTGCCGGTTTGCATGCTCTGATTACCAGCCTGCGTAGCTCGGTAGGCATATTTACTCTAATTCCAATACCCCTGTTTATCCTGATGGGCGAAGTATTGTTCCGCGCCGGAATAGCCAGCCGTATCCTTGACGTTTTTGATATGTGGCTGGGGCGTCTCCCTGGCAGGTTAAGCCTTGTAGCGGTGAGTTCAGGCACCTTATTTGCTGCCTTGAGCGGTTCGGCTCTAGGGACCACGGCTATGCTGGGTTCCTTGCTGGCGCCAGACATGATGAGGCGCGGCTATAATATCCGTATGATAGTGGGGCCTATTATGGGTGGCGGTATGCTGGCGGTAATTATTCCTCCCAGCATCCTAGCTGTCATGTTTGGTAGTATTGCCGTCATCGATGTGGGAAAACTGTTGATTGGTGGCGTTATTCCTGGATTGGTATTATCATTACTTTTTGCCTGTTATATCGTTGCCGCTTGCATTTATAATCCGTCTCTGGCGCCTCGAATGACAGTAACCGCTGTGCCTTTATCTAAGAAACTGCTAAGCAGTGCCCGGGCTCTAATGCCGGCAGCAATAATTATTTTCCTTGTTCTGGGAACTATTTTCGCTGGTGTTGCCACCCCCACTGAGGCATCGGCTTTGGGTGCTTTGGGCTGTTTTATAATAGCCGCTGGTTATAAAAGACTGAATTGGGGGCTCATAAAGGCATCTGTTGCCGGTTGTGTTAAGCTTACGGTAATGATACTCATAATTGTAACTGGCTCTATTGCCTTTAGTCAAATCCTGGCTTTTACCGGTGCCACCCGCGGCTTCTGTGAGTTAGCTGGTGCTTTGCCTATAGCTCCCGTTTTTATCCTTATAGCAATGATTACTGTCCTATTACTACTGGGCATGTGGATAGACCAGGTATCTATGATAATGATTGCTGTCCCCATATTTATCCCTATTGCCAAGTTTTTGGAATTTGACCTCATATGGGTTGGGATATTGCTTCTGCTTGCCATAGAGTTGGGGATTATCACCCCACCCTTTGGCATGTCCTTCTTTGTGATGAAAGGTGTAGTGCCAGCGGATATACCCATAGGAGAGGTATATCGCTCCGGTTTACCCTTTGTCCTGTTAGGCTTAGTCGTCATAGCTTTGATCTTGGTTTTCCCCCCACTGGCGAACTGGCTTCCCGGATTCATGTGAGATAGTGGACCGGAGCATAAGTTCTGCAATATTACGAAGAGACTTTCAGGATCATTCAAAAAGAGGAAGGAAAGTAATGGGTGTCATCCATAAAAAAGTTAGCCGTTCCAAATATGGAATGCAGAGATCGGAATTTAATCTAACAGATAAATCGGGGTGGAGAATATGGGAGAGATGGTTCACACATCACGAATCAAGATTGTAAGGGAAAAAGGTCCAACAAGAAGAGCCATGATCGAGGGATTTGATGAGCCGATCTATTACGGTGTCCACGGAGGAATCAAACGGTTCTATAAAATAGAACCGGAAAAAGAACACGCTGCTACGCTTGACCATATTGTCGCCGCAACGGCAGCCTGAATGACGGGAACTCTGGCCAGGTTCCTGGCCGAAAGACAGATTCCCACTCCTGAAGACCGTTATCGGGCAGAAGTGGAGGGGGATATCGAAAACGTAAACAATGTCCTGAAAATTACCCAGATTCGAGTGAGGTACTATTTGAAAGTGCTTTTAGGAAAGGCCCCAGAGGCAAGAGAAGCTTTCTCCTCTTATCTGATCTCCTGCCCCGCAGCTCAGAGCGTGATCGGCTGCATCCATATCAAGGACGATATCATCATCGAGGAGACGAATTCATAGAAAGGCAGAAGAAGGCGTACCACAGTATCATCGAAAAAAGGCCCTGTCCTCAATGGGCGCAGGGCCTTCGGTCATTTCAAGGGATTTCGCAGGCTGAAGCCTGCGGCTACGAGACTCACTTTTCTTTTGAAGATCCCTTCTTCGGTTTCCCTTTTTTCTCCTTTGGTACTTCTTTTTCTTCTTTCTTTTTCTTCCTTTTGGGGGTCACCTTTCCAAGAACCTCTTTTGCCTTTTCCACAGGCGATTTCTTCTTCTCCCCTGCTGGAGGAACGGTGACCAGTTCCACAAGGGATAGGGGAGCATTATCCCCTTGCCGCCATCCCATCTTATAGATGCGTGTATAGCCTCCCTCTCGGTCTTTCATCTTGGGGACGATTTCATCAAAGAGTTTCTTTACGATTCCTCTATCACGGAGAATGTCAAAGGCACGTCTTCTGGCATGAAGATGACCCTTCTTCCCCAAGCTGATGATCCTATCTGCCCAACTTCTGAGTTCTTTTCCTTTGGCCAAAGTTGTTTTTATCCGTTCGTGCTGAAGCAGAGAGACCAGAAGGTTACGAAACATCAGCTTACGATGTTGAGTATGGCGACTTAACTTTCTGCCTGCGACCCGATGCCTCATCCATTCCTCCTATTCCACGGCTCCTGATTCCATCTCCTCTTCATTTTTCTTTTGGGGCCAGTTGTCTAACTTCATCCCAAGGCTGAGCCCCATCTCAGCCAAGATCTCTTTAATTTCGTTGAGGGATTTGCGGCCAAAATTCTTGGTTGCCAAGATCTCGGCTTCTGTTTTTTGGACCAGATCTCCAATTAATCTGATATTTGCATGTTTTAAGCAGTTGGCAGACCTTACAGAGAGTTCTAACTCGTCAACGCTCCGGAAGAGGTTTTCATTCAATTTTTCGATTTCTTCCTGATCTTTAACAGGTGGTGTCTCTTCCTCCTCCTCCTCTTCTTCAAGGTTGACGAAGATGGAGAGTTGATCTTTCAGAATCTTGGCAGCATGAACGACTGCCTCCTCAGGGTTTAAACTTCCATCTGTCCAGACCTCAAATGTCAACTTGTCATAATCCGTAATCTGTCCCACTCGAGCATTGGCTACGGTGTAGTTCACCTTCTTGATGGGAGAGAAGATGGCATCAATGGGAATGGTTCCAATCGGTTGGTTTTCCTCTTTGTTTCGCTCTGCGGGAATGTAACCCCTACCCATCTTCACCCACATTTCCATTGAGAGCTTGCTATCCCTGGAGAGTGTGGCGAGGTGGTGTTCCGGGTTGAGTATCTCCACTGCATCACCTGTAAGGATATCTCCTGCCTTTAAGTCTTTCGGGCCCTCGGCCTTTACACGAATGATTTTGGGGCCTTCGGTATGAAGCTTCAACCTTACCTCTTTTATATTGAGGATAATCTCCGTAACATCCTCTTTGACACCAGGGATCGTAGAGAATTCGTGGAGCACCCCATCGATTTTAACCGATGTGATCGCTGCCCCTTGTAAAGAAGAAAGAAGAACACGTCGAAGAGAGTTTCCAATCGTAATGCCGAAGCCTCTTTCAAAAGGTTCAGCAGAAAACTTTCCATAAAAAGATGTTAAGGTTTCCTTTTCTACTTCAAATCGTTTCGGTCGAATGAGGTCTTTTAAACTTTTTTGATACATATCGCCTCCCCATAAATAAAGGGCCTACATTAATTTCTCCGGTGGCCTCGCTACCTCTTCAATTTTCGTTGGAACGAAGTAAATTGACAATGGTCTCTTGGTTAGGAAGCCCGTTTGCCTGCCTGCCGCAGGCAGGGTTTAAGGTTAAAGGGTTAGGGCTATAGATTTAATGACCAACTACCTAACCCAGTTAACGAAACTGGCATCTTTACCCTAACCTTTTGCAAAAAGCTCTTATTTTATCCATTTACTTCGAATACAGCTCGACGATCAACTTCTCCTGGATCGGGATGTTGATGTCCACACGGGTCGGCAGGGCCCTGACATTCCCTTTCAGCTGCTCCTTATCCAATTCTAACCATTGAGGTACTCCTCGCCTTGCTACCCCTTCCATGGCCTCTAAGATGCGGACGACCTTCTTGCTCTTATCTCGCACCTCAATGACATCCCCTGGCTTCACAATATAGGAAGGGATGTTCACCTTGGATCGATTGACCCAGAAGTGGTTGTGCCGCACCAGTTGGCGTGCCTCATTTCGGGAATTGGCAAAACCAAGCCGGTAGATGGTGTTATCCAACCTACGTTCCAGCAAAGAGAGAAGGATTTCCCCCGTGATCCCTTTTTGTCGGTCTGCCTTTTTGAAAGTGTTACGGAACTGGTTTTCCATGAGACCATACAATCTTTTGACCTTCTGTTTTTCTCGTAACTGGGCTCCATAATCTGAAAATTTTTTTCGGTCTTGACCATGTTGCCCAGGTGGATAACCCCTCCGTTCTATTGCACACTTCTCCGTATAGCATCTCTCCCCTTTGAGAAAGAGCTTAAGATTTTCCCTCCTACACAATCGACAAAGTGATTTCGTGTACCTTGCCAACGTTAACCTCCTTATACCCTTCTCCGCTTAGGAGGGCGACATCCATTGTGGGGAATGGGTGTGACATCCTTGATCAGGTGGACCTTGAGGCCAGCGGCCTGAAGAGAGCGGAGAGCTGATTCCCTTCCAGCTCCTGGACCCTTCACATAGACATCGATGGATCGAACGCCATGTTCCATGGCCTTTTTAGCCGCATTCTCCGCTGCCATCTGGGCGGCAAAGGGTGTGCTTTTCCGAGAACCCTTGAAACCTTGTGTGCCAGCACTGGACCAGGTGACCACATTTCCATCTGGATCGGTGATGGTGATAATGGTATTGTTGAACGTGGCCTGAATGTGGGCAATTCCCGATTGAATATTTTTCCTGACTTTCTTTTTCTTTGTCCCTGGCCCTGTGGCCATATCTCCTCCTTTATCCCCTCACCCTTCCCCTCTCCCCATTGGGGAGAGGGAGGGGGTGAGGGGATAAACTCTTCGTTTTGATCATTCGTATTTTGGAATTCGTGCTTGCCCTGTACCATATTAGGTTCAGGGTTTGTTTTGTATTTCGTGCTTCGAATTTAGGATTTGCTTCACCTGTCCTATTCCTTCTCCTTCTTCTTTCCGATAATGGCCCGGCGAGGCCCTTTTCTTGTCCTGGCGTTTGTGTGTGTTCTTTGACCGCGAACAGGAAGGGATTTGCGATGGCGAAGTCCTCTGTAAGAGCCAATATCCATCAACCGCTTAATATTGGTGGCCACTTCTCGTCTGAGATCTCCTTCCACCTTATGTTCCTGTTCGATAATATCCCGGATGCGGACCACCTCTGTTTCGGTCAACTTGTTGACTCGGGTATCTTTATTTACACTCGCCTTCTCGAGAATTTTATTGGCAGAGGGTCTCCCAATCCCATAGATATAAGTGAGAGCAATCTCAATTCGTTTATCCTTTGGAAGATCCACTCCTGCAATACGTGCCATAATGAACTCCTTTACTCGAGAGTGGAGGATAGAAAGTGGGGGGTCGTTTTAAAGTACTTTCCACTTTCCATTTTCTACCTTCCACCTTCTAAATTTAGCCTTGCCTCTGTTTATGTTTTGGGTTTTCGCAGATCACCCGAATCACCCCTTTTCGTTTCACAATTTTACACTTATCACAGATTTTTTTGACCGAAGCCCTGACTTTCACCGTTTCTACCCTATCGTTGAAGAAATTTAATTCAAACTTTCAAATCCCCCCATCCCCCCCTTTGCTAAAGAGGGTGAGGGGGATTATCTACTTCTCCCGAAAAATGATTCTACCCCGAGTGAGGTCATAGGGTGATAATTCCACTGTCACTTTATCCCCGGGGAGGATCTTGATGAAATGCATCCTCATCTTTCCAGAAATATGTGCCAATACCTTGTGTCCATTTTCAAGCTCTACTCGGAACATTGCGTTTGGAAGGGTTTCTAAAACCTTTCCCTCAACCTGGATCGCCTCTTCCTTCGGCATAAATCTACCCTGCTTAATTCCTAAACGGGCGCCCTTTCTAAGACATAAATGATCCGCTCAAAAATTTGATCTTGTCCACCAACTCCCTCTATCGAACGAAGGGTGTTTTTGAGTTGGTAATATCGAATGAGAGCAGCGGTTTGCCTTTCATACTCCTTCAACCGTTTTCGAATCGTTTCCTCCTTGTCATCCTCCCTTTGATGGAGCATTCCCCCACATCGATCACAAGTCCCTTCTTTTTTAGGTGGATGGAAAAGGATGTGAAACATCGCCCCACAGTTTTTACAGGTCCTCCGCCCTGTGAGCCTTCGCACCAATTCTTCAGAATTTACTTCGATATTGATGACATGGTCAATCGATTTCCCAATATTGATGAGGATGGCTTGGAGAGCCTCTGCCTGGGGAATCGTTCTTGGAAATCCATCAAGAATGAAACCCGGATTGCAATCTGGTGCCCTCAGACGTTGATCAATAATCCCGATGACCACCTCATCAGGAACGAGCTGTCCTTGGTCCATAAAGGCTTTGGCCTGTCTTCCTAATGGAGAGCCTTCCTTCACTGAAGCCCTCAATATATCCCCAGTGGAGATTTGAGGAATGTGATAACGCTCGACGATCATCTGTGCCTGGGTCCCTTTCCCCGCTCCCGGTGGACCCAAAAGTATAAGGTTCATTGTTTATTACTCAATGTAAATTGCAAATTAACAATTGATCATTGTCAATTGAAACAATTACCCTCTTCTTCCTTTCAATCTCCCCTTTTTCATCAGCCCTTCATAGTGTCTTGTCAGCATGTGGGCTTCAATCTGTTGGACTGTGTCTAAAGCCACACCGACCACAATCAACAGGGCCGTCCCTCCAAAATAGAAAGGGACGTTGAACCTACCGATGAGAATGGTGGGCAGCACGCAGATGGCAGAGACATAAATGGCCCCTCCGAGCGTGATGCGAGTGAGCACTTTGTCAATATACTCAGCGGTCTTCTGGCCTGGACGGATGCCTGGGATAAACCCCCCAAACTTCTTCATATTTTCGGCGACATCGTTTGGGTTAAAGGTAACCGCTGTATAAAAGTAGCAGAAGAAGATGATGAATCCAACGTAGAGAAGATTATAAAGAAGTGCGTCAGGTCCTAAGCTGTTGAGAATCGATTGAATCCAAGGATGTTCATCTAACAAAGGCTTTGGCATAAAATTGGCAATCGTCAGTGGAAACATCAGGATTGAAGAGGCGAAGATGGGAGGGATTACCCCTGAAGTATTTAGCTTAAGAGGGAGATGGGTACTCTGCCCTCCGTAGACCCTTCTTCCCACAATGCGTTTGGCATATTGAACAGGAAGTCTTCTCTGGCCAGTTTCAATAAAGATGATCACTGCCACCACCAATACCATTATGACGATGAGGACCAATACGGTGATGATGTTCATCTGTCCCACCCGGAAGAGTTCGTAGGTGCCAGCAATGGCATTTGGCATTCGAGCCACTATCCCAGCAAAGATGATCAGTGAGATGCCATTTCCAATCCCTCTCTCAGTAATCTGTTCACCCAACCACATGATGAAGGCAGTGCCAGCCGTAAGTGTGATGACGGTCATGATCCGAAAGGACCACCCTGGAGCAAGGACGATCATCTCTCCCGCTGCCCCTCTCATGTTCTCCAGACCGACAGCGATCCCAAATCCCTGGATCATGCTGAGGATAACCGTGCCATAACGAGTATATTGAACGATCTTCTTTCGGCCGCTCTCTCCCTCCTTCTGTAGTTGTGCAAGGTAAGGGATCACGACGGTGAGGAGCTGGAGGATGATGGAGGCACTGATATAGGGCATAATGCCTAATGCAAAAACCGAAAGCCTTTCTAAGGCTCCTCCTGAAAACATATCGATGAGGCTGAAGAGCGTTCCTCTGGCTTGTGCAAAGAAGGAGGCCAATGCATCACCGTTGATCCCAGGAGTAGGAATATGGACACCGATGCGATAGACGGCTAAAAAGAGAAAGGTGATAAGGATCCTTCGTTTCAGTTCCGGTATCTTAAAGATATTCTGGGCCCCTGAAATCATGAGGCGATTACCTCCACCCTTCCTAAAGCCGCCTCTACCTTTTTAAGAGCGGCCTTGCTCACTTCATGGACTCGGATGGTTAAAGGGTATTGGAGTTCCCCGTCGGAGAGAAGTTTGATGGCCTCTCCCTTTTTCCAAAGACCTGATTGGCGAAGAAGCTCGGGACCGACCACACTATTTTCAGGGAACCGATTAAGATCTCTCACATGGATCACGGAAATTTCCTTCTTGAAAGGATTACGAAATCCCCTTTTGGGAAGGCGTCTTTGGAGGGGCATCTGACCACCCTCAAATCCTGCTTTCGTCCCTCTACCAGAACGGGAATTCTGACCTTTTGCACCCCGGCAAGCTGTCTTCCCATGGCCAGATCCGATTCCCCTTCCCACACGCTTCCTCTTCTTCCTTGATCCCATGGGGGGCTTCAACTCTTCCAATATCATTAATTTGTCCCTTTCTAATCACTCCATCATTTTGACCAGATGCCAGACATGGTCAATCATTCCCCGAATCTCGGCCCGGTCAGGCAGAATGAGGGTTTGATTCAATCGCTTAAATCCAAGACCTTTGATGATCTTCTTTTGTTTTTCAGGCCGTCCGATCGCACTCCTTATCCACTTCACCTTAATGGTCTTCCCTGCCTCATCCTTATTCGTCCTCATCGCCGAATCCCTCAATTTACCACTTCCTTCTCACGTCTTTTTTCAACGACCTCCTCTGGAGAGCTAAGCTGGGAGATGGCCTGCAAGGTGGCCTTGATAAGGTTATAGGGGTTGTTTGATCCCAAAGATTTTGTCAAAATGTTTTCAATCCCTGCGGATTCAGCAATGGCCCTGACTGCAGCGCCGGCGATCACCCCTGTGCCCTCAGAAGCTGGCTTAAGCAAAACCTTTGCCGCCCCAAATTTTCCCATCGCTTCAAAAGGTACCGTTTTATTGATGATGGGGACTTTGATCAAATTCCTTTTTGCATGTTCAATCCCCTTGCGGATGGCCTCTGGGACTTCATTGGCTTTGCCCAAACCACTTCCCACATGGCCTTTACCATCTCCAACCACCACCAAAGCGCTAAAGCTGAATCGTCTTCCTCCCTTCACCACTTTGGCCACACGACTGATATGCACTACCCTGTCGGTTAATTCCAATGTACTTGGATCAATTTTCGGCAATGTCCATCCCTCCTCGATCAAGCTTCGCCATTAAAAAGTTAAACCATTCGCTCTTGCAGCCTCAGCAAATGCCTTGACTCGGCCATGAAAAAGATACCCGTTTCTGTCAAAGACCACCTTTTGGATTCCCTTTTCAAGGCATTTTTTAGCGATGAGTTCCCCCACTTTTTTTGCTGCTTCCACATTCCCACTATGATTGAGACTCCCCTTGAGCTCAGGACTCAAGGTGGAGGCACTGATAAGGGTTTTCCCTTCCGTATCTACAATGGCTTGGGCGTAGATATGCTTCAGGCTTCGGAAGACATTGAGGCGAGGCTTTTCAGAAGTCCCCCGGATGCGACCCCTCACCCTCTTTTTCCTCTTCGATCGGGCCAATGTCTTTCTATTCTTCAACGGTTTCCCACTCCATTAGGCTTTTGTCTTTCCCACTTTTTTACGAATCCGCTCCCCGAGGTAACGTATCCCTTTACCTTTATAAGGTTCGGGTGTTTTGATGGAACGGAGTTTGGCAGCAATGATTCCCACCTGTTGTTTGTCAATCCCTTTGATGGTGATTTGGGTTTGCTTCTCCACTTCGACTTTGATCCCATCCGGAACAGGAAAGAGGATCGGATGAGAGAATCCCAATGAGAGTTTGAGATCCTTTCCTTGAATATCTGCCCGGAAACCAACTCCGATGATCTCAAGCCGTTTCTCAAACTCCTGGGTGACCCCGGTCACCATATTGGCAATGAGACTTCGGGTGAGGCCTTGAAGAGCCTTAGAGTTTCGCTGGTCATCCTTACGGTGGACGGAAACTTTCCCTCCATCGACAGAGACCGAAATCCCCTGGGGAAGAGGGTGGGTGAGGTGGCCTTTAGGTCCGTTTACTTCCACCTTCGATAGATCACAGGAGATCTTCACTTCCTTCGGCAATATAATGGGCATCCTTCCAATACGTGACATGATCACTCCGACAGTGGAGAGTCGATAGTAGAAAGTGGTTTAACCACCCACGACATTCCACGTTCCACTTTCTAATTATTACCACACATAACACATTACCTCTCCACCCACATTGGCCTTGCGGGCAGATTTATCCGTTAAAATTCCCTTCGGGGTAGATAGGATCGAAATACCCAACCCACTCATCACGGAGGGGATCTGGTCCTTCCCCACATAGACCCTCCGTCCAGGTCTGCTAATGCGCTTGATATTGATAAGCCCTTTTCGGCTGGCATCGTATTTGAGAAAGATCTGAATGACCTCATGCTGGTTATCATCGGTCAATAATTTAAAATTTTTAATGAACCCTTCTTCTTTTAATATCTTTGCAATCTCTTGTTTCAATTTGGAAAAAGGAACATCCACCTTTTCGAATTTCGCTTTTGACCCATTTCGAATTCGCAAGAACATATTGGCTAATGGATCGGTCATTGACATAAGAACCCCCGTACTTTTTACCAACTGGCCTTGATGATGCCAGGAATTTCGCCTCGGGAGGCATATTTTCTGAAACAGAGACGGCACATATTAAATTTTCGCAAAAAGGCCCTCGGCCTTCCGCAAAGAGGGCATCGATTGTATTGACGAACCTTAAATTTCTGAGACCTTTTTGCCTTGTTCATCAATGAAAGTTTCGCCAATTTCTTCCTCCTCACAACCCCCCAACCCCTGTAGGGAACGGTTTGAAACCCTGCCTGTCCGGCAGGCAGGCGTTCCCTACAAAAGGGGGATTTAATTTCTGAAGGGCATTCCCATTAACCTCAACAACTCCTTGCCTTCCTCATCGGTCTTAGCCGTAGTCACAATCACGATGTTCATCCCTTTCACCTTGTCAATCTTGTCATAATGAATCTCGGGAAAGATCAGTTGTTCTCGAATTCCAAGGGCGTAGTTTCCCCTTCCATCGAAAGATTTTCCAGAGAGACCTTTAAAATCCCTCACCCTCGGCAAAGCGACATTGACAAGGCGATTGAAGAATTCATACATCCTCTCTTTTCGAAGAGTGACCATGCATCCGATCGGCATCCCAGTTCTCAATTTGAACTGGGCAATCGATTTTTTGGCTTTTGTGATGACGGGCTTCTGTCCTGTAATGAAGCTCAGTTCCTGTACAGCCGAGTCGAGTATTTTTATATTTTGGATGGCCTCCCCCAATCCCATATTGATGACGATCTTCTCCAATTTAGGGACCTCCATCCTGTTGCGGTAGTTGAATCGTTTCATCAACGCAGAGACCACTTTCTCCTGGTAGACCTCTTTCAACTTGGCCATTTCGTTCACCTACTTATCAAAAATTTCACCACATTTCCGACAGTACCGTGCCTTTTTACCCCCCTCCAAGATACGGTGGCCAATCCGAACGGGTTTATTGCATTTCTCACAGAGAAGCATCACATTGGAGATATGAAGGGGTGCCTCTTTTTCAATAATCCCCCCTCGTCTATGTTGACCGTGAGGCCGGGAATGTCTCTTGATGAAATTGATCTTCTCAATAATCACTTTCTCTTTCTCCGAAAGGACCTTCATAATCCTTCCGCTCTTGCCGGCCTCTTTTCCGGTCGTCACCATCACCAGATCATTCTTTTTAATATGAAATTTTGGGAGGCTCATTCCAAATCCCTTTCAAAGTACTTCTGGTGCTAAGGAGATGATCTTCATAAACCTTTTGGCCCGCAGTTCCCTGGCTACAGGACCAAAAATTCGAGTTCCGATGGGCTCCCCTTGCAAATTGATGAGGACAGCAGAATTGTCATCAAATTTGATATAGGAACCATCAGGACGCACCACCTCTTTCTTCGTCCTGACGATCACTGCCCGAGCCACGTCTCCCTTTTTAATTTTGGAGTTCGGCAAGGCATCCTTGACTGATACGACGATGACATCCCCAAGGGTCGCATATTTTCTGCGGGTACCCCCGAGGACCTTGATGCACCCCAATTTTTTGGCTCCTGAATTATCGGCAACTTCGAGGATACTCCGCATCTGAATCATCATCCACCCCAATACCGACAGTGGAAAGTGGAGAATGGTAAGTGGATAAATAATTTTCCTACACTACCCTCCACCTTCCACATTCTATTTTCCATTTATAGTTAGGCAGCCCGTTCAAGGATCTCTTTAACACGCCATCTTTTTTCTTTGCTGAGCGGCCGAGTTTCAATGAGCAAGACCTTATCTCCGATATGACATTCATTTTTTTCATCGTGAGCCTTCACCTTTGTTCTCTTTCGAATATATTTCTTATAAATAGGGTGAAGGACAAGACGATTGACCATCACGACTACTGTTTTATCCATTTTATCGCTCGAGACCACACCCGTTAATGTTTTTCGTTTACCTCTCTCTTTCATGAGTTTTATTTCCTTTTGTTAAGACCCTTCTCCTTGAGGATCGTCTTCACACGGGCAATGTCCCGTTTGACTTGGGGAACCCGCATGACATTCTCCAATTGCCCTGTGGCATGCTGAAAGCGAAGATTGAAGAGTTCCTCACTAAGCTGCCTCTCTTTCTCAAGCAATTCCCCTTCGCTTAAGAGGCGGAGATCCTTGGCTTTCATCGATAGCTCCCCCTCATGATGAACTTCGTCGGGATGGGCAATTTATGGGAAGCCAGGAGAAAGGCCTCCCTCGCCCTCTCTTCTGGAACCCCTTCCATTTCATAGAGAATTCTTCCAGGTCGGATGACGGCCACCCAATCTTCAGGCGGCCCTTTTCCTTTCCCCATCCTTGTCTCTGCCGGTTTCTTGGTAATGGGTTTATCTGGAAAGATGCGGATCCAGATTCGGCCAGTTCGTTTGATGAATCGGGTCATGGCAATTCGCGCCGCTTCAATCTGCCGAGATGTCAACCAGCCACATTCTAAAGCCTGGAGTCCGAAATCCCCAAAGTTAAGTGTACTTCCACGAGAAGCTAAACCTTTTCTCCTCCCCTTCTGTTGTTTTCGATATTTTGTCTTCTTCGGCATCAACATCTGAAACCTCAATGCAAAATATAAATTTTAAATTGAAAAGTTAGCATTGACGAATTCGTAAATTTGAACTGCTAATTTTGCATTTTACAATTTTCAATGATCTTTATGGGTTAGGCGGCTCGTTCTTCTCCTTCTTTGGTTGGGAAGACCTCTCCTTTGAATATCCACACCTTCACGCCGATGATCCCATAGGTGGTCTTGGCCTCAGCCAAGCCAAAATCGATATCAGCCCGAAGGGTATGGAGTGGCACCCGACCTTCGCGGTACCATTCATGGCGGGCCATTTCTGCTCCACCCAGCCTTCCTGAACAAGAGATCTTAATTCCCTTTGCCCCCAATTTGAGTGCAGAACCGACCGCCTTCTTCATCGCCCTTCGAAATCCAATGCGTCGCTCAAGTTGCAGCGCCACATTTTCAGCGACCAATTGCGCATCGATCTCTGCCCTCTTAACTTCCTGGATATTGATAAAGATCTCTTTTTGGGTCATCTTTTGAAGTTCTTTTTTAAGGTTCTCCACCTCGACTCCTTTTTTCCCGATAATGATCCCAGGACGAGCGGTAAAGATGGTGACCTTTGCCTTTTTTACCTTGCTGGCGGCTCGTTCAATCTCAATCTTGGAGACTCCGGCATGGTAAAGTTTCTTCTTTAAAAAATCACGAACCCGTATATCTTCAATGAGGAGTTGAGGATAATCCTTCTCCGCATACCATCTGGAATCCCAGCTTTTAATGAACCCCAGTCGAAAACCGGTCGGATGCACTTTCTGTCCCAATGTCTAACCTCCTTCTCCCCGTTTAAAAGCTCTGGTAAACCCTCTCTTTCTAACGTGGTTTACTCTTCGTCTAAGATGATAGTGATATGACTTGTTCTCTTACGGATCATGGTGGCCCTTCCCAAGGCGCGGGGTTGATACCTTTTCATTGTCGGCCCCTGATCTACCGTGATCTTTTTAATGTAAAGACGATCGATATCAACTGTCTTCTTTTGAGTGGCATTGGCAATGGCCGATTTTAATAATTTGATGATGATTTTAGCTGCGGCTTTTTTTGTAAAAGACAAAATGTTCAGGGCCTCTTCTGAACCCCTACCCCGTATCAGATCCGCCACCAGTCGAGCCTTTCGAGGTGCCAAACGCGCAAATCTCAATCTTGCCCTGACTTCCATATCCCCTAACCTTCTATCTAAGCAGTCTTCCCTTTGATTTTAGTCTTCCGGTCTCCGGAATGACCATGAAAAGTTCGTGTTGGGGAGAATTCTCCCAGCTTATGGCCGACCATCTCTTCTGTGACGAAGACTGGGATAAATTTCTTTCCATTATGGATCGCAAAAGTTAAACCCACCATGTCAGGAATAATGGTGGATCGCCTGGACCAGGTTTTGATCACCTTCGATTCCTTCAATCTTCGGGCCTCCACCACCTTTTCCATCAAATGGGTATCCACAAAAGGGCCTTTTTTGATTGACCTGGGCATCAACCTCTCCTCTTCAGAATATATTTATCCGTCAGCTTATTTTTCCTGGTTTTCCTCTCCAGAACCCCCCAAGGGGTACAAGGATGTCGGCCTCCTGAACTCTTTCCTTCACCTCCGCCAAGGGGATGATCGATGGGATTCATCGCCACCCCACGAACAGTAGGCCTTCGGCCTAACCATCGACCTTTCCCAGCTTTTCCGAGCGAGATATTTTCATGCTCAATGTTGCTAACCTGACCGATGGTAGCATAACAATCCTGGAGGACCAATCGGACTTCACCAGAGGGGAGTTTGATATGTGCATATTTCCCTTCCTTCGCCATCAACTGCCCATAGGCCCCAGCGCTTCGGACGATTTGGCCACCCTTTCCCACTTTCAACTCAATATTATGAATCAATGTACCTGTTGGGATGTTTCGAAGAGGAAGGGCATTGCCGGGTTTGATATCAGCCATCGCACTCGAAACCACTTGGTCTCCTACTTTCAGTTGATCGGGTGCAAGGATATAGCGTTTTTCTCCATCGGCATAATGGAGCAAGGCGATGCGGGCAGACCGATTGGGATCGTATTCAATAGAGGCCACCTTGGCCGGGATCTCTCTTTTGTCCCGTTTAAAGTCAAGGAGTCGATACATCCTTTTGTGGCCTCCTCCCCGATGCCAAGTCGTGATCCTTCCATAGCAGTTCCTTCCTCCAGTACTTTTTAATGGAAGAAGGAGACTCTTCTCCGGCTTGAAAGAAGTAATCTCTTCAAACATAGAGACCGTTTGAAAACGCCTTCCAGGAGAAGTTGGCCGAAATTTTTTGATCCCCATCTCTTCACTCCTATAAATCCCAATATCCAAATCAATTTTAATTTTAGATTTCAGATTTTAGATTTCAGATTTTTCAATCTGCAATCCGCGATCTGCAATCTGCAATTTCTGTTGTTAGGCTCCTTCAAAAAAGTCGATGCGATCCCCCTCTTTAAGGGTGACAATTGCCTTCTTCCAATCAGGCCTCTTCCCAGATCTTCTTCCCAAACGTTTGACCTTGCCCAAGACGTTTGAGGTGTGCACTTTGAGAACCTTCACCTTAAAGAGGTGCTCAACCGCTTGCTGAATCTCAATTTTATTAGCATCCCGATCGACCTCGAACACGTATTGATGATCCACATCTTTCTGCCGGGTGCTTTTTTCAGTAATCAGTGGCCTTCGGATAATACTCTGCACTTGCTTCATGATGCAAGCACCTCTTGGATCTTTTCAGCGGCTGGACTGAGCAAAATCAAGTGTTTATGATTTAAAATGTCGTAGAGATTCAGGCCTTCACAGTGGAGGACTTTCACTCCAGGGATATTCCGAGCCGAACGTTCTAAAAATGGATTTTTTCTGTCCGTTACGATGAGGGCATTCTCAACTTGGAACCTCCTTAGGACTTCAAGAACCTCACGGGTTTTAAATCCTTCTAAAGGGAAATGATTTAGAAGGATCAGTTTCCCATCCTGATGCTTCAGGCTAAGGGCTGCCCGCAAAGCCGCCCTTTTCACTTTTTTGGGAAGAGAGAAGCTATAATCCCTTGGCATTGGACCAAAGATAGTCCCTCCTCCTCTCCAGAGGGGAGATCGTCGAGACCCAGCTCGAGCCCTTCCTGTCCCTTTCTGTCTCCAAGGCTTTGCCCCACCTCCCTGGACCAGTGCTTTGTTTTTAGTAGCCGCAGTTCCCTTTCTTTGGGAGGCCGAATTCATACGAACGACATCGTAGAAGAGAGAAGGGTTGATCTTTCCGTTAAAAACCCGATCGTCCAGTTCGATATCACTCACCTTTTGATTCTTTATGTCATAGATACCTAATGTGGTCATCCATCCTTTCCTTAAACTTATGAAGTAGCAGAAACCCTCTTCTCGGTACGAGTCCCCGCCTGCCGGTCGGGCAGGGATTCAGACTTGGTGGCATTTTGGATGAGGACCAATCCGTTTCGGCTTCCAGGAATTCCTCCTTTGAGAAGGATGAGGTTTTGATCCTCTTTGATATCAAAGACCTTAATATTTTGAAGCGTCACCTTACGATTTCCATGATGCCCTGGCATCTTCATGCCTTTAAAAACATGGTGAGGATAAGTGGCTGAACCAACGGAACCTCCGTGACGGAAATATTCGTGGGTTCCATGAGATCCGGGCGCACCGTGAAATTTGTGGCGTTTCATCACTCCTGTAAATCCCCTTCCTTTGCTCAAACCCGTGACATCCACAACATCTCCAGGCTTAAAGAGATTTACAGTGATCTCTTGACCCAATTCATATTTCTCCGTTCCCTCCACACGGAATTCCTTCAAGTGATAGCAAGAACCTACTCCGGCCTTTTTGAAATGCCCGGAGAGGGGTTTGTTCACTCTTTTGCTATTCTTCTTAGAGAAACCGAGTTGAAGTGCCTCATAGCCGTCTTTTTCCTTCGTCTTCTTCTGAATCACCCAGCAAGGGCCAGCTTCAACAACACTGACTGGGATAACCGAGCCGTCTTCGAGGAAGACTTGAGTCATCCCCAATTTTCTCCCGATGATTCCCATTGTTCGTTTCATTCTGTTTCGTCTCAAATTCCCCTCGACCTTTCCAAGGAAGGCAAGGGATTATAGTTTGATTTCTACATCAATCCCAGCCGCCAGATCGAGCTTCATCAGCGCATCGACGGTTTGTTGAGTTGGTTCTAAAATATCGAGAAGGCGTTTATGGGTCCGTATCTCAAACTGTTCTCTCGATTTCTTATCTACATGGGGACTTCTCAGGACTGTATATCTGTTGATTTTTGTTGGAAGAGGTATAGGGCCAGCGACACTGGCGCCTGTTCGGCGGACCGTATCAACGATTTCTTCAGTAGACTTATCCAGAAGTTTATGATCATAAGATTTGAGGCAGACTCTGATCTTTTGAGTGTTCATTTCATAATCCCTTCTTTTTACCCCGTTAGGAAGCCCCGCTTTTTTAGCGGGGCTGTGTTATATATTGGAAGTTGTATATCGGAATTTTAATACCTTTCAGAAAGATCAGAAAGACCGGGGTTTAAAGCCCTGTCTTTTCTAACGGGGTTTACTCCAAGACATCACTGATGACGCCTGCGCCCACGGTTCGACCCCCTTCCCGAATGGCAAACCGCAACTCCTTCTCCATCGCAATCGGCGTAATCAACTCCACCAAGAGCTGAACATTGTCCCCAGGCA
>Ga0194110_10003581_pt1 | contig 19142 bp, 17 predicted proteins | sample TA2Kig1200mmetaG_FD_146192 | JGI IMG/M metagenome (GOLD analysis project Ga0194110, IMG submission 146192) | Freshwater microbial communities from Lake Tanganyika, Tanzania - TA2015032 Kigoma Deep Cast 1200m | ecosystem: Environmental > Aquatic > Freshwater > Lake | place: Tanzania: Lake... | reverse complement strand
GATGGCATCCAGGACGGCATCCCGGTCCGGGAAATGCCGCAGGGGCGCTCCGTGGCTGACGCCGACGCGTCGGGCGAGCTCGCGGACGGTCACCGCCTGCGGCCCCCGCTCGATCAGGAGCGCGCGACCCTCGCGGACGAGCTCATGGCGGAGCGATCCGTGGTGATAGGAGCGCGCCGCCTCGGTCATCCGCCCAGGCTAGACGTTGACTGCAATGTAGACAATGTCTACATTGAGCGTCATGGCCTCTGAGAGCACCGGTCGCGCGGCGACCGACACCACCGTCATCATCACCGGAAGCACGAGCGGCATCGGGCGGGCGACGGCCGTCGCCATGGCGGACGCGGGGGCGCGGATCATCCTCGCGGTCCGCGACGTCGAGAAGGGGCGCGCCGTCGCGGCCACCCTGCCCGGGGCGCCGGGTTCCCACCGCGTTCACCGGCTCGACCTCGCGCGGCTGGAGACGGTCCCGGCGTTCGTGGCGGAGATCGACGAGCCCATCGACGTCCTCGTCAACAACGCCGGGGTCGCGTCGAAGGACCTGCAGCGAACCGCGGACGGACACGAGCTCCAGTTCGGCACCAACCACCTCGGGCACTTCCTTCTGACGACGCTGCTCCTCCCGCGGATCACGGACCGCGTCGTGACCGTTGCGTCGCAGGCGGAGCGCATGGGACGGCTGGACCTCACCGACCTCGACTGGCGTCGCCGTGCGTACCGTTCCGGGCGGGCCTACGCCGACTCCAAGCTCGCCAATCTGCTCTTCACCTACGAGCTGGAGAGGCGTCTGCGCCGGGCCGGATCGCCCGTTCGAGCCGTGGCGGCGCACCCGGGACTTGTGCGGACGGCCATCTACGACCGCCCCGCGGGGGAGCGTCCGAACGTCTGGGACCGGCTGCTGCCCGTGTTCGGCCAGAGCGCAGAGGACGGGGCGCTGCCGTCGTTGCTCGCGGCATCCGGCGACCTGCCCGGCGGCACCTTCGTCGGACCGGAGCGCATGATGCACATGCGCGGGGGTGCGCAAGTCATCGGCAGCTCGGCACAAGCCCGAGACCCGGAGCTCGCGGCGGCGCTGTGGACCGCGTCGGAGAAGCTGACCGCGGCCGACGTGCACCGCTGATCCCGCCCTCGAAGGGTGTGGGGGCTGGACGGGACCCGGCGGCTGGTCGACCTCCCGCACGTGTCCCGGCTCCGCGACCTGCTCAGCGAGGATCGCGCGGAGGAGGAGTTCGAGGTGACTCTCGAAGCCCTCCTCGATCGCCTCGATCGCGAGCTCTCGCGGGACGGCGGACGGCGACTCTAGGCGACGACTCGAAGCAGGTCCAGTCGGTCCTGCGAGACGCTGTCGGGAGGTGCGGTGTAGACGAGGAGGACTTGGGCCCCGTCGCTCAAAGACAGCTCTTCGCAGTCGAGCTCCATCGTCCCGAAGCGGGGGTGCAGGAACGTCTTGCGGTGCGTCGAGGGTCGCCAGACGACCTGGTGGCTCTCCCAGAGCTCGCGGAACTCGCGCGACTCGTCGTGCAGATACTGGATGAGGGCGAGCGTCCGGCGGTCGTGCGGGGTCCGTCCCCGCGCGAGCCGGAGGAGGGACACGTACGCGCGGGAATAGGTCAGCCGTTCCTCCGCGGGATGGATGTCCTGGGCGCCGGGGCTGCAGAACCAGCGCACGAAGCGCGACCGTGCGGGGTCTCCGGGCGGGAGGGGCGACTCCTCCCCGAAGAGGGCCCTGGCGGTCCGGTTCTGGGCGAGCACCTCGCCCAGGTCGTTCGTGATCATCGCGGGCGTGTCCACGCGGTCGAGGATGCGGTGCACTCCCGCGGCGACGACGTCGCTCCGGCCCGATGCCGGCGGCGGGATGTGCCCGGCGAGGCGGAACACGTGGTCGCGTTCGACCACCTGCAGGCGGAGGCCGCGGGTGATCGCGAGCAGCATCGAGGGTGACGGCTGCGAGCCGCGTCCCTGCTCCAGGCGGGTGTAGTAGTCCGTCGACATCCCGACGAGGCGGGCCACCTCGTCGCGGCGGAGCCCCGCGGTCCGACGGCGTGGGGTGCGTTCGATTCCGACGTCCTCCGGCTGCAGCGTCGCGCGGCGGCGGCGGAGGAAGTCAGCGAGCATCGCGCGATCCATGGCGTCGATCCTCTCCGACCCGCCGGGGACGCGAAAGAGGGACCGGCTCTCCTAGGAAGAGCAGGTCTCTGGTGAGGACGGGATGCCAGGAGCACAGTCGAGGTCATGAATGATGACTCCACCGCACCTCGCATCGCCCTCGTCACCGGAGGCAACCGGGGGCTGGGGAGGGCCACCGCGCTCGCCCTCGCCGACGCCGGGGTCGACGTGATCCTCACCTACCGCACGAACGCCAGCGAAGCACGAGACGTCGTCGCCGACATCGAGCGCCGGCACCGTCGCGCCGTCGCCCTGCCGCTCGACATCACCGACGTCTCCTCTTTCGGCGAGTTCGCCCGGACGCTCCGGGACCACCTCCCCGACGGCCGCTTCCACATCCTCGTGAACAACGCGGGGTCGGCCCTCTACAGCCTGCTCGCGGACACCACCGAGGAGGAGTTCGACCGCGTCTTCGCCGTACACGTGAAGGGGCCGTTCTTCCTCACCAAGACTCTCGAGCCGCTTCTGGCCGACGGTGGCCGCATCGTCAACATCTCCAGCGCTCTGACGCGGATGAGCTTCCCCCGTTCCGGCCCGTATGCCTCTGCGAAGGGTGCGGTGGAGGTCCTCACGCGGTACCAGGCGCTCGAGTACGGCGGCCGCGGCATCACCGCGAACGTCATCGCCGCAGGAGCCGTCCCCACCGACTTCGGTGGCGGACACCTGCGCTCCTCGCCCGAGCTGCAGAAGAACATGATCGAGTCCGCTGCCCTCCACCGTCTCGCGACCCCCGAGGACATCGGCGTGGCCATCGCGGGCCTCACCACCGCCTCGGGCGACTGGGTCACCGGCCAGCGCATCGAGGCCTCCGGCGGCGTCCGACTCTGACGGCGGCGTGGGCCCACCCGGGGCGGGTCGTTTCCGACGGCACACACGCAAAAGGCCCGCCACGCCGGCTGCGCCGGCATGTCGGACCTTTGAGGGGCTGACGGGAATCGTCCCCACCGCCCCTCCACACGCCGCTGCGCGGCGTGCGGAGCCTCCGGCGGCGTGGGCCCACCCGGGGCGGGTCGTTTCCGACGGCACCCACGCAAAAGGCCCACCACGCCGGCTGCGCCGGCATGTCGGACCTTTGAGGGGCTGACGGGAATCGAACCCGCGCTGTCTGCTTGGGAAGCAGAAGTTCTGCCATTGAACTACAGCCCCGGATGCCTCGCGGCAACCCGCCCAGCATAACAGCGACGGGGTGGCATCCATCGTCCGGATCGCGTGCGGCCCGGAACGACCGGGTGAAGACGCGGAACGCGCCCGGCCGTGCACCCCTAGGCTGGGGGCGTGCTGCTCTCCGATCACGACATCCGGGCCGAGCTCGACGCGGGACGCCTGGGCCTCGACCCCCTCGACCCGGCGATGGTGCAGCCCTCGAGCGTGGACGTGCGGTTGGACCGGTACTTCCGGCTGTTCGACAACCACAAGTACCCCTTCATCGACCCGGCCGAGGATCAGCCCGAGCTCACGCGGCTCATCGAGGTCGACCCGGACGAGCCGTTCATCCTGCACCCGGGCGAGTTCGCCCTCGGGTCCACGTACGAGCGCGTCTCGCTGCCGGACGACATCGCCGCACGGCTGGAGGGCAAATCGTCGCTGGGGCGACTCGGTCTGCTCACCCACTCCACGGCGGGCTTCATCGACCCCGGCTTCACCGGGCACGTGACCCTCGAGCTGTCGAACGTCGCGACGCTCCCCATCAAACTGTGGCCGGGGATGAAGATCGGGCAGGTCTGCTACTTCCGTCTCAGCTCGCCGGCCGACAACCCCTACGGCTCCGGTCCCTACGGCAACCGGTACCAGGGGCAGCGCGGGCCGACGGCCTCGCGTTCCGCGCTCAACTTCCACCGCACCGACGTCGGTGCGAGCGACGCCGGCTCAGCCGGACGCTGACCGGACCACGACGCGGCGGGCTCCCGAGGGGCACCCGCCGCATCGTGTTCTCGGGGATCACTCGGATGCCGCGGACTCGCGGCCGCGGCTGAACCCGGCGTCGAAGCCGCGCTCGTAAGCGCTCTCCGCCGCCCGGTGTCCGCGCTCGTGGCGGTGCCCGCGGTCGTGCCGGTGGCCGTTCTCGTGGCACGGACCGCGGCCGTGCGAGCCGTGGTGCTCGTGGCGCCCGCGCCCGTGCTCGTCGCGGCCGCCGTCGTCGGACCGGGGTCCGCCGAAGCCGCGGCGCTCACCGGGGCCGAATCCCGGCCCGAACCCGCCGCCGGCGCCGGGTCCGAACGGACCGGGGCCGAAGCCGAATCCACGGGGTCCGCGTCCGCGGGGTCCGCGGGCGGCTTCGTCCTCATCGAGACCGAGGGCTGAGGAGACCACGTCGAGGGCGGCGGTGAGACGTTCGATCTCCTCCGCGGGCACGTCGGCGAGAAGCGCCTGCTGATCGGCATCCATTCGTTCGAGGACCTCGCGGCCCTCGTCCGTCGACGTCCAGCCGTCGTCGGCGGGGGCGATCCATCCCCGGTCGGCGAGGGCGCTGAGGCGCGTGCCGCCGCGGGCGATGCGGTCGCTGATCCACGGGGCGTCGATACGCCCGTCGATCACGGAGAGGACCAGGACGGTCTTCGGGTGCAGGCCGCTGTCGCGCAGCTGCGCGAAGAGGCGGTGGTGCAGCGCGTGGCCGACCGTCGTGAGGCGGTGAGCGAGGCTGCGGGGATCTGTCGGTGCAGAGGTGTTCATGGAAGTCCTTTCGTCGACGGGCTGTCCGCCGTTATATGTCATGTGACAACGGATGTACTGTGACATGTATTCCGAATGCTTGTCAAGCGACATGTAAAATTCAACAGTGACCACCGACCCCGCCGACGAGATCGCGGCAGCCCTCGGCCGCCTGCGCGGACGCCGCCCGCGCCCGCCGTTCGCCGCCGACGACCGCGACCCGCGCGAGCACGGACCCGGCCACGCGCACGGCCACCACGGCGGACCGTGGGGACGCGGCGCACCGCCCTGGGCGGACCCCGCGCACGGACGCTTCGGCGGACCGGCGCGCCTGCGCATGCTCGACGCCCTCCTCGCGGCCGGCGATGCGCTGTCCGTGGGCGCGATCGCCGAGGCGGTCGGAGTCGATCAGCCGCGCGCCTCCCGCCTGGTGCAGCAGGCGGTGCAGATGGGGTTGATCGAACGCGAGCCTGATCCGGACGACGCCCGCCGCACCCGCGTGCGCCTCACCCCCGAGGGCGAGCGTCTCGTCTCCCGGGTGCGGGGGAGGAGGATGGATGCCGTGCGCTCCGCGCTGAACTCCTTCACCGACGCCGAGCGCGCCGAGCTCGCCCGTCTGCTCTCCAAGCTCGCCGACTCCTGGCCGCGGGACTGAGCCCGCGGCATCCGGACTCCGCCTCGAGACCACACGTTCGGCGCGAGATCACACGGTCGAAGCCGCCGGGATCGCGCGATCTCGCGCGGAACGTGTGATCTCGGCGAGGACGAACCCGGGCCGGGGCTCAGCGGATGACGGCCGGACGCGCCGCCACGGGCAGGAGGAGCGCCAGGCCCGCGGCCAGCACGAGGACGATGCCGAGGATGCCCAGCCGGGTGTCGCCGGTGGTCGCCACGAACAGCGCGAACAAGCCGGGGGCGAGGAACGACACCGCGCGGCCCGTCGTGGCGTAGAGGCCGAACATCTCGCCCTCGCGGCCCTCAGGTGCGACGCGGGCGAGGAAGGAACGGCTCGCGGACTGCACCGGTCCGACGAACATCGTCAGGACGAGGCCGGCCACCCAGAACGCGGCCTGCGACGTGCCGATGAAGAGCACGGCCGTCCCCGCGACGATGAGCCCCGTCAGGGCGACGACGATGACGCGCTTCGGCCCGAAGCGGTCGTCCAGCCGCCCCGACACCATCGTGCTGATCCCGGCGACGACGTTGGCGGCCACAGCGAAGTAGAGGACCTCGGTCGAGGAGAACCCGAACACCTGGGCGGCGATGATGGCGCCGAAGGTGAACACGCCGGCGAGACCGTCGCGGAAGACCGCGCTCGCCAGCAGGAACATCAGCACCTGACGGCTGTCGCGCCAGAGGGATCGGAGCGTGCCCCACAGCACGACGTAGGACTGCAGGAAGCCGACGCGGACGCGACGCTCCTGCGCGGGGATCTCGGGCACGCGTACGAGCACCGGGATGGCGAAGGCCGCGAACCACACGGCAGAGGCGAGGACGGCGATCCGGATGTTGAGGCCGCCCTCCTCCGGCACGGCGAGGAGACCGCCCGTCGCGGGGTCGCCGAAGCTCTGGATGAACAGGACCAGCAGCACGAGCAGCAGGACAATACCGCCCACGTATCCCATGCCCCAGCCGAAGCCGGACACGCGCCCGATGTTCTCGCGGGTCGACACCTGGGTGAGCATCGCGTAGTAGTTGACGCTCGCGAACTCGAAGAACACGTTGCCGACGGCGAGCAGCGTCGCCCCCAGAACGAGGAGCTCCGGCGTGCCCTCCACGAAGACCATCGCGGCCATCGCGAGGACGACGACGCCGGTGTTGACGCCGAGCCACAGCTTCCGGCGGCCGGTGCCGTCCGAGCGCTGACCCAGCACCGGAGCGAGCACGGCGACGGCGATGCCGGCGATCATGAGGGCGACCCCGACGGTGCTGGCGTTGTGCGCGAGGGCCCGGACGAGCGCGGGATCGTCGGGGTCGCCGCCCGCGGCAGTGACCACGGCGGGGTCGACGAAGAGCGAGCTGGCCAGGTAGGTGCTGAAGACGAACGTCGTGACGACCGCGTTGAAGGCGGCCGATCCCCAGTCCCACAGAGCCCACGCGAGGACGGGGCGTCGGGCGGGCGTCGACGGCGTCGGGCCGGGGGAGCTGTTGTCGGTCACGCGCGGATCCTTCGATGAGCGCCCGGACGTCCGGGAGGGGGGGCTGCGGCCGCAACGGCGCACCGCTCACGCTAGTGGTGCCGACGCCGCGACGCGCGGCGAAGTACCGTGGACCCATGGCATCCGATTCCCCCGTCGACTCCGTCGAGTCCGACACCGCCCCCGCCCAGCTCACCTTCGCCGATCTGGGACTGGATGCCGCCGTGCTCAAGGCCCTGAAGGACGTCGGCTACGAGACCCCCTCCGCCATCCAGGCGGCCACCATCCCGGTGCTGCTGCAGGGCCGCGACGTCGTCGGTCTCGCCCAGACCGGAACCGGCAAGACCGCGGCCTTCGCGCTGCCGGTGCTGTCGCAGATGGAGACCGGCCACAAGAACCCGCAGGCGCTCGTGCTCGCCCCGACCCGCGAGCTCGCCCTGCAGGTGTGCGAGGCGTTCGAGAAGTACGCCGCGCACATCAAGGGCGTCTCGGTGCTGCCCGTCTACGGCGGTCAGGGGTATGGCCAGCAGCTGTCGGCCCTCCGCCGCGGCGTCGACGTGATCGTCGGCACCCCCGGGCGCATCATGGACCACCTCGACAAGGGCACGCTCGACCTGAGCGAGCTGAAGTTCCTCGTGCTCGACGAGGCCGACGAGATGCTCAAGATGGGCTTCGCCGAGGACGTCGAGACAATCCTCGCCGACACCCCCTCGACCAAACAGGTCGCATTGTTCTCGGCCACGATGCCGGCGCAGATCCGCCGCATCTCGGCGCAGTACCTCAACGACCCCGAAGAGATCACGGTCAAGACCAAGACCACGACCTCGGCGAACATCACCCAGCGCTACCTGGTGGTCTCGTACCAGCAGAAGATCGACGCGCTCACGCGCATCCTCGAGGTCGAGAACTTCGAGGGCATGATCGTCTTCACCCGCACGAAGAACGAGACCGAGACGGTCGCCGAGAAGCTGCGCGCCCGCGGCTACACGGCCGCCGCGATCAACGGCGACATCGCCCAGGTGCAGCGCGAGCGCACGGTCAACCAGCTCAAGTCGGGCAAGCTCGACATCCTCGTCGCCACCGACGTCGCCGCCCGCGGTCTCGACGTCGAGCGCATCAGCCACGTCGTCAACTACGACCTGCCGATCGACACCGAGTCGTACGTGCACCGCATCGGCCGCACGGGCCGCGCCGGCCGCACCGGTGACGCCATCAGCTTCGTCACCCCGCGCGAGCGTCGCATGCTCACCGCGATCGAGAAGGCCACGCGCCAGCCGCTGACCGAGATGTCGCTGCCCAGCGTCGACGACGTCAACGCCACGCGCCTGACCCGCTTCGACGACGCCATCACCGCGGCGCTCGAGGACACCGCCGCGATCGCGACGTTCCGCGACGTCGTCGCCCACTACGTCGAGCACCACGACGTGCCCGAGGCCGATGTGGCCGCAGCCCTCGCCGTGGTCGCGCAGGGCGACACCCCGCTGCTGCTCGAGGAGGAGACGATCCAGCAGCCGCGGTTTGACCGTGATCGCTCGGACCGCCCCTCGCGCGACGGCGGCTCCCGCGACGGCGGCACGCGCGAGCGCCGCGAGAGCAACGGCCGGTTCGCCACCTACCGCATCGCCGTCGGCCGCCGTCAGCGGGTCGAGCCGCGCCAGATCGTCGGCGCGCTCGCGAACGAGGGCGGTCTGCGCCGCAACGACTTCGGGGCGATCCAGATCCGTCAGGACTTCTCGCTCGTCGAGCTGCCCGCGGACCTCCCGCGCGACACGATCGACCGTCTCGCCGACACCCGCATCTCTGGCCAGCTCATCGACCTGCGCCTGGACCAGGGCGGCCGTTCCGCCAAGCGCAGCGACCGGCCGCAGCGCCGTCCGCGCGATCGGGACTGACCTCGCGGCATCCCGTCGACGCCCCCGCGCCCCCTTCGGGCCGGGGGCGTCGTCGTGTGCCGGGGCGAGCAGAGGAAAGGATGCCGCGGAAGTTGAGCCAATTCATATCAACTCTCCTTGACCGCTTGGCGGGCCTGCGATAACGTTGAGTCATCGCGGCTCAACCTCGGTTCGAGTCGCCGAAGACTTCGCAGCAACCAGGAGCCGTGGGGATCCCCGGCTCGGATCAAGGAGAAGACACATGCCTCGTGCAGTGGGAATCGACCTGGGTACCACCAACTCCGTCGTGAGCGTCCTCGAGGGCGGCGAGCCCAAGGTCATCGCGAACGCGGAAGGGTTCCGTACCACCCCCTCGGTGGTCGCGTACACGAAGGACGGCGAGGTGCTCGTCGGCGAGACCGCCAAGCGCCAGGCCGTCACCAACGTCGACCGCACCATCTCCAGCGTGAAGCGCCACATGGGCACCACCTGGACCTTCGACGTCGACGGCAAGAAGTGGACGCCGCAGGAGATCTCGGCGCGCATCCTCCAGAAGCTGAAGCGCGACGCCGAGGAGTACCTGGGCGACAGCGTCACCGACGCCGTGATCACCGTGCCGGCGTACTTCAACGACGCCGAGCGTCAGGCCACCAAGGAGGCCGGTGAGATCGCGGGCCTCAACGTCCTGCGCATCATCAACGAGCCGACCGCCGCGGCCCTCGCCTACGGCCTCGACAAGGGCCAGGAGGACGAGCTCATCCTCGTCTTCGACCTCGGTGGTGGAACGTTCGACGTCTCGCTGCTCGAGGTGGGCAAGGACGACGACTTCTCGACCATCCAGGTGCGCGCCACCGCCGGTGACAACCGCCTCGGTGGAGACGACTGGGACCAGCGCGTCGTCGACTACCTGATCAAGCAGTTCAAGGACACGACCGGCGTCGACGTCTCCGGCGACAAGATCGCCCTGCAGCGCCTCAAGGAGGCCGCGGAGCAGGCGAAGAAGGAGCTCTCGAGCTCGACGTCGACGAGCATCAACCTCCCCTACCTGTCGCTGACGGACTCCGGCCCCGTCTCGCTGTCCGAGACCCTGTCGCGCGCCAAGTTCGAGGACCTGACCAAGGACCTGCTCGACCGCACCCGCAAGCCCTTCTCGGACGTCATCCGCGAGGCCGGCGTCAAGGTCGAGGACATCGCCCACGTCGTGCTCGTCGGTGGTTCGACCCGCATGCCCGCGGTCGCCGAGCTGGTCAAGAAGGAGACCGGCAAGGACGCCAATAAGGGCGTGAACCCGGACGAGGTCGTCGCCGTCGGCGCCGCCCTGCAGGCCGGTGTCCTGAAGGGCGAGCGCAAGGACGTCCTCCTCATCGACGTCACCCCCCTGAGCCTCGGCATCGAGACCAAGGGCGGCATCATGACCAAGCTCATCGAGCGCAACACGGCCATCCCCACCAAGCGCAGCGAGACCTTCACCACCGCCGACGACAACCAGCCGTCGGTCGCGATCCAGGTCTTCCAGGGCGAGCGCGAGTTCACCCGCGACAACAAGCCGCTCGGCACCTTCGAGCTGACCGGCATCGCACCGGCTCCCCGTGGCATCCCGCAGGTCGAGGTCACCTTCGACATCGACGCGAACGGCATCGTCCACGTGTCCGCGAAGGACAAGGGCACCGGCAAGGAGCAGTCGATGACCATCACCGGCGGCTCGTCGCTGCCCAAGGAGGACATCGAGCGCATGGTCCGCGAGGCCGAGGAGAACGCGGCCGAGGACAAGAAGCGCCGCGAGTCCGCCGAGACCCGCAACCAGGCCGAGACGCTGTCGTACTCCGTCGACAAGCTGATCAAGGACAACGACGACAAGCTGCCCGAGGACGTCAAGACCTCGGTGCAGGCCGACGTCGACGCCCTGAAGTCGGCCCTCGCCGGCGACGACGACGACGCGGTCAAGACCGCGTTCGACAAGCTCAACGCCAGCCAGAGCCAGATCGGCGAGGCCATCTACAAGTCGTCGCAGGCCCAGGGCGAGCCGGCCGACCCCAACGTCGGCCAGCCCGGCAACGGCGAGACGCCGAACCCCGAGGAAGACGTCATCGACGCCGAGGTCGTCGACGACGAGCCCCAGCAGGACGACAAGAAGTAAGCGATAGGACATGGCACACAAGGACGACGAACAGCCCCAGGGCTCGGGCGCCGGTCCTGACGAGACGGGGCCGGAGGAGAACACCTCCGGCCCCGCGCCGTCGGACCCGCAGTCCGCGACCGAGGGGGATGACGACGGTCTGACCGTCGACGACATCCTGGGCGCAGAGCAGACGCCGGAGGCGGCGGCCGAGGACGGCACCGACCCGGAGTCGACGCTGCTCACCGACCTGAAGCGCGTGCAGGCCGAGTACGCCAACTACCGTCGGCGCACCGAGGAGCAGCGCGAGCGCGAGATTGAGCGCGCCAAGGGCGAGGCCGTGAAGGGCCTGCTGCCGGTGATGGACGACCTCGACCGCGCCGAGAAGCACGGCGACCTCGTCGAGGGCACGCCGTTCGCGGCCATCGGCGGCAAGATCCGTGCCGTCGCCGAGCGCCTGGGTGTGGTGTCGTACGGCACCGCGGGCGAGCCGTTCGACCCGCAGCAGCACGAGGCGATCTTCCAGGCTCCGACCCCCGGCGTGACCGTGGCCACCGTGCTCGAGGTCGTCGAGGTCGGCTACCGCCTCGGCTCGACGGAGCTGCGACCCGCCAAGGTCGTCGTCGCCGTCCCCGCCGAGTAGGAGGATCCATGGCGAGTCAGGACTGGTTCGACAAGGACTTCTACAAGGTCCTCGGCGTCGAGAAGGACGTGAGCGCGGCCGATCTCAAGAAGACGTACCGCAAGCTCGCACGCCAGTACCACCCCGACTCGAACCCGGGTGACGTCAAGGCCGAGGCGAAGTTCAAGGAGATCAGCGAGGCCTACTCCGTCCTGAACGATCCGGAGCAGCGGGAGGAGTACGACCAGATCCGCGCGATGGGGTCGGGCGCCCGCTTCTCCGCGGGCGGCCAGGGTGCCGGCGGCGGTTTCGAGGACGTGTTCAGCAGGTTCGGGCAGAGCCGCGGAGGCGGCTCCGGTCCGATGCCGGGCGGTTTCGACGACTTCTTCTCGGTGTTCGAGCAGCAGGGGACGGGCTTCGGCTCCGGCCGGTTCGGCCAGACCAGCGGTGGGTACCGCGGGTTCGGCGGGCCGCAGCGCGGTGCCGACGTCACGGCGCGGACGACGATCGACTTCGTCACCGCCGCCAAGGGCGAGACGATCACCCTGCAGGGCGAGGACAACAAGCCCTTCAAGGTGAAGATCCCGGCCGGCGTCGCGGACGGACAGAAGATCCGGCTGCGCGGTCGCGGGCGCCCCTCGCCCGACGGGGGCGAGGCCGGCGACATCGTCGTGACCGTCGCCGTCCGTCCCCACCCCGTGTTCGCCCGCGAGGGGGTGAACCTGCGCGTGACCGTCCCGGTGACGTTCACCGAGGCCGCGCTCGGCGCGACCATCGAGGTCCCCACCCTGGGCGGAGAGCCGGTCCGGCTGCGCGTCGCACCCGGCACGCCGTCGGGGCGGGTCCTGCGAGTGAAGGGCAGAGGCATCCAGACCACCAAGGCGACCGGCGACCTGCTCGCCGAGGTCCAGGTCGCGGTGCCCGCCCACCTCGACGACGCGGCACGCGAGGCGCTCGAGCGCTTCCACGCGCTCGAGCCCAAGGAGAACCCGCGCGCGGACCTGATGTCCAAAGCGCGTTCGTGACACCGCGGCTCCTGGCATCCGGAATGATCGGATGCCAGGAGCCCGTGCCCCATCGGAGCGACGAGAGGAGAAGACGTGTCCGACAGAGAGATCGACGAGGACGCGCCGATCTTCGCCATCGCGGTCGCCGCGGAGCTGTCCAACATGCACCCGCAGACCCTCCGTCAGTACGACCGGCTCGGACTGGTCGTCCCCGCGCGCACGCAGGGCGGATCGCGTCGGTACTCCAGCCGTCACGTGGCCCAGCTGCGCGAGGTCGCCCGCCTGTCCGGCGAGGGCATGAGCCTGCCGGCGATCGCACGGCTGCTCGATCTCGAGCAGCGGGTGCACGAGCTGTCGCGCCGCGTCAGCGAGCTCGAGCGGCAGCTCGTCGCCGAGCGCCAGGCGCGCCCCGGTGCCCGTGTCTTCGCGGCCGGGGCCACCGGATCCGTCGTGACCCTCCGTCACGGGGCGCGCGTGCGGCGCGCCACCGACGTCGTCCTCTGGCGACCGCGGGACCCGTTCGGCCGCGACGACTGAGCCCCGCCGGGCGCCTGCCCGGGTGAGCTCAGGGCAAGAGTGCAGCGCGATGCACCGCAGAGTGAGGACCCCTCCCTCGGGCCCGCCCGTGTGCGCGGCCTAGCGTCGTCCGTGTGCCCGCCCCGACCGACGTCACCCGCTTGCGCGCGTTCACACGTCGCGTGAGTCAGGCGCCGCTCCTCCTGCTCTACCGGCTGACCAGCATCCTGCTCGCCACCTGGGGCGCGACCACGCTCATCGGCCTGGTGACGCTGCCGCTCGTCCCGCTCGTGGCTCAGGCGCTCATCGCGATCGAACGGCGGCGGGGCGCGCTGATCGGACGGCCGATCACCGGGTCGGCAGCTCCTCCGCCGCCGGCGGGTCCGGTCGGGTGGGTGCGCCGGGCCTACCGTCCGGACCGGGCCGGCCGTGTCGCCGCGCTGTACGTCATCACTTGGTCTTCGGGCTGGTGCAGCTGGCCGTGATCGCCTATTGCGCGGTCGTGCTGCTGCTCGTCATCGTGCTGCCCGCGGCCGTCTTCCGCTACCACGACGACGTGAAGGCCGCGGGATTCGGGTTCCAGCCGCCCGAGCCCCTGCCCTTCCCCGGAGGCCCCTTCGCGCGGGTCGGGGACTCCCGGTCGCTGACGTTCTGGATGATCACCGGAGTCCTCGTCGTCCTCATCGGGTGGTACCTGACGGGGGTGCTCGCCCGGGTGCAGGCGCGGGTGGTGCAGCTGCTCCTGTCCACACGCGAGGCGGATCTCGAGACCGCCGTCATCGAGCTGCGCGGCTCGCGCTCCGTTCTCATCACCGCGTTCGAGAGCGATCGGGAGCGCATCGAGCGCGACCTGCACGACGGCGCCCAGCAGCATCTCGTGATGACGACGCTCCGCGTGGGGACGGCGCTGTCGCAGGCGCGTGCGCATGAGGGTGAAGAGAAGATGTCCGAGGTCGTGAACCAGCTGGTGAAAGCCCAGGAGAGCGCCGAACTCGCCCTGGCGACACTGCGGCGCACCGTCCTCGGACTGCACAGCGACGTGCTCGTCGACCACGGCCTGACGGCGGCCGTGGAGGAGCTCGCGCAGCGGTCCGTCCTCCCCCTCACCGTGCATTCGGCCCTCGACCGGCGTTTTCGCGCCGACGTCGAGCGCTGCGCCTACTTCACGGTCAGCGAGGCGGTCACGAACACCCTGAAGCACGCGGACGCGAGCGCCATCCGCGTCACGTTGACGACCGAGGCGGACAGCCTCGTGGTGCGCGTCATGGACGACGGCGCCGGAGGCGCGGCGGTCGACGGCGGCCGTGGCATCCGGGGCCTGCGCGAACGGGCCCGGAACCTGGGGGGTACGCTCGCGGTCTCGAGCCCCGTCGGTGGGCCCACCACCCTCACCCTCGAGGTGCCCGCCATCCCCGAGGAGTGACGCGATCGAGAGGTCCCCCCGGATGAACATCGTCGTCGCCGACGACTCGGCCCTGCTGCGCGAGGGCATCTGCTCCCTGCTGACCGGCGCCGGACATGCCGTCACCACGGCAGCGGACGCCACCGCGCTCCTGCGGGTCGTCCGGTCGGGCCCGACGTCGACGGACCTCGTCGTCACGGACGTCCGGATGCCGCCCGGTCACCGCAGCGACGGCGTCGACGCCGCGCTGGTCCTGCGACGCGAGTTCCCCGATCTCCCCGTTCTGCTGCTGTCGAACTACGTCGCGAGCGCCTACCTGAACGATCTGTTCGCCCAGAGCAGCCGGTCGCTCGGATACCTGCTGAAGGACCGGATCGGCCGCGTCGACGACTTCCTTCGGAGCATCGAGGTCATCGTCGGCGGTGGCACGGTCATCGACCCCGAGATCCTCGCGACCGTCGTCGGACGGCGAACGGGGGGCACGGCCCTGGATGCGCTCACCCCTCGCGAGGGGGAGGTGCTGGCGCTGATCGCGCAGGCGCGGTCGAACACCGAGATCGGCCGGCTCCTGCACCTCAGCGACAGCGCGGTCTCCAAGCACATCGGGTCGATCTTCGCGAAGCTGGGGCTCGACGAGTCCGATCCGGGTCATCGCCGCGTGCGCGCCGTCCTCCTCTACCTGGATGCCGCACGGTCGCGGGACGGCGAGCCGGTGGGGTTCGGCGTGGGGTGACGGCGCCGCCGGGTGTGCGGGCCGCCCGCCGGAGAGGCAGTTCGCCGGAGTGGCACCCCGCCGGGTGTGTGGGCCGCCCGCCCCCGTGGCAGTCCGCTGCACCCCGGAGTGCGGTCGTACCCCTCCCGCGCGGGCCGCGCTGCCGATGGGATGGACCCATGCGCACTCGAACCGACCGTCTGCTGCTCGCCGGTCTCCTCACGCTGTGGGCGGGTCTCGTCGCCCTCGCCGTGAGCGTCCTGCCACCGGTGGACCTCGGCGCGCCCTGGGCGGGTGCGACGGCGACCCTGTCGGCGGGAGCGGTGATCGGCACGGTGTGGGCGATGGCCGTGCGCTCGCTCGTCGTCCTGGCCGCGTACCCGCTGCTGCGGCGTCGGCTGCGCCCCGTCCCGCACCACCCCTCGGATGACAGTGTGGCGCTGCTCTACTGCACCGCCGACGACTTCGACGGCGCCCGGCTCGCGGCATCCCTGCAGCAGACGCACCCCGTGACGACGTACATCCTCGATGACTCCCGCCGGCCGGACAGCCGCGCCGCGATCGACGCCTTCGCCCGCCGGACCGGTGTCGAGGTCGTGCGTCGCGCCGACCGGAGCGGGTTCAAGGCGGGGAACCTCAACCACTTCCTGTCGCTCGGACACGCGCACGACTGGGTCGTGGTCATGGACAGCGACCAGGAGCTGCCGCCGACGTTCGTCCGTCGGGCCCTCGATCACGCCGCCGACCGTGCCGCCTCGGGCGTGCGGGTCGGAGTGGTGCAGGGACGTCAGACGACCCGCCGCGGCGTGACCGGCTTCGCCGACGAGTTCGGCCCGCTCCTGGAGTCGCACGTCCACACGACGATGCTCGTGCGGTCCGCGTTCGGTTCCACCTGCTTCCTGGGGCGCGGCGGCCTGGTGAGCACGACCTGTCTGCGGGCCACGGGCGGGTTCCCGGAGGTCGTCGCGGAGGACATGGCCTTCAGCATCGAGGCGGCCCGGCACGGTTTCGACGTGTCGTACGCCGCCGATCTCGTGAGCGTCGAGGACTTCCCCGTCGACTACGCCGCCTTCAAGACCCAGCACGAGAAGTTCAGTCAGAGCAACGTGGAGATGATGCGGCGGTACGCGGGTTCGCTGCTGCGCTCGCCGTTGCGGGCATGGCACAAGATCGACCTGCTGCTGGAGATGACGACGGCGACGGTGGGGGTGGCCGTGACGGCGCTGCTGCTCGTCTTCTCGGCGGCCACGCTCACCGCCTCGGCGGGGGCGTCTTTCCCGGCGTGGGTCGGGCTGACGCTCGGGGCGGGCGGTGTGCTGCCGCTCGTGCCGGAGACCCTCCGCCGCCTCCGCGGGCGCGACCCCGTGTCGGCGCTGCTGTTCGTCGTTCGCGCCATGGCCCTGTACTCGTCGATGCTGCTCACGACCGCCGGCGCGGTGATCGGCGTCCTCGGCGGTCGACGCGCACGGTTCATCGTGACGCCGAAGACCCGCACGCGCTCGCGCGCCGCGACCTGCCGGACGGACGTCGTCGTCGCGGCGGTGCTGCTGGCGGTCACCGTCGCCGGCTGCGGCTCCCCGGTCCCCGCCCTGAGCGTCGCCACGGCCGCGGCGTGCGCGGTGTACTACAGCGTGCGCAGCGGCCGATGGGAGACGGCGAGCCCGCGCGAGGATCTGCGGTTGGCGGCGTGACGGGCGCGGGCGGCGCCGTCACGCCGTCGCCGGGCGCGCCGCCGGTCTGACGCGGCCGCCGGTCAGGCGGGGCCGAGCCGCAGGACGGTCGGGGCCTCGCCCACGTTGAGGTCGTCGACGACGCGGAGGGTCCGGGCGATGTCGTCGACCGGGCGCAGGACGGTGCCGAAGCGTTCGCGGTCGGAGCTCACAGCGGTGAGCGTGACGAAGTGCGCACCGGTGTCCCACGTGTAGGTCGCGAACGGCGGCGCCGCGGGCTCCTTCGGCAGCGGCATCGCCAGCTTCTCGCCCACCCCGAGGTGGGGGTTCGGGAAGGCCTCGGTGTCGTCGTACTCCATCGGCATCATCGCCCGTGCCGTGCGCAGCTGGGGAGTGGCCTGCTGCAGCTGGGCCATCACGACGAGCAGCTCGGGGTCGGACTTCCACACCCACACGAGCACGCGACCGTCCGCCCGCCGCATGAGCAGCGGCGTGGCCTGGCTGAGCGCCCAGGCGAACACCCCGCCGCCCGGCCGGGGCGTCGCACCGGCGCCCCGCCCCTGGCTCAGGAGCATCCGGATGGCGGCCTTGCGGTGACGGCGGCCGCGGAGCCCGAGGGAGCCCGTCACGGGCACCCAGAGGTCGGCGGGGGCGTCGGCCTGCAGTCGCGACATGGCCCCAGCTTACGAGCCGACCCGCGGACTGTGGATGCCACCGGTCACGGCTCCGCTGGGCGACTGAGTAGTCGGGACCCGCAGCGGCCGCGCGCGGGGGGTCTCGCCCGTGTCGGAGGTCCGTGCCAGGCTGGGGGAGCGGTCCCGTCGCCGCTCGCCTCATCTACGGAGGGCCCCCTGTGCTCGGAAAGATCCTCACCCGATACCTCACGCGCTATCGTGCGCTGCTCATCGCCCTCCTGATCTTCCAGTTCGCCGCCGCGATGGCATCCCTCTATCTGCCTCGTCTCAACGCGGACATCATCGACCAGGGCGTCGCCCGTGGAGACACCGGGTACATCTGGTCGCGCGGCATGCTGATGCTGGTCATCTCGCTCGGGCAGATCACGGCATCCGTCATCGCGACCTACTTCGCCGCGCGCGCCGCGATGTCGGCCGGGCGCGACATCCGCCGCGACGTGTTCGAGAAGGTGAGCGGGTTCTCGGAGCGGGAGCTGACGCAGTTCGGGGCGGGCTCGCTCATCACGCGCAACACGAACGACGTGCAGCAGGTCCAGATGCTCGCGATGATGGGCGCCACCATGCTGGTCAGTGCGCCGCTGCTGGCCATCGGCGGCGTCGTGATGGCGCTGCAGCAGGACGTGGGGCTGAGCTGGCTGATCGGGGTCTCGGTCCCGGCGCTGCTCATCGCCGCGGGTCTCATCATCGCGCGCATGGTGCCGCTCTTCCGCAGCTACCAGTCGAAGCTCGACGGCGTGAACCGCGTCATGCGGGAACAGCTGACCGGCGTTCGCGTCGTGCGGGCCTTCGTCCGCGAGCGCATCGAGGAGGAGCGCTTCCGCGAGGCCAACACGGACATCATGATCGTGGGCCGCAAGGTCGGCTCGCTGTTCGTCCTGCTGTTCCCCCTGGCCATGCTCGTGCTCAACGTCACCGTCGTGGGCGTCATCTGGTTCGGCGGCATCCAGGTCGACGCGGGCGCCGTGCAGATCGGCACGATCTTCGCCTTCATGCAGTACGTCGCGCAGATCCTCATGGGCGTGCTCATGGCGAGCTTCATGACCGTGATGATCCCGCGCGCCGCCGTCTCGGCCGAGCGCATCGGCGAGGTGCTCGACAGCCACTCGACGCTCGAGCGTCCCTCCGACCCGGTCGCGACCTTCCCCGCGCCGGGCGCCGTCGAGTTCGACGATGTCGCGTTCGCCTACCCCGGCGCGGAGGCGCCCGTCGTGAGCGGCGTGAGCTTCGCCGCCGCCCCCGGCGAGACGGTCGCCATCGTCGGGTCCACCGGATCCGGCAAGACCACGCTGGTGTCGCTCGTCCCGCGCCTGTTCGACGTGACCGGCGGCGCGGTGCGGGTCGGCGGCGTCGACGTCCGGCAGGCCGACCTCGACGTGCTGTGGCAGAGCATCGGCCTCGTGCCGCAGCGCCCCTTCCTGTTCAGCGGGACGGTGGCATCCAATCTCCGTTTCGGTCGGGAGGAGGCGACCGACGAGGAGCTCTGGCGGGCGCTCGAGATCGCGCAGGGTCGGGACTTCGTGGAACGGATGGAAGGCGGGCTCGACGCACGGATCGCGCAGGGCGGCACGAACGTGTCGG
>Ga0194110_10003580_pt1 | contig 19143 bp, 20 predicted proteins | sample TA2Kig1200mmetaG_FD_146192 | JGI IMG/M metagenome (GOLD analysis project Ga0194110, IMG submission 146192) | Freshwater microbial communities from Lake Tanganyika, Tanzania - TA2015032 Kigoma Deep Cast 1200m | ecosystem: Environmental > Aquatic > Freshwater > Lake | place: Tanzania: Lake... | reverse complement strand
ATCCCTAACATCTAACAGGTCTATCCCTTTTGGTTTAAATAATTTTTTCATAACTACAGGTTTCTTACTGCTTTCTTAAACTGAATTCCTCGGTCCTCATAATTTTTAAAAAGGTCAAAACTTGCACAGGCTGGTGACAACAGCACTGTAGAACCTGCTCCCGCCAACTTAAATGCCGCCTTTACCGCCTCGCCCGCACTTCTCGTTTCGACAATGCATTCTGCGACAGGTGTAAAGACTTCGATGATCTTTTGATTCTCCAATCCCAAGCAAACAATCGCCTTCACTTTCGACTTGACCAATTCAATGAGTTCGCTGTAATCATTTCCTTTGTCCACACCTCCAACAATCCAAACAGTAGGCCTTTCCATACTTTCCAGAGCATACCATGCAGCATTGATGTTAGTCGCTTTGGAGTCGTTAATGAATTCTACCCCATGGACTTTGGCCACAAATTCAAGGCGATGTTCTACGTTTTCAAAATCTGTGAGGCTTTCCCGAACCAATTCTGGACGAATTTCCAGCAGACGAGCTGCGATTCCAGCAGCCAATGCATTCTGTGCATTATGTTTCCCTTTGAGGGCTAATTCATGAATAGACATAGTTGTTGTTGTTTTTATATTGATTATTAAATTCTCGTGTTGGATGTAGCCTCCGAAATCGATGGCTTTGGTTATCGAAAAAGGGGCAAATACTGCAGAGCTCGAAATACGACTTAAGGCCTCAACTACAGCGATATCATCTGCATTATAAATAAAGAAACAGGATTCATCCATGTTTTGAAGTATCCTCAATTTCGCGTTGATGTAGCGATCCATTTGGTAGTTATACCGGTCCAAATGATCGGGAGAAATATTCGTTAAAACCGCGATATCAGCTTTGAACTCATACATATCGTCCAGTTGAAATGAACTCAACTCCAGGACAAACCAATCGGCATCATTCTGGGCAACCTCCTTCGCATAACTTGCACCAATATTGCCTGCCAAGGCTACGTTGAGTCCGGCTTTTTTCAGGATATGAAAAATCCAGAGGGCGGTGGTGGTTTTCCCGTTGCTTCCTGTGATACAAACGGTTTTTCCTTTCGAAAAAGGTCGGGCAAATTCTATTTCCGAGACCACAGGAATTCCGCTGGAAAGGATGCTTTGAACCAAAGGAATATCGCCCGGTATTCCCGGAGACTTCACCACCAAAGTTGCCTCCAGGATCTTTTCTAACGTGTGTCCATTTTCTTCAAAAGATATGCCCTCCTCGATCAAAAATTCTCGCGTTTCCCGAGACAAGCCTTTACTTTCGGATACAAATACCGAAAAGCCTTTGGATTTTGCCAATACGGCGGCTCCCTGACCGCTTTCGGCGGCCCCTAACACGACGATATGGTGATAATTATAACCCAATTACCTCAGTTTTAGGGTTACTATAGTGACAACCGCCAGCAGAATTCCCACAATCCAAAACCGAGAGACAATCTTTGCCTCATGCAGGCCTTTTTTCTGGTAGTGATGATGCAACGGAGCCATTAAAAAAATCCTCCGTCCCTCGCCAAATCGTTTCTTCGTTAATTTAAAATACGTGACTTGCAATATCACGGAGAGGTTTTCGATGAGAAAAACGCCGCACAACACAGGAATAAGCAACTCTTTTCGAATGGAAATCGCAAAAACAGCGATGATTCCTCCCAAGGCAAGGCTACCTGTGTCTCCCATAAATACTTGAGCAGGGAAGGAATTATACCACAGAAAGCCAATGCATGCTCCAACAAATGCCGCGATAAATACCACCAGTTCTTCAGCCTGCGGAATGTACATCACGTTCAGATAATCCGCGAATCGTCCGTTTGAACTTACATACGCCAACACCGCAAGGGCGAGTCCAATTATCGCGGAAGTTCCAGTCGCTAACCCGTCCAAGCCATCGGTCATGTTGGCTCCATTAGAAACAGCAATAACAATGAAAATAACAATGGGGATAAACAACATCCATCCATAACTTTTATTGGAATCGCCAATTAGCCAATTGTAGTTGAATTCGTTGCCCTTAATAAAGGGAATGGTGGTAGTCATATCATCGGTGGCAATCCATCGAAATTGTTGGCTGCCGCTCTGATCGTGTTCTTTCAGGACAAAGACTTCATCCTTTTGTAAAGTGTAATCCATCGGAACGCGTTTGTGGACCTTTACCTCGTCGGAGAAATACAGAATTGATCCAACAATTAACCCCACTCCTACCTGCCCAATGATTTTAAATTTCCCCTTTAAACCTTCCTTGTTTTTCCGAAAGACTTTAATGTAGTCGTCCAAAAAGCCAATAAACCCAAGCCAGACGGTAGCGATGACCATCGTAATCACGTAAATATTGTTAAAGCGAGCAAATAAAAGAGTCGGTATAATGACCGCGCTGAGAATAATTAATCCTCCCATTGTTGGGGTTCCAGATTTCTCCATTTGACCTTCCAAGCCCAAATCCCGAACCGTTTCACCGATTTGCTGTTTTCTAAGCCGATCGATTATGCGCTTACCAAAAATGACCGAAATAACCAAGGAACCAACCAAGGCCATCGCTGCCCGAAAAGAAATATAGTCGAACAAACCTGCCCCCGGAACATTGAATTGGTCAAGAAAACGAAAAAAGTAGTATAGCATGGTAGGTCTTAATTTTGGTTAAAAATTTCTTGAGCAACCTGAAAGTCGTCGAAGGGGTGTTTAATCCCTTTTATCTCTTGATAATTCTCGTGTCCTTTTCCGGCAATTAGTACAATGTCGCCCGACTTGGAGAGCAAGGAAGAGGTCAGTATCGCGTATCTTCTATCCTCAATGGCAATGGCGGCAACTTGACTTTTTGGATCAAGCCCCTCAATCATTTCCTGAAGAATGTCTGATGGATTTTCTGTACGGGGATTGTCGGAAGTTAATATCACTTGACTGCTGTAATTCTGAGCAATTCGGGCCATCAAAGGACGCTTGCTCTTATCCCTGTCACCGCCGCATCCCACTAGGGTTATGACCTTACCCCCGTTGGAAAAATGGGCAATGGTTTTTAAAACATTCTCTAAGGCATCTGGGGTGTGTGCGTAATCCACAACCACCGTAACTCCAAGATTTGACTTGAAAAACTGAAATCTTCCAGAAACGGAACCCAATGACGACATCGAGCGCAAGAGTTCGATTTTTTCAATTCCCAACAAGTCGCCGACACCGAATACTGCCAGGAGGTTGTACGCGTTGAACTTTCCGATAAGTTTGCTATAAAGTTCGGTCTGATTAATTTTCATCACGAGTCCGTCAAGGGAATTTTCAATAAGTAATCCTTTATAATCGGACACAGCATTAAGGGCATAACTAAAACGTTTGGCGGCTGTGTTTTGCCCCATGATCGGACCGTTTTTATCGTCTATGTTCAATAGGGCAAAGGCCTCACTATTCAATGCGTCAAAAAATCCTTTTTTGGCAGCGATATACTCTGAAAAGGTTTTGTGATAATCTAAATGGTCGTGAGTTATGTTGGTAAATACGCCTCCCGTAAATGCTAACCCGAAAATTCTATTTTGATGTACCGCGTGGGAACTCACCTCCATAAAGCAATGAGTACAACCTTCCTGAACCATGTCGTATAAAAGTGCGTTAATCGCGAAAGGATCTGGCGTCGTATGCGTCGATACCACATCACGATCTTTGATTTTATTTACGACCGTTGAAAGCAATCCGCATGAATAACCTAAAGCACAAAAAAGATCATACAACAGAGTTGTTGTTGTGGTTTTTCCGTTGGTGCCCGTAACCCCCACCAACTTAAGTGCCCTGCTAGGATTATCGTACCAGGCACAAGCCAATGTAGCAAGAGCCTCCCGCGTATTTTTAACAGGAAATAAAGTCATGCCTTGCGGACACGTGCATTCTTGTTGCACCACTGCATAAAGACATCCTTGATCTCTTGCCGTCTGTAGGAAATCGTGCCCATCCTTGTTTTGACCCGATATGGCGACAAACAGAGTACGGCCTATCGCTAATCTTGAATCAAAAACCACGGCGTCGATTTCCACGTGGGTGTTTTCACCCCCTAGATTAAGCGCTTTTAATAAATGTTCAAGCGTCCTCATCTCATAGCGAGTTTAACTACCAAACCTGAGTAAACATCTGAACCAGGAGCAATGCTCTGGCTGAGGACCTTTCCTGCCCCTTCAACGCGAGCACTTAATCCCCGGCTTTCAAGAAGGAAAACCGCATCTTTCGCTGTCATTCCACGAACATCAGGAACCTTGTTTTCAGAAAACTTCACCCCGGCGAGTTCCAGTTTCCCCTCTTTTTGGGTAGTCTTAAGCCAAGATGAGTTGCTTTGAAACCGGTAAGGAATGTGCAATTTTTTGAACACTTTGATAAGGTCATTATGGTTTCCTACCTTTACCTCCGGAAGTACATTTTTCTTGGGTTTATACCGATTTATTGCAGGATGGTACTTCAGGTTTGATGCATAAATTTTATTGGCCAAAGCCACAAAAACAGGTCCTGCAACGAGAGCAGCATACTTCTGTTCTTTCGGGCGCGTAATCAGGACCAAGCAGGTGTATTTTGGTTTATTTGCCGGGAAATAACCAACAAAGGAGGCCTGAAAATCGCTTTGAGACTCTTCCACGTATTGTTTGTTTTTATCGGGCAATTTGGCTGTGCCGGTTTTTCCAGCAATGGTGAATTGGCTAGAGGTCAGTTTCTTTCCCGTACCCTTCGTCATGACCCCCTCCAAGCAACTTTTCATTATGCGCAAGGTTGCGGGAGAACAAATTTGCTCTCGAATTACTACAGGTTTAAACGACTTAATTACCTTTCCTGCCCGGCGTATCTCTTTAACAAATAGGGGCCTTATGAATTTTCCATTATTGGCAACCGCATTATAAAAAGCACAAGTTTGCAATGGAATTTGCTGATACTCGTAACCAATTGCCATGGAGGGAATGGAGTAAGGAGACCATTTTTCCTGTCCGGGCCGATAAAATTTCGGCGATAATTCCCCCGAAAGTTCAATGCCCAGGGGCTGGGTTAAACCAAATTGATCGAGGCGCGCCATGAATTTTTCAGGATCATTTCTGTAAGCTTTGTGTAAAATCCAAGCGATGATGTTGGAGGATTTTTCGAAGGCCTCTTGGATGGAAATGTTTCCATATCCTCTGCCGTCGTTCGAATCCATGAATCGCTTTCGAATCACTAGATAAGAACCAATTGCATCTACACGGTCCTTGATGTTGATTTTTCCGTCTTCCAATGCTGCCATAATGCTGGCTAATTTCATGGTGGAGCCTGGGACCTCTCTCAAGCCAATGGAGTAATTAAATTTTTCGCTAAAGGAACCATCGTCCTCCTTCGTTAAATTTGAAATAGCTTTAATGTGACCCGTACGAACTTCCATCAGAATTACCGTTCCGCTTTCCGCTTTCATTTCTTGGATTTGGTGTTCTAACTCAGAGTGCGCCAATTCTTGAATGTCCTTATCAATGGTGGTTACAATGTCCGCCCCTTCCACGGGGTCTTTGGTAAAACGACCGGTTTTTTTCCAACCCGACGTTATTTTCTGCTCTATTTCCTGACCCAATTCGCCCTCGAGATAGGCATGGTAAGCTCCCTCAATACCTACTTCTAGGCCAAGTTCTTTTTTATAATATCCGAGAGTTCTGCGCAATAAAACGCCGTTAGGCGCTCTTCTTAAGATGGTCTCTTCGTTGTCAATGATCCCCCCCTTCATTCTACCCAGGTTAAAAATGGGAAGCGCGTTTATTTTTTTTCGTTCGTCGTTCGTTACTTTTTTACGAATCAAAAGATACCTACCGCCATTTGCACGGGCATTTCTGATTTCATTTTCATACGCCCTTGAGGTTTTATTCGGATACAAACCGTGAAGCCCTTGCGCCAGATTAGAAACTTCAGCGTCAAATATTTTTTGATCCACCACAGTAGGATCCATTCGAATATCAAAATACGAAACGGAGGTCAGTAAGGGATTCAAGTTGGCATCCAGAACATCGCCCATTCTTGGCGCTCGGTCTGCAAAACGAATAGGCAAATCCACTTCATCGTTGGAAAACTGGAGCTTCAAGGTTTTGTAAAGAACCAGGGTCATTATGGCGACAAATCCAAAATAAAGAAGGTAAGCCCTAAACACCAACGGTCCTTTATTGCTCTTCATGCTTGCTGTTAATTTGATTCGATTTAATGACTTGAATGGCGTTTTCCGATTCGATAAGTTCTTTTTCTTTCAGGCGTTCCACCATTTTATAGCGCCGTGTTCTTTCCTCAAAAAGGGTTTTGGTTTCAATGTAATCCGAGGTGTTTTGATCTAATTCAATTCGGGTTTCCTGAACGTTTTTTACCAAGGATTTTCCGTAATAGCCTTTGGCCACGAGCACGAACAGCAACAAAAACAAGAAAAGAATGTAAGCAAGATTATTCAACACAAAATCCCGGGTTAAGAAATCCCCGTTCAGCACCAACATAAGAGCACTTTGTTTTCTCTCCTTTACCTTCTTTACTGCGGCTTCCTGTTCATCCTCCGTTACCTCGTTTGCTTTCATACCTTTTCTGCAATTCTTAGTTTAGCACTTCGCGCCCGATTATTGCGCTCAATTTCCTTTTCGCCCGGTACAATTGGGTGTCGATTTACCTCAAGGAAGGGTTTTATCAGATTTCCGTAGAAATCCTTTGTTTCAACTCCGTCGGTATCCCCTTTCTTAAAATAATTTTTCACCACACGGTCTTCGATGGAATGGTAAGAAATCACGGATATCCTACCCCCCTTTTTTAACAGGTCTTTGGCATCTAACAATAATTTTTTCAGGACCCCAATTTCATCGTTTGTTTCGATGCGAAGCGCCTGAAATACCTGAGCGATGTATTTATGTTCTCTGTTTTTGGGCGCAAAACTCTTGGCAACCTTTAACAAGTCGCCCGTTGAATAGAAAGGCTGTACTGATCGCTCACGAAGCAAACCCTGAACCAATCGAAACACATTGTTTAAATCGGAGTACGTATTAAAAATTCGCAAGAGTTCTTCTTCAGAGGCCTCGTTTAAAAAACTGGCAGCAGTGCGCCCAGTCCTCTGATTCATGCGCATATCCAATGGCGCTTCAGCTCGGAAACTGAAGCCGCGCTTTTCGGCATCAAACTGGTGGGAGGAAACTCCGATATCTGCAAGAATCGCGTCTACTTCAACAATCCCTTCCGCAAAGAGGTGATTCTTCAAATGCTTGAAATTGGCCTCAATTAATTTAAAATTGGGCGCCTTCAACGCATTGGAAACGGCATCGATATCTTGATCAAAACCGAAGAGAAAACCCTTTTGGGACAATTTTGAGAGAATGTATGCGGAATGGCCCCCTCCACCAAAGGTTGCATCAACAACTATTGCATCAGGCTTCAGCATTAAGCCGTTGACGCTTTCCTTCAAAAGGACCGGAATGTGGTAATTCGTGTCAGTCGTCATGATTTGCTTCACCCATTACATCGTTGGCTAAATCCGAGAAGTCAGCCATATTTCCTTCGATCATTTCGAAGTACTTGGCTTTATCCCAAATTTCTATGCGATCGTTGTAGGCGATGAGCATCACTGCGGATATGAGTCCGACGCGTTCCATGAGTGCTACAGGAATCAACAACCGGCCCGCATTGTCGAGAGCAACTTGTTTTGCCCCCTGATGAAAAAGCCGATAGAACATCCTGTTTTTTGGATTGAAAAGATTAATCTTGCTCAACTTTAAGCTGATTTTTTGCCAATCCGAGAGCGGATAAAGCGTTAAACAATCTTCAAAACCCTTATTCAACATGAAATCACGCTGAGCCCCTGCAGCGAGCTGCTTCCGTAATCCGGAAGGAAACAAAAACCGACCTTTTTCATCCAGTTTTACTTCAAACTCACCTACTAGACCTGCCATAGCGTTAATTATGGGTAAAGTTAATCCAAAAAAACCCACTTTTTACCACAAAAGTCTTTTTGTTGATAACTTATTGAACAAATGTACAGGAGTATTCCGAAATAAAAAAATAATATATCAATTAAACTCTCAATTTTTGACTTAATATCAAAGGTGGTAAAATGTGGTAAACTTATAAACACTACCTTTGAAGATGTCAAAAAAAGCGAGTGGAGCGTTCTTACTGGTGGTATTAGGGGCGGTTTGGGGAAGTTCTTTTATGCTCATGAAACTGGGCATGTCGCCTCAGCAAGGAGTAAGGGTTTTTAACTTCAACCAAGTTGCCAGTCTTCGAATTCTCGTAGCCACAATTGTATTATTGCCTTTTTCATTGTCTTCCATTCGAATATTGTTTCAACAACGAGGGCCCTATTTACTCATCGTGGGACTTTGTGGAAATTTAATACCCTCCTTTTTATTCACCTATGCCAATACCCAATTGAGCAGTGGTGTTTCTGGTATTCTCAACAGCTTTACTCCCGTTTTTACGGTGGTGATAGGCGCAATGATATTCAAAACATCCATCCACTGGCTTCAAATCATGGGTATTTTAGTAAGCACCCTTGGCGTAATATTTTTGCTTTCTGCTGGAGTGTCCTTCCAGGAAGGTGCCAAGGTCGGTCATTTTGCTGCGGTATTGTGCGCTACTTTCCTCTATGGAATTAGCGTAAACACCATTAAAAACAAACTTTTTGATATTAACCCATTGCAGGTCACCTCGTTAGCCCTGTTGAGCATTTTTCCTATTGTTATGTTTTCATTCCTTTACGAAAAGACCCCCCTGATATTTTCAAAAAACCCTCTTGCACTTGAAGCGTTTGGTTATATTTTTGTACTTGGCCTGCTAAGCACCGCCTTATCCAACATTTACTTTAACCGCCTCATTCAACTAACCTCTGCCCTGTTTGCGAGTTCAGTCACTTATTTAATCCCTCTTTTTGCGGTGATTTTTGGAAGCTTGAATAACGAAAAATTGTCTTGGCTTCAACTTTTAGCCATGATTGTTTTATTGGCGGGGGTTTTTCTGATCAATTTTTACGAACTTTTCATCCGACATCCTAGAAATAAACGTGGATAGCTTTTTATATTCAATAGAGAATTGTATCTTTGCACTCCGAAATTAATATTCAACGTCATGTATGCAATCGTAGAGATAGCAGGGCAGCAATTCAAAGTGCAAAAAGACCAAAAGGTTTACGTGCATCGTTTAGCAGCAGAAACAGGGTCCAAGGTGACTTTTGACCAAGTTTTGTTAGTGGAAAAAGATGGAAACGTTACCCTCGGCGCCCCGGCTATAGCAGGTGCTCAAGTCACCGCAGAAGTTTTAGATCACGTTAAAGGTGATAAAGTGATCGTATTCAAGAAAAAACGCAGAAAAGGGTACGTTGTAAAAAACGGACATCGTCAGCAGTTTACGGCGTTGCAGATTACCAAAATTAAATCATAACCCATCATATAACGCAAGAAGCCATGGCACACAAAAAAGGAGTCGGTAGTTCCAAAAACGGTAGAGAATCGCACAGCAAGCGATTGGGCGTTAAAATATTTGGAGGACAAGCCGCCATTGCAGGCAACATCATTGTTCGTCAGCGAGGCACGCAGCATCATCCAGGTAACAATGTGGGTATTGGTAAGGACCACACGCTGTTCGCGTTGAGCGATGGTTTGGTCGAATTCCGCAAGAAAAAAGACAATCGGTCTTTCGTTTCGGTAGTTCCTTTCGAGCAGCCCTGATTCTTTTCTAAACACGATATTTAGCCTTTTCTTAACGAAAAGGCTTTTTTATTTTCGTTACTTTGCTCCTACTCATGAAGCACATTATACAGCATTCCTTGTTCCTTTCCATTGTATCGGGAATTCTGCTCATGCTCGCTTTTCCCTTTTCCGGAAGCTTAACGCCCTTGGTTTTTGTTGCTTGGGTGCCTTTATGGTGCGTTGCTTTTCGGTTAAAAAATACCAAAAGGGGTGCTCTCCGCTTTTTTGCTTATTCCTACCTTTCGCTGTTCTTATTCAACCTTGGAACTACCTGGTGGATTTGGAACGCAACCTCCGGAGGGGCTGTAATGGCTTTTATTTGCAACACCCTACTTATGGCAGGATCGTTAGGCCTTGGATTTATTGCCTTTCGTAGGCTCACAGCACCCTGGTTCATCGCTGGATTAAGCCTTACTTGGTTGGTTTTCGAATTTGCGCACCTTAATTGGGAACTTTCCTGGCCTTGGTTGACCATGGGCAATTTCTTTTCTTTGCGGCCTTCGTGGGTTCAATGGTACGAATATACAGGCATTTTAGGGGGCAGCTTATGGGTTATGGCAGCGAACTGGAGCGGGACACTGTTTACAGAACAGCGCAAGCGCTATGGATATGCAATAGCTTTAGCTGCGTTGCTGTTTTTACCTTACTGCATCTCGATAGGAATCCAAGCTTTCAGAAAACAACCTTCGAATCCTCGCTTGCAAGCCACGGTTCTGTTACAACCCAACATTGATCCCTACACCGAAAAATTCAGCACCGATCCTGTCGCACAGTTGCAACGCATGGTGGCTCTTGCACAACCTTACTTGCAGCCCAAGGCCTTGGTGGTTGGACCGGAAACGGCTCTTCAAGAAGCGTTTGTGGAGGCCAATTACCGGCAAACGCAAAGCTCGGAGTTATTGAACGGAACCCTTCAGAAAAGCCAAACCCATTGGTTGATAGGGGCCTCTACGTTCAAGGTGTTTTCCAAGAAACAATCAGCGGCTTGCAGGGCCCTGCCCAACGGGTTATTTTATGAGTCCTACAATACGTCTGCCTTTTTGGGTAGCGAACAAACAAACTTCATCCATAAATCCAAATTGGTGTTGGGGGTTGAAAAAATCCCTTTTTCCACCTGGCTGCCCTTTTTGGAAGAATGGTCCATTAACAACGGAGGCACTTCAGGATCCTTGGGGATCGAGCCGTCTCCTAAAATTTTCCGCACCGAGCATGGCGCGTACGCCCCAATTATCTGCTACGAATCGATTTACGGCGCATTTGTGGGAGAACAATGCAGGCAGGGCGCTGAGCTGTTGTGCATCATCACCAACGACGGATGGTGGGGCAAGACCCCAGGACATCGGCAACATAATCAATTCGCTGCGTTGCGTGCCATTGAAACCCGAAAATACGTGGTTCGGTCTGGAAATACAGGCATCAGTTCGGTGTGGTCACCAGAAGGAGCGTGCCTGAAAAGCTTGGGGTATGGAAAAACGGGCGTTGTTGCCACCAAGGTGCCAATGCTTCAGGGCAAAACGTTCTACGTGCAATACGGGGATTACTTGGGTTGGGTGAGCATGATAGCCGTTGTGGGCTTATTTGCAGGCTTTACACTTTCTAAGAAAAAGAAATAAAATCCGTGGTGACTAGAAAAATAGTGAAAAGCGGCTCAAAGCATCTTGTCATATCAATTGATAAGAAGTTTACTTAGTCGATGACCAATTTATGGGTTGTTGCAGTGCCTTGATATTCGACGATAAGCACATACATGCCCGAATGTAACGTGCTAATATCCACCTTATTTACCTGACCCTCGATGCTGCTTAACCTTTTTCCATTAAGATCAGTAATGCTAACCCTATCTATGATTTGATTGGTTTCAAAATGCAACACATCTTTCGCAGGATTTGGGTAAATCTTAAATGAAACTGGAACTGTATTAGGAATTGACAGCAAGGATTGCATGGAATATTGACGAAAAAAACGCCAAATTTCAACTGAAGCATTGAAATCCATATTCGTAACACCTATGACAATGGGTGCTCCTGGCCATGTATGGGCTCCTGGGGTGACTTTAAACAACTCTACCGTGCTTCCGTTGCTTCCCCCAGTGTACAAGTAACGCTCCGCGGTGCACATATCGTTGAGGTTGGTATTGGGGACATTTGATATACTTGGAGTTATTGAACATTGGTTAAAATTCGCCCACCAATTCACAACGGTTTCAATGGCCATCATGTTGGCGTTACCGTTATAAGGTACAGTAGGGTCTGCTGTTCCATGAATTTGCATGACAGGAGTCGGTTTGTCTGGATTGCAATTTGCAGGAGCGTTTATCGGCATGGTCCCCGTCACCGAGGCAACCGCTGTAATTCGATTGGATAATTCACAAGCCAGGCGATAGCTCATGAAGCCACCGTTACTCATACCACAACTGTAAACCCGGTTCAAGTCAATGTTGTAATCTTGATCGATTTTATCGATCAGTGCACTGATAAAACCAACGTCGTCTACACCCGCCATTACACCAAAAGCATTCCAAAAGGTGTTGCCGTTGGGGTCTACAGTTCCGTCCGGATGTACAAGAATGAAATTGGCGGTATCCGCAATACCTCTAAAATCGCCATAAAATTCCTGTTGTAAAGCGTTAGACGTGTATCCATGTAGATTGAACAACAAGGGCACTGCAACATTTCCTGTGTAGGAACTGGGAATATAAATTCTGTAAGAACGCGTAAGTCCGTTGTGCACCATGGTGCTTACCGTGGATTGGCCCAAGCCAACCAAAACAACAAACATATAGCAAGAGAGTAAAAGATGTTTCATAGATAGTAGTTATTGTATAAAATTATTCAAATACTCGGAATTATTAGCATAGATATTTCAATAGTCCAGAAAGCGCCTGAATTATTCGTGTAAAGTTTTATTGGATAATTTATTCAATCTTGAAATGGCCTGTTCTCTCCGGTAGATACCTCCCCTCATTCACCTTACCACAATAATCACGGCATAGGCTCCTTCGTACTTAACATCGTCGTAGTAAAAACCGTATTCCGTCGCGGTGGAATCGGTCATTTCAAAAAAATCCGTATCGGTCATGGTAGCTAAGTCAATGACGTAGTCGCAATAGGCTTTTTCTTTATTTTCGAAGTGCATTACGATGTTTTGATACAGTACCGGTTCAAGCAAGTAATAGGTCTCGGGTATCTCTATCGGCAACTCGTTTTCAAAGGTGTATTGGATGATTTGAGAAATGGAGTCATTGTACTTCAAGGGATGTCGGTTATATTGTGCCCGCATTTCATTCAATGCTTTTCCAAAATTCATTCGAACCGAATCCTCATTCAAGAATACCTTTCTTTCGGTATAATCCGTTTCATTGATGGCAACCACTTCTATCAAGGAAGATAAAAAATCCTTGGCCTGAGGATCAGGTAAGGTATATTTTATAATGTTTGAATACCAAGGAATATTGGTTCCTACGACCGTTTGAGGTTGCGCCACGAACCATGAACTGTAAGCAATACAACATACTACACAACAAGATTTAAGATAGTTTTTCATCGTATTTTACTTAAATATTGGCTAATAGCTTGCGATAATTTCCGAAGACAAGGGCTTTGAAATAACTCGAGGACCATGGTTCCACCCATAGTAATAAAGGAAACGCTGGTCTTCTATACTAACACGGACTTCCGTATCATCTGCCGCATCGCCTAACTTGCAAATAAAGTCCCATTCACTCGTGGAGCGTTTTCCAGGGGTTGAGAAGTTTTGTATATCCAAGATTGGGGCTTTACCCACCAAGGAATCTTCAAAGTAAACCCTGCATTCGTCCAATTCGAAATCCAATACATATATACAATTCGTGGTCTCTTCGGTTCGCTCCTCGGAATACAACAGGGCACTGTCGAGAGGAAGCTCTGAGAGCGTGTGTATTTCGAGATATTGGGTAAAATGAATGCTGATGGACTTCGGAAGTTCTTGTGAAAATCCAAACGAACATATGAAAAGAAAAAAGATGCTTATTTTAAGGTTCATGGGTAAGAATTTATAATTTGTAAAAGAACGCTAGGAAACTAAATTTTTGAACAGAATAGAAAGGCTCTCTGGGTAGCTTATCATTATGTTCAATTGATTTCAATATGTTTTAATTATATCAAAATCAATCCATTTTTGATATTCTACTAAATCATCATTAAACCAATACCAAGTAACTGATTCATGGTCCGTTGTTTCAATCAATAAACCATTATCCCATCCATCTAGTATTTTAACCTGTATCGTGTTGTTTATTTTTGATACAGAAATTGGTAGTTCATGAGTGATTTCATTGTTTTTAATTTTTGTTAACTGATTGGTGTTTAAATCCAATATCCATAAAGAATTAACTTTTCTAGGAGATTCTTCAATCATCCTCGGATTCGCAAAAACTTCAGAAACAGTTTGCGAAGAATCTCCATAAAATGATTGAACTTCATTATTTTGAATGTGTAAGGTTTGTGCATCACAGGAAAAGGATAACCACCGGAAGGTAATTATCGAATAAATAACCCAACGTTTCATACCAGGCTTTTTTTCGTTATTTATTGAGCCGTTCGGACTTTATGTCTCACATACAAAATGGACAGCGATAGCAGCAAAACCGTATTGATCAAGAGCAGGGAGAAAACGGAAATGCCAAACGCGAAGTTGAGTAGACCCCAATAAAGCGTGGTATTAAACCAAAAATTAAAGAATCCGATGAAGGTCGCAAGACCGCTGAGAAAAATTGAGCCCCAGAGAGCATAACGGAAAGTAGTCGCCTGCTTGCGATAGGTGTGAACCCACAAAGCGCGTCCATGAAAAGGAAAAGCTATCGCATAAAAAAGAACATGAAACCAAATGCCTTCTTGATCTGAGATGTTCTTTCCGAAAAACAACATACCTGTCAATGCGATGAACGAAATAACAGCAAAGGGCAACAGTCCGTATTTAATGAATTGGAAGTGCCTTAACTCCCAAAGAAAAACCATGTAAACGATCAACATCCCTAACCAAAGGCCCTGATACACGAGAAAAGTAACCTCGGAATAGCCTAAAATATGCAACAAAGAAATCGTATAATGACCGTTGAGCAACGTGTATAAAACGCTCATTGCAATCAACAGCATGAATAATTGATGGACTTTCTTAAATCCCATTGAAAGGTTTTCCATGACACTTGAAGTTAAAGGTGAATACTACTATTAAAACACGAACGGTTCAATTCGTTACGCTTTTCGCAGGGATTAATCTCCAATAAGGCAGCTTTTAAAGAAGGTTTTTTCCGCCTCAGTCAATTCCGACCAAGAATTGTATAAGGCCCGTTCAAATCGCGACAATTTGGACAGGTCCATGGTTTCGTGGTAGGGGTAGTCGCGGGTGGTGTATTGTTTCGGAAATGCTACAGAATTTTGAGTTGTGGATTGGGTTTGCATTAGTTGACTGGGAGTTGAGCATCGGATCATAAGAAAGACCGAACTCAAGATAATTAGGCTAATATTCACGGCTTTTATAGGATGATTTGAAGGCTTTAACCCTAATCCTTCAAAACGTTACACCACTTAAAGCACTTTTGGATGGTGGGTTTACCAACCTATTCCTGTTGACACAACTTATTGAAAGCATCCATATTTCCTCAATATTACCTGTATATTTACAGGGTGTTAAAGATATCGATTCACCTTCTTGCGTTGTTCTTGACGGTTCCTTTCATGGCAAAATCCCAAATCGACCATTGGGAGACCCTCGTGAGCGACAATGACACCTGGCGATACCAAATCCCCACCGCCAACACCCCAACGCAGTGGTATGATACCTCCTTTGATGCTTCCAATTGGCCTATTGGTCAGGGCGGCTTTGGTTTCGGTGACAACGACGACAATACCGTAATTCCAACGAATGCCACCTCGGTTTACTTTCTCCAAAAGTTCAACGTGGTAGACCTTCAAAGTATCGAAAAACTTCTTCTCGCCGTTGATTATGACGACGGCTTTATCGCCTACCTCAACGGTCAATTGTTGGTAAGCCGAAACGTGAATTTAAACGCACAACCTCTTTGGAATTCCCTAGCAACCGCGTCCCATGAGGCGGTATTGTACAGCGGAGGTCAACCCGATAAATTTTATTTTTCCAAAGCGGAACTTACCAATTTGCTTCACACGGGGATGAACACCCTCAACGTTGCGGTTTTTAACAACGCGCCAAATTCCAACGATTTAAGCGGAAGGTGTTTTTTGCTTGCGGGCATATCTGATTCAATACAAACCTATGCAAATCCCCCGGCTTGGTTTTCCCCTCCTCTTGAATTGTTTAAGACCAACCTACCGATTGTGGTTGTCAACACCCAGTTTGCAACGATTCCGGATGAACCTAAAATTGATGCGACGATGGGAATCATTCATAATGCTCAAGGTGACACCAACAGCATCCACGACCCCTTCAACGAGTATTTCGGCCAAATTACCATAGAACGCAGGGGCTCCTCATCCAACAATTTTCCAGCGAAGTCCTACGGTCTTGAAACCAATGGGCCCAATGCCCTGAACAACAACGTTTCGCTTTTTGATTGGCCGGTAGATAACGATTGGATACTTTATGCACCCTATACGGATAAGGCCATGATTCGCAATGTCCTCACCTACCAATGGGGAAATACCATGGGGAATTATGCTACAAGAACCCAACTTTGTGAATTGGTCTTGAACAATGAATATATGGGTGTTTATGTGATGATGGAACGCATTAAAACCAATCCTGGAAGGGTTCCTATTAACCCCTTGTTGTACGAAGACACCGTGGACAACCACCTAACCGGTGGTTATATTTTAAAACTGGACAAAACGACGGCTGGAGGGACCATTGCTTGGAACTCCCCCTATCCACCGGCCGCCCCAGGAAATGGAACCATTGGATTTCAATTGCATGACCCTTCCTTGGACACCCTACATCCCCTTCAATTATCCTACATTCAATCCTACGTTACGGCCTTCGAAAATGCATTAGCGGGAGCCAATTATACCGATCCTGTCCAAGGATACGCACCCTTTATCGATATTCAATCATTCATTGATTTTATCCTTGCGAATGAAATGACCAAGAACGTAGACGGTTATCGAATTTCCAGTTTCTTATACAAACAACGTTTCAGTGAAGGAGGTAAACTGGTAGCGGGTCCTTTGTGGGATTTCAATATAGCCCTTGGAAATGCCAATTATTGCCAAGGAAATACGACCTCGGGTTGGGCTAAAAATTTCAATTCTATTTGCGGTGGCGCGCAGTTGATTCCCTTTTGGTGGAACCGGCTATTAAGCGACAGTACCTTTGCGAACCTCACGCATTGCCGTTGGCTAGCATTAAGGCAAGGTCCCTTAAGCGATACGTTAGTTATGGCTACTATTGACAGTTTGGCCGCAGTATTGGAAGGTCCCGCCCAACGTCATTTCATCCGTTGGCCTATTTTGGGAACCTACGTTTGGCCCAACAATTTTATCGGTCAAACCTTTGCCGAAGAAATCACCTATTTAAAAACATGGCTGAGCAATCGCCTTGCTTGGCTGGACGCTAACATGGTGGGAACGTGTGACAACCTCTCGATGCCCGAGCCCCAAAAAGACGCTCTTCGAATTTTTCCAAATCCTAGCGATCACGTTTTATACCTTGAGGGATTGGAGAAACCAACCCTTGCTCGCATCTATAATTCTACGGGAACTCTGTTTGCATCCATTCGTCTCAGCAGCTACACCTCATCGATTTCAACGGAATCCTTACCCAACGGCATGTATTATTTACAAGTCGATGGGTATCCAAGCATGTTTAAACTATTAATTCTTCATCTATGAAACCGTTATTTTTGGCAATTATCCTACTCCTAGGAATTGTTTCCTGTAAAAAAATCGAGGGCCCAGGGGGCACATCAGCCATTCGTGGAACCGTAAAAGGCAGCAGCTTCAAGGCAGGAAGGCACGAAGTAACCCAAGTGACCTGCACCGCAGGGATTGAACTGGAGCATGGCGACTATTGGATACTCAACACAGGTGACCCCTTAAAGCAATACTACATTTACTACTCGAATCCTTCTTGGATTAGCAGTGCCGACCCACAACTACAGGGAAGAATTGGGATTATGGTGAGCTTCAATTACTCGGATTCCAATGCAGAAATCGCAGCGCAAACGCAAGCAGCAATTGCTGCAACGGCAGGAACTCCCTTCAGCAGTTTTGTAACCAATGACATCATTACCCTGACGGACAACAGCTATATCGATGTTCCAGATCCTGATAATGGGACCACTTCTTTCGGAATCGACGTGGCAATGCAAGGAAAAGCAGAAGAGAGCACTAACGGAATTTCCATGGCAAACGAGCGCGTGTACATTATCTACGGCGCTCATGAATTCGCAGCCGACGACGTACGAACCGATGAAGCGGGGCGCTTTTCCTTCGAAGGACTTCAAAAAGGAAACTACAAGATATACGTGCTTTCCAAGGACCCACTTAACGAAGGGATATATTATCGAATGCAGCATGAAGTTTCTATAACCGCTTCCAAAGAAATCGTGGAAACACCATTGTTCAACATTTTGTATTGATGTCCATTCGAACCTATTTCCTGGCGATTTTTCTTCCGTTTTGGGGAATTTCACAAAACCAAACATGGCTTGGTGCTGAAATAAATCTGAAGCCTGTTAAGAAAACTAAGCTGACATTTAGTGCTCAACATCGAATGAACGGATTTTCCGAATGGAATAGGACCTTCCTGGAGGGTAAATTTTCCGCTAAGGTAGTTCAAGGGGTACACGTTTTTGCTGGCCAACGTTTTGGGATTAGCCCCAATCGACACAGTTCCATCGATCTAAAAGCTACCACATACCTCTACCGAACGGCCATTGGAATCGAACTCAACCCGGTCGATTGGTTTCTGGATAAATCGCGATTCCACTTGGGAATCACGGAACAAATGCAATGGGCCCAACGCAAATTTCAGAGATCCAATACGGTCTTGCGCAGTAAAGTCAGCGCAAAATATGATATTAAGGATTTTCCAATGACTCCTTTTATCCAATGGGAGCATTTTTACGATTTTCAAAGGGACATCACGTATACTGGAGCCGAAGTACTTATCGATGGAGGAACCGCCGCTTTCCGCGCTTTTGGAGGTTGCATCATTGAACTATCAAAAACACAAGAATTGCAAGTCTCAGTTGGACGACGTAAAAATTTTCTTCGTGAAAATCCGCAATGGATTCTTTCCTTGAAATACTCGGTCAACCTTAAATAACCAATTCAATATCTATCCACCTACGCTAAAGCTTCGGTGGAATATCGGCCAATTTCATTCCTCAGACAAATAGGAAACAAAAAAAAGGGGGCCTTTCGGCACACCCCTTCTCCATCAATCAACCTCTTTTAATACCCTGGGTTTTGAATTAAGTTGGG
>Ga0194110_10003567_pt1 | contig 19205 bp, 17 predicted proteins | sample TA2Kig1200mmetaG_FD_146192 | JGI IMG/M metagenome (GOLD analysis project Ga0194110, IMG submission 146192) | Freshwater microbial communities from Lake Tanganyika, Tanzania - TA2015032 Kigoma Deep Cast 1200m | ecosystem: Environmental > Aquatic > Freshwater > Lake | place: Tanzania: Lake... | reverse complement strand
CGTATAAAACACGGGGTGACGGATATCTGTTCCGTCCTCAGATTCTTCCAATTATCTACTATAATAATTATATATTTATATAAATCTACATTTTTATTATTAGAAATAATACTAAAAAAGTCAATAGGTATTAAAACATTTTATGTCATTTAAAAAATCTCAACTTAGCAACATTTATTTAACCAACTAGCGTACTTTATCAACAAATCTTATATCTAATCTCTGATTCAGACAATCAGCTATTTTTTTCAATTTAGCTAAAGTAGGATTATAATTCCCGCTTTCAAGCCTGGAAATATTTGACTGTTTATCCCCAATTAATTCTGCCAGCTCTTTTTGGGTCAACTTTTTTTCTTTCCTTAAAGTAATTATCTGACTTTTAATCTGGTACTCCAGCTCAAGATTTTTTAATTCTTCTAAAACTTCCGGGTCTTTATTTATTATCTTTTTAGCTTTTTTCCATTCCATAACTATTTTACTCCTTTGCATCTATCTAAATAATCGATCATTCGCCCTCTTGCTATCTCTAATTCATTTTTAGGAATCTTTTGTTTCTTTTTTAAAAAAGCATGAACCAAGACAAATATATCTTTCATATATAAAAAATAAATTATTCTAAATTGACTTGCGCAAAATCTAATTCTTAACTCCTATAAATCTTTATACCTATCTCCTCTAATTTTTCGTGTATAAGGATAAGGCAAATATATCCCGTGCAATTCCAATAAATCAATTTCCTTTTCAATTTTAGCTCTCTGTTTAGGAGGTAGAGATTGTATAAAATCTAAAACAGGGTATTTTCCACTTCCTGTTTTATATAATTCTATCCCCCATTTCATTATATATATCATATATGATATAATGTCAAGCAAAATTGAAAAATATTATTAATATCTAGATTTCTATTTTATTCTTCTTAGCCTGCCGTTGGCTTTGGTGTGAATTGTTATACTATTAATAGAAATTATTTTTAGAAAGAAGCACCTGACATCCGCTTCGCAATATACCTCTATATATTTGGGGTTATCTATACTTTCTATTACATTATATTGTAGACTGCCAATACTGCAGTCAGCAGTCTCTTTGTAATTCTTATAAAAAAATTCATAGATTATATCCGGGTAATTATCCGCCAGTCTATTAACACCAAGATCTTGCGCCGCTTCAATATCAATACATTTGGAAGCTTCTTCTGCTGCAACCATGCAAGCTTTATTTATTTCTTCTTTATATAGAAATGCTCTGCCTATATCTACAACAAACCCCAATAGTAAAATAAATACAGGTAGTAATATAGCAACTATAAGCAGGACTGAACCCCTATTCCGCTCAGGGTTAAAATTCGAATTTACCATAATTGTATCCACCAGCCATATATTCGCATCAGAATTACTTCCTTCTGACATTAAGTTAATCGACCTGAAACCATTTATGGGGTTGTTAAAATAGACATGAGCACTTTCTCCATTCTGAGCATAGAGATAAATATGTAAAATGCTTTCTTCGTTGCCGCTATAATCAAATTTTGTAATGGTATTTATACTACCCTCAGCAGAAGGTGCAAAATTACCATTAAATATAGTGACCTTTTCAACACCCTTGTTATCATATCTACAAATATCCTGATAAATATAGATTCGAACAATTTCTTTTTCTTCTTCGGTATGCTCTGGGTCTTTCTTTTAGAACCTCAATTCCTTTGGCAAATTTTATTTGTGCCCGGTTTTATGAGAAAATTTATTATGAATTTAGCCCCACTAGTTCAAGAGTAAAACTATAAAAAAGTAACGAATTCTGTCTCCAGACCAGGTAACGGATACTGGAAGAAATAAAACTTTATTTTGATAAACCTGAAGATAAAAAATCACTGTAAAAAGTAACTGATTTTGGAAAATACTACTTGACTAAATTATAGGAGCAGAGCCACTTTTAGTTCTATGTACCTATTTTAGTAAAGGGATACAAGCTGTTGCTTGATTTTGGTATCGGTATAGGGGTTTAGCACCTCCAGGGGGACTCTGGGGATAGCTTATTACACTATGGCCAGGCGAATAACAACCGGAACCGTAAGTACCAGTATAATTAGTGCCCGAACAACTATGAGGACAATTACCTCTGCTATTAGAACAGCAAATTTTGTAATTACCGCCTTTGGCACAACCTGAGTCAGTACAAAGATTAGCCTTTTAAGTAAATACCCCATTAAAATTAAGTTTATTACAGTAAATTTGAAGTTATATGAAGATGTCAAGAGGAGATTTAAAAAATTATTAGACAAATATTAAAAAAAATAAAAAAAGTTTTATAAGGACTAAATTAAATTAGCCCTTTTTGTTTGAATGAAAACTAGTCGTTGCTGATAATAACCAGGTGGGCTTAGTTGTTGTTTCTAATCTTTATTGCTTCCTCAACCGCATTGGCTAGATGTTGTGAAATCCAATCATATCTTTCTTTACTGTTAGCTCCTGCCGGATTATAACACTTCACAATCGTAGATAGTTTTTCCTTGGTTCCTCCGTGAGTTATGTAGTCAAACGGGTTATTCCCTTTTTCAGAAATATATCCTTGGCTGTTTTTTAGGCCGTGGATGTATATACCAACAACACCCATACCAGAATCCCACGACTTAACTATTTCATAATTTATCCATTTCCTATCGGCGGTTTTATTCCCAACAAGAACAACCGTACATGAACGATATTGCATTTGATCTTTTATCCATTTTTTAATTGCTTCATCACCACTACTTGTGATTGCCTCCCAGTCATTATCGGTTGCTGGTTTGTTCCCCTCAATAGCACCTATGCTGCGAACTGTTGATGCACGCCAACAATCTGGTTTGTAATGAAAACTATAAAAAACTTGTCTTTTTGTCGTCATAGTTAATTAAGAAGGGTTTTTAAGTTTTCCCAGCTCCATCTATAAAGTCGTCCTGCATTAGCGACCGGAGTCGGGTTTATAAGATCATGATAAGCAATAATCTGCGCAATCGGCTTATCGTATTCTCGTGCAAATTCTACTTCTTTTAATACCCCGTCTGCTTTATAAGTTTGCCTCCCAACCATAACAAGAACGATGTCGCACTGTTTTATTCTTCTTTCTGCTTCATCTTCCCATTTGTGCTGAGGTGCCGCTTCTTTCATTGACCAATCCGCACCCCAAAAAGGAGATGTTGGTAATTTTGCCTGCCCCATTACAAAATTTTTGATACCACTATCATTATTAAAGTCGAAACTAACAAATACTTTTTTAGCCATAATTTTGAATTTAATTTATTAAGTACGCAATTAATAACGCAACGCCGACCAAAGGTAAATAGAAAACTAAAAGCGTAGACGAAAATATTGCGCACACCCAGGTATTTTTCTTGTCTTTTTTATGTTCACTTGTATTCATTGAAAAATCAATTTCTTTTTCGTCCAGTTTTCTTACATGATTATATAAAGCTCTGAATAGTCTCTCTTGCGAAAGAAAATAACCGTCCAAAATCCAAAAAACAAGGATAAGGACTAGAAGAAAATAAATAATGTAATTGGAATTAGTACCTTTTACAAATAATGCGAGCAATGCGGCAATTAATGTAATTGTCCAACCTCTCAAGAAAAATAAATTGCCCGCCATTCGATTGATGATTCCTTGAATAAACTCAAGATGTTTTCGTTTATTTTCCATATGTTTTTTGTAATTCATTAATGGAAAAAAGTCAATCTTTTTTCTGCGACTTTGTAAATACTGATGGTAATTTTAATATAATTTAAACTTGGTTCAGTGCTTCATGTTGGGTGGCTATTAAGAAAAACAACACCGGAGTCTTCCCCCCTGCTCTCAAATTCCATAGGAATTTAAAAGTATGTTTTTAAGAAAACAAGGACAGTAACAAATACTCGTAGGTTTAGAACAGTCTTTTTATATAATTATACATTTAGTTCACAACAGTCGATGTCTCTGATACTACTAAATTAAAGCACCAAATCAACCCAATCATCAAAATTATTATCTCTTAAATCTACACTTGTTTTGTTGAAATAAACCCACCGCCCACGGTAATTGCGGCTATCAGTGTTTGTAACTATACCGCCAAAAAGTTTTTTACCTTTTTTGTTTTCACTTTTAATATATTTATACAATCCGTCAATTTTTTGACCAGCAATTTGTTTTGTTAATCCAGCCTTAGCATCAAATAAGCTAATTCTCCCATCTTTCAACCTAACAATGAAATCAACATAAAAAGGTCTCTTTTCTCCATTGTCATAAGGAACAGCGAAAAATATTGCGTCTCTGTCCCCGTTTTTAAACCACCACTTAACTGTTTCTGACTTTTCTAAAAATTCAATAAAAGCCATTTCTGTTTTCCATTTTTCGTCACTGAGAAATGGCTGTATAATTGATTTTTTAACATTTTCTTTTACGTATTCACTACCAAAAGATAGAGTTTCTGGGACATTCCAATTTTCAATATTAATCATTTCGCTTTCTCGTTGGGTGACTTCGGTTTGGTATTTTTCTTTCGCTTTATCTAAAACATTAGCAAAATGCCGAGAGTTTTTGTCGCTTAAAATACTTTGCACAATTTCTTCCCACTTATCAGTATATTGCATCTTTAATTCATTTCTAAAAAACTTATAGATTGCCTCTTTTACTCTACCAACAGACCTATCTTCAGGATAGAAAGGGGTTAAATTTTGCCTGACGAAAAAGTCAAATAGTTTTTGCAAATCAAAACCACCTATTTTTATTGCTCTATTCCCAACAATTCTCGTACCCGCCAAAGCATCAATATCTTCGGCTTTATAATCAGAGATTATTTTTAGGTCAATTTTTCTCGCATTAATATCAATATTCTTTTTCAAATCGTATTCTTTGGCTTGTTCTAAAAATATTTCAATAAAGAGCGTGGACAATCTTGTCTTTTCTCGATGCCTTTTTGGATAGCAAGAAAGTAAATTTATTGGTTTATAATCTTCCCTTCTTTTGCTTATATAAATAGGGATATAATCTCTGGCAATGTCTTCATTAATTTCGACATGATCCAAATTGGTATAAACATAGCCATAATTTAAAATCTCCCCTTTATAATGGCCTTTATCTGGTTCAGGCATTCTCATGATTCTGCCAACTGTCTGGATAGAAAAAATTGGACTGTGCCATTCTCTAAACAAAATAAGTATCTGCGCTCTGGGACAATCCCATCCCAAAGCAATCGCCTGCTTGAAAAGCAAAACCTCAACTTCGCTGTCTTGTTTCTCAACATTTTCTTTGTTGATATGTTCACCAGAGAGCCAAATTGCTAGTTTATTGTTATCCTTTTCAGTTGAAATTTTATATTTATTCTTTAAAATGCTTTCTACTCTTTCTCGTATGCGGTCTTCTAAACTTGATTTTCTATCAGGCAATTGTATTAAAACCAAAGGATTAACATTTATTTTTTCTTTTTGGTACACTTTTATCAACTTCTGCCTTTTTTCTATTGCTGCATCTATAACTAACTCTTCGCTTCCACCACTTAATTTCTGCGTCTGTATTTTCTCTTCCATTATGAAATTATCAAAATCATCGTTTAAGATAACAGCTTTTTTAATCATCCCTTCTTTTTTAACATCTTCCATATGAACATTTACAGTTTCATCTGGTTGTTCGACTGCTTGTGGAGTTGCTGAAACTTCGATAACTAATTTGGGTCCGACATCCTTTATCCATTTTTGAGTAGCATTAGACTGGGCCTGATAATGACTTTCATCTATTATTAATATAATCTCTCGCTCTTCTTCTTTAGTTCTTTTTACCACAATTGGAAAATTATTATCTTGCTCATTATCTCGGATATAAATGAGATCTTCTCTTCTAACCTTTTCCCAATTAAAAAATAAAATTTCATTATCTCCTATTTTTCTATCATCTAAATCTTCAAAAAATAAACATTTTAAAGCTCTGCTCTTTTCAAAATAATTTTCCAATTTTTCTTTGCTTTGATTGGTTAAAACTGGACGTGGGGCAGTCCAGATGAAGCCAAGCGGAAGCCTAACTTCTCTATCATCAACTAACTGTTTTAAAAACTCCGCCATCATTATTGTTTTCCCCGAACCAGTTGGTGATTTAAAAACTAGTTTTTTACTGCCGGAGTATCCCAAAAGCTTTTTGGTTATGGTTAATAAATCATCTATTGCGTTTTCTTGGTATATTTTTAGTTGCATAGTTATTATTTTTTGAACCTTTCAATCTCATATCTATCTTCACGCTTGCCAAATGCTTCAGGTCCTCCTTCTAAAATATCAATACTATGTTGCTTTATACCTTGCATTTCAATGGGAATTTTAGCCTTTTCACTAACAAAAGAGTTTTCTATCGCTCCGCTTATGTACTTAATTCTTGCTTTTTGATTAATTGGTATCGCTTCAAAATTTGCAACGATTATTTGTTCTGCATCTGTATTTAACACTAAGTTAGGATTATGAGTTATAACAATAATCTGCCTTCTTTTTTTTGCTATTTTAAAATAATTTATAAGATAAGGATAAACAGATTTGTTATCAAGATTTTCTTCTGGTTGATCAATAATAAGAGGGGTGCTACTTTCTGTATCTAAAACAAGATACATAAGTAATAGTACAATTCCCTTTTTGCCCGGCGAGAGCAGCTCTATATTTGTTCTTTGAAACTTTATACTATATGTTACGCTAAAATCAGAAACGTCAAAAATCCAATTGTAAAAATCAATCTTTTTCTTACCCCTTAATCTTAATAGTTGTCCTTCGATATCAATAGGTTGGCCTTCATCTTCTTCAAATGTTTTATAAAGATGAGCTATGAGAGAGTAAATATCTGAAGTCTCAGCAAGCTCAATTTTTTCAGAAATTGTTTTAATCTCCTTAAATAAAAGATCTCCATTGCGATGATATCTACCAGTTCTATTAAAATCAATTATACTATCTGCCTTATTAAAAAAATTCTTTACGTCTAATTCTATCCGAGCAAAAAATTCTATTTGATTTTTTTCTCCCAGATTTTCTTTATCCAACTTCTCTCTCAGTGGAATATATAGTTCTTCAAGGATTTTCTTTTCCTCTTGGAGCAAAATGAAATAATTCTTGTATGCCTCATCTCTCTGCTTAATTTTTTCTGGTAGTAAAGGTTTCTTTACTTCTCCTATTTCTTTTATGATCTTTTCCAAATCATTAACTCTCTTCTGATTCTTATCAATATTTTCTTCAAATGATCTGATAGTCTTCCTTTTGTCCTCTGCTAAACTTGATTTTGACTCAAGCATAGATATTAAGACATTAGTCTTACTTAAAGAAAGTTTTGAAATATAATCATTTGTTAATATACTTAAATCTGTCTCTATTGACTCTTTAGTTTTACCTTCACTAATATCTTCTTCTAATTCTTCAGCTCCTTGAAGTCCTTGGATTTTGTTTTCAATTTCTCTTTTTTTATTATCAAGTTCGTCATTAAAATCAGTAGAGACCGAAAATTTCAATTTCTCCTTGATATTACTTAAGTTGACAGACTCAAGATCATTTTTAATCTCCACGAGCTGTTTATCTACATATGCTTTCAAGGTTTCCACTTTGGTCCTTATAGTTTCAATGGTACTAAGTTGTTTTTTATAGCCAGCTATTTCTTCATTTAATTGATTTTTTTTATTGTTTAAAATACTCAATTTTGCCTCAATCTTTTTCTCACCTTCTGTTATTGGCTTAGGCTTTTGTTCTTTGAGTTGTTTTATTTCAGTCTGAAGTTTACTTCTTTCTTCTTCTTTGGCATCCAAACTATTAATCTCTTCCTCTATGTTGAAAATTTCACTATTTAGATTAGCAATATCTTGTTTACATTTTGATTTTTTCAACTGTATGCTCTCTGTTTTTTTCTTCTTTAAATCAATAAAGGTAGTTTGCCCCATTCTATCTTGGGCTGGGATATATTGGAAAATTATATTTTCGACTTCCTTCTGCAACTCTCCTGCCTGTTCGGGTCCACATTTTCTTTCAATAAAACTTTGAGAAAGATATCTTCCTTTTTTTAAATCTTTGTAATCTTTAAGATCCTCTGTTATAGTTATCGAATCTGAACTTCCGTCTCGCCAATAAACAGTTATCGCACAATTTTCGATTGTTTCTTCTATTTGTTTTGAAGATTTTAGTGCTTTAAAGATAAAAGAGCCGGGATCCTCCCCTTTAATATCAAAATCACCGCAAGCCAAAGCTATAAAATCAGCTAATGCCGTCTTTCCAGCGCCTTTTTCACCAATTATTGAAACTAAATTATCATTTAAAAGAATTGGCTCATCTTCAAACCAATTATTTGAATCTCTAATTTTAATTTTATCAATAACTTTAGCATCGTTCTTACCCTTTGGCGGCAACTTTCCAATATATACTCTTTCTTCTGGCTCATAAATTATTTGTTTCAATCCTTCAAAGGTCGGATCTGCTTTAATCCAACAAAATTTATCATCTTCCGGTTTGCAGATTTTATCTAAACAATGAGCATCAGACCCAAATATACAGGGTTTTAATGCTCCAAACTCTTTTATAAAACTTTCTCTCGATAAATCCTTCTTTCCTAATGCCCAATTTATAGTATCTAAAGAACCTGTCCCTAAGATATGTGCGGTTTGCAAAAAGTTTTTCTTTGTTAAATATGCTTGCCTCCAATCTATATCAGCCCATTCATGACCTGAAAGTACAAATAAGAATTTTCCCTTAAATAAATCTTTTCTCAACAAGTCTTGGACTTGCTTTAGTGAAACTGTAAGATTTTTAAACGCCGCTCCCTCCTCTGAATCGCTTTTAAAAATCGGATTATGTTCTTTTATGAACTTACCCACTTCACAAATTGTTCGCTTGTTCAATTTTCTAACTCCATTTAACCCACCTACAGATCCACTAACTTGAATATCAAGAGCTCCGATAAACTCTTTTTCAATATCATCGATTCTTAACTCATTACTAAAAATCACATGAAAGTTTATATCTTTACTTTTTTCTTTTACTACAAAAGTGTCTAGTCTTAATTCTACATTCGGAAGTATTAAGTCAAAATTTTTTAATTTTCCTTGGTTTTTAAACTCCAAAACTTTCTTGTAGCCATCAATAAAGAAATAATCTGTAATTCCAATAACTGAAACATCTTTAATTTTTTTAAGCTCTTCAATAAAACAATTCCAGTCTGGCGAACCATCAGAATTTTTGGGGTATTGATTATTCAACCCAGATAATGGACTGTGAATATGCAAATCCCATTTTCGCCATTCAGAACCTCTTGGATATAAGATTTTATTATTCTTGTTATTCGTCATATCTTTACCTAAAAATTCTCCTATACACCCTTAAAATTGCTTCTGGTATGGGAGACATTTGGACTCTTTGCTTTACATCGCTAAATTCATCATCAAAGGTTTCATCGCCCAAAGAAAAAACATAAACACTGAATTTCCCCTTAATGCCTTTAATTATTTTTTTGAAAGCAGGAATTGCCATCTGATCAAAAATTATGCCAGTATAGTGGTTGGTGTTTTTGAAAATTTTAAAAACTTTCTTCTCCAAAACCTTCTCAAAAGTTCTTTCTTTTATGCAAATCATTTCTGTGGCTTGTTTTGTAAGTTTTATTTTATTTTTATCAGTTGGCTCCGCATCAACAAAATCAGTTTCAAAATAAAGAAGATTAGCAGGAATACCTGTTATAGTGGGGTAATCTTTATGACCATCAATTACTTTTTTAATTCTTGGATAGCAAACATCTCTTGCAATGCCATTTTCATTGTTTGTGCATAGTATAAACTGTCTATTTCCATTATCTTCTTTATTTAGCATCATTACTGCATGCCCTGTTGTTCCAGAACCTGCAAAATAGTCAAGAACTACTGCATTTTTTCTTGAATATAAAATAGGTGCAATGCAGTCATAAGTATTAAAAATTGATTTTGGAAAATCAAAATTGCATCCCGGCACCAGTCTGTTTACTAATTTTGTTCCATATTCATTTGCATCATATCTACTATCTTGCCATACTGTTCTAACTGTCCCAAAGTCTTTACCAATTTCAATTTCATATCTATTTTTTGTCTCTTTTATTCGCAATAGATGTTTCACTTCTTCTATGCTTTGCCTTGCATATCTCCACTTTCGTTCAACACCCGACCTATCTATAGGATAAACATAAAATTTTCCATCTTTTATAATCGTTTGTTTCTCCGGATGTTCATCATTATTCAATACATCGGTAAAATCTACTATTTTGCCTCCATCAACTATAATTCCATAGAAACAATTTTTTGCATTAGTCCTAAGTGATTGACCTCCATTATCTCTTAAATTTCTCCATTCAATATCTTCCTCTTTAATTTTTCTAATACTAATGATTTTAAGGTCTTTTCGAAATACAAAGTAAGCATATTCATGAGTATAGGAAAAATTTTTACCTTGTATACCTCTTGGATTATGAACTATTGTAATACAATGTATTTCATATCCTTGGAATAATCCTTCTAATAAAACTCCCAAATGCGCACATTCGTTATCATCAATAGCACAAATAAGAACCCCATCTCTCTTTAATAGAGGTTTAGTTAGTTTTAACCTTTTTTCCATCATGCTTAACCATTTACTATGTCTAAAACTGTCATTGATATCTACATAGTTGTTGTCATATTTCCAATTTTTTGCTCCCGTATTAAACGGAGGGTCAATATATATCACATCAACTTTGCCTTTATAGGTATAATTTAATATAGAAAGAGCGTGATAGTTGTCACCTTCTATGAGGATATTTACTGGTTTTTCTGTGTTTGTTTTAATCTCTTTTGTTTTATCTTCTGTAAGAATAGGAAGCTTTTCTTTGCATAATTCTGCTACTTGCTCGGGTTTATCTTCCCAGATTATTCCATACTTTTTTCTCTTTTTGAGTTTTTTTATCTCTTCTATTAATTCTTCTTTAGAATAACTACTATATTTGCCATATTCAATCATAAAAATTATTGCCTTTTAATAAAATATCTATTGATTTTTTAACTTTTAACAACTTATTAAACAAAATTTCCTTATGGCTTTTATCCATAGCTTCGGACTTAAATTTATTAATGGCTTTTAGTATTCTGTCACATTCATTAACGATTATTTCAGGAAACTCTTTTTTAGTTTTGACTTTCTTAGAATTTAGGTTTTTTAATTCATTATAGGATTCTTCAATGGTGAACCCAGGTTCACCTTTTATCTTCTGAACCAGTTCTAGAGTTTGCTCGCCGGTGAGTTTTTTATCTTTTATAAAGTTAAAAACTTCTCTTAAAACCTCTGCTTTATCCAGCAGTTGTCGCAGAGCCCGGTCGTGTCTTTCAGTTAATTTCTTTTTCCTGATATCTTCCTTGATTTCATCCGGAAGATCCAGAAGGCCAACAAGGTCTAAGACTCTTTGTTTTGTTAAGCTTAGTCTTTGGGCCAGCTTTTCCCATGGTAAACCCAAGTTTACTTTTAACTCCATTAAAACCGCTGCTTGGTCCATATTATTTAAGTCTTATCTTTTAATATTTTCAATAAAATTTTAACACTAAAAAGCAATTTATAAAAACACTTTAAATGACTTCATACCATTTTCTACATCTATGTTGGCCAGGGTAATATAGATTGTGTATTTATGCCTGATTTGATTAGAAAATTTATTATAAATTCAAGTCCTACTAGTGCAAGAGTGAAACTATAAAAAGTAACGAATTTTGTCTCCAGAGCATGTAACGGATTTTGGAAGAGATAAGACTTTAATTTAAATGATATAAAAATAAAAGTTCGCTGTAAAAAGCAACGGATTTTGGAAAATATTACTTACTTATATCATAGTAGTAGAGCCACTTTGAGTGCTATATACCTATTTTAGTGGAAGGGGTACAAGCTGTAGCTTTATTTTGGTATCGATATTGGGATTAAGTACTTCCGGGAGGACTCTGGGGAAGCTCACCGGCATACAATATAATCGCTGTTGGTCGCTTATCATTTTCAGCTTTTCTTCGCTTTAATCTTTTCTAAAGCCTCTGATGCTTTATCTCGGACATATCTATCTCTATCCTTTAAGGCCTTTATTAGTGGTTCTAAAGCTTTTGTATCGCCTCTATTCACAAGAGCTGAAGCTGCTCTACTTCGGATATCACTTATTACATCATCTAAAGCCTTGATAAGGGGTTCTACTGCCTGTGTATTTTTTATCAGAGCTATTACTGCAGCCTCTCTGACATACCAATTTTCATCTTTTAAAGTGGACTGAAACTAAGTATTTAAGAAACTGTTTTGCTGAAACTTATAAAAGAACCCTATCTAATCTCGAAAGTGCAGCTGATCGCACATACATTAGCATCAGGATAATAAACTAATCTACCAATTGGATTCTGAACTACATTGTCTAAAAACTCATTATGCCTTACTTGGCGAATACTTATTTGGTAATCATCTCCTGGAGGAAGTGATGCTGGAATTGGCCAGCCACAAATCCCAGTGTTAGGAGTTTCAGGGGTAATTTCTCTAAATTTATATTCGTTCTTTAAGAGGAAAATTCCCACATAGTCTCTTTTTGGCCCGATAGAAGTCCACTTAAAAGTAAAAATTGTTCCACGCCGTAACGTCTCTCCTTTTTGGGGTGAAGTAATGGTAATTCCAACTTGCTCTTTAAACCTTCTTTCGATTAACACTACTTTCGGTCTCACCCGCTCTATAGCTTCTGATATTTCTTTCAAAAGTGGAGCTACCTGATTAATCTTGATGATCTTATATTGCTGATAAGTAGCAAGAATCCGTAAGTCTTCCAACATTTCCTTACTGGGAATCGGGGCCCTCGTTTCAACTTCAGCAATAAAAGTCTTAGCCCGCTCAAAATTTTCTGCTAAGATCGCCATTTTGTTCTGCTGGCTCTCCCGATATTCGGTTATTCTAGTCATTCTTGCAGGTAGAATTATGTAGTAGTTTTGTGTGATTGCTTCAACTTCATTAATTTCACGGAGTAATTCTCGTAATACCGGGAGTTCCTCCTTTAATTTCTGGCTTGCTTTCCCAATTTCTCTTAAAATCCACTTTACCGACTCGACCATTGATAACCTCAATAGAGTTTCTTGCTATGGTTATGATAGCACAATTTTCATCACGATAAGAGAGCACACCTAGAGTTTCGTCCGAAGGTTAGTATTTCTCTTTTTTATATTGAACTTGAGTATGGTAATCCATAGACAGCAGTAGATATGAAGCACCCGGACTGCTTCTTTCACCCCGATTTTATTTATCGAATCCGTCTCCGTGCTACTCTTCTGACATCAGAATCTATGTCATCCACAGGATTTTCAGCCCTGTCCAATATTTTCATAAAAATAGTGTGTGCATACCCCCATTCGCATTTTGACTCATAAAGCTCTCCAAGGTTTAGAAGCAACAAGGAGGGCGGACTCGATAAGTAGTTGAAGAGTCCCAGTTTCTGCTTAACGTAGGCTATTGCACAATCAGGTCCTTCCTCTTTTTGTGTCTGTTGGCTTACTTTCGTATATGCGGCGGCAAGCGTTTGCAGACGAGCTGAATAGATGGGCTCATGAAAGTGTCCGTATCCTTCTTGCGAATCAATTATTACGGAAGCTTCCATTTCTTGTATTGCTCGCCTCAATTCGTAGCTCATAGGCCAAGCTTCCTTCGGTTTATACCTGAGAAGTTTAAAATAAGTTTCGCCCAAAGAAAACCTTGCATTCATCTCGTCGTCTTGTGGCAATCCGATCTTCAAGGCACCTTCTAGTTTTGCAATTACGTCTCTTGCCTCTAACTCGTGTTGTTCGGAACTCCCAAGAAGTACTAAAGTAACCAGTGCCTCTGAATAAAGGTCTTGAGCAGGGTTGTTCACAAAATGGTCGCAGAAACCGCTACCATACATGGTTTCGTTGAAGTGCGGACTTTCTTTGCACCCACACATGAGCTTAGGAATTTTGTACTTACAGTGTGAGCACTTTACCTTTTCTGACATTGCTACCTCCTTTTTCCCTGGCTCACGCTTTGGATTATTTGGCGTCTCTTATAGTTGATACACTCCCGTCGTTTCGTCTCTTATAAATACAGCCATCGTCGTCTATGTAATAAATCCAGTCTCCCTCTTTTGTAAAGAATACAGCGGAATCGGGAATTGGAGCATCATTAATGTATGCATAATAAAACTTGCCAATCTTCTCAATATGTTCTGTCTTGTACCTCTCTCTCAAAGGTATAATAAGAGCAGCATGCCATTTTACCTGCTCCAAAGTAGGTAGCCCTTCGGTTGGATAAAGAGCTTGACTACAGTGGATCCAGCCACTCATTTCATCTCCGCTAGTTCCATGTTTCTTCCACTTCACCATTAACCAGTCTCCCTTTATTTTATAGACACCTACAGCAACTATTCCTTTAACAATAGAAACCTTATCAGCAGAAAAGGAAGGTTCTTTAAGCAAATAGAACCCAGGTAGCAAACCTATGGTAAAAGGTAACTCTTCAACCTCTTGAAGAAATACATGTTGTATTACTTTTATTTCTTGCTCTGTTCTTAAAGCTGGTCTTATAATTGCAGAAAATACAAAAACTATTATCGAAACTATTAATACTAAAATACATACTAAAACTAACCATCTACTACCTGAACCATTGGAACTTCTACCACCATAGCCACCACTGTAGCCACCACCTTTATCTGATTTCTCTTTATCACCAAAAAGCTTTGGTCGCACATCTCCTGCAGTGCCATATGTAGCTTTGCCCCGGTCATAGCCTCTTTTATATTCATCCGACTTTCCAATTTTCTGGACATCTTCAAAAAGGGGGCCAGCAAAAGGGTATTTCGCACTTTCTGAACCATCTCTCAGTCCTTCTCCATGGTCATACCCTTTTCGATAACCTTCATCTAAGGAATATCTTATAAAATCCTTATGTTGTTTTGTTCCGTCTTCTTTCCCTTTTTCAGAAGGACTTTTAAAGAGATCGTCAAAAAAACCCATGGTCACCATCTCTCTTAGCTATTAAAGTGCCAAAACTGAAAATATGTAAAAATTAAAGTACTGTAGAGCTGATTTCTTTTCATTTTAAATTTACAACTATTATACTAAAAAACTTTAAATAAAGCCTCTAAATGCCTCTAAAAGCGACGAAAATGGGTGTGAGATACCATTTCCAAATCTGTTTTTAAAATCATTTCTTCGCTTATACTTTGTTCAGTGATCTAAAATCAATATTTAACCCACAATTTGTATAATAGCCTTTGTGAACTGTGCCACAAAATTGACAAGTATAATAAGGTCCATTAGGATCTATTGTGTTTAAGTATTTCTTATATTTAAAAGGGTCATCAGCAGTAAATAAACCTTTAGCCTTTACAGAGAACCTAAACATCTCATTACAACATTTCTAGCAGATGTAACTAACCCCATCCTTTTTTGCTATCTTTTTTGCCAATTTAACTACCTTACTATATTTTTTATAACTGTTAATATATCTTCCATTTTGCCCAATATTAGCTCTAATCTATCCTCAATATAGTTTAATGTTTTTGATATATCTTTTATTATTTCCATCTCTTCGTATTCCATTTATCTTTACTCCATTTTAAACATTTAAATAACCACTAAATCAAATGTATTAAAAATTAAGTTAAACTGACAAACAATTGGTAAGGATATATTAAGAAGTAAAAAATAAATATAAGCGTAGGAAATAAAAGAAGCCCGAGTTGTTTTTTCTATTTGTATTTGTATAATAAACGATTTATTATAAAATATATTTAGTTTTAAACTGTTTAAAGGTTAAAAAAAATAGTATAACAATCAGCTGAAGGCGGATTTGCCCGCGCACGATTTTTCTGATTTTAAAGTGTTTTAGAATCACTGAAATCTTTCGGTATTGATTGCTCGTAAACCGCTTAGCCAAATCGTTATATAGTTAATAAAATAAATAAATGAACTTTATTATGAATTCAACTTATCTAGAACGACGATTATCTGAATTATTTAAAAAATTTAAAGAAGGCAAGATATTTTTCAGCAAGGAATTATTAGAAAAAGATGATGGAAAAAAATTGATAGAAGAATTGTCATTACTAAAAAGAAGACCAGATGGTTCTATTGATATTTCAACTGCTACACCCATAGTAAGATCTTTTGCGCGAATGTTTTATAATATTGAAAAATATACTAATATCGGTGATGATAAAACTAAGAAAATAATTTATGAACAAGAAGATAGTGTTAAAATTGATGAAATTATTAAACTTCAAAGAGACTACTTTTCTTTGTTAGAAGAATTCTTTATAAGCGCTACAGGAAATAGTGCTGAAAAATTTTTGAAAAATAATGAATCATTTCATGACAGTATTAATCGTAGAAAAAATAATAAATTCATTAAACGCTTTTTTGATGCATTAAATGAATACATACCACAAATCGGTGAATTCTATACAAAAAATTCTAATGAATTATTAAGTGCTCATAAATTTATAGGTGGATTAAAATGTGTTATTGGAGGATCATCTAGATTCCCGGAGGCTGCTTTTAATGGATTTAGAAAGTTTGCGTTATATGCTGATACAATATTCATTCCTGATCCAATTCTTCCTTGGTTAGAAGTTGACCGTCGAGCAGAAAGATTTCTAAATATTCATTTTCTTCAATCTTGTTTATATTTACTAAAATTAAAACCAATTATCGATACCGATCTACCATATCCAGCTATTATTGTTTTCCCAAGTTGGGAAAAATCTCTTGAAACATCAAATGAAGAAACAAAAGATTTAATTTCTGAATTTATTTTAAACTTCTTTTCTTTTTACTTGAATGCTAATTTTGAAGATGAAAGCGAAATATTTAATTATGTCTGTAATGAAGGCAAAGAATCATTTAGAGAAACAGTTATTTCACAACAATTATTTTTACCACCAGATTCACTACCCCCAAAAACTTATGACGAAGCATTTTCAAAGTATATTGAATTCATAAAGCAAGAACGTTCTGAAGAGTTTATTAAACTTATAGATTCATGGCCTTCTGAAAAACTAATTATGAATGGTATCTTAGAGCGACTTTTACCTCAATTTCATATACGTGATAATGCAAGAATGTTGGAAGCTCATCCCTTATTTTGGCTTTCGGCTCACTATCACTATTTCCTTTTATATTCGAATGTTAGTAATAGTGAACTTAATCAAATGGGATTTTTAGACTCAAAAACATTGTCTATACTTCAAGGCTTACAACATCCAAGTAATACTTGGCTAGGTAATATTACTATAAAAGAAATAGCAAGACTAAGAGCTGAGAATTGTAATGAAATGTTTAGAAAAAGATTGACAGAATATTTCACAACTTTATCAAATGCAAATTTTGAAAATTTAAATAGTGTCGCAGCCGAAATTGGTAGAGCAATTTGCTCTTTAATAAGTGAACATGATAAAGAAACCCAAAAAATTGAAGAAAAATATTTTAGAAAACATATCCAAACATTAGGAATTAGTATTTTAACATTAGGTGTCCAAATATTCCCTTGGCTTGCCCCTTATTTGGGAGCTCTTACTGCATTGGGACCTATAAGTAAGTATGCTTATGATAAATTTAATCAGTACAGAGATAGAAAATTATTAAAGGAATCCTTCTTTGGCGTACTTTCAAATATTAAAAGTTAAAAACAGTATAAGAAGATGTTAAGCTAAAAAAATGAATAACTACCGCTATAAAATTTCAGACATAATTGCGAACGCAGAAAAATATCACAAAGCATATTATGATGCTGAAACATTTCGTGGACCAAGTCTTTATTTCCATAGACGATCACTTGAAATGAGTTGCTCTGCTAATTTTGAATTATATTTGGAATATATATATTCTACTTTGGCATCATGGGGAATGCATAGGATGGGAAAAGGTGGTTCTAAAATGCAAAGTTTCGATGTTTTTAAAGAAAGCATTTTGAAAATAAAGGATAAAATTGGGAAGGCCAGAAAGATTAAATATCAAAAAGTGACCGAGTTAGATTGGAGACTTTTAGAAGAGGTATTTCGTGGGATAAAAGTCATGGCAAGCGGCACAAGTATAGTAGGTAACTCCAAAGTCATGGCTCATATAGTTCCTAGCATAGTCCCACCAATTGACCGTGAGTACACTTTGAGATATCTCAAAGGCAATACAAACATTAGGAATGGAATAGATTACGAATGGAAATTGATGAAAGAGATTATATCAGAGTTCTTTATCCCTGTGGCAAAAGGTGCCGGATTTGTCAATAAAGCCAATGCTTGGATATCTAATCAATCCAAATATCCTTGGGATACCTCTATCTTCAAAGTCATAGATAACCTTGTTATAGGTGCAAGAAAGTGAAAAGCTTAACCATCGTTGTAGCGGACGGCGTAAACACAGCTACTGAAATCAGTCGTTATACTGCAAAAAGTGATAGAAGATATATAAAATAATTATTTAATAAAAAAGAAACCCCAAGTCATCTTTTACCCTGGCTCACGCTTTAGGTTACTCAACATCTCGGGGCCCTGCCTTAGAACTTTTCTAAGGGATTTTTCAGAACTTTAACTTACTTTCTACATTCTTTCGTTTGTAAGTTTTCAGCTCTCAAGATGTTTTTTCTAGTTGTATTTGCATACTAAACGATTTATTATAGAATAAATTAAGTTTTGAACTGTTTAAATGTTAAAAATAAATTAGTATAACAATCGGCTGAAGGCGGACTTGCCTGTGCACTATTTTTCTGATTTTAAAGTGTTTTAGAATCACTGAAATCTTTTGGTATTCATTGCTCGTAAACCGCTTAGCCGAATCGTTAAGCAGCTTAAAGCAGGAGGTAAAAGATGTGAATAAGTTTTATAAGGGTACAGTTGAGGGTAATGTTATCCGTCTTGAGAAACAGATAGGACTCTCTGTTGGAACGCAAATCCTTGTTATGTTAAACAAAACTTGGTTTGTTGAATAAATCACTTCACACAGCACTGTTATGTAGTATCATGCGAACTTCAGCAGTCAGATTCCAGAAGGCGAAAAGGTCAACATAAATATTTTGGCTTTATACTGTAATATTCCTTGGCTCATAGCTGGCATTTTTTCTGATTTGTGCTAACTTATCTTTGTTCCATGCTCCAACTACAAACGATGTGAATATGTTCATAAGATTTACCTTAAGCATTACTTCCGGTTTTATCTTATCGTATTTCTTGCTCCATACACTTTCAGA
>Ga0194110_10003555_pt1 | contig 19237 bp, 25 predicted proteins | sample TA2Kig1200mmetaG_FD_146192 | JGI IMG/M metagenome (GOLD analysis project Ga0194110, IMG submission 146192) | Freshwater microbial communities from Lake Tanganyika, Tanzania - TA2015032 Kigoma Deep Cast 1200m | ecosystem: Environmental > Aquatic > Freshwater > Lake | place: Tanzania: Lake... | reverse complement strand
GGCCGGGCCGCGACGAGGAGATCGACAAAGTCTGCCAGTCCATCCGCGCGGCGGGTCGGGCCGGGCTGCCGGTCATCGAATACAACTTCTACGCGCACCGCGCCATGGAGGGCTACTACGAGGAACTCGGCCGCGGCGGCGCGGGGTGGACCGCCTTCGATTATGACCGGATGAAGGATCTGCCGCCGCTGCCGCAGGTGGGCGCCCACAGCCTGGAGCAGATGTGGAGCAACATCACCTACTTCCTCAAGGCGGTGGTCCCGGTGGCGGTCGAGTCGGGGGTCCGGCTGGCGCTGCATCCCAATGATCCTCCGGCGCCGCTCAGCCGCGGGTCGGGGCAGATCATGGGGACGGTGGCGGGCTGGAAGCGCCTGATCGAGATCGTCCCCAGCCCAGCCAACGGAATCACCTTCGACTGCGGGGTGACGCGGGAGATGGGCGAAGACCCGGTGCAGGTGTGCCGCTACTTCGCGCAGCGAAAACGCATCAACCACATGCACTTCCGCAACGTGGTGGTGCGCAAGCCGTACGAAAAATACGCGGAGGTGTTCCCGGACGAGGGCGAGGTGGACATGTTCGGCGTGATGAAGGAGCTGGTGCGGCAGAAGTACGCCGGGGTAATTTACCCGGAGCACCCCCGGGCGCTGGACGCCGATCGCGAGCTGGCTAAAGGCCGGGGCTACCCGGGCGGCGGGGCGTACACCGGGTTGACCTACAACGTGGCCTACGCCCGGGCCCTGCTTCAGGCCGCGCTGGCCTCCTGAGGGGTCGCGGCCGCGCGCAGGCTTCGCGCCGCCGCCCGTCCGGTTACACTGGCAGGATGAGGCGGGTTCCCCTATACCAGATCGATGCCTTTGCCGGGCGGTTGTTCGCGGGCAACCCGGCGGCGGTGTGCCCGCTGGAGGAGTGGCTGAGCGACGAGGTGATGCAGGCCATCGGAGCCGAGAACAACCTCTCGGAAACCGCTTTCTTGGTGCGCCGCGGCGAGGGCTACGACCTGCGCTGGTTCACGCCCGAGGTGGAGGTGGACTTGTGCGGGCACGCCACGCTGGCCTCGGCGTTCGTGGTGTTCCAGTACCTGGAGCCGGAGCGGAGCGAGGTGCGCTTCCAGACGCGCAGCGGGCAGTTGGTGGTGCGGCGGGAGGACGATCTGCTGGTGATGGATTTCCCGTCGCGTGAGCCGGCGCGCTGCGCCATGAATCCGGCCCTGGCGGAGGCGCTGGGCGCCGCCCCGGTCGAGCTATGGGAATCGCGGGACTACATGGCGCTGTACGAAACCGAGGAGCAGGTGCGCGGGCTGCGGCCCAACATGAACGCGCTGGCCCGGGTGGGACACTTCGCCGTGATCGTCACCGCGCCGGGCCGGGAGGCTGATTTCGTCTCGCGGTTCTTCGCCCCGGCCGGGGGCATCGCCGAGGACCCGGTGACCGGCTCGGCGCACTGCACCTTGGTTCCCTACTGGGCAAGGCGGCTGGGCAAGACCCGGCTGCACGCGCGGCAGGTGTCGGCGCGCGGCGGAGAGCTGTGTTGCGAGCACCGCGGCGAGCGCGTGACCATTGCCGGCAGGGCCGTGCGCTACCTCGAGGGCGCCATATTCCTGTGAGCGCGCTCCAGTTGCGCCTCCGGTTGCGGCCCGCCGTCCGATATGATATCCATAGTCGTAGACGAAGTTCCCTCTTGCCAGCAGGCTCCGGCAGGTGAGCCGTACGAGAGAGTGCACCGCAATACTCGCGAGCGAAGGAGCGCCATGATGGAGGCCGCTAACCGCAGACTGTTCCGCCCGCCCCTGGCCGAGCCTAAGGAGCACGGCAATCCCCAGCGGCGTAACAACGACCACCAGCACCCGTCCAAGAACAAGAAGAGCATCCCGCCGGAGCAGACCAGCGCGGAGAACTTTTACTACGTCAAGCAGATGCAGTCCCGCACGCCCATGGTGATCGTGCTCCATGACGGCGAGACCATCGAGGGAACCATCGAGTGGTATGACCGTGGGAGCCTGAAGATCCACCGGGACAACGGCCCCAATCTGCTGCTGTTCAAGCCCTCCATCAAGTACATGTACAAGGCCGAGGGCTGAGCGCGGTCCCGCCTCAGGGGCGCTGGCGCGACTTGAGTTCCAGGCGTCCGGCCCGGCGGCGGTCGGCATCCTCGTAGCGGCGCTGTTCTTCCTCAGTTTCCGGGTTTACCTGCGGCACCGCCACCGGGCAGCCCCGCTCATCAATGGCCACGAAAGTGAGATAGGCCGAGGAGGTGTGCTTGCGCTCGCCGGTGAGCAGGTCCTCGACGAACACCTTGACGCCGACTTCCATGGAAGTGCGAAACACCCGGTTCACCGAGGAGCGCACGATCACGAGCTGCCCGATGTGGATGGGGTGCAGGAAGCTCATGTGATCCACCGAGGCGGTGACCACCGGGCGGCGCGCGTGCCGCATGGCGGCCATGGCCGCGGCCAGGTCCACCAGGTGCATCACCTTGCCCCCCAGCAGAAAGCCGAAGGTGTTGGCGTCGTTGGGCAGAGCCAGCTCGGAATACTCCGAGACGGACTCACGCACGGGCCGCGGGGGCAGGGTTTGCTCGGGCTGGGGACCGCAGGGGGAAGAACCTGGAATGACCCTCGGCGCGCCCATGGTCCGGCTCAACGACGATGCGGATGGCGGGCCCGGAGCTGCGGCTCCCGCTTGCGCCGGAGGTAGCTCTCCAGGTAGGCCTGCGCCTGGCGGCGCAACAGATCGTTGGAGTGGCCCACCACCCACCGGTCCTGATTGAGGGAGCACTCCAGCGAACCGTGTTTGAGCGCGGTGTGGTCCCGCTCGATCACGTACTCGAGCCGGAGGACACTCTCAGTGTCGGCGGCCACCATCATGCGCACGGAGTCGGCCTCCGCGGCCGCGGGGAAGTGCGGGCACTTGCCGCGCGCGTATCCCAGGTTGCAGTAGTGCCGCTCGACCTCCAGCTCCGGCCGCCGCTCGCGGGTGGGGTTGACCAGGCACATGCCGTGGTAGGGATCACCCAGCGGCAGACGCGGTGGGGTGGCCCACTCGCCTTCCTGAAACCGCTCCACGGGGTAGAAAAAGGGGCACGCCATCGCTGGTATGGTAGCATAGTGGCCGCATGGGAGACCGTCTGGAGACCCTGCGCAGCCTCGCCGCGGCCCATCCGCGGGATGTGTTCGCGCACTACGCGCTGGCCATGGAGCTGGCTGGGGGCGGGCAGCTCGAGGAAGCGCTGGCGGAGTTCAGGCAGGTCTTGTCGCTGGACCCCGACTACTCGGTAGCCTACTTCCAGACGGGACAGCTCCTGGAGCGGCTGGGGCGGGCGGAAGAGGCGCGCCAAGTCTACCGGCAGGGCGTTGAAGTAACCTCACGGCTGCGCCAGAGACACGCCCAGGACCAACTCGAGGACGCCCTGGCGCGGCTGGTCCCGTGACCAGCCGACATGTTTCGTTCGCGACTGCCCATGAGGGCCAGCCCGCCGCACTCTGGCCATGCCGCCAGGAAACGAACCAAGCGGTCAGGGGACTGGGATGACCGGGGCGGTCAGCCGCTCAGAAGGGCACGTCGTCGTCGCTGACCGCCTGCGAGAACGGCTCGTCGGGCGGTGCGGCAGGCTGCGGACGGGCACGCGGCGCCGTCGGCGCGTGGGCCTCCTCGCCACGGTCGGCGCTCTCGGCCCCACGGCTGCCTAGCAGGACCACCTCCTGGGCCACCACTTCCGTGAAGTAGACCTTCTTGCCGTCCTTGTCTTCGTAGTTGCGGGTCTGAAGGCGGCCCTCCACGTAGACCTGCTTTCCCTTGGTCAGGAAGTTGGCCAGGTTTTCCTGGCGCCACAGGACCACGTTGTGCCACTCGGTCTCGTCCCGCCATTCCCCTGTCTGGGGATCCTTGGAGCGCCAGCCCGTGGCCACCGAGAAGGTGGTCTTGGCCGCCCCGCCGGAGGTAAACTTAGTTTCGGCGTCCCTGCCCAGGTTGCCGATGAGGATGACTTTGTTGACGCTTCGGGATGCCATAGCAATTCTGCACTGTAGCACAAGCGGCGGAGAAGCGTTCACCAAACGGGCCGGATGGCGCCAGGGCGGCAAGTGGTTGGGACGGCAGCGGATGGAGCGGGCTCGCAGGCGCCGGGCGTGGGTGGGCTTGCGCGCTCGCGTTAGAATGGTAGGGTAACGGCGTCGGAAGGGGACTCGGAGACACGATGGCGGCCGGCTGGAAGCATCGCGGCAGTGTCGTGGGACTGTGGCTGGCCAGCCTGAGTCCCGGCGGGGCACTGCTCGCACAGTCGCCGATCGTTGGGGCCGGACCCGGGGGGGCGGTGCGCATCCTGGGGACCGATCTGGCCGTGCTTGAGATGCAGGAGCCCCGCAAGGACCTGCCTTGTACGGTGACTCCCGCCAAGCCGGTCCTGGGGTTTGATCTGCGCTTCCACGCGGGCTACGAAATCAGCGTGCCGCTGCGGGAACTGGCTGGGACGGAGAACTTGCTCACCATGATCTTCCGGGTGACTCCGGAGGAGCAGAAGGAGGTTTCCCACTACTTCGTGCAGCGGGTCAAGGTTCCGGCCATCGAAGCCGAGGCCCGGGGCGACGCCTACCTGCACGGGTCCTTTGACCTGGGCGAGGGGCGCTACCGCATCGACTGGCTGATGCGCGACCGGGCCGAGCGGGTGTGCGCCTTTAACTGGGACGCCGAGGCGGTGCTCAGCGCGCGGGACAAGCAGATGGCCGTGGCGCTGGCGCCCGGCGAAGTGCAGGCCTCGGACACAGAGCTGTTCACGGAGGAGCCGCCGGTGGCCCGGGCGGCGGACGAAGCGCTCAGCGTCAAGATCCTGGTCAACTTCGCACCCCAGAACGCGCACGCCTCGACCTTGCTGCCGCAGGACGCCACCGCGCTGGTGTCCATCCTGCGGAGCATCTCCCGGGAGCCCCGCTTCGGGCGCTTCTCGGTGGTGGCTTTCAATCTTCAGGAGCAGCGCATCCTGTACCGCCAGGACAACGCCGACCGCATCAGCTTCCCGGCCCTGGGAGAGGCGCTGAGTTCGCTCAAGCTGGGCACCGTGGATGTGAAGCTGCTGGCGCAGAAGCACAGCGAGACCGAGTTCCTAACCGGGCTGATCCAGCGGGAGATGACGGAGGCCAGCTCGCCGGATGCGTTGATCTTCGCCGGCCCCAAGGCCATGCTGGAGCAGAACATCCCGGTGGAGTCGCTGAAGGAGACCGGGGAAGTCGAGTACCCGGTATTCTACATGAACTACAACTTGCAGCCTCAGACCAATCCCTGGCGGGACGCCATCGGCCGCGCGGTGAGGTTCTTCCGGGGCTACGAGTTCACCATCAGCCGGCCGCGGGACTTGTGGACGGCGGTCAGCGAGATGGTGGGACGGATCGTCAATTTCAAGCAAGCCCGGCGCACGGCCGGGGGCGACAGCTTCTGAGGAATGCCCGCGATGCGCAAGGTATGGTTGTCACTGCTGCTCGGCGCCGGCGCCCTGGCCCAGCGGATGGAGCCGGAGCGCCTGGCGCCCTATGTGCCCTCGCCCCAGCCGGTGGTCGAACGGATGCTGGAAGCGGCGGATCTCAAGCCCGGTGAGACGGTCTATGACCTGGGCTGCGGCGACGGGCGCATCCTGATCACCGCCGCGGAGCGATTCAAGGCCAAGGGCGTGGGCGTCGAGTTGTCCGCCGAATTGGTGCAGCAGGCGCAGGACACGGTGCGCAAGCGCGGGTTGCAGAACTGGATAACCATCGTCCAAGGCGACCTGCTGGAGGCCGATGTCAGCGGCGCCGACGTGGTCACGCTGTATCTGCTGACCAGCCTGAATACGCGGCTTCAGCCCAAGTTCGAACAGACGCTCAAGCCCGGGGCCCGGGTAGTGTCCCACGACTTCGCCATTCGCGGCTGGGAGCCTGCCCGCGTCGAGAAGGTCACGGTGGCCCGCCGCACTCACACCATTTTCGTCTACACGATAACCAGGAAGCCGCCAGCCCGTTGAGGAGCCCCGTCCAAGCCAATGCCAGTTCCCCCCTTTGACGTTGTCGGCGTGGGCCTGAACGCCACCGACACCCTGATCCTGGTGCCCCACTTCCCGGCCTACGCCGGCAAGGCGCCTTTCGAGGAAGACACCCTCAGCCCGGGCGGGCAGATCGCCAGCGCCATGGTGACCTGCGCACGGCTGGGCCTGCGCGTCAAGTACGTGGGCACGGTAGGCGACGACGAGCGCGGGCGCATTCAAATGGAAAGCCTGCGCGGCGAGGGCATCAACCTGGACCACCTCCAGGTGCGGCCGGGTTGCGCCAACCAGTCGGCCTACATCCTGGTGGACCGCTCCACCGGCGAGCGCACGGTGCTGTGGCGGCGCCCGGAAGGGCTGCGCCTGGATCCCGCGGAGATCACCCCGGAGCTGATCGGCTCCGCGCGCCTGGTGCACATCGACGGCCATGACACGCCCGCGGTGGAGCGCGCCGCGCGCCTGGCGCGCCGCGCCGGCATCCCGGTAAGCGTGGATGTGGACACGGTCTACCACGGCTTCGACCAGGTGCTCCCCTATGTCGATTACCTGGTGGCCAGCTCCGAGTTTCCCGAGCAGTGGACCAACGAGCGCGACCCCTTCCGCGCTCTGGAGATGATCCAGAACGAGTACCACCTGCGCGTGGCCGCCATGACCCTGGGGGCCCACGGCGCGCTGGCCCGCGCTGACGGCCGCTTCTGGTACTCGCCCGCCTTCGTGGTCAACTGCGTGGACACCACCGGCGCCGGCGACGTCTTCCACGGCGCCTTCTGCTATGCTGTGTTGCAGCAGATGCCCCTGGCCGAGGCGCTGGATTTCTCCAACGCCCTGGCGGCGTTGAACTGCACGGCGCTGGGCGCGCGCGGCGGGATCCGCGGCGCCGCCGAAGCCAGGGCCTTGATGGGACGCGCCGAGCGGCGCTCCCATCCGGATTTCCAGGCGCGCGCCGCGCGGAAGTGACGGCATGATTCCGCTCCGGGATTCACAACCCAGCTACTCCAAACCGGTGGTCACTCTGCTGCTGATCGCCGCCAACGTCGTGGCCTTCTTCTACGAGCTGTCGCTGGATCCGTACTCCCGCAACTACTTCATCTCGGTCTACGGCGTGGTGCCTGACCGGTTATGGTACCCCGCCTTGTTCAGCTCCATGTTCCTGCACGCCGGCTGGATGCACCTGCTGGGCAACATGTGGTTCTTGTGGATCTTCGGGGATAACATCGAGGACATCCTGGGCCGCTTCAAGTACCTGGCGCTATACCTGGGCAGCGGCCTGGCCGCTGGGCTTACCCACGTGCTGATGAACGCCGATTCGCGCATCCCCACTATCGGGGCCAGCGGGGCCGTGGCCGGGATCATGGGCGCCTACGTGGTGAAGTTCCCGCGCTCGCGCATCCTGACTCTCGTACCGGTGTTCGTATTTCTGACCACCATCGAGCTGCCGGCCGCCGTCATCCTGGTTTACTGGCTGGTCATCCAGTTCTTCAGCGGCATCGGATCGGTGGCGCATTCCCAACTCGCGCAGGGCGGCGTGGCGTGGTTCGCTCATGTGGGCGGCTTCCTGGCCGGTCTCCTGCTGGTGAACCTGCTGCGCCCGAAAGCGCCGTACCGGCACCGGAGGGACTTGCACTGGTGAACTCCCAAGCTCTGGATATCCTGGCCGTCGCCGCACACCCGGATGACGTCGAGCAGACCTGCGGCGGCACGCTCATCAAGATGGCGGAGACGGGCTACCGCACCGGTGTGCTGGACCTGACCGCCGGGCAGATGGGCACGCGCGGCGACCCCGCCCTGCGGCGGCAGGAGGCGGAAGCCGCGGCGCAACACATGCTGCTGAGCTGGCGCGGCAACCTCGAGCTTCCCGACGCGCGCCTGGACAACACGCTGGCCGCACGCCTCACCCTGATGAGCGAGATCCGGCGGTTGCGGCCGCGCGTGGTCATCCTCCCCTATTGGGAAGGCCGCCACCCCGATCACTACCGCGCCGCCGAGATCGGCTACGAGGCCTGCTTTCTGGCCGGGATTCGCAAGATGGACGAATCCAGCGAGCCGCACCGCCCCTTCAAAGTGCTGTATTCGTCGGTGTACGCCAACGTCACGCCGTCCTTCGTGGTGGACATCTCCGCCCAGTTCGAGCGCCGCATGGCCGCGCTGTTGAGCTACGAATCCCAGTACGGCGGGCAGGGCGAGGCCAGCGATCTGTTCCCGGCCCCGGAGGAGATCCGCGAGCGCCTGGCCGCGGTGGCGCGCTTCTACGGCAACCTGATCGGCGTGCGCTACGGCGAGCCGTTTGTGATCAAGGAGACCCTGCGCGTGGACGACGTGGTGGCCCTGGGGGTGAGGAGCTTCTAAACCCAAAACCGGAAACCGGGGACAGCCCGCATGTTTCCGGGCGGCATGGTACACCCAGCGGCGGCCCCAAGGCCGGGAAACACGCGGGCTGTCCCCAGGTTCCCCCAGGTTCCAGGTTCAGGTTCAGTGCTTCCGCCCCCGCTCTTCCAGGGGCGTGACCGGGTCGATGAACAGCCACGCCACGCCGGCCAGAACGTAGGCACAGGCCATACTGTAGAAGCCGAGCTGCCAGTCGCCGGCCAGTTGCATCAGGTATCCCAGCGCCAGCGGGCTGACCGCGCTGCCGAAGTTGCCCATCATGTTCATCGAGCCGGAGAGCGTCCCGGCGTACTTGCCCCCCACGTCCATGCAAGCGCCCCAGCTTCCGGGCATCAGCACATCGTTGAAGAAGCTGGCCATGCCCAGCGCGAGCATGGCCCAAAGAGGATTGCGGATCTGGATGTGCAGGAGCACCATCAAGAAGGCGCCGGCCGTTCCCAGGAAGGCGATTAGCCGCCGGGCCTTGGCCACGCTGCCCATCCAGCGCGCCACGTAAGGGTTGAGGAATCCGCTGAAGATGCAGCCCAGCCCGCCAAAGAAGAGCGGGAAGATGGCCAGCTTGGCGGCGTACTCGGGCGTCAGCCCCCGGCCCTCCTGCAAGTAGGTGGGCAGCCAGGAGATGAAGAAGAACCAGGTGTAGGACACCCAGAAGTACTGCCACCATAGCATCCACACGGTCAGCGAGCCGAGCAGCTTGCCCCAGGGCACATCGCCGTGGCCGGAGGCGGTATGCTCGGCGCCTTGGAGCAGCGCCAGTTCGGCTTGGTTGACGCTCTTGTGGTCGCGGGGGTTGTCACGGTACCAGCGGAAGAAGAAGACTGCCCAGACCACGCCGATGGCGCCGAACATCTCGAAGGCCCGGCGCCAGCTCATGAACTGAAACACCCAGACCACCAGCACGGGGGTGAAGGCGCCGCCCCAGCGGGCGCTCATCCACATGATGCCCTGGGCGCGAACGCGCTCGTGCTGGGGCAGCCAGGTGGTGAAGGCCTTGGTCAGGTTGGGGAAACAGCCGGCCTCGCCCGCCCCGAACAAAAACCGCATCACCCACAGCGAGACGTAGTTCCACACCCAGCCCGTGGCGGCGGTGAAGAAGGACCACCAGATGACGATGCGCATCAACACCCGGCGTGGTCCCAGCCAGTCCCCCAGCCAGCCACCGGGGATCTCGAACAGAGCGTAGGCCCAGGCGAAGGCCGCGAAAACGCCGCCCATCTGCATGGCGCTCAGGCCGAGGTCTTTGCGCATGAGGGGCGCGGCCTGGGAGATACAGACCCGGTCGATGTAGGTGATGATCGACAGGGTGATGGCGAAGACGATCACCCAGTGCCGGGCGCGGGTGGGCTTCTGAGGTGTCGATGTCGCGGGTGTCATGCGAAGGGATATCAGAACACGGCGGGGGGTGGGAGCGCAACTCGCCTGGACAGGCCTGGAGGCCTATTCTACTTCGGCCTCCAGCCAGTCGAGGTAGGCGGGCGAGCCGTCCACCACGGTCAGGGCGATGATTTCCGGGACCTCGTACGAATGCAGCGCTTCGAGGGCCGCGCAGAGCTGGTCGAAGCGCTCGCGCTTGCTCTTGATGAGCAGCAGCCACTCGGCGGCGTCTTCCAGGGCGCCCTTCCAGCGGTAGAAACTGCGGGCTTGCGGCAGCACGTTGACGCAGGCCGCCAGGCGCCGCTCGACCAGCGCGCGGGCGATCTTCTCGGCCTCCTCGGCCGAAGCGCAGGTGGTGAGCACCACGATTTTGTCGGTCATGCGGACTCCGGGGGCAGATTGTAGTGGAAAATCGGCCCAAACAGGATTATAAGAGAATGTAGGGACAGTGTTGGCAAGACCGCGCATGAAACCGGCGATGTGGAGATGGGTGGTGCTGGCGGCCGCGGCAGGGCTGGCGGTGGCGCTGTTCGCGGGCCTGCGTGTGCCGCAGAGCATCCATGAGCTGCGCCTGAAGCAGGAGCGCATCCGGCAACTGCAAGTCGAGAACGCCGACCTCAAGAAGGCCAACCAGAAGCGCAGGCAGCGTCTCGAGGAACTGCGCCAGAACCGCTCCCAGCAGGAGCTGGAAATGCGGCGGGAGCGCAAGATGCTGCGCCAGGACGAGAAGTCGCTGGTCACGCCGGGGACGCCGTCGCCGGATCCTTCCCTCCACTAGCGGGCCAGCCGAAGCTGGCCGCGGAGTGCCGGCGTTCTGACCGGCCCTTCACAGGCAGGAGGCCCGGACGCCCACACGCTTCCGCAGGAAATGAGTCCGCTCCTGGGGCGCCAGCCGCAGCAGGCGCCGAATCTGCTCTCTTAGCGCACGGTCGCTTTCCCGCTTCAGCGCTTCAAGCTTGTCGCTTCTGGAGGCTCTTCTTTTCATCCAGGGTCCTGGCGAGGACTTCCAGCACGGCCCTGTCTCGTGGGCGGCCCGCCGCCCGCTTACTCCGGATGATATCCGCCAGGTCCGCCACCACCAATTCATGTCCGTCAAAGTCGATTCGACAGGCCCGGCTGCGAAGGCTGGCCAACGACCGCACCCCGTGGATGCGGGCCATGAAATCGACCTGAAGGGAGTCCTCGTCGCGCGCCAGCCGCCACAGATCGGAAGCCGGATAGTAGGGCTTCAAGATCATTGCGCCCAGGCTTCTGGCCACCGCCTTGAGCTTGCGCAGATTGGCCGGGGTCTTGCGGAACAGGAAGTCGAAGTCGAGCGTGGTGACGGGCGCGCCCTGCAAAGCCGCGGCGGCGTTGCCGATCAGAACGGCTTCCAGGCGGTGTTCGCCGAGTACTCGGGCCAGTGTCGAGAGAATGGGCCGTGCGTCCATCTGCGCCTAATCCATTCTACGCTCGGCGCGGGATGAGCAAGGCGCCGCTGCTACCGGCGCCGGCGGCCGAAGGGGCGGACCGGGGGCGGGGCGGCGCCGTCGGCAGTGGGGGGCATGCCCGCGGGGTAGATGACCACCTGGCGGTGCGGCCCCTCACCGGCGCTCTCACTGCGCACTCCCGGTTCATCGTTCATCGCCAGGTGGACGATCCTGCGCTCCCGGCTGGTCATCGGATTGAACTTGAAGGGCACTCCCGTTCGCCGCACTTTCTCGGCCGCCGCCGCGGCGCTCATGCGTAGTTCCTCGATGCGCAGGGCGCGGAACTCGTGGGCGTCGAAGCACAGCCGGGTGTGGTCCTCGGGGGGCAGCCGCAGCACTTCCTGGGTGACGTGCTCGAGGGCCAGCAGCAGGGCGGCCTTGTTCTCAAGCAGCAGATCGACGTCCGGCCCGGTGAACTTCACCACCACGTCCGGGTTCTCGAAGCTGGGGTGGCGGTTGTCGCCCCGCGCCAGGGCGAAGCTGAGACGCAGCCCGGCATGCTCGAGCACCGGCCCCAGGAAGGTCTCGATACGCGGGCCGATCGCCTCGAGCGAATATCTCTTCACCGTTACCGCCTGCCTTTTCCGCCCTTGCGGGGCGTAGTCTTGACGGGAGGCGCCACCGGGGCGGGCGCCGGCGTCACTCTGTTGACGATCCACTGTTGCGCGATCCCCACTAAGTTGCTGGTCAGCCAGTATAGCACCAGGCCGCTCTGGAACTGGTAGAACATGAAGCCGAAGACCAGGGGCATGAACAGCATCATCTTCTGCTGCATCGGATCGGCCGTGGTGGTGGGCGTCATCTTCTGCATGACGAACTGCGAGACCACCATGGCCACGGGCAGGATGCGGATGGGCAGGTGCTCAGGCTGGGACAGGTCGGTCACCCACAGCCAGTTGGCCCCGCGCATCTCGATGGCCACGGTGAGCACCTTGTAGAAGGCGATGAAGAAGGGGATCTGGAGCACCATGGGCAGGCAGCCACCCATGGGGTTGACGCCGTGCTTGCGGTAGAGCGCCATCATCTCCTGGTTCTGCTCGGCCTTCTTCGGGTCGCGCAGGCTGAGCCCCTTGTACCTGGCCTGGATAGCTTGAACCTCCGGCTGCAAGGCCTGCATCCGCTTCATCGACTTCATGCTCTTGAACTTCAAGGGCAACAGGGCGATGTTGATAATCACGGTGACCAGCACAATGGACCAGCCGTAGTTGTGCACCAGGCGGTCGTTGGTCCAGTTCAGCGTCCAGAACAGGGGCTTGGCCAGAAGGCCGAACCAGCCCCAGTCCACCACCCGCTCCAGGGCCGGATCAACGGCCCGCAGCAGGTCCACGTCCTTGGGGCCGGTGAACATGCGGAACTGCTGGCGCCAGCCACCGCCAACCGCGACCCCCACGTGGGGCTCCTCCTTGGGGTTCAAGGGGCCGGCCACGGCGTCGCTGAGCGTGCGCACCTCCAGCGGGGTTCCCGGCGCGGGCAGCAGCACCGCGGCGAAGTAGTCGTCCTGCAAGCCCGCGAAGGAGTAGGTTCCGTAGTCGGTTACCGGGCCGTCCCTGCCGGCCTTGGCGTCCCTGGTGAGCAGCTTGCCGGCGGGAACGTCGAAGTAGAGGCTGTGCTGCTTGCCGGCCGCGTTGAGGGTGGCGAAGTCCCCGAAGCCGCCGCGCCATACCACCAGATGCGCCAGTCCGCTGCCGGCCTGCATCACTTCCGAGGAGAACTGCGCGAGGTAGCGGTCCTTGCGGAACTGGAAGGACTTGCGCACGGCCAGGGTCCCGTCGGAGTAGTCGAAGTCTATGCCCAGGCCGTCCGGCGCGAGTTTGGCGCGGAACAACGCCTGGTTGGGGTCGATGGAAGGCTGGCGGTCCTTGAACAGCAGAGCAAACGGGTAGCCCACCTTACTGGTGGCCGCGCTGTTGACCAGCTCGAGCGGCTTGCGCGCGCTGTCCCGGTGCTTGTTCAGCACCCAGGAGCGTACCAGTGCGCCGCGGTTCGAGAGGGTGACGCGGTAGAGGTCCGTGTCGATGACGAACGGCTCTTCCTTCTGGGCCGAGACCGGCGCGACGGGCCTGGCCGGTTGCGGCTTCTCGGCGGGAGGCGTCTCGGGGGCGGGCGCCGCGGGCTTGGCGGCGGCCGGCTCGGCCGGCCTCGGGGGCGGCTTCGGCGCGAAATACTGATACAGATAAGGGATGGCGAGGAAGATCACCAGCAGGATCACCAGCAGCATGGGCTGGAAGCGGTCCTCGGCAGAAGGCCCCTTGGGAAACAGCGGCTGCTTGGGCTGGTCTTTCGCTTCAGCCATGGTGAATCCGCTGGTGGCTCGTCGGGTTCATCGTACCGGGTCAAAACCTCCCGCCTGAAAGGGGTGGCAACGCAGCAATCGCCGGAGACCGAGCCACACGCCCTGCCCCGCTCCGTAACGATGGACCGCTTCGGCCATGTACTGCGAACAGGTGGGCGAGAAGCGGCAGGCCGAAGGCACCAGCGGCGAGACCGCCAGTTGGTACAGCCGCAGCAGTTTGAGGATCAGCCACCGCATCGCCGGAACAACCTCTCCATCTCGCCTTCAATCTCCTCGAAGGGCGCCCGCAGAGACGCGCGCCGGGGCTGGAAGACTATCTCCCAGCGCGCCGACAGTTGGTCCAGCCGCCGCCGGGCCGCCTCCCGCACGCGCCTCCTCATCCGGTTCCGCAGCACCGCTGTACCCAAGCCGCGTGGAACCGCGAAGCCTATTCTGGGGCCCTCCTCTTGCTCCGTCTCCAGGCAAACCGCGCTGAAACAGGCGCCCGACACCCGGAAACCCTTGGCCAAGACCCGGCGGAAGTCCGCGCTCGACCGCAGACGCCGAAACTTGGGGAAGCCTCGAGTGGGCGGGCCGGCCGCGTTGCGCTTAGTCGGAATGGCGTATCGCTCTCTCGTCGCTGACCGTCAGCTTCCAGCGGCCCTTGGCCCGCCGGCGCGCCAGAACGGCCTGTCCATCCTTGCTCTTCATCCGCGCCCGGAAACCATGGGTCTTGGCCCTGCGGCGGTTGTTGGGTTGAAACGTACGTTTGGGCATCGTGATCACGCCTCCCGGGCGGACAGACCATACCGGTGCATCCCGCCAGCGCGGGTTCGGCAAGTTCCAGTATAGAAGGCGGCTTTCCAGGGTGTCAAACGCGAGCTGACGCTCAGGCGTCGTGGTGCTTGTCGCGGCAGGCGGGCGAGCAGAAGTAGAAGGTCTTGTGGCCGGCAGTTTTCCTGACGGCCAGGTCCTCGGAAACGTAAGCGCCGCATACGGGATCGCGACGGAGCTGCCCGGCGGAGCGGGGCGCCGTGCGCCGCTGCCCGGCGTCCGGCTGGAACAGCGAGGCCACCCCCTTCTGGAGGACACCCATCACCGCGCGCAGCAGCGCCAGGACCACAACGGTAATGAGTAGATAGACAACCGCTCGCATCATTTTATAAGGCGCCTCCGCGAGACGCCCCGCCGCACAGGGCGATTACTTCTTCTTCTTGGTGGCCTTCTTCTGGGCCTCCGGATTGACGTACTGGGTCTGGATCTCAGACTCCAGCGTGGCCAGCATGGACTTGGCCGATTCGGCGAAGGGACCGGCGGGCTTCAGTTCCAGGTACTTCTGAAAGGCCTCCTTGGTGCCGGCGGGCGGAACAATCTTGCCCTCCGGAGTGGTGGTGGCCTTGGCCACCAGGTACATACCCCACTGGTAGTGCGCGTCGGCGTAGTTGGGATCCGCCTCCAGGGCCTTCTTGAAAGCCTCTCCGGAGGGCTCCAACTGACCGGAGTTCACCAGCAGCGCTCCCAGGTTGTAGAAATAGCGGCCCGCGTTAGGCGGGTCGATCTGGGCGGCCTTTTGCAGCTCGGCCTGGGCCTCGGGGAACTTCTGGGCGCGGGCCAGCGCCAGCGCGTAATTGTTGTGGTAGGCGGCCTCCTCCGGCTTAAGCTCCAAAGCCTTCACGTACGTCTCCAGGCCCTTCTCCATGGCGGCCTGCTGCTCGGCGCCGGATTTCGTGCCGGCCAGCCCGATGTAGGAGTCGGCCAGGTGCGCCCATACCACGTGCTGCTTGGCATCGATTTCCGAGGCCTTGGTGAATTGCTCGACGGCCGCATCGAACTGCTTGCCCTGGAGCGCCTGCATGCCCACGTTGAAAGCGTCGTTGAGAGCCTTGTTCTTGGCCAAAGCCTGCTGACGCTCCTTAGCTTGCCGCTCCAACGCGGCCCTCTGCTCGGAGGAGAGTTCGCGGGCTTGCTCGGCGGTGAGCTGCCCGGTTTCGGCGGCGCGCTGCAAGGCGTCCTGCTTCTGCTTGAGGGCCTGCAAGTCGAAGTTGACCTGGGTAGGATCACCCAGCCGCGTGCGCACGTTGCTCATGCGGTCCACGTCCTTGCCGCCGACTTCCAGGATCACGTCATAGTTGCCCAGGGGCAAGCCGGCATGGAAGAACTCCCCCTTGCGATTGGTCTTTACCTTGTAGTTGCCCCGGATGTCTTTGCGGACGATCTTCACCAGGGCATCGCGGAGAGGCTGGCCGTCCGGGCCCTTGACCTCGCCCGCGATCGAGGACGTCTGGGCGAAGCCGAGGCCGGCCAGCAGGAACAGGGGAGCGGCCACCCGGGCCACTTTGGTTGCTGACATTGGATTCCTCCAGAGCTTTGGCAAGCTCCAAGTCCAGCATACTACAACCCGCCCTGGAAGGGGGATACAGCGCTCCGCGGTTGTACTAATATAGTGGCCTGGGAGCCCCCTATGGGATTGAATCTGGCGGAAGTATTGCGCGAGAAACTGGCGCGGCGGCAGGCCCTGGTGGTTCCGGGCTGCCACGACGCCTTCAGCGCGCGGATTATCGAGGCCGCGGGCTTCGCGGCCATCCAGGTCAGCGGTTTCGGGCTGGCCGGCAGCCTGCTCGGCAAGCCCGACGTGGGCCTGGTCGAGATGAAGGACGTCCTGGACCATACCTGGCACATCGCGCGCGCGGTCCGCATCCCGGTGATGGCCGACATCGACACCGGCGGCGGCAACGCCATGAACGCCGCCGACATCGCCGAGCGGCTGATAGCCATGGGCGTGGCCGGAGTCAACATCGAGGACCAGGTCTTTCCCAAGCGCTGCGGCCACCTGGAGGGCAAGCAGGTGATCAGCGCCGAGGAAATGGTGGGCAAGGTGCGCGCCATGGCGGCCGCGCGGCGCGCCGCGGGCACCGACATGGTCATCAACGCACGCACCGATGCTTGTGCCGTGTATGGCCTCGAAGAAGCCATCCGCCGCTCGAACCTGTACCTGGAAGCCGGGGCGGACATGGCCTTCATCGACGGCATACGCACGCGCGCCGACATCGAGCGGGCCGTGCGCGAAGTGCGCGGGCTGCTGTCGGTCAACCTGATGGACGCGGTCACCGGGGTGAAGACGGAGCTGATCCCCATCCCCGAGCTGGCGCGCCTGGGCGTGGCGCGGGTGAGCATCCCGGTGGCCTCGATCCTGGTGGCGCACCGGGCGCTCAAGGAGTTCTTCGAGGCGCTGCGGGCTTCACCCACCGGCATTCTGGCCGGGCAGACGCAATGGGTGAGCGATTTCGCCGACTACACCGAGTTCGTGGGTCTAGCGGAGTACCGGCGGCTGGAGAATGAGTATCTGCCGCGAGCCACGCTGGAGGAAAAGTACGCGGCACGGGGGTGAGTTCGCCATGGGCATGACATTAGCCGAGAAGATCCTGGCCCGGGCTGCCGGGCGGGAGACGGTCGCGCCGGACCAGATCGTGGTGGCCGCCATCGACCTGGCCATGTCGCACGAGAACGCGGACCTGGTGCGCAAGAGTTTTCTGGATGTGGGCGTGGCGCGCGTCTGGGACGCCGAGCGCATCGTGATCATCCTGGATCACCGGGTGCCGGCGGAGTCGGAGAAGACCGCCACCACGCACAAGGCCATCCGCGAGTTCGTGCACCAGCAGGGGCTGCGGCATTTCTACGACGTGGGCCGCGGCGGCATCTGCCATCAGGTGCTGGCCGAACAAGGTCACGTGCTGCCCGGCATGGTGGTGGTGGGGACCGACTCGCACACCACCACGCACGGCGCCTTCGGGGCCTTCGCCACGGGCATCGGAGCCACCGAGATGGCGGGCGTGTGGATCGAGGGCCGGCTGTGGTTCAAGGTTCCCTCCACGCTGCGCATCGAGGTGGAGGGCGAGTTCGCGCCCTGGATCTCGGCCAAGGACCTGATCCTCAACCTGATCGGGCGGTTGGGAGCGGACGGGGCGGACTACCGCGCCGTCGAGTTCGACGGCTCGCTCATTCGCCGGCTGACGGTGGCCTCGCGCATGGTGCTGGCCAACCTGTCCATGGAGATGGGCGCCAAGGTGGCCTTCACGCCGGTCGATTACGTGCTCCTGGACTACCTGGCGGAGCGCACCGCCCGGAAGATCCCCATGACCACGGATTTTGAGCCGGACCCGGACGCCGACTACGAGCAGATTCTGCGGATCGACGCTTCGGAGATCGTGGAGCCGCAGGTGGCCTGCCCGCACGCGGTGGACCAGGTGGTGCCGCTCTCCAAGCTGGGCGAGGTGCCGGTTCACCAGGCGGTGCTGGGGAGCTGCACCAACGGGCGTCTGGAGGACCTCGAGGTGGCGGCCAGCCTGGTGAGCGGCCAGCGGGTCCACCCGCGCACCCGGCTGATCGTGATCCCGGCCAGCCAGCACATCCTGCTGGAGGCCATCCGCCTGGGCTACATTCAGCAACTGGTGGCCGCCGGCGCCATGATCAACCCGCCCGGCTGCGGTCCCTGCGTGGGCGTGCACCAGGGCATCCTGGCGGCCGGCGAGACCTGCATCTCCTCGACCAACCGCAACTTCCACGGCCGCATGGGCAGCAAGGATTCGAAGGTCTACCTGGCCAGTCCGGCCGTGGTGGCCGCCTCGGCCATCGCCGGGCGGATCGCCCACCCCGACGAAATCGTCACCCAGGAGGCAGCATGAACGGCGCATCCCTTCGCTTGCGCGGCCGCGTGGCCGCCAGACTCGGCGACAACGTGGATACCGACGTCATCTACCCCGGCCGCTACCTCAACATCACCGACCGCGAGAAGACCGCCGAGCACCTCTTCGAGCTGACCCACCCGGAGATCCGCGCTCAGATCCGCCCCGGCGACTTCATTGTGGGCGGCAAGAACTTCGGCTGCGGCTCCAGCCGCGAGCAGGCCACTGCGGCCCTGAAGTACTCCGCCGTGGGCGCGGTGATCGCGGTCTCTTTCGCCCGGATCTTCTTCCGCAACTCGATCAACCTGGGGCTGCCGGTGGTGGTCTCACCGGAAGCAGTGGCCGCCCTCCGGGCGGGCAACGAAGCCGAGATCGACCTGGCGGCCGGGCGCGTGGTCAACCTGGCCACCGCCGCGGTCTTTCCCGCGGCTCCGCTGGATCCGCGGGCCGTCGAGCTGCTGGAGGCCGGCGGCCTGATCCCGTACCTGAAGAAGAAGTACGTTGCATGAAACGGGGACAGGCTACCCTGTCCCCCCGTGGACAGGGCGGCCTGTCCCCGTCTTGAAAGGAAACTCGCATGCCCAACTATCGAATTGCCTGGTTGCCCGGCGACGGCATCGGAGTGGAGGTCTGCCAGGCCGCGCGCACGGTGCTGGATGCCGCCGGCTTCCAGGCCGAGTACCTGCCCGGCGACATCGGCTGGGAGTTCTGGCGCACGGAAGGCGAGGCCCTGCCCGTGCGCACGGTCCACCTGCTGAAGTCCACCGACTGCGCCCTCTTCGGGGCCATCACCTCCAAGCCCGCCAAGGAGGCCGCGCGGGAACTGGTTTCCGGGCTACAGGACAAGGGGCTGAGCTACCGCAGCCCCATCGTGCGCATGCGGCAGTTGCTGGATCTTTACATCTGCCTGCGCCCCTGCAAGGCCTTCCCCGGCAACCCGCTCAACTACCGGGAGGGCATTGACCTGGCGGTGTTCCGGGAAAATACCGAGGGCATGTACATCGGCGTCGAGTACCCGCGCGTCCCCGAGATCTTCTACCAGCAGGCGGGCA
>Ga0194110_10003554_pt1 | contig 19240 bp, 15 predicted proteins | sample TA2Kig1200mmetaG_FD_146192 | JGI IMG/M metagenome (GOLD analysis project Ga0194110, IMG submission 146192) | Freshwater microbial communities from Lake Tanganyika, Tanzania - TA2015032 Kigoma Deep Cast 1200m | ecosystem: Environmental > Aquatic > Freshwater > Lake | place: Tanzania: Lake... | reverse complement strand
CGCGCCGTAGGTGCCGATGTTGCCCTTCAGGCAGTACTGCTCCTCGCCGGCCTGGCAGTTCTCGCACTCGCGGCACGAGTTGACCATGCAGCCGACGCCGACGCGGTCGCCGACCTTGTGCTTCGTGACGTCCGAGCCGACCTCGGCGACCGTGCCGACGATCTCGTGGCCGACGGTCAGGGGGTAGGGCACCTCGCCCCACTCGCCGCGGATGGTGTGGATGTCGGAGTGGCAGATACCGGCGTAGGCGATGTCGATCAGGACGTCCTTCGGGCCGACGTCGCGGCGCTCGATGGTCGTGGGCTCGAGGGGGGAGGTCGCGGACGACGCCGCGTAGGCGTTGACGTGCATGGTTCTCCTGGGGTCGAAGAGGGGGTCAGGCTTCCATCCTGCGATATCGCCCCTCCCGTTCCGGAACCCTTGACGAGGGATGCCACGGCGTCCCGCACCCGCCTGTCCCCCTGCCGAGAGCAGCGGAGGGATGCCACGGCGTCCCTCACCCGCCTGTCCCCCTGCCGAGAGCAGCGGAGGGATGCCACGGCGTCCCTCACCCGCCATCGGACATGCCGGGAGGGGCGGCGACCACGTCGCCGCCCCTCCCGTCCTTCCGTCAGCGGCAGGTCGCCGCCGGCACCGCGACCGTGATCGTCGACGGCGTGCCGCCGACGGTCGCGGTGATCGTCGCGGTCCCCTCGGGGACGGACGACTGCCGGGTGCTGAACGACGAGGAGACGCGGGCGCCGGGCTCCAGCGCACCGAGGCTCTTGACGCCGTACCGGGTCTCGACCTTCACGTCGGCGCGGGTCGTGCCGGTGTTCTGCACCGTCGTCACGACGACCGCCTTGCCCGCGACGCAGCGGGTCGCGGCCGTGCCGGTCACCGTGGCCGCGGGGGCGCGGGTCACGGTCACCGTGTACGTACGCTCCGTGCCGTCGGGCGCGGTCACCCGCACCGTTCCGACGCCGGCCGCATCGGCGGGCTGGACGATCCGGACGACGGCATCCTGGTCCACCGCCTGCGCGTTCAGGACGGGCCGGGCGTCGCCCGCCGAGGTGACGGCGTAGTCGGTGCGCGCCGGGTCGAAGCCCTCCACCGCCGACGGGCCGACCGTCAGCCGCGCGAGGTCGGCGATGCCGGCCGGCGACGGCGCCGACGCGAGGATCTCGACCTCGGACACGACCATGTACGACCCGGATTTCGCGTTCAGCACGACCCGCACCTCGTCGGCGGTCGCGCCGTTCAGGGCCACCTCGACCTTGGGCGCGCCCGTCGCGGGCGTCGGGACCGTCTGCAGCGCGCCCTGCACCCAGGTGCCGCCCGCCGTCCGGTGGTCGACGCGCAGGGTGTCGGCCCAGCTCGCACGGCCGTCGCGGTAGAACTGCACGGAGACGCGCTGCAGCGTCTCGGTGCCGGCCAGGGCGTACGTCAGCGTGTCCTGGGCGTTCGAGCCGTTGGAGCGCCAGTTCGACCAGCCCTTGTCACCGGTCTGGCCGTTGATGGTGCGCTCGACCGGGTAGCCGCTCTCCGTGAAGGTCGCGGACGGACGGGACTGCGGAGCGACGTTGCGCTCGACGGCCGCGGTGACGATGACCGTGAGCCGGGCCGGGAGCTTCTCGCCGCTCGGTCCGGTCGCGGTGCCGTTCACGGCGACGGTGCCCGTCTTCGCGAAGGCGGCGTCGGTCACGTCGCCCCAGGCCCAGACCACGTCGGTCCAGAAGCCGGCGCCGTCGGCGCGCACCTCGGCCTGCACCGAGCCGGGGGCGGCCGCCTTCACCGCCGCGAGAGAGGTTCCCGTCGCGACGGTCATCGAGAGGGGGCGTGCCGCGGTGTAGGCGCCGATCTCGACGGTCGCGGTCGCCTCGACGGTCGCGCCGAAGACGTCCGTGCCGGTTCCCCGGACGGTGACGGTGCCCGCCTTCGACCAGTCCGTGCCGTCCAGCTGCCAGGTCACGGGGACCGAGCGGAGGGTCGATCCGGCGTACCGTGCGGTGACCTCGGCGGGCAGGCTGGGCGCCTTCCCGACGGGCGTGCTCACCGTGACCGGCTCGACGCCCAGGACGGCGGTCCCCGACAGGCGCCACGACTGGTTGCCGCCGCCGTTCGAGGTCCAGAGCCCCACGCGGGCGTCGGGCTGCGTGCTCGCGCCGTTGACGTCCAGCACCCGCTCCGCTCCGACGCTCAGGACCGAGAACGCCGCGCCGTCGGTGGTGGATGCCATCCACTGCAGGTTCCGGTCGGCTGCGGCCGCCGCCGGGTCGGAGTCGACGAGGGTCGTGCCCCCGTTCGTCACGGCGAGGTACTGCCCCGCCGCGTTCTCGAGGGTGAAGCGGTGACGGTTGGTGCCGGCGCCGCTGAGGGTGCGGACGGTCCACGTCTGCGTCGCCGCCGCGGCGGCGGTGGTGGCGGCCGGACGGATGGCGAGCGAGGAGCCGCCGTCCAGGACGAGTCCGCTCTGCACGCCCGTGAGCTGCACCGCCTGGCCGTCGCGGAACGCGGCCGCGCGGTCGGCCACGCCGGACACCCCGTCGATGACGAAGGTCGTCACGGAGCGGGCCGGTACGGTCAGCAGCGCCGTCTTCGTGGCCGGGTTCACGGTCACGGCCGTCCCCTGCCGCAGAGCATTGGCGGTCGGGTCGGCGAGGGTGGACTGCGTGGTCACGATGGGGGTGACGGTGGCCCCGGGCGCGACGGTGCCGAAGTCGTTCAGGTCGATCTCGACGGTGTGCTCGGCCGTCTCGCTGTTCACGTGCACCACGGTGGCGCCGGTGCCGTCGGCGTCGATCGCCGCGGTCGACTGGTCGTCGGAGCTGGCGACCAGGCGGTCCCCCGGCTCGATGTAGTGGGTGAAGTTGCGGACCGTGTTGAACTTCTCGTTCGTGAGCACCTTGCAGCTCGGGTCGGCGTCGCCGTCGCGCAGTCGTCGCTCCGAGTTCCCGTCGGCGTTGCAGTCGAAGTCGATGAAGACGCTGCCCCAGTTGAGCTTCTCGACCTTCTCCATGTTGTAGAGGTCCTCGACGGGCTGCCAGAACACCCACGCGTCGGGCTCGAGCTCGCGCAGGTCGTCGACGATGTGCTCGGCCATGCCGAGCCCGTTGCCGATGTCGACGGGGTTGAAGCCCGTCCCCGGGGTCCAGTTGCCCTCGACCTCGCTCATCCAGAGCGGCTTGTCCGCGGCCTTGGCGATGTCGCGCACCACCGGTCGGCCGCTCGTGCCGTAGGTGTGGACGTTGAGCTGCTCGACGGCGTTCTTCGCCTCGGGCGACCAGGTGTTCCAGTTCGTCGCGAAGAGGCCGGGGTTCGTCTCGTCCATCGCGGAGATGACCGCGTCGGTCTGCGTATCGGGGTCGGCCAGGCGGGCGGCGAGGACCTTGATCATCTCGTCCTGCCGCTGCGGCCCGATGTGCGCGCCCTCCTGGCGGCTCGCGCTCGTGGGCCAGGTCTGGCCGGCGGGGATGTTCGTCGACCAGTAGTTCGTGTTGGGCTCGTTGAACGGATCGATCGTGTCGAACGAGATGCCGTGCTCCTTCTCGAGCTCGTCGACCACGGTGGTCAGGTACCCCGCGAACTTCTCCATGTCGGCGGTGGCCAGCTGCTCGCTCGTGGCGTTGTTGATCCCGCCCGAGACGAAGCCGCTCTGGGTGAGGAAGTAGGGCGGCGAGTTGCTGAAGGCCTCCCAGTGGGTCACCTTGTCCTTCAGCGCGTCGATCCACCAGCGCTGCGCCTCGTCCGCCGTGAAGTCGTAGTGCGTCGGGTCGTCCGGGTTCCACGCCGCCTTGTACCGCTCACGATCCGCGTAGGTCGACGTGATGGCGCCCTGGGCGTCCGTGGCGGGCAGCTCGGGGTTCCAGAAACCCGGCACCGCGCCGCCGGGACGCAGGTAGGGCGGGACGTCGGTGGCGTTGCCGCCGCCGATGTTGTAGCGGGCGATGTTGAGGTTGAGCCCCTCCTTGCCGAACACGGCGTCGAACAGCTGCTGCCGCACGTCGGCGGGGTAGCCGCCGGTCGCGTTGGCGAACCAGACGAGGCTCGTCCCCCACCCCTCGAACGGCTCCGACGCCGTCGCGGGGTTGGGGGCGATGCGCACGGGCGGTGTGGCCGCCGCGCTGCTCTCCGGGGGCGACACGAGGGTCGCCGCCGTGACGGCACCGGCGGTGAGCGCCACCGCACAGGTCATGGCCAACAGTCGAGCTGACTTCATCGTCATTCCGATCCGGCCGCTCCGATGCGGCCTCAGGGGGATGTTGACGTCAACATGGAACGTCGAGCACAGCCTACGCGGCGCGTGTGAGCGCGCACAAGAGGAATCAGCGCGGACCGGAGCTCGCTCGGACCACGAGCGACGTCGGCACGAGGGTGCGCTCGTGCGCTCCTCCGCCGCCTTCGATGTCGGCGATGAGGGCGCTCATCGCCTCCTCGCCCACGCGTTCGAAGCGCTGGCGCACGGTGGTCAGCGGCGGCCAGAAGTTGGATGCCTCCGGCATGTCGTCGAAGCCGACGACGCTCACGTCGCCGGGCACGGCCCGACCGGCCTCGTGCAGGGCCCGGATGACCCCGAGCGCCATCTGATCGTTCGCCGCGAAGACGGCCGTCACCGCCGGGTCCGCGGCGAGCGCGGTGCCGATGCGGTGCCCGGACTCCGCGGTCCAGTCGCCGATCTGCACCTCGGGCACGCGGCATCCGCGTTCCTCCAGCGCCGCGCGCCAGGCGTCGCGCCGACGCTCGGCGGCGAAGGACTCCGGCGGGCCGGACAGGTGCCAGACCGTCTCGTGACCGAGGTCGAGCAGATGCTCGGTGGCCAGGCGTGCGCCCTGGGCCTGGTCGTTGTCGACGACGGCGTACGGGTAGTCGGCGCTGGAGTCGACGACCACCACGGGCAGCCCCGTCGGCAGCGACAGCTCGTTCTCGCCCAGGCGGTGGGTCTCGATGAGGATCGCGATGCCGTCCACCGCGTGCTCGCGCAGCCGTGAGAAGGCGCCCGACACGTCGGACTGCGTCGCCGAGCGGACCGTGATGAGGGTGATGGAGTACCCGGATGCCGCGGCCACCGAGGCCAGCGCGTCGAGGGTGCGCGTGTTGCCGTACGAGCCGAGCGAGAACATGATGACGCCGATGCTGCGGAACCTCCCGGAGCGCAGCGCGCGGGCCGCGCTGTTGGGCCGGTAGCCGAGTGTCTCCATGGCGTCGAGCACGCGCTGCCGGGTCTCGGGGTCGACGTTCGTGCGGCCGTTGGCGACGCGCGACACCGTCTGCCCGGACACGCCGGCGGCCGCGGCCACATCGGCCATGGACGCATCGCGGCGCCTGCCGCGCGTCGGCACCGCGGTCGACACCGTCGTCGTCTCGCTCACGTCTACCTCCAGGGATGTTGACGTTGACATGGTAGCGGTCCCGGGTTATGTTTACGTCAACATCCCGTCGACCCGGACGGAATGCGCATCACTGAAGAGGCACTGGACGATGACGACCACCGCGGCACCCCCTCCCGCCCTGCGCACCCCACCGCGCCGACGGCGCCGGCGCATCGAGGAGCGGGGCTGGCTCTTCGTCGCTCCTTTCGCGATCGTCTTCGCCCTCGTGTTCCTCGCGCCGCTCGCCTACTCGCTGTACCTGAGCCTCTTCCGCGACCAGCTCATCGGCGGCAACGCCTTCGTCGGCTTCGACAACTACCTCACCGCCTTCGCGGACCCGAAGTTCTGGGAGGGCTTCGGCCGCGTCGGGATCTTCCTCGTCGTGCAGGTCCCGATCATGCTCGTCCTGGCCCTCGCCGCCGCCCTGGCGATCGACAGCGCACGCCTGCACGCCGCCGGCTTCTACCGCATGGTGATCTTCCTCCCCTATGCGGTGCCCGCGGTCGTCGCGGTCCTCATGTGGGGCTACATCTACGGCGACCAGTTCGGCCTCGCCGGCAACCTGAACAGCCTGCTCGGGTCCGACGTCGTCCAGCCCTTCGTCCCCGAATGGATGCTGGTCTCGATCGGCAACATCGTCACGTGGCAGTTCGTGGGCTACAACATGCTCATCTTCTACTCGTCGTTGAAGACCATCCCGAGCGACCTCTACGAGGCGGCATCCATCGACGGTGCGGGCGCGTGGCGCACGATCTTCTCGATCAAGATCCCTGCGGTGCGCGGCGCCATCGTGATCGCCACGATCTTCTCGATCATCGGCAGCTTCCAGCTGTTCAACGAGCCGAACATCCTGAAGCCCCTCGCGCCGAACACGATCTCGACGTTCTTCACGCCGAACATGTACGCCTACAACCTCTCCTTCGCCGGACAGCAGTACAACTACGCGGCGACCATCGCGATCATCATGGGCGTCATCACCGCCGTCATCGCCTATGTCGTGCAGCTGCGCGGCTCACGTCAGGAGGCGCGATGACCACCGCGACCGCACCCCGCACCGACACCGTCGCCGTCACCACCGGTCGCCGCTCCCCCCGCACCGGAGGCCGGCCCTCGTTCGCCCGCACCTCCCCTTCGCAGGGACGCAAGTCGCTCGTCCTCAGCATCGTGATGGGCCTGTACCTGCTCTACACGCTGGTCCCGCTGTTCTGGCTCGTGATCAACGCCACGAAGACGCAGCCCGACCTGTTCTCGTCGTTCGGGCTGTGGTTCGGCGACAGCTTCGCGCTCGGCGACAACATCGTCCAGACGCTGACCTACCGCGACGGGATCTTCGTTCGCTGGCTCGGCAACACGCTGCTCTACGTCGTCGTCGGCGCGGGCGGGGCGACTCTGCTGGCCACCCTCGCCGGCTACGGCCTGGCCAAGTACAACTTCAAGGGACGCAAGGCCGTCTTCGCGGTCGTTCTCGGCGCGATCGCCGTGCCCGGCACCGCCCTCGCCGTGCCCACATTCCTGCTCTTCAGCCAGCTGGGCCTGACGAACACCCCGTGGGCGATCATCATCCCCTCCCTCATCAGCCCGTTCGGCCTCTACCTGATCTGGGTCTACGCGACCGACGCGATCCCCACCGAGCTCCTCGAGGCCGCGCGCATGGACGGGGCGGGCGAGTTCCGCACCTTCTTCACCATCTCGATCCGGCTGCTCATGCCCGGCATCGTGACCGTCCTGCTGTTCGCCGTCGTGGCCACCTGGAACAACTACTTCCTGCCGCTCATCATGCTGAGCGACCCGGCCTGGTACCCCCTGACGGTCGGTCTCAACCAGTGGAACGCCCAGGCCACGGGCGTCGGCGCCCAGCCGATCTACAACCTCGTGATCACGGGAGCCCTCCTGTCGATCATCCCCATCGTCGCCGCATTCCTCGTACTCCAGCGCTTCTGGCAGTCGGGTCTGAGCGCCGGAAGCGTCAAGCAGTGACCGCGCCCGGAAGCGCCGGTCGCCGCTGACGCGCACCCCACCAGCACCGGAGCGCCCCGCTCCGGACTCCAAAACAACGAAGTGAAGGAATCCCGATGACATTCATGCGCAAGGGCACCGCCGTCCGGCGGGCCGCGTTCGCCGTCGCCGCCACCGCGCTCGCGGCCGGCTCGCTCGTCGCCTGCTCCTCCGGCAACGCCGGAGGCGGCAACGGCAGCAGCGCGGAGGACATCGAGGCCGCTCTCGAGCAGGGCGGCGAGATCACGTACTGGTCGTGGACGCCCTCCGCCGAGGCGCAGGTGGCCGCGTTCGAGAAGGCCTACCCCAACGTGGACGTGAACCTGGTCAACGCCGGGACGAACACCGAGGAGTACACCAAGCTGCAGAACGCCATCAAGGCGGGATCCGGCGCTCCCGACGTGGTGCAGATCGAGTACTACGCGTTCCCCCAGTTCGCCCTCTCGGACTCGCTGCTCGACCTCGCCCCCTACGGCTTCGGCGAGCTCGAGGACGACTACAGCCCCGGCACCTGGGGCGCGGTCGACTTCGACGGCGCGATCTACGGCCTCCCCCAGGACTCGGGCCCGATGGCCCTGTTCTACAACAAGGAGGTCTTCGACCAGTACGGCCTCGCCGTGCCCACCACGTGGGACGAGTACGTCGCCGCGGCCGAGAAGCTCCACACGGCCGACCCCACCAAGTACATCACCGCCGACACCGGCGACTCCGGCTTCACCACCAGCATGATCTGGCAGGCCGGCGGCCAGCCCTTCCAGGCCTCGGGCACCGACGTCACGATCGACCTGCAGGACGAGGGCTCGCAGAAGTTCGCCGACAACTGGAACCGCCTCATCGAGGGCGGTCTGCTGTCGGACACCCCCAGCTGGTCGGACGAGTGGTTCAAGGGCCTCGGTGACGGTTCGATCGCCTCGCTCGTGATCGGCGCCTGGATGCCGGGCGTGCTCGAGAGCTCCGTCGCCGACGGCGCCGGCAAGTGGGCCGTCGCGCCCATCCCGACGTACGACGGCGAGCCGGTGACGGCGGAGAACGGCGGCGGCGGTCAGGCCGTGACCAAGCAGAGCCAGAACCCGGCGCTGGCCGCCGGCTTCCTCAAGTGGCTGAACAACGACGAGGAGAGCCTGCAGATCTTCGCCGAGTCCGGCGGCTTCCCCTCCACCACCGCGCAGCTGAGCGACCCCGCCTTCGTCGACGCCGAGAACGAGTACTTCGGCGGCCAGAAGATCAACCAGGTGCTCACCGAGGCGTCCAGCCAGGTGCGCGAGGGCTGGAACTACCTGCCGTTCCAGGTCTACGCCAACAGCATCTACAGCGACACCGTGGGTCAGGCCTACGCGAACGGCAGCGACATGAACGCCGGTCTCGAGGCGTGGCAGGAGCAGCTGGTCCAGTACGGCAACGACCAGGGCTTCAGCGTCAACAAGTAAGTCCGGACACGGGGGCGGGTCGCATCGTTCGCGAGCGGCCCGCCCCCGCTCCATCCGCGCCGCCGTCCCGAGGCGCGCGCCCCCATCCCTCCCAGGAGAGACGAATGACCTCCCCCACCCGCATCTCGGTCGATCGCACCGCCCTCGGCGCCGAGGTCCCCCGTCGCCTGTTCGGCACGTTCGTCGAGCACATGGGCCGCTGCGTCTACGACGGCATCCATTCGCCGGATCACGCGACGTCGGACGGCGCGGGCTTCCGGGCCGACGTGCAGGAGCTCGTCCGCGAGCTCGGGGCGACCGTCGTGCGCTACCCCGGCGGGAACTTCGTCTCCGGCTACCGCTGGGAGGACGGCGTCGGCCCCCGCGCGGAGCGTCCGGTACGCCTGGATGCCGCCTGGCACAGCACCGAGACCAACGAGGTCGGCCTGCACGAGTTCGCCGCCTGGGCGGATGCCGCGGGCCTCGAGGTCATGGAGGCGGTCAACCTCGGCACGCGCGGCGTCGCCGAGGCCGCCGACCTGCTCGAGTACGCCAACCACCCCTCCGGCACCGCGCTGAGCGACCGCCGCCGCGCGAACGGCCGCGAGGAGCCGTTCGGGATCCGGCTGTGGTGCCTCGGCAACGAGATGGACGGTCCGTGGCAGATCGGCCACAAGACCGCCGACGAGTACGGCCGCCTCGCCGCCGAGTCGGCGCGCATGATGCGCTTCCTCGACCCGTCGGTCGAGCTGGTGGCCGCGGGCAGCTCGAACCACGAGATGCCGACGTTCGGCGAGTGGGAGCGCACCGTGCTCCGGCACACCGCGGGCCTCGTCGACCACATCTCCGTGCACGCGTACTACGAGGAGGACCCCGCGGATGCCGCAAGCTTCCTCGCCAGCGGCGTCGCCCTCGACCGGTACATCGGCGAGGTCGCCGACATCATCGACGAGGTCGGGGCGACCGGCCCGGACGGCCGTGCGATCGGCATCAGCGTCGACGAGTGGAACGTCTGGAACCAGACCCGCTGGAACGAGGTCGACAAGCCCCGCGTCTTCACCGGCGACTGGCCGATCGCTCCGCGCCTCATCGAGGACGACTACACCGTCACCGACGCCGTCGTCGTCGGGTCCCTCCTCATCACGCTCATCCGGCGGTCCGACCGCGTCACGATGGCGAACCTGGCGCAGCTCGTGAACGTCATCGCCCCCATCCGCACGGAGCCGGGCGGCGGCGCCGCCTGGCGGCAGACCACCTTCCACCCGTTCGCCCTCACCGCGGCCGCAGCGACGGGCCGCGTCGTCCACCCCCGGGTCGACGGAGCGACGATCGACACGGCCCGGCACGGCGCCGTGGACGCGGTCGACGCCGTCGCGACCGTGGACGGCGACGCGGTGACCGTCCTCCTCGCTCACCGCGAGCTCGACGCCGCCACCGCCGTCGAGCTCGACCTGGGTGCCGTGACCGACGTCGAGGCCGTCGTCCTCACCATCCCCGACGGCGGCGACCGGCACACGACGAACGCGGCCGGCGCGGAGCGCGTCGCGCCCGTCGCGCTCTCCGTCGAGGTCGGCGCCGACGGCATCCTCCGCTTCCCCCTCCCCCCGCTCGCCTGGGTGCGCCTGCGCGCCCGCCTGCGCTGAACGCCCCCGCGCGGAACCCCCGACCCGAAAGACACCGTGACCACCTTCACCATCGGCGACACCGACTTCCTGCTCGACGGACGGCCGTACCAGGTCATCTCCGGCACGCTGCACTACTTCCGCATCCACCCCGAGCACTGGCGCGACCGCATCCGCAAGGCGAAGGCGATGGGCCTGAACACCATCGAGACCTACGTCGCCTGGAACGCCCACGAGCCGGTCCGGGGCGACTGGGATGCCACCGGGTGGAACGACCTCGGACGTTTCCTCGACCTCATCGCCGACGAGGGCCTTCACGCGATCGTGCGCCCCGGCCCGTACATCTGCGCGGAATGGCACAACGGCGGGCTGCCGGTCTGGCTCACCTCGACGCCGGGCATCGGCATCCGCCGGTCGGAGCCGCAGTTCCTCGCCGCCGTGTCGGAGTACCTCCGCCGCGTGTACGAGATCGTCGCGCCCCGGCAGATCGACCGCGGCGGCAACGTCGTGCTCGTGCAGATCGAGAACGAGTACGGCGCGTACGGCTCCGACAAGGACTACCTCCGCGAGCTCGTGCGCGTGACGAAGGACGCCGGCATCACCGTGCCGCTGACCACCGTCGATCAGCCGATGCCGTGGATGCTCGAGGCCGGCAGCCTGCCCGAGCTGCACCTCACCGGCTCTTTCGGCTCGCGATCCGAGGAGCGTCTGGCGACCCTCCGCGAGCACCAGCCCACCGGTCCCCTCATGTGCTCGGAGTTCTGGGACGGCTGGTTCGACTGGTGGGGCAGCATCCACCACACGACCGACCCGGCGGCATCCGCCCATGACCTCGACGTCCTGCTCGCGGCCGGCGCCTCCGTCAACATCTACATGGTGCACGGCGGCACGAACTTCGGCACGACGAACGGCGCGAACGACAAGGGACGCTTCGACCCGATCGTCACGTCGTACGACTACGACGCTCCGCTCGACGAGTCCGGCCACCCCACCGCGAAGTATCACGCCTTCCGGGAGGTCATCGCGAAGTACGCGCCGGTCCCCGACGAGGCCCCCGCCTCCCGCCCCGACGCCCCGGCGTTCGAGGTGACCCTGTCGGGCGAGGGCGAATGGATGCCGCCCGCCCACGACTCCGCCCCCGCCGACGCCCCCGCGACGTTCGAGCAGCTGGGTCACCTCGGGGCTCTGGTGCGGTACGACGTCGACCTGCCCGCGTTCGACGGCGACCGGGCGGTGCTCGCTTTCGACGAGGTGCGCGACATGGCATGGGTCCATGTCGACGGCGCCTTCGTCGGGCGGCTGTCCCGCACCCTGCACGAGCGGGCGCTGGCCATCCCGGCCGGCGCACGGCTGACCGTGCTGGTGGAGGACCAGGGCCGCGTCAACTACGCGGACCGCCTCGGCGAGCACAAGGGGCTGCACGGCGCGGCGACGCTCGACGGCCGCCCGCTCGCCGGGTGGACCGCCACCCCGATCGACCTCGCGGCCGCCGCGGGCACCGGCGACGGCGCGGCCGGTCGCGCCCTCCTGCGCGGCTCGTTCGACCTCGACGCCCCGAGCGACCTGTTCCTCGACACCGACGCGTGGACGAAGGGCTTCGCCTTCGTCAACGGCTTCTTCCTCGGCCGGTACTGGCGGCAGGCGCCGCAGCGCACGCTGTACGTCCCCGCCCCGGCGACGAAGGCCGGCGCAAACGAGCTCGTGCTGCTCGAGCTGGAGCAGGCGCTGTCGCTGACGGCCCGGTTCGTGCCCGAGCCCGCGCTGGGACAGCGCGAGGAGTAGGCCGTCACGAGAACAGGCGCATACGCCGAGACAGGTCGATTCCGCGTGGATCGGCCTGTTCTCGTGGCATCCCCTGTCCTCGTCGCCTCCCCTGCGCGAGCGCGTTCGAGAGGAGCAGGATGGAGGCATGACGATGGCTGCGTGGATCCGGTCGATTTCTCCCTCCGTGTGGGAGCGTGAGAGCGACGAGTGGCAGCCGTCGACTCCGACGACCGAAAGCGGGAACCGATGAGCGACTACGAGATCACCGAGATCGGCGGACTGGGCGACTGGCGCGACCACTTCGGGGGTTTCGCCCCGGCGCGCTCCCGCGATGGGCGGCGCGTCGTCGATCAGGAGCTGACCATGCGGTTCATCGGGATGACGGCGAACGCCCTCCTGCCCGGCGAAGAGGCCGGCTATTGGCACACGCACACCCGGGTCGAGGAACTGTACGTCTTCCTGGAGGGGCGCGGACAGATGGGTCTTGACGACGACGTGGTCGACGTCGGTCCCGGCAGCGTCGTGCGGGTCGGACAGAACGTCTGGCGCACCTGGCGCGCGACCCCGGGCGGCGACAGCGAGCTGCGGTGGCTCTGCATCCGCGCGGGCGGCGAGGCGCTCTCGCCCGTGCCCGACGACGCCTCCCGCGACCCCGAGCGGCCGATGCCCTGGAACGAGGAGAACTGACGGCGGCTTCGCCGCGGACTCGCGATCTCACGTGGTGGCGCTTGACGCGATTGCGGTCGCTGTAGCCGGCGGCCAGCGTGCCGCACCGGCCGTAGCGAAGACGTCAGGCCGTCATCGCGACCTGGATGCGCCGGTCGAGGTCATCGAGCTCGGCCAGCAGTTCCGATGCGACCCAGACACGATCGCGTTTGCGTCCCGTGATCTCCCTGATGAATCCGGCCTGCGTGAGGTGATCGATGGCCGAGTAGGCAGCGGGCATGGTGGATCCTGCTCGCCGTTCCATGTCCGCGGCGGTCATGACGGGACGTTGATGAACTTCGCAATGCCCAAACTGAAGTAACAAGAGCCTTACTTTAGGTCGCACCGTGCGCAGAATCGGATCACGGCTGCAGAGTCGGACGCACTTCAGCATCTCGTCCGACTCCGCGGCCGTCCTCCGATTCCGCCGACGCTCCGGGCCGCGACGGACTCGCGAAGCGCGCCCGCCCGATGACCACGGCCGCGGCGAGCATGAGCACCGCCCCGAGCACGTACGGCGACGCGTGGGCGATGTGGGCGTAGAGCAGCCCCGCCAGCAGCGGGGCCACGGCGCCCACCGCGGCGTTGACCGACTGCGCGGCCCCGGCGATCCACCCCTGCTCGTCGTCTCCGACGGCGTTGGACAGCAGTCCGTCCATCGTCGCGGTGGCCGCCCCCTGACCCGCGGCGAGCGTCAACGCCCCGACGGCGAAGAGCCACGGCTCCGCCAGCACGGAGGCGACCGCGGCCAGGGCGACGAGACCGACGGCCTGCGTGACGATGCCGCCGACCACCACTCCGCGCTCCCCGATCCGGGGCAGCAGAAGGCCGAGCAGCGCGCCCTGGATGACGATGTCGATCACTCCGACGCACGCGGTCAGCAGGCCGATGGCCGTCGGGGTGGCGCCGATGGCGTCCAGCCCCAGGACGCTGAAGTTGTTGACGAAGAAGCCGAAAGGCAGGCCGACGAGCACGAGTCCGAGCATGAGCGCGCGCAGCTCGGGGCGGCGCAACACGCCGCGGAAGACGGCGAAGGGGTGCACCTGGCGGAGGTCCAGGGACGCGATGCGCTTCCCCGGCGCGAGGCTCTCGGGGAGGAGGAAGATGCTCAGGACCGCCACCGTCGCCGCCAGCGCCGCCGTCACGAAGACCGGCAGGTCGAGGTCGATCGCGGCGAGCGTCCCGCCGAGGGCGGGACCGACCATCGTGCCGATGCCCGCGGTCGCGCCCAGGACGCCGAACCGTCGCGCACGCTTCTCGGGCGGGGTGATGTCGGCGAGGTAGGCGAAGAGCGCGGGCAGGTCGCCGGCCGTCACGCCCTGCACGACACGACCGAGGAGCAGCACCCAGAGGGCGCCGCCGAGCCCGAAGAGGACGAACCCGACGGCCGCGCCGAAGCCCGCCACGATGATGACCGGCCGTCGGCCGAAGCGGTCCGAGAGACGTCCGAGGAAGGGGGCCACCAGGAAGGCGCACAGGGCGTTCACCGTCTCGAGGATGCCGACCCACACGGCCAGGTCGGCGGGGTTCGAGACGTAGCGGAGGACGACGAAGGGGAGCACCGGGAGGACGACGGTCATGCCCGCCGTCGTGAGCGTCGTGATGACGACGAGCATGATCCAGGCGCGGCGTCCGTTCACCGCCGCCAGAGGAGGGATGGTTTCTGAAGTCATACCGTAACTGTAGTCGTACCAATTTTGGCGTCAAGACAGTTCCGGCATGGCACCGGTAAGATGGTCGGCATGAGCGAGACGATCGGGCGTCGGGAGCGCAAGAAGGCCGCGACGCGGAAGGCGATCTCGGACGCGGCGACAGCGCTCTTCCTCGAGCGCGGGTTCGACGAGGTGAGCATCCGAGAGGTCGCGGATGCCGCCGACGTCTCCCCCACCACCGTGTTCGCCCACTTCCCTCAGAAGGAGGCGCTGGTCTTCGACGAGGACGACGCCCAGCGCGACCTGCTCGTCGACGCGGTGCGCGATCGCGCACCCGGGACCTCGGTGTCGCAGGCGCTGCGCGACCTCTACCGTCGCGAGCTCATCGGCCTCGCCTTCGACCCGGACGGCGAGCACCGGCGCCTCTTCATGCAGCTCATCGACTCGACCCCCGCCCTGCGGGAATACGCCGGCCGCATGTGGCTGCGCCACGAGGACGCCCTCGCCGATGCCATCGCGGAGACGACCGGCCACGCGGAACCCGACGTTGAGATCCGGGTCTACGCGCGCATGGTCCTGCAGCTGCAGATCCTGGCGTTCGAGTACGACGACGCCGCGGCCACGATCGAGGCCGGCTTCCGCATCCTCGACCGCGGCTGGCACGAGGGCTGAGCCCCACGCAGAATCACAGATCCCGCCGCGGACGGTGCGAAGAAGGGATGCCGCCGAGAGAGACGGGCGGTCAGCGGCTCCCGCTGCTCGCGCGCACGACGAGCGAGGTCGGCACCGACTCGGCGACGGGCGCACCCCCCTCGATCGCCGCGACGAGGGCGGCGACGGCACGGCCGCCCAGCTCGTCGAAGTCCTGGCGCACCGTCGTGAGCGGCGGTCGGTACTGAGCGGCATCCACGATGTCGTCGAAGCCGACGACGGCGACGTCCTCGGGCACGCGTCGACCGCCGTCGGTGAGCGCCCGGAGGACGCCGAGCGCCATCTGGTCGTTCGCGACGAAGAGCGCGGTGGCCCGGCCGAGGGCGTCGACGGCGGCGTATCCGGATGCCGACGTCCAATCGCCGCGCACGGGATCGGGCACCGCCGCCCCGGCGTCCGCCAGCGCCCCCCGCCATCCGCGCTCGCGCTCGGCCGCGGCGAACGATCCCACCGGTCCGGCGAGGTGGTGCACGGTGTCGTGTCCGAGGGACAGCAGATGGGCGACGGCCGCCCGCGCTCCGCCGGCGTGGTCCGTCTGCACGATGGAGTACCGCGCATCGGCCGGCGAGTCGACGACCACGAGGTGGAGGTCGGCGGGCGGGTCGACGTCGCGGGCGAGCTCCGTCGCCTCGTTGAGCACGACGGCCCCGTCCACTCCCTGCGAGCGCAGGCGGGCGAAGGCGTCGCGGATGCCTCTCTCCCCGACGGTCACCACGGCGAGGGCGTAGTCGCGGGCCGCGGCCGCCTCGGAGATCGCCTGCAGCATGCGCGAGTTCCCGACGGAGGCGAGGGTCGAGACGACGAGGCCGATCGTGGAGGTCTGGCCGGTGCGCAGCGCGCGAGCGGCGCGGTGCATGCGGTAGCCGAGGTCGCCCATGGCCTTCTCCACACGGAGGCGCGTGCCCGGGTCGACGCGGGGGCTGCCGTTCGCCACGCGGGAGACGGTCTGCGCCGAGACACCCGCCCTGCGGGCCACATCGGCCATCGACACCATCCCACCACCACCTCCATGTTGACGATAGCACGCCCGAGATGTAGCGTGTTATCGTGAACACGGAGACCTCCCCCGCCGTGACCCTCGGCAACGGTGTCGTCAAGCGCTCGACCCGCCTCGCCGACGGCCGCGAGCTGCTCTACTTCGACGACCCGGGCACCGCGCTCGGCGCCGAGCGCGCCGTCGACGCCCGCACCCTCGACCCGCGCCCGGCGACCGCGACCATGCGGCAGGACGTGCTGACCGGCGACTGGATCACCGTGGCATCCAATCGTCAGAACCGCGCCTTCCTGCCGCCGGCGCACCTCGATCCGCTGTCGCCGCAGACGCCGACGAACCCGTCCGAGATCCCCTCGCTCTACGACGTCGCCGTCTTCGAGAACAAGTCGCCGTCGTTCGGACCGGCCCTGGATGCCGCCACCGCCGACGCGCCCGCGGCCGTCGATCCGCCGCGCAGCGCGGACGACCTCGAGCACCTCGGCCTCGGTCGCACCCGCACCTCGGTCGGACGCTGCGAGGTCGTGTGCTTCAGCCCGGCGCACGAGGGGTCGTTCGGCTCCCTCACCCGGACCCGCGCCCGCACCGTCATCGAGGCCTGGGCCGATCGCACCGCGGCGCTCTCGGCCCTCCCCGGCATCCGGCAGGTCTTCCCGTTCGAGAACCGCGGCCAGGAGATCGGCGTCACGCTGCCCCACCCCCACGGCCAGATCTACGCCTACCCGTACGTCACCCCCCGCACCCACCGTCTGCTCGACATGCTCTCGCGCACGTCCGACGACCTGTTCGCGCGCATCCTCGACGTCGAGAGTGCCGGGGAGCGCGTCGTGCTGCGCGGCGAGCACTGGACGGCCTTCGTCCCCTTCGCCGCCCGGTGGCCGATCGAGGTTCACGTCCTCCCCCACCGCCACGTGGCGGACCTGGCGGAGACGACGGATGCCGAACGCGACGAGCTCGCGCCCTTCTACCTGCGACTGCTGCGCGGCATCGACGCGCTGTACGAGACCCCGACCCCGTACATCGCCGCGTGGCATCAGGCTCCGGTGGACCGCGCCCGCGACACCGTCCGCCTCAGCCTGCAGATCACCTCGCCCCGTCGCGCCGCCGACAAGCTGAAGTACCTCGCCGGATCCGAGGCCGCCATGGGCGCCTGGATCGGCGACGTCACCCCCGAGTCGCAGGCCGAGCGCCTGCGCGCCGCCCTCGACACCGTTCCGGAGGTGACGGCATGACCGCCGTCGACGACGCCCGTGCCCTGCTCGCCAGCCTGACCGACGCCCCGCCGGCGGGGGTCTGGTCCGCCCCCGGACGGGCCAACCTCATCGGGGAGCACACCGACTACAACGAGGGCTTCGTCCTCCCCTTCGCGATCGCCCAGCGAACGGCCGCCGCCGTGGCGCTGCGCGACGACGACCTGATCCGCGTCCGGTCGACCTTCTCGTCGACCGGCGTCGACGTGTCGCTCGCCGACCTCGACGCGCGGATCGCCGCGGGCGGGCTGGACTGGGCGGGTTATCCGCTCGGCGTGGCGTGGGCGCTGCGCGCCGAGGCTCCGGATGCCACCCCTCGCGGCCTCGACATCGCCGTGGCCTCGGAGGTGCCCGTCGGCGCCGGGCTGTCGTCCTCCGCGGCGATCGAGGGCGCCGTCGCGTCGGCGCTGAACGACCTGTGGGACGCCGGACGCGACAAGGTGGCCCTCGCCCGGGTCGGCCGCATCGCCGAGAACGACGCGGTCGGGGCACCGACGGGGATCATGGACCAGATGGCATCCATGCTCGGCGTCGCCGACGCGGCCACCTTCCTCGACTGCCGCACGCTCGCGACCCGGCCCGTCGCCCTCGGCTTCGCCGAGGCCGGGCTTCAGATCCTGGTGATCGACACGCTCGTCGAGCACGCGCATTCCTCGGGCGGGTACCGCGAGCGCCGGGCGTCGTGCGAGAAGGGGGCCGCCGCCTTCGACGTCGCCGCGCTGCGCGACCTCGGCGTCGACGACCTGCCCCGTGCGGCGGAGATCCTCGACGACGTGACCTTCCGGCGCGTCCGGCACATCGTCACCGAGAATCAGCGCGTGCTCGACACCGTCGCCGCCCTCGACGCGGACGGGCCCCGGGCGATCGGCGACCTCCTCACGGCGTCGCACGTGTCGATGCGCGACGACTTCGAGATCTCGGTGCCCGAGCTCGACCTCGCCGTCGAGACGGCACTGTCCTCCGGCGCGCTCGGCGCCCGGATGACCGGCGGCGGGTTCGGCGGCGCCGCCATCGCGCTTCTCGACAGCGAGCTCGTCCCGGCGGCCACCGAGGCCGTCCTCGCCGCGTTCGCGGCAGCCGGGTTCCGCCGTCCGAACATCTTCACGGTCACGCCGTCGGAGGGCGCGCGCCGCGACGTCGGAGGCCGCCCCACCGGTCCGGGCTCGGTGTCGGGGGCCTCGCCTCGGCTCGGCCGGCGCGTTGTCGGCGGCGGACCAGGCCGTCGGGGCGGTTTTCGCCTCGGGCTTCACCTGCTCAGGCGTGGCGGTTCACCCTTTCGGCGTGTTCCCCCGTCGACGCGTCGGCGATCGGCGGCTGCTCCGTCCGCGCGCGGGCCGGCGGACGCTCCCCGAGCGGGTCCAGGCGGACCCCGATCGTCGGTGCGGCCGGAGCTTCGGCCGGCTCCGCGGCGACGGGCGGTGCCGGCTCGCCGCCCTCGAGCGCGTCCCGGATGATGCGCCGAGGGTCCATCCGGCGCGGGTCGTACGACCGCCAATCGGGCGCGAACTGGTCGAGCTCCCCCACCACCTGCGCCTTGCCGGCGCGGTAGGCCTCCCGCGCGCGGCCGAGGAACTGCACCGCCGAGCGGCTCCAGCTCATGAGCCGCTCGGGACCCGCGACGAGTCCCACGAGCATCGCGACCAGCAGCAGCTTGTCCCATCCCATGTCGAACATCAGCGACGCCTCCCGTTCGCGGTGATCGTGCGACGGTATTCGCGCCGCGTCACCGGCGGGGGAGCCCCGGTGGCGCCGTCCCCCGGCTCGGCGCGGGTCGCCACGACCAGGGACGGTCCCGT